>Ga0315284_10001404_pt1 | contig 34326 bp, 17 predicted proteins | sample YL17G09_16_MG_FD_203696 | JGI IMG/M metagenome (GOLD analysis project Ga0315284, IMG submission 203696) | Sediment microbial communities from Yellowstone Lake, YNP, Wyoming, USA - YL17G09_16 | ecosystem: Environmental > Aquatic > Freshwater > Lake > Sediment | place: USA: Wyoming | collected... | reverse complement strand
TCGGCACGTTGTCTGAAAATGTGCGGGTCAGGAGACCCGCTATTACAGATGCCACGCTGTCCTCGGTAGTGTCGGCCACACGCAACGGATGCCTGAACTTGTGATAGCCGATCCCTGATCGGCACGTCGTCTGAGGATGTGCGGGTCAGGGGAGCCGCTATTACGCATGCCACGCCATCCACCGGACGGCCCACTGATACCACCAACGTCCTTGCTTATCGAACGCGTGAGTTGTATTTTGTTTGAGAACTACGGCTTGTCACACTCGTTGCGGAGCTTCACAGCGTGAAAAAGAGATTGTTTACCCCAGGTCCAACGCCCGTCCCCGAAACCGTCATGCTCAAGATGGCGGAGCCGATCATTCACCACCGCCATCCCGAGTTTGTGGAGATCCTCAAACGCGTCAATGACAACCTCAAGTATCTCTTTCAGACACAGCAGCCCGTTCTGACTTTGGCAAGCTCTGGAACCGGAGGGGTGGAGGCGACATTCGTGAGCCTCTTCTCCCCGGGTGATACGGTCATTGCGGTGAACGGCGGGAAATTTGGCGAGCGCTGGGTCAAGATGCCGCGAGCATTCGGGCTGAACGCCGTCGAGATCAAGACCGAATGGGGAAAGGCGCCAACGGAGGCGCAGATCCTCGACGCACTTCGCAAACATCCGCAAGCAAAGGCGGTCTACCTTGTCCACAGCGAGACGTCAACGGGAACTGCGACCGATGTCAAGTCGCTCGCGCGCGTGATTCGCGAGAACTCCAGCGCACTTGTCTGCGTCGACGGTATCACCGCCATCGGCGCGCACGAGTTCCGGTTTGACGAGTGGGGCGTTGACGTGTGCGTCACAGGTTCGCAGAAAGGGCTGATGATTCCGCCCGGACTTGCCTTCGTCGCGCTCAGCCAGCGGGCCATCAAAGCAATGGACACGTCAACCTTGCCCAAGTTCTACTTTGACCTCCGAAAGGCCTTAAAGTCCTACGAAAAGAACGACACGCCGTGGACGCCGGCAATCTCTCTTATTATAGGAGTCGATGCTGCCCTGCAAATGATTCGAGCAGAAGGAGTTGAGAACATCTGGCGGAGGCACGAGCGTCTAGCAACGGCCCTGCGGGAAGGCATCAGCGCTCTCGGTCTCAGGCTCTTTTCGGACTCCCCATCCTATGCTGTGACACCGATCTGGGTGCCCGAGGGGGTCGAATGGAAGAGATTCAACAAGATACTCAAGGAGAAATACGGTATCACGATCGCCGGCGGGCAGGAGGAGTTTACCGGCAAGATCTTCCGCATCTCGCATCTCGGGTACTACGACGAGCTGGATATGGTCGCCATGCTCTCGGCGCTTGAAATGGCGCTGGCCGAGTGCGGTTACAGCTTTGAGCCGGGCATCGGTATCCGGGCAGCGCAGGCTTCATTTATGAAGGGCGCCTCGGCTCTGCCGCAGTAGCGCTTCCCGAAACGCCTCTCTAGCGCAAGGGAAAACACGTGGCGAGCAGTTCACCCAAGCTGAGCCAAAACAGCCTCAATTCTTCGTCTTAGGTCATATCAGGTATGAAAATCCTCATCAGTGACCCCATCGAACAGGCTTGTGTCGACCTTCTCACATCGGAAGGCTTTCAGGTTGATGTGAAGGTCAACATTTCCGCCGACAACCTGAAGGCCATCATTGGTGACTATGACGGGCTTCTTGTCCGCAGCGCGACGAAAGTGACGGCAGACATCATCTCCGCCGGGGGTGCTCTCAAAGTCATCGGCCGGGCGGGAGCCGGCGTGGACAATGTCGATGTGGAGGCAGCAACACGCCGGGGGATCGTCGTCATGAATACCCCCGGGGGAAATACGATCTCCACGGCGGAACATACGATGTCGCTCTTGCTCTCGCTTGCACGCAACATCCCGCAGGCAAATGAATCGCTCAGACAGGGAAGGTGGGACCGAAAGAAATACACGGGAACGGAGCTACTTGAGAAGACCATCGGTATCATCGGACTGGGCAAAGTGGGGAGGGAGGTGGCGGCGCGGTGCCAGGCGTTCGGAATGACCACGATTGGATTTGATCCCGTCTTGTCGGCCGAAGTCGCTGTGAAAATGAAGATCGAGCTGGTGTCGTTGGACGAGCTTTACACGAGGTCAGATTTCATCACCGTCCACACGCCGCTCAACGAAGAGACGCGGGGACTCATCGGCGACAGGGAGATTGCCCGATGCAAGAACGGAGTGAGGATCATCAACTGTGCGCGGGGAGGGATCGTCGACGAGCAGGCTCTGCTGCGAGGACTGGAGTCCGGACGAGTTGCAGGAGCGGCATTCGATGTTTTCGAGAAGGAACCGCCGGGTGATCATCCATTAGTGAAACACCCTCGTGTCATCGCGACGCCGCACCTGGGGGCTTCGACCGAAGAGGCGCAGGAAAAAGTCGCCCGCCAGATCGCTCTTCAGGTTGCCGACATGCTGAAGGAGCGAAGAATCGCGGGAGCGGTGAACGCCGAAGCTCTTCAGACGGCTCTTCGGAAAGAGATTCAACCGTATGTCCTGCTGGCTGAGAAGCTCGGGAGCCTTCTCGCTCAGCTTATGACGGGTCAGCTCAAGAGGGTGGCCGTGACGTGCAGCGGCGCGTTCCTCTCACAGTCGATGGACCTGATCACCGCTGCGGTGTTGAAAGGCGTGTTTGCGAACTTGATGTCTGAACCGGTCAATCTGATCAACGCTCCGGTGATTGCGCGCGAGATGGGTCTGATCGTTGACGAGGAGCGCGAGAGCGACAACGTCTCGTATGCTCATTTGATAACCGTCCGCTATGAGACGAGTACAGAAGAGCATCGATTCTGCGGAACGGTTTTCGGGAATTCTCACGCGCGTATCGTTCAGATCGATGACTACCATTTCGAGGTGGTGCCTGAGGGGCATCTGCTCATTTATACGAATATCGACCGGCCGGGGATGCTTGCAAGCGTCGGTGCAAGGCTTGCGGCTGAGAACATTAACATTGCAGGTCTTTCGCTGGGACGAGACAAACCGGGACAAAAGGCCCTTACGGTCATCAACGTCGATACCCCCATTAGCATGGAGATGTTGCGCAAGTTGCAGAAAATCGATGGGGTATTTGAAGTCCGATCAGTTCGTCTCTAGAAATGCAGTCGAAAAGTCGTGCCACGAAGACACCAAGCCACGAAATTTCCTGAAATGTAACAGAATCAAGAACTCTTTCTTTGTGTCTTAGTGACTTTGTGGCGAACATAAGCTTTTTTGACCGGACTTCTAGCAGAGCCCGTCGAAAGGGATCGCTCCGCTTACTAGCGCGATTCTGAACAGGGGAACAAATAATGAGTTTTCGTCCGCGCTTGTAATAGAGAGAGACGATGCATCGAAAACAGGACACTTTCTTGCTTCGGAGGATCAGGGGCTTAGCGTAGTTTTTTCAGATTCCACTTGACAAACACTGCAACAAGTAATATATTCAGCCAGTCCACCATCGAATAACCCATCAGAATTGGCATCCCATCAAGAAGGAGGTGACTGCTAATTCGGGCATTCCGATCTTCGCGGACGCTCGGAGAAACCCGTTGCGACAACATTTCCTCGTTGTACCCGCCGATCGTCTCAGTTAACGAGACATCGACCTTTTAGGCAATCCTATCTTACTTACAAACACATTCTCCACACAAAGTAAGGAGGTAGAATATGTTCCGTAAGCTATTACTAGCTTTCATCGCCTTGTTTCTTCTTCCTAGCCTTCTGCTTGCGCAAGATGGCAAGCTGCGCGGCAAGGTGACGGATAAGGAATCGGGCGAACCACTCATCGGGGCCAACATCACGGTTGAAGGGACGGGCCTGGGTGCTGCCTGCGATGTCAACGGCGAGTACATCATCCTCAGCGTTCCCGCGGGAGTGTATGCCGTCAAGGCTTCATACATTGGATATGCCGGTTATACGATATCCAACATTCGTGTGAACGCCAATATTACGACCACCGTGGACATGGCACTATCAAGCTCGGCTGTTCAGCTTCAGGCCGTCGAGATTGTTGCGGAACGTCCACTCATCCAACGAAACACGACGAACACGGTCCGTATCACGACCGGGGAAGAGATCACGTCTATGCCATTCCGAGGAATACAGAACATCGTTGCGCTTTCCGCGGGTGTGGTCCTGCAAGGTGGAAACCTTTATGTGCGTGGCGGACGAGCTGGAGAGGTTGGCTTTTCACTCGATGGCGCCAGCATAACGAACCCCTTCTCCAGCAGCCAGAATGTCGGCATCATCCAGGAAGCTATTGAGGAGGCCCAACTGCAGAGCGGTGGTTTCACCGCCGAGTTCGGAGGAGCAAATGCGGGTATCATCCGCACGACGATGCGCACCGGCGGCAGCCAGTTGAAGTTCAGCCTCGACTACCAAACCGATGATTTCGCCAAGCCGGGCAAAGAATTCCTCGGAACAAGTTCGTTCGGCCGACGAGTCGGGGTGGCCACCATCGGAGGTCCTATCCCCGGCGTCACTGGGGGAAGGTTCTACGTTGCGGCTCAGCACGATTATACTCGACAGCGACAGGCAAGGTTCATCACACCTTTCAGTTTCGATAGCTTAAGGACCGATGCCCTCGCCGCTCGTGGTCCCGGGCTCTTGCTCCCTGGGCCGGTCGAAGTCAAAGAGAACTACCTGTACAATAACTGGGATTTTACCAACTCTATCCAGGGAACGCTTCTGTTTGACGTGAAACCACTCAAGGTTCGTTTCAGCGGCAGCTATGAGTTCTCGAAGAATCCGAACAATGGACAGTGGCCTCAAGGTCTGGTGAATATTCTCTGGCAAAGGTACTCCCTGAGCGAAACAAACGTCTTGTTCGGCAACCTGAGAGTAACCCACGTGCTGAATCCGACGACGTTCTACGAAGTTGGGCTATCATATCAAAACAGGTTCACAAAGACCTATGATAAGGACTTTGGCGACGACTGGAACTTGTACTCGGATAGCATCGCCAACGAGGCAAAGGGTTACACGGGATTCACAAGCCGCTTCACTGGACCGAATCCCTGGAGCACAATCTTCGCGTTCGGCTTCACTGACCCCTTTTCTCCTAATAACAGTTACAGTAAGGGCACGCAGAATTCGATCGCAGCGACAATTGACTTCACCTCCCAGGTCAGCTCGAGATGGGAGCTGAAAGCAGGCGGTCGAATTGAGCAATGGGTCTACCGCAGATACGCCGTTGATAACATATCCGCCTACGATGTTTACCTCTTCGGTCAGGATGGAAAGAGCCTGAGAACGTTTACGAGCGATTATGAGCGGCGTGTGAGACTCATCCAGCGAGGTGGCATCACCAGCATCGGATTTGATATCGATGGCAATGAAACCGAGGGGACGAGTTTTGGTGACCTTACGGTGGACAAGCCGATCAAGCCGGTCCTCGCCTCGGCGTACATCCAAAACAAATTCGAGTACAGGGATATCATCGTCAATGTCGGTGTCCGATATGAGTACATGAGCCCGAAGGGACAGATGATCCCAACGGAACAGCTCGACCAACCACCGGTCGATGCTGCGTTAAACCTTGTGCAGGAGAGCGCATTCAAGGAAATGGATCCGTTCAGTCTTGTGCTGCCTCGTGTGAGCTTCTCGTTCCCTGTCACAGACAGAACGGTGTTCTTCGCACAGTATGGAAAGTATGCTCAGTTCCCGGCGATGAATCAGATTTACACAAGTCCTATTACGATTAGTGGCGCCATCAATCCAGCCACGCGGGTTGCGTACTGGCTTGGCGGCACGCTGGTCGGCTGGATGATGAAGCCGGAGCGGACGACGCAATACGAGGCGGGCTTCCGCCAGACGTTGACGGACAACCTCGCGTTGACGATCACCGGATTCTACAAGGATGCAACCCAGCAGCTCTCAATACGTCGGGTCTTCAACGACGTGGGCACGCCGATTTTCGTCTCCTTGCAGAACGAAGACTTCGGTACGACCAAAGGGGTGGAGCTCACGCTGCAGCTGCGTCGGACGAACCGCCTGCAGGCCAGCGTCAACTACACGTTGTCTGACGCCCGCGGAACCGGCTCAGAAGGACTCTCGTCAAGGAACTCTGTTTCCGACGAAGTGACCGCTCGCGTTCCATTCTTCATCCAACCGCTGACGTACAACCAGACACACCGCGGGACCGTGGCGCTGGATTACAGGTTTGCAAAGGGCGATGGTGGACCGATACTCGAGGGGATGGGACTCAACCTGCTGCTGAGCTTCAACAGCGGTCACGCCTACACGAAGATCAAGGAGCCGCTGGCCCTCGGACAAGCGTCGCCGTGGAATGTCGGAGTGCGTGCACTCTTGGATGTGCGGGGCAGAAGACCCGTGGAGCCAGTCAACAACTCAACGACTCCGTGGGTTTACAACATCGATATGCAATTCAGCAAGATGTTCTACCTTGGCGGCCTCAGTCTTGAGCTGTATGCGAACGTGTTGAATCTGCTCAACACGAAACAGGTCATCAATGTGTATCCAACAACCGGTACGGCGGATGACGACGGATGGCTGAAGAGCGCGTTCGCAGAGCCTTACAAGGCGATTCCGAACTACACGGACTTCTATAAGGCCATCAACCTGGATAACCGATGGGCGCTTGGTTACGCCGTCGCAGGAACCGGCATGACTGATCTCTTCGGATCGCCTCGTCAGATACGAGTCGGTGCAAGGTTTGAGTACTAGAAAAGGGTCGTTCCGCTTCGTCAGAATCCCGCTAACAAGCGCCTGCCCGCCTCACTGTATCAGGGAAGGCAGGCGGGGAATCGAAGAAGCGGGACCACGAAGACACAAGACATAAGAAAGGTAAGAGGTATTGAAACACACTTTTGGTGCCCTAGTGCCTTCGTGGCAAATGTTTCGTTCCTGTTCGAGCCTTCAAAGAACAACGTGTTTGACAAATAAGAAGGAGTCTCAAGCTATGAGAATCATCGCAAGGACTTTTCTAACGGTGATCGCGCTGATGGCGGTTCTTGTTTGGTCCGTAACAGCAAAGGAGGACCCGAACAAGGGCAAGCAGCAGGCACAGTCACTGAACAAAAGAGCCGGGACCCCAATCTACACCCTCCTCAACATCAACAACTTTACGAACTGGGTGCGCGCTGATGGATGGGGCGTCCTTGCACCTTCCACGGACAACCAGGGTGTCTATCCGCGCGGCACAGGCAACGCGATCTACACGGATGGTATCTACTGGGGTGCAAAGTGCTTCACGAATGCAGCGAAGACCACCTCTGCACCCCGTCAGCTTGTGAGGGTTGGAGGAAAAGGCTATGGCTTCGGCATGAGGCCGGGTCGAGTCATCGGTTCCGGTGCGACTGCAGTTGCCCAGAATGCAAACGATGCGGACGCTCGCATCTATAGAATTCGTCGTGATTACGCTGCGATGAGCACTGATGAGTTGAAGCGTGACGCGGCAGAAATAAACGAGATCCCCCTTGTCGAGGTCACAGACGCTCAGATTGCTGCCGTTGTGGCACGATATGAGCAGGACTGGAAGGAGTGGCCGATCGCATACGGGGCTCCGTACGTTGACAGGAATAAAAACGGCAAGTATGACGCGCCGCCTCCGTTCGGTGCCACGTTCACCGTCGATAGCCTCATCTCTCAAAATCGCGATGAGCCGGGTGTGTCAGGAGCCGACCCAAATTCACCTGCAGATCAAGTGATTTGGAGCGTGGCGAACGATCTCGATGTGGCTCAGACGCTGCAGTTTAACATGTCCGAACCGCTCGGCCTGGAGATCCAGTTTACGATCTGGGGCTATAAACGGACCGACGCACTGGGCAACTTGTTCTTCAAGAGGGCAAAGCTCATTAACAAGGGGGGTGTGGAGATCGATGCTGCCAAGACCAAGGGTTCCTTCTACCTTGATAGCATGTACGTCTGCAACTGGTCTGACATCGACCTCGGCGACGCCTTTGATGACCTTGCGGGATGCGACAGCACTCTAAGTCTGGCTTTCGTATACAATGCGAATGCGATTGACGCAACATACAGAAGGTATGGGCTTCCTCCGCCCTGTACTGGGTACGACTTCCTGGCGGGGCCAAGGGTGCCCTCACCGGGGGACTCTGCGGTGTTCGATATGAAGCGGGTATATGGCTACAAGAACCTCGGCATGAGTTCGTTCGCGTACTTCTCAGCCGGCAGCCCGTACGCCGATCCGTGCAACCGTGAAACAGCCGGATATCTGTGTAACACCGGTCAATGGTGGAAGATGCTCCGCGGGTTCGCTCCCATCGGCACGCTCGTAACGGCAGATGTTCCATACGAGCATGGGGCGTTTCCTCTCACCCCTTACCCGCTCTCTGGAGACCCTGTGACAGGCAAGGGATTCGTGGATGGTTTGGGTACGACTTACTCCTTTGCCACTGGTGACCGACGGATCCTGTCGAGCACGGGGCCCTTCACAATAGCCCCGGGCGACACGCAGGAGGTCGTTGTCGGTGTCGTCGCTGGAATGGGTGCAGACAGGCTGTCGAGCGTTGCGGTTATGAAATTCAACGACCGCTTCGTTCAGAACACCTACGACGCACTTTTCCAGGTTCCGCGACCACCGAAGTCACCGAGTGTCAACGTAGCTGAGTTGGATGGCCAGGTGATACTTGATTGGGGCAGCGATCTCGTCCGCAAGAAGGACATCGAGGAGGTCGTGAGCCAGCCTGGAGCGTACACGTTTGAGGGATACAACATCTATCAGCTCCCAGCCCGCAGCTCGCGATTGTCTGAAGCGAAGCGCGTTGTGACATACGATCTTCCAACTGACCCGACGGTCGTGCTTGACGAGCAATTCGATCAGAATACCGGTCAAATTCTCAAGCTGCCGGTTCAGTTTGGGTCGAACAGCGGCCTACAGAGGTACTTCAAATTCCGAAGGGATTACATTCGCGATATCGACAAGATCTATAACGGTCAGGAATACTACCTGGTAGTTACGGCTTACTGTGTGGCCGGTGTTCCAGGGTATCTGCCTGCCGCGCTGGAATCGACGCCCATCGTTCTCACCGTCAGGCCAAAGGTGCCGTTCGGGAAGGTCTTCCAATCCGCGCACGGCGACACGCTGAAATATACACACACAGGGAAGAGTGATGGCCTCATCAGGCCGATCGTGATTGATCCGGCTGCCAGCAACGGCAACACCTACGAGGTGAGCTTTGTGACCTCCGCAGCTGGTGCCACGACCTGGAAGCTTGTCAATAAGACCAAAGGCACGACGGTCCTCCCGTCGGAGTCCAACCAGAGTGGTGACGGGGACTACAAGTTTGTCGAGGGCGGTATCTTCCTGAAAGTTGAAGGCCCGCCACCTGGAATGAAGAGTTGGTCGATTCCTTCTGGAGCGCGCCGGTTCTCTACTTCGGGAGCAATGTCCGGACTTGGCCTGGAAGGATTCAGTAACGTTTCAAATCCGGATGCCTACGATGCAACCGGAGACGCCGGTACGATGGGCATGGCCGGTCACTTCGCTTTCGGTGGGGTCGGCACGAACCTGAAAGTCACGGACTACCACTCAGTGCTTCTGAAGTGGGCGCCTGTTACTCCCGCGCTGTGGGATCCGAAGGCCACGCCAACACATGCGAATTACTCGAAGGGCTATCGGTACCTGCGCTCTGCGGCAGCCGCTGCAGCAAAACCGGAGTTCGTACCCTGGATCATCAACGCGGTTTCCGGGTATCCGTATCAAGACTACAACTGGAGCGTGCCGCTCTCGGCGTGGGACGTGGACGTGAACCCACCGGTTCGACTGATGGTCGGTAATTTTGAAAACAACGTGGCCGATGGGGCTGTCGATGGTCGCTACTGGCCAGGAAACACGTCTGTTGACAATAGTCTGAGGCGTGAGTTCCTCTTCATCTTTGCGAAGCCGTACTCAGAGACGGCGGATCCGGCGCTATCCGTTAACCTCTCCAACAACGCGACAACGCCTCTGATGTGGGTTCTGACCGTCGCTCGTCGGAATGATCCTACTGCTACTGCTCCCTACTCGGAGAATGATCATTTCTTGATCGTTGCCAGTCACGTGAACACCGCCTCCGACGTGTTCACGTACACTCCTCCTGCTCCGACCACCGGGGCAGAGATTGAGAAGGCTAGCACCGACAAGATTGGCGTGTTCCCGAATCCGTATTATGCCTACAATGCGGCGGAAATAAACCGGTTCGGGAGATTCGTGACCTTCAACAACCTACCGAGAAAAGCGACCTTCCGCATTTTCAACCTCGGAGGTCAGCTTGTACGCCGGATGGATAAGGATGAGCCATCGCAATTCACCCGGTGGGATCTGTATAGCAATGCCGGGTTCCCTGTCGCCAGCGGCGTGTATATCGTGCATATTGACATGCCCGATATCGGGGTTACGAAAGTACTGAAGGTGGCGATAATCCAAGAACAAGAAGTACTCGATAGCTACTAATGCCTAAGGAGGACACGACCATGACAAAGAGACTTTTGATTGTTATTCTCTTGACCTGCCTGGCACTTGCAGTCGTAGCTACGAGTGCTTTCGCGCAGAACAAGAAGATTGGAACTGCAACCGCGACGGAGCTTCTCATTCCCGTTGGAGCACGAGATCTCGCTATGGGCGGATCCAGCATTGCGACCACGAAAGGTGCTGAGGCGATGTACTGGAATCCCGCCGGTATGGGAAGGATGAAGCACTCCGCCGAGGGGATGTTCTCATCGATGACGTACATTGCTGATATCGGGGTCAACTATGGCGCTGTTGCCGGTTCGTTTGGCGAGTTCGGTGCCATCGGCTTGAGCGTCAAGACATTGAGCTTCGGCGACATCCCGCTTACCACGGAGGACGACCCTGAAAACACGTCGGGAAAATTTTTCTCGCCGGCGTACGTAATCGTAGGGGTCAGCTACTCCCGCCCACTGACGGATGCCGTCTCTGTTGGCGCCACGGTGAAGATCATTTCAGAGCAGATTGAACGCGTGAGTGCAAGCGGAATGGCATTCGACTTCGGTGTCTTGTACAACGGCCTGATCGGGATTCAAGGATTTGATCTGGGTGTGGCGGTGAAAAACATCGGACCTCAGATGAAATTCGACGGTACCGGCTTGTATCGGACTGCTACGTCTTCAGACGGCCGCCGCCCCGAGCAGAAGTACAAGAGCGATGCGGCCAGCTTCGAGCTTCCCTCCGTCGTCGAGATCGGGTTGGCGTACGAGGCGAAGGTGGGCGATAACATGATCGGGAGCCTGACCGGATCCTTCACCAACAACAGCCTGTACCTGGACGAGTATCGGGTTGGTGGTGAGTTCGGAATCACTCTGGAATCGCTCCAGCTCTTCGGCCGGGCGGGTTTGGGGATGGTTCCACAGGCGGAAGCGAAGGAAAACATCTTCGGTGCCACGTTCGGAGCCGGTATTACCTATGCCGCTACCGGTATCACTATCACACTGGACTATGCGTACCGGCAGGTGGAATTCTTCGACGCGAACAATGTGTTCTCGGTGAAGCTCGGGTTCTGAGCTGCTTCTCATCTCGCGGTTTCAACATACAAAGGCTGTTCCGGTAACTCGGAGCAGCCTTTTTTTTGCTGGAACTCCTACTCCTTGCGGGGGCTTTATCGGGATCATCTTGGGCCTGTGCGTAGGTAGTCGGAGTTCTGTCTATGGGGAGAAGTCCGACTTTGCTCGATGTCGGCATACAGCGAGAGTCCGATGACCACGCTTGAAACAAAAATGAGTTTTCCCGAGAATATGGCGTTCAGAAATAAATCAGCGACCGCAGCAATCTCTGAACTTAGCCAGGACAGTCAGTCACGTCGAGCGTAGTCGAGACGTGCTCGGAAATAGCTGTGCCAGGAACAGTTTTCGACTTCGCTCAAACTGACTGTGATATTTTCTCTTCAGCAGGGGTAAACTCGTGTTGAAGCAAAAGCTTGCTCTTTCAGAATTATTCTGTGAAATTGTAGTGTTTTTCGCAGTTGCAGGAAGAGAGAGTGCCTATTGATGCACTTCTCCGAAGAGTTGACCATCATCATATCAGACCCGGAGCCCAATGAGAGTTTTTCGATGCCTTCTTAGCGCATTCCTCCTTCAGACTATCGTAATCCCATCTTTCGCTCAAACCTATTTCCCTGAAACAGGACCAGACGCTCTGCACCAGCGGTCGCTCGACGTGCGCTCGAGGCTCAATGTGCTTTTTCTATCGCTGCAACCTGGCTATGAGGACTTCGCTGCGCTCGCCTATTTTCGAATGGCGCGAGGCGCCAAGGTCACCAACGCTTATGTGACAAACGGCGAGGCAGGCGAGAGCGACATACGAGGCGAGTATCCGATGACGCTCGCGGGAATACGAAGGGAAGAGGCGACACAGGCGATGGCTTCAATCGACGGGGAGGCGTACTTTCTCAACATGCCCGATATTGCTGCTGCACCTGATTCAGCGAGCGTGCGGACGAAATGGCAAGCAGACACCCTTCAGGTGCGATTGATGAAGCTCATCTCCGACTTTCGGCCAGATATCATTCTTGTCACGCGTGATTGGGCGAGGGGCAGTACGAGTCCACAATGGGAGGTCTTGCGAAGCGATCTGCTCAAGGCGCTCCAGCGTCTTGAGCCGCCGAAATCAGAAAAAGATCTTCTGCGGTTTGACCCGTTCCCACGCTGGACGGTCGAGCGCGTTTGTCTTGATCGCGGGTCAAAAACAGGTGCTCGAGTATCGGTCGAAGACGTGCACCCGCGCTGGAGGAAATCCTACGCTGCAATTGGTGAGGAGGCAGCCCGTGCATACGTCTCGTTGGCAAGACAGCGGAAGCTCTGGAGGACAGGGCAACAAGACTCATCCGCCAGCAAGGTTGGACTCTTCTATGAGCTTGCCTACCCGCCCAGCGGACGTGCGATCAGGAGAGTAGATCAGGACTTGCCACGACCTGTCCCGGCACGATACAGCTGGATCGAGCGCGAGCTTCTCGGCCTTACCTCGGCGGCATCAAAGGGGGGCACGTCGGAGAGCCTGTTGCGTCGGCTCGCAGCAATCATGGATTCGTTAGATCTCAAGATCGCGCTCTCATCGAATTTGGCTCCGATGGAGCGCAAGATCTTGCTGCAGTGGAAGCTTGGATTGGAGAATCTTCGGCTTGTGATGCTCGGCATAAAGGTCTCCTATACACTGCGTGATAGCATCCTCACGAAACGGCAGATAACGTTCCTGAGAATTGACTCCGTCAGAGGTATTCCTGCGGGCGGCACGACGGAGATCTTCTTTCCATTTACTGATCAAGGGTGGATCGTGAATGAGTCTTGGGTAAAGAGGATGCCAATCAAATATGGGGAAGATTATCGGCTTCTCTCACCTGACCGCATCGATTTCAATTACCCACGGAATGAGTACGGCCTGACGCAAGCAAGCGACAAGAGGACACTGCTGTTCTTCATTATTCATAAGGGGGCAAAACGTGAGCAGTCGTTCGTGTATCGGGGTGTCTTGAAGCTCTTTTTTGCGCCCCGATTCACCGTCGAAATCCTGACTCCGATCGTGCGTGTCGTGCCCTCTGAACGGATCATCGTGCACCTGACGAACCACTCACGCGATGGGGTTCGCGATACGGTTTTCGTGAATGATTCCTTGGCTGCTTCAAACGAGGGCCCGTTTCGACTGAACGTGAAGGACCAGGTTCATCGCGACACGCTCTGGCTCACCTGGAAGCGCACTCTTGACGATGGCACATATCTCATTCCTGTTCACATCCGCGAGGAGACTGTTGCTCGGTTTGCAGCCAGAAAATTCGATGTGCGCATTGACTCAAGCAAGCGCGTCGGTCTCATCACAGGATTGACGAATAGCCCAACCGAGGATGCGTTGCGACGTCTTTCCGTCAAATGGGACCGGTTGACGGTGGACGAGCATCTCTCCGAGGCGATCTCCTCCTATCAAGTCATTCTGATCGACCGGCGGGCTCTGACTCTTGTGGAACAGCTTGCAGCACATCGTTCAGTGCTCGAACGATTTGTCGAACAGGGAGGCCATCTGATTGTTCTGGCCCAAGATGCCTCGATCTGGAACGCGTTGCCCATCGTTGACGGGGTACGCCTCGCAGCATCGCAAACCTTCGATGAACAGGCGCTGGTCGAAATCGATTCAACGCACGATATGGTCTTACGCCCAAATCCGATTGCGCCCGGCGATTGGTCCGATTGGCTGTATGCAAGATCATATAACCTCGTCTCAGGTGAGGAATTATCAAGTGCAAGTGTCCCGGTACGAACGGCCAAAGGGAAGAATCCGTTGATCGCAACCTGGAGGCGAGGAGGGGGAACGATTACATACTGCGATCTCGCGTTTCATCCTCAGTTTCTCAACATTCATCCCGGCGCATTTCGACTTCTTGCAAACTTGATCTCCTATTGATATATTGTGGCGAAAGGAGCGGTATCAGAATGAAGAGACTCTTAGCTATGCTGGCGATCGCGGTGATTGCAGTGACCTCGATGGGTGTGGCACAGCGAATTACGCCGAGCGGGAGGTTCGTCCTCAACCTCGACTATGCCAAGTTCAGAAATAACGATTCGACCGGCTATCTGGAAATCTACTATGGTTTCTATCCTCGCCTCATCACTTATGATCTCATCAACGGACGGTTCGGCGGTCTGTTGAAGGTGTACACGCGGATCAAGGATACGCTCACACAAACGTATCTTGTCAACAATGTATCCAACGTTCCGGTCGCCGTCGCCGACACGACTGAACAATCTCTCCGATCAACATTTGTGACCCAGGCGGGCCACCTGCTCCCGAATGGGGAATACATGCTGGAAGTCGTTGTGATTGATTCGTTGACACCCTCTCGGCGCGACGGCATCCGTTTGCCCATCTCCATGAAGGCTTATACTGGGACCATTGAGAGCAGCGATCTGGAGCTTTGCTCGAACATCAAAACCTCCGACCAGAAAAATGAGCTGTTCTACAAGAATTCTCTCGAGGTTATGCCGAACCCAACGCTCATCTTTGGCGTCGCATCTCATCCCATGATGTTCAGCTACGCGGAAATCTACAACCTCAACCTTGAACAGACATACACAGTCAAAACCCAAGTTGTTGGGCAAGACGGCAAAGTCGTCAAGGAGGCCTCGAAGTCCCGAAAATACGCAGTGAAGAACGCGGTCGAAGCCGGAACGACGAATGTGGCGTCCATTCCATCGGGAAAGTACCGCTTCCGCCTTACGATTGCAGACGACACAGGAAATGCTGTTGTTCAGACAGAGAAGACCTTTTACATCTACAATCCACACATCCAAGGAGCACAGGTTTCATCCGTATCAATCAAGGCAAGCGAGCTTGCCGGGCTGACAGGAGTCGAGCTGGCGGAAGAATTCCGCAGGGCGCAGTACGTCGCCACAGACCCGGAACTCAAGACATTCTCGCAGATCACGTCTGCTGACGGTCGCCGAGAGTTTCTCGCAAAGTTCTGGACGGAAGTGGAAGTCGGAAGGATGGGACGGTCCGGGATTCCGCGAATGGCTTATCTCCAGCGGGTCAGCACAGCGAATCAGCGTTTCCGGGCGATGTCGCGTGAAGGGTGGAGGACCGATCGGGGACGCGTGTTTATCATCTACTCAGAGCCGGATGAGATCGAGCGCTTTCCATCGTCCGAAAACAGCAAGCCGTACGAGATCTGGAACTATTATGGCATTGAGAACGGAGTGCAGTTCGTGTTTGTTGATCGCTCTGGGTTTGGGGACTTTGTTCTGGTGCATTCGACGAAAAGGGGAGAACTGCGGGATGACGAATGGCAGCGCTTCCTTCAATAGTAACGCTGCTGACGATCGGGATATCATCGCTACTCGCGAGCGCGCCTGACACGCTCCTCGTCGAAGGTCGTGTGTTTGGTTCCTTCCAGCGGGCAACCCGCCTCGTCATCAACCCTCAAGGCTGGATATACGTAGTTGATGCTGATCCGAACACGGTTGTTCTGTTCAGGGATCAAGACTCCTCACCGTCGTTCATTGGCGGCTACGGGTGGACGGCGACGACGTTAGATCAACCCTCAGGCATAGCGACCGATGGTCTCAACGTTTACGTGTCCGATCTGGGAAATCATCGCATCCAGCGCTTTGACCGGTTTCTCAACTACATTTCTTCCTTTTCGACCCGTGACACTGATGTTGTGTCGGCTCGATTTGGGTACCCAGGCGGAGTTGCTCTGTCCAGGCTCGGTGATCTCTTCATTCTGGATACGGAGAATCTAAGAGTCGTCAAGTACATCGGCAGCGGACGGTACGAGCGTTCGTTCGGCGGTCTTGATGACCAACGCGGCAAGCTCGAGCATCCGCTGAAGATTCTCGCCGGACAGAACGATCATATTTACGTCCTTGAGCCCCAACGACTCCTGGAGTTTGACTACTTCGGCAACTACATTCAGACGATCGGAGTTGGTGTGCTCGGCAATGCGCGAGGATTCGACGTTGCCGGGAATTGTGCTCTCGTTGCGACTGCGGATACGCTCTATTGGTTTTCGGAGCGGGGGGAGATGACCCTTGCGATTCCGGTGCGGTTCATCATGACGAGCGTGCCGATCCGCGACGTTTCGGATATCGCTCTTGTCCGCGATCAATTGTACGTCCTCACGTCGAAGAAGGTGTTCACGTTGAAGATTCGTTCCGCAGATTAGTCGGGACCTCGTCGAGGCAATTCTTGACATTCTCTTCGTTTTCTGATATTTTCGTGCGCACAGCGTGCGCGTTCAGCTATCCGGCTGTCACTCTTAACGTGTGGAGGTAACCGTCATGGCATCACGGAGCATCAACAAAGTCATTCTGATCGGCAACCTCGGCAAAGATCCCGAGCTTCGGTACACGAGCAGTGGCGTTGCCGTCGCCACCTTCAGTCTCGCTACCAACGAGTCGTGGAAGGATCCTGAAGGGAATACCCAGGAACGGACGCAATGGCATAATGTCGTTGCCTGGAGGAAGCTTGCGGAAATTTGCGGTGAGTATTTGAAGAAGGGGGGCAAGGTGTATATCGAGGGACGCCTGCAATATCGCACTTACGACGACAAGAACGGGGTCAAGAGGTATGTGACCGAGGTCGTGATGGACGAAATGGTGATGCTGGACAGTCGCGGCGCCGGCCCTTCCGTTGATTCCGGGCCCGCTGCCCCTCAACAGGAAGAGACAGGGGGGAAGGTAGACGATCTGCCGTTCTGAACACTCGGACCATCACACCCAGTCCGGAACCAGGATACGCACGCCTGTTGTTCAAATTGGGTTTCCCGTGCTTGACAGGAAGCGGTTTCAAGCTCCCCGGGCGTCAGCGCGCTCAACCCGGGGCACCTCATCGTTCACCTCTCTCTCATAATTCTTTCTGCTTATGAAATCGATTGCCAAAACCATTCTCGTCACATTCTTACTTTTGTTGATTGTCCTCGAACCCTCGCTCCCCGCCTCGAGACGTCCTGTGCGCGCCAAGCACGGGATGGTCGTTTCCGCTGACGAGCTCGCGTCCAAAGTCGGCATCCAGATTCTGAAGGGAGGGGGGACTGCTGTTGATGCCGCTGTGGCCGTTGGATTCGCGCTTGCCGTGAGCTTCCCCGGCGCGGGGAACATTGGAGGTGGCGGCTTTATGGTCATCCGGATGGCGAACGGCAAGACGGTGACAATCGATTACCGGGAAAAAGCTCCGTCAGCGGCGCATCGCGATATGTTTCTCGATGAAAACGGGAAATTCGTCCCCTCGAGAAGTCAGGAAGGATATCTTTCGAGCGGCGTGCCTGGATCGGTGGCCGGATTGCTGTATGCCCTCGAGAAACACGGTACCTTGAGCCGTAAGGCAGTTCTCCAGCCTGCGATCGATCTCGCCAAAAGAGGATTCCGAATCAATCAAGAATTTGCTGAGGATTTGCGGGAGGAGATCAAGGAGCTACGGAAGTATCAGGGCTCGAGGGAGATCTTCACCAGGGGCGGCGAGCCGCTCAAAGAGGGCGATCTTCTGGTTCAAAGGGATCTGGCCGAGACGTTGCGACGCATCCAGCGGAACGGAACAAACGGATTCTACAAAGGAAAGACAGCTGATCTGATCGTTGCTGAGATGAAGCGCGGCGGTGGGTTGATCACGCGTGCGGATCTCGAGGCCTACCAGGCTGTCGAACGCCCGCCCATTCGAGGCACGTACAGAGGGTTTGAGATCATCTCGATGGGTCCACCGAGCGCTGGAGGCATCGCGCTGGTGGAGATGCTCAATCTTCTCGAGCCATCCGATCTTGCCGCGAGCGGTTTCGCGTCCTCGAAAACGATCTCGTTAATGGCCGAGGCAATGAAGCTGACGTATGCCGATCGCGCGGAATACCTTGGCGATTCGGATTTCTTTCCTGTCCCGGCTGAGAGGCTCATTTCCAAAGAATATGCGGCCGGGCGTCGCAAACTTCTGGACACAACAAGGGCAACGCCCAGCCATGAAATCTCTCACGGCCCGATTTCCCTCAGAGAGAAGACAGAAACGACGCACTACTCAGTCGTGGACAGATGGGGAAACGCCGTTGCAGTGACCACGACGATCAACGGTTGGTACGGGAACAAGATCGTTGTTGAAGGAGCGGGTTTTTTCCTTAACAACGAGATGGATGATTTTTCTGCAAAGCCAGGAGCGCCGAACCTCTATGGTCTCATTGGAAGCATGGCAAATGGGGTCGAACCGTACAAACGAATGTTAAGCTCGATGACTCCCACAATTGTATTGAAGAGCGGCCAGCCGTTTATGGTGATCGGCAGTCCCGGTGGATCGACGATCATCACGACGGTCCTGCAGGTGCTCCTCAATGTTGTCGACCACGGCATGAACATTGCTGAGGCAATCGACGCGCCGCGCATACACCATCAGTGGCTTCCGGATACACTCTACTATGAAAAACGAGGCCTTGTCAAAGATGTGGTCTTGAATTTGGAGCAGCGCGGCTACGCTGTGCGCCAACGCAACGGGACGCAGGGACGAGTGGAGGGGATCATCATTGACCGAGCCAGAGGAATGTTGTATGGTTCGACCGACCCGCGAGGATACGGAGCGGCTGTCGGGTACTGAACCAAAGCGGTAGGTCAGACATTCCTGTCTGACCGCCCTATGGACAAACAAGAATGTTTGTCCCACCTAGGAGCATTGTGATTTTTTGGGGACCGTCAGGACGCGATGCAAGACGAGCTGATCCACATAACGAGGAGACACCTTCCACATTGGACAATCGAAGGAGCAACGTACTTCGTTACCTTTCGAACTAGATGAGGAAAACTGAGTGTCGACGAGCAGAAGATTACTCTGGAACAACTCAGACAGGGGCACGGCAAGTACTACAATTTGATTGCGGCTGTGGTTATGCCTGATCACGTCCATGTTTTGCTGACGCCGAACGATGGGCACGTCCTAAGCCGAATAATGAAGGGAATCAAAAAGGGGTCTCGGCGCGCCAAGTCAATCGCCTGAGACGATCTGCTGGGCAAGTCTGGCAACACGAGTCGTACGATCGTATTGTGCGTGATGAGGATGAGCTGCACGAGAAGATCAATTATATGTTGAACAATTCGGCCAAGCAGGATCTCACGGACAACCCGTGGGAATACCACGGGTGGTATTGTAAAACGGATGATCTATGATGGTAGGTCAGACATTCCTGTCTGACCGCCCATGGACAAACAAGAATGTTTGTCCCACCAGCACGAGGTGGCAGGTCAGACATTCCTGTCTGACCCTATATGGACAAACAAGAATGTTTGTCCCACCGATGATTGCTTCTTGACTCTTGCTGACAAGTTTTCTATCTTGACGCTAGTTCTTTGATGTGATCGTTCTTTCACACAACCGTTTTGGTGTTCCGTTTCGACTTCAAGTCGAAACGGGATGAAAAGGGAATTCCGTGATTCGTCGGCCTCTGGCGGGCGAAAAAGCGGAAGCTGCCCCGCAACTGTAGTTCCGGTTCCGCCTTCGGCGGAAGAGTCTCTGATGAGAAAGCCACTGTCCTGAGGGAACCAGGATGGGAAGGTGACTCAGGGATCGGAAAAGCCAGGAGACCTGCCAAAACGAATAACCTCGTCGGCGCAGCATGTGCCACCAGCCGGCGGGCGCCGTCCGGTTCACGCCGGCGGCAGACCTTCGCGGGAGGGTGTAGATCAACGAGTTCAGAAACTCGACTTGTCCAGAATTTGCAGCCCCGATCTTCCGCAGAAGGTCGGGGCTTTTTTGTTTTGGGGGATTTTTGAATGTGGAATGACGAATGAAGAATAGTGAATGATGAAGGATGAAACTACGAACAATCATCCAAGAGGAACGCCTATGAACAAGATTTGTTTCCTTCTCGTTGCGCTCGCCGTAACGGCAACGGCTCAACAACGGTTGAGCCCTGTCTCTATGCTGAGTCGATCTGACGACGGTCGTGGCGAACGGGCGGATACGGTCCGAACGTATCACCTGCCCGAAGTCCTCGTCACGGCGACTCGGTTCGATAAGAATCCGAGCGATGTTGGGAGAGGCGTCACGGTCATCCCACGCGATCAGGTTCGGGCGTTGGTCTTCCAGAGTGTTGGCGAGGTTCTTGCACAGCACGAAGGGATTTATCTGGTGGGGATCGGCCAGAATCCCGGGATGATCCAAAGCATTTTCATGAGAGGGGCTTCGAACAATCAGACCACCATTCTCATTGACGATATCCGAGTGACAGATCCGTCTGCCGTGAACAGCGCTTTGGATCTCTCCGAGCTATCCTTCGCCGGACTTGACCGGGTCGAGATTGTACGAGGATCGCACAGTACTTTGTATGGCTCGTCTGCAATCGGAGGCGTCGTGAACATCATTACGCAAAAGAGCGGATTGCCAGGTCTTCATGCAGACGCAGAGATGAGGGGAGGGGTGTTCGGAAGGGGGACTTCAGCGTTCTCACAGAATCTCTCTATCAATTACACTTCACCCGTCGGGTTGTACATGAGCGGGGAAGTCAGCAATTCCACCGTGAGAGGTCTCGATGCGACAGTGGACACCGTCACGAACCTGCAAGCGTACAAGAATCGAGATAGGGACGGCTTCAAGAAGCGAGATCTCTGGGGGAAGGTTGGCTTCCAAAATGACAAGGTCGATCTGTACGCATCATTCAAGAACACCCGTCAAACATCCGATCTGGACAAGACCGCGTACATCGACGACGATAACTACACGCTCAACTTTCGTCGGAATCTGCTTACCTACGGGGTCTCCTACAAGTTCGCCGACGCGCTCAACCTCAAGGTTGTCGGTGGATACTCTGAGATGAGCCGTCTGGCCGTTGATGATTCCTCGGTCGTCGATTCACGCGGAACGACGGATCACACCTTTTTCCGGGGAGAGTGGAAAGGAGCAACTCTCACCAATGAAATCCAGAGCGACTTCAGACTGCCCGGAGTTCGAGGAGTCATCGGAGCGGGATTGTACGAGGAACGGATGAGCTCGAAGTCCTATTTCTACTCCGGAAGTACGTTCGGCGCATTCGAGTCCCAGAGCGATCTGGATACGCTGCAACTCCATACGACCACAACAGATGTTTTTGCACATGTCGAACTCAGCGGCGCTCTCATTCGCGAGACCCTCAACAAATTTGCTCTCGCCTTGGGCGCTCGGATGAACAATCACAGTGCGTTTGGAACATACACGACATATGAAATCAACCCGTCCCTGAAGATCAACGGGGGAGCGCTCGTGTATGCGTCGTACTCGACAGGATTCAATGCCCCGTCCCTCTACCAGTTGTTCGCGCCGGAAAGGGATTTCACCACCGGTATGACAAGAGGAAATAGCGATCTGCAGCCGGAAAAGTCGGCATCCTACGAGATTGGCTTCAAGCAATCAGCTGGCACGATGAGCTTTTCGGTGAGCTACTTCCACACGATCGTGGAGAACTCTATCGAGTATGTGTACTTGTGGGATAAGAACATCGGCATTGATACGCTCGGGAACGATTGGCTCAGGAATGACTTCCGCGGGGACACCTATCTGAACGTCGGGCGGCAGACGACGAACGGAATCGAAATCAGCTTGTCTTCGCAGATCAGTGATCGGCTCTGGCTGTCTGGCAATTTCAGCCTCGTGAGCGGAAAGCTGAGCTACAGTCCATCGGAGATCAAGACGGGACATACAGGCGAACATCATGTCCAGATCTACAGTAACGGAGCCTTCCTCTCAACCGATGTGCAATCCTCAGAATTGGTACGGCGCCCGAATACCGCGAATGTGAGCATGACATTCGCGCCGATCGAGAATCTTACTCTCAAGCTCGATGTCCGCTACGTCGGAAAACGAACCGACGTCTACTATGACTCGAAGCGGGGTCCGTTCGGCGCTCTGGGGGCAATTCCTATCGATGAGTACACCCTCGTGGACGTTTCACAGAGACTTGCTTTAAGCGACTCTTTCTCGGTCAACGCGCGGGTGGAAAACCTCTTCAACGTGAAGTATTCAGAAATCAACGGCTTCACGACGCGTGGGAGAGGTTTCTATTTGAGCGCCAGATACGCGCTTGACAGTGCATTCTGAGACAACATAATGCTCGGAAGTCTCTGGGGGGTCTTCATGCTGCAGGAACATATGTCATCATTCTCGGAGGAGATTGTCAAATGAGATTCACGGTGCTTGCTTCTGTTCTGATCCTTGGAGCGGCGATCACACGTCTGCTTCCTCACCCTCCCAACGTTACTCCTCTTGCCGGCATGGCGCTTGTCGGCGCAGCGTATCTTGACAAGCGCTTTGCATTTGCCATTCCGCTCGTCGCACTGCTCGTGAGCGATATCTACATCGGTTTCCACAGCGTCATGCCGTTCACCTATGGGAGTTTTCTCCTGATTGCGCTGATCGGTCTCTGGTTACGGAGAAACAAGAAACCTGTGTACCTCGCCGCAGCAAGCCTGGCGAGCTCGATCGTTTTTTTCATCGTGACGAATTTTGGGGTGTGGGTGGTGCAGAATTCGATGTACCCGAAGACCATCGAAGGTCTGGCGGCTTGCTACCTCGCTGCAGTTCCCTTCTTTCGAAACACGGTCATCGGGGATTTGCTCAGCACGGGAATTCTGTTTGGACTCTTTGAGATCGCGGAATCTTTCTGCAGGAAGTCTGAAAGTCCTTCACGAGCAGCCAGCTGACGGAAAGGTCATTTCGGGCTATCTCCTCCGCACAGGTGGGGTGAGCGCTCGCAGCTGTTGGAGGCGAGTGACTGCCTCTATGTTGCGCCGCACAGTTTGGTTGCCCGGGTTGAATTCCAGCGACTTCTTCCAGTCGCTGAATGCGCGGAGAGAATCTCCCGCCAAGAAATTGAAATTCCCACGGTACTCATACGCCCGCCAATCTGCCGGATTGAGTGCAATTGCGGAGTCTGCAAAAGCTATTGCCTCCCTCGTGCGCTGGACCCGACCAAGAATGAGTGATTGAAGCAGGTATCCTGTGACACGATCATCCTTGTTCTTTGGGTAGGGGAATGCGAGGAATCCATTCAGCTCGTTCTGCGCGGCTTCGGTGTTTTGTCGATTGAGCCAGAACTGGGCATTGTCCGTGTACTCTTTCGGATAGAAATCGACGAGGAGTTTGCAGCGCTCATCAAGGAAGGCATTCTCCCAACCGGCGTGGAACACGAAATTGCTCGGCCGATACTCGACGGTCGATCCCTTCGGAAGGACCTGGATGAGCATGCCGACGTGGGCCATGTCATAGTCCTTCAACAAAAAATCCCACGGTAGCCGATGGGTGAAGTATATCGGTCTTTGACCCAGGAAGGTGTTGATGATCTGACGGCCTAGGTCCTCAGGAAGACGTCGTTCACGAACCGAGAGGTTCAATTCTCTATCCAGCATTTGGCTGGCACCCCATGGCGTGCCGAGCAGTCGCACATCCACAACCGCGATGTTGGCGTAGGATTTCTCGAGATACTTGAAGTACCACCCCATGAAGGTTTGTTCGTCGCCAATGGTGAAGAGGATGGCGTCCCTCTCGAGCGGCGAAAGGACGTTCACGCCGAAATCATGACCGAGGTAATTCCCGCTCTTGTCGTTTTCGTGGTAGTTGAGCACAAGACAGGTAATTGGCAAGAGCAAGAGGAGCGCAGGAATAGCGTTTTTGAATTTTGTCCCGTGTAAAAGCTCCCATCTGCTCTGCATCCACTTCACGACTGAAGATATGGCAATTCCGACGAGAATCGCCATGACGAGATACGACGGGATGAAATACGCGTCAAAATCAGCGTGGAGCGGAAGCTTGCGGTTGATGGTGAACGCGACATCGAGCAGAACAATGGTCAAGAGAAGGATAAGCAAACGCCACTGCCTGGCAACGAGTGCAATACCGAGGAGAGCCACGCCTCCGAAGTACCAGAACTCTTTCGCCAGAGCCTGGTTCAGGATCCAGGAAAGCCTCTCTTCATCCTGACTTCCGAAGAACGCCCCGAGACCCTTCTGGCCGACCGGGTAAATGAGTGAAAGGAGGTTGCCGACGGTCTCCGGGTTCCCCCAATCAAGAGGCGGATTTCCCGCCGATCGAATCGGAAGATACAGATATGTAGTGAATCCGAGGAGCGTGAAGCCGCCCAGCAACAGCATGAGCCGCGCATTGAGGACGATCCGTGGGCGAGTCAGCAAGACGAAGGCAGCGATGCTTATCGCGACGAGCACTCCGGTAACATGTTGACTGAGGCCAAATCCAACGAGGTACGCAGTGAGCAGAAGATCGCGACTATCAGCTTTGTAGTACCACCGGAGGAGGAAGAGGAGGGAGGCGGCAATGCAGAGCGCGTTGAGCGTGTAGACCTCCGCGGTGGTTGCCCGTGACCAAAGCGTGTGTGAGAACCCAAAGAGCAGTGCAGTCATTACCGCAACGTCCTTCCGAGATGTCAGCATTTGTGTGATCAGATACAAGCACACAGCCGACAAGGAAGCTGCGATTGAAGAGAGCACATTCACGGCAGCTGCGGGCGCCCAAAATGGCATCAGCAGGACGACCAGGCGCCCCAAAACTGTATAGAGGGGATAGCCGGTTGGGTGGTTGATTCCTAGTGTAACGGCATTGGTGATGAACTCGGCACTATCGCCGACGTACACTGTCGGGCAGAGCGTAAGCAGGTAGACGGAGAGCGTTGTGCCAAAAACGAAAGCGGGAAGCAGAAATCGGCCGGATTTCTGTAGCGGTTCTACCGAGAGAGCAGCCATCGAAACATCCCCTTTATGCTTCCGAGTGCGCACGCGAGATGATCAAGAAACATCAGACCGAGGACCGCTGGAATCTCCGCCACCTCGCGGTGTCGCACATAGTACATGAGAAACGGGAGGTTCAGCAGGAGGTAGGCCCCGGCGCATGCGAGCCCGATCCACCGTAAAGCGTCAAACCAGATCCCGAGAAGCAGGCAGAGCACAATGACCCACGAAAGCGCTGCGGAATAGACAAATCCAGGATAGATGTTGACGAAGCCCTTGGTCAGCGATATTGCAAGCTGCCCGAGATTGGCAGCAAGCTGCACAAAGCCTTGGCTCCGCTCAAGATCATTCCTTAACAGACTGAGAAGAGTGTGCTGTTTGAGATGTTCCGCTTCGACAGTAGGGTTGAGAATGATCGAAGGACGTGCGTGCGCCATCCGCTTTCCTAGTTCCAGATCTCCTCCCTTGTGCATGAACAGCGAACGATCGAATCCACCCGCTTTGGTGAATGCCTCCTTCCGGATCGCCGCGATTGCCCCAAAAATCCAATCCACAGAGCGACGGCTTTTCAGATAGGAGTAACGGATCCAGAGATTCTTGTATTGGCTCGCTACGTTGGGATGGCGGTGTTGAGCCGAGTAGAGGCCGACCACTGCGTCGACGTGATTGTCGCTCAGTGACTCGAGGGCGTTCTGTACTGCCTCCGGCTGGAGAACGACGTCGCTGTCGAGGAACAGCAAAATCTCTCCGGTGGCCTGCGCGGCCCCTGCGTTTCGGCAAAAGTTCGCCTGATGATTGCTCGAGAGCTCGATGAGCCTTACACCGTGCTGCTGCGCGATTTCACAGGTGGCGTCCGTTGAGCCGTCACTGACAACAATGATTTCTTGCACGGGAGTTGTTGACGCTTTGATTCCTTGCAGACAGAGAGGCAATGTCTTCTCACTATTTCGAGCAGGAATAATAGCCGAAATACGTTGTGCGGTCGGTTGACTTGCCATAATCACGCTTGAACAGCCGTTGCCTTCCTCAAGTTAGTGGCCCGTTGCACGAGAGCGGTGCAGTATCCAGCGAGTGCAGACGCTTGCGAGGCAAACACCAACGCGGTCCGCTTCTGGCTTTCCAGAAAGTCATGCCCTCGTCCTACCTTCCAGACAAGTCCAAGATACTCCACGGCTGAAAGATGCTTCACAGACAAACCCTTTTCCTTTGCGACGACACGATGAAGAAGATATGATCCTCTGCCGAGCCGAAAGAAATGGAGAAGAAATGACAGCAGGGAAAATTGGTGGTAGTGATCCACGATGATGTCAGGCGCGTGCAAAACTGCTTCCCCGGCATTGATGAGTCTAGCGATAAACTCCCTATCGTCGCTGCCGAGGAAGAATCGTTCGTCAAATCCTCCATGGCTCCTGAAGACTGAAGTCCAGCAGGCGAAGTTGCATGTGGGGCGAAACCATGCCTTTCCTTCTTCCCGTTCCAGTCTTGCAGAAATGAATCTATTCGTCTCGTCGTACACGACGGAGAAGAGATTCGCCTGTAGCTGATTTCTGACGCCGCCGCCTACGGCAGCGACCGGGTGGGATCGCAGCGCCCGCTCGATCTTTCGAAGCCAGGTTGTGGGAGCGACGCAGTCATGGTCTGTGAACACCAGGATTTCTCCACGCGCGAGCCCGGCACCGCGATTGCGTGCGACCGCGGGGCCTGCATGTTTTATCGTGGTGAATCGAACGTTGCTTTTTTGAGAAAGCTCGTGCAGATACCCTCCTGTGCCATCGGCGCTTCCGTCGTCCACCACAATAACCTCGTAGACGCTCGGCTCAAGGTCTTGCCTCAACAAGCTGTTGATCGTTCTCCGCAGCGACCCTAAGCGGTTGTGCGTGGGAACGATTACCGAGATCGCTGGGGGCTGAGAATAGTTCGCGTCTGTCATCAGGGTCGAAGCGAGCGACATGTCATGGAAAATGTATCGCCCTCAATGTGTGAAAAATCTCATCGAACAATATCGGAGCAGGGCGGGTTGCCGGATGACATTGGGTATGAAGGGCAGAATGCGGTTCCCGAGACTCTGCAGAGCTCTTTCTCTCAATGAGTCCAGGCGATTGAGCTTCTCGATTGATTCTTCGATTGCAATGTCCGCAACACTCCTTCCCTCATCGAGTGATTGCTGAAGAAGTTTCGTGACCTTGCTGAAATAATCTGTTTCGAGGAGATGGTAGATTGCTGAAGCTTGAAGATAGCGTTCGAGGGTCGAGCCGAACACGCCGCCGCAGTTGGCGACGAAATCTGTCACGACTAACTTACCTGTCTCAGACAGCTTCCGCTCCACCGCCAGCTCCATGGCGGCATTTGCCGCACATGGGATGATCGCTGCCTTGATGCTTTTCCAGTTGTCATCATGGATCCCCCACGCTCGTGCACACGGCACAGCGATATCGGCATCGAGTTCCAGAATACCTGACGGATCGATCTGCTCACCCTTCTCGTACTTCAAAAGAAATCCATCACCGAGTGTAGTCCGCCTCTGAACGATCTCCTCGACGTTAAAGCCATCCTCACACGCGATGGCGCCTTGTAGAGTTGAAAGGCCGACTAGCTTTGCACCGGCCTGGCTCATCATCTTACAATATTCTGTTCCGACTCTTCCCATTCCTTGCACGACGAACCTTTTCCCCTTGAGAGTCTCGCCATGCAATTGAAGAGCTGCTATAGTTGAAAGGAACACTGACCAGGCCGTATAGACACCGGAACCGTACGTCCACGACGAGACATCCTTCTCGATCCCTGCACCTTGATAGAGGTTCTCGAGGTCTTCAATCCTGCATCCCATGTCCAGAGCTGGACTCCACTTTCCACTTCGCATCACGCCCGAGAGCTTCTTTCCCAGCTCAACGAGGACGGACTTCCTTTGGGATTCAAGTTCTTCAGGAAGCTGGAGAGCCGCCTTTGCCCCGCCCATCATATATCCGATAAAGCCGTACTTATAGGTCATTGTCCGCGCGGCAGCGATGGTTTCTTCCTTTGATGGATCCGGAACGATCCGCAATCCGCCCCACGATGTGCCCCCCACCAAGCGGTCTATGACCAGGAAGGCCTTCGTCCTATATTGCTCAAGATCAATCTCCAGGATGAGCTCGGGGTCGTGTGGCTTCATCGGTCGACCTCCGAGATCACCGCGTTCAGCTTCCCATTTGACGCCCGGCGCACAGCCTCTACGATTCGGATGTCCACCTGCACTGCCTCGGGTGCGCAGCCTCTGGCGATGGTTTGCTCGATCTGCCTTCGAGAATCGGGTCCGTACTCTGTCCCGGTCTTGACATGCACCTCGAATCGTTCGCGGGATTTCTGAATAATCTGATATTCCACGATTCCGGGCACATTTTCAAGAAGATTGATGGCACGTGCTGAGATCCTCTTCCCGCCCGGAAGCGTCAGGTCATCGTCAGATCGACCGACGATTTTTCGGATGGTCGTGAAGTCGGAACCGCACGGGCAGGGGTCCTCGGAGAGGATGACCCGGTCGCCCAGCTTGTACCTGATCAGCGGCATCGTCTTGAGGTAGAGCGGTGTGACGACAATATCTGCAGCCCCGTTTGAGTCAAGCGTTGATTCGTCGACCTCTACGACGGCTGAATCCGGTATGATGTGAAGACGCCGAAACTGGCATTCGTAGGCGATCCTGAACACTTCAGCAGCTCCATAAGAATCGCGGACAGGGCATGAGAAGGCTCGGCTGAGCAAAGCTCGGCAGCGGTCGCTGAGCATCTCGCCGTGAGTGATGACAAGTCTCACGGGGTACTCCAGCGGGTGGCTCTGCAAATTGTCTTTGGCCATCAGCGCCAGGAAGCTTGGGTAGCTGTAAATGACCCTCGGCTGGAGCTCATTGAGCTGCGAGATCGTCCTTTCGACGCCTTGGCGCAGGTCGATGTAGTGCTGCCTCAACAAGCCCATGCGCTCGAAAAGAAAGGACCCACGATGGGGGCTTGGTACCACGATTTGGGCGAAACTGTCCGTCATTTTGGCCCCGGATCTCAGGAATCCGTAGGTTATGAACGTCAAACCCTGGATGAATTCCGAATCGGCTAATGAGATGGTCAACGGGTGGCCTGTGGAGCCTGTGGTTTGAACTGACAGGAGGCTGCGTCCCGGCACACGCTTCTGGCGTTCCTCGTGCAAGGCCTCGAAATGCTCCCTCACATCGCGTCTCGTCAATATGGGCAACTTTTTCAGGTCCTCGACCGTTCGGATCTCTTCAGGGTGAATTCCCATCCTCCTGAACAATTCCCGATAGTAAGGGACATTGCGCGCCGCGTGCGTGATGAGCGCTTGGAGTCTCCTTTCCTGGAGCGATTTCAGCTGGGCTCGCGTGAAGTGCTCGTGCAGCTTCAATCTGGAAAACAGACTTGCACCCAGGAAGGCGATCAGGAACGAGTTCGTTTCGTAGATGGAATTCATGGCCAGAAGGCGTCATACCGGAAGCTGACGATGTGTCCTGAACGTTTGGTCACGGTTGCGCCAGACTTGAGAGATCAAATTGTCCCATCAGACCCAAAATGAGATGCCCGTAACGTGCACTCTGTCAATCAGTACGAGAGGGAAAGAACTTCAGGCACCCATGCGCTCTGCGGACGCCAAAGTAACGACCATTGGCAAGAAAATCAAACATCAGACCTTTCAGGCTTGAGAACGGAACTGATCCAACAAACGCACTCAACGCAGGAAGATAGCTGTCGTTCCGCTTCTTGACATTAAATCCAGCTTTTGGTATACTTCCGGCAAATCTCAAGTTGGCTGAACCGTGGCAACGCCACATTCCTGGGGGGGAGCGGATGTCGCATTGTCTCAAGGGGAATCGGCGCCGTGACGATACTGAGCACCGCCGGTTAGTCTCAGACGCACCGATTCCTTCCTGCCTCACGATCATAACGAACTCGGTTTCTTCCTCGACCAGTTCAGCAACTTCTGCATTTCTCTTCCCGAGATCGATTATTGCGTTTCATCGTTCACATAGTGTGCTCTCGCCCTTTCCAGTCTCTGAGAGTTGGGTAGGGACACGAAGGATCGGACTTTTCGCGCACGTAAGGGGGTGTCTATGAACAAATTGGCTACCAAATTCTTCTCTTCCGCACTCGTTGGGCTCCTGGCCATCACTGCGATTACTGCAACCGCCTGGGCACAGTCGGCCGGTGATTACCGTTCAAAGACTTCAGGAGACTGGAACGCAACCTCAACTTGGGAGCGGTACGATGGTGGGGAGTGGGTTGCTGCCACTTCGACACCCACAAGCAGCGATGGTGTCATAACAATCCTGAATACGCACACGGTGACTGTCAACGTGGATGTCACTGTCGATCAGACCGTCGTTGAGGCCGGTGGTCAAATCACGGTCGGCTTGGGCAAGACTCTGACAATAGCTGATGGCACGGGGACTGATCTCACCGTGAACGGAACGCTGCTGAACCAAGGTACCGTCGCAGTCAGTGGTGCTGAGCCCACCTGGAATCTCAACAGCGGCGCGACGTTCGTTCAGAACACTACAAGCGCAATATCTGGAGTGCTTAATGCCGCATCCATAGATGCAGGAAGCACTTTCGAGTACAAAGACTCCGGAACCCCATCAGTTGCCGGACGAACCTTTGGCAACCTCAAGCTCACGACCGCGAGTTCGAAGTCCTATACAAGCAGTTCTACTACCAGCGCTCTAGTCGTTCAAGGGGATTTCCTGATAGGGTCAGAAGTAACTTGGAACACAGGGGGCTTTGCGGCTGATATCACGGTCGAGGGGAGCACCACCATCAGTGGCACATGGACAGGAAGCGGAGCGGGTAGCCTCGGAAATCACCAATTTTCGGGCACGTTCACGGTCGACGGTACATACAACCTCGCGACGACAGGGACAACGCAGGGACAGATCACGTTCGATGGTGATCTTGTCGTCAACGGCACATTCGCCACGCCTTCAAACCGCAGCGTCGTCTTCAACAGTGAAGGCTCGCAAACGATCAGCGGTTCTTCCACAGCGGTTTTCAACAATGGCTTCACCGCGAACCAGGATCTTACGGTTGCCTCGGGGACAACGGTACAGGTTGGTGCGGGCGCCACAGCCACGGTCAACTCGAACCTGACCCTGGACGGCACGATCAGCGGGGGTAATGCCACCACATCGGTCTTGGATCTTCCAGGGTCTTTCGGGGGGTACAGTTTTACGTTTCCGAGCGAAGGTGCTGCAACGATCTCGCAATTGAAAGTTATCGTCAATGGTGGTTCCGACAAATTCATCAACTTTTCGGGTATCTGTAACCTGCAATCAGGTGCCTCGTTTGAAATCGACAATTCCTCCACTATCAGGCTGGTGGAGGACGGCACTGTCAGCGGCGGAACTATCAATGTGATGAACTCTGGAAAGTTGGATGTTAACGGATCGGATCTTACGCTGAACGGAGTTACGGTCAACCTCACAACAAGCGGGTCCGTGGTGGAAACGTATGGTGGAGGGAGTGTGAAGACGGAGGGGAGCACCTCCATCGACCAGGGGGGAACGTTCTCTGTCCCTCTCGAGGTGAGCGGCGGAACCACGACAGCCTCCGGGACAAACAGCTTCGACGGGAACATCACCGTGGACGAGGGAGCGACCTTCACCATACTCACCGGCAAGTTCCTCCGGGCGACCGGCAGCGTGACGATCAACTCCGGCGCTATCGTCAATGGGTCCGGTATGTTGTACTATCTTGCGCCGTACCAGTCCTTCACCAACTCGGGGACGATCTCTGCCCCCGCTGTCTTTGAAGGAATCGGATACGAGTATACCATGCTGCTCGGCAATGGAACGTGGACAAGTCTCACGATGAACGATTCGCTCGCTGTGTATCTCGACGACAACACAACTCTGACCAATTCAAATGTCACTCTGAGAGGCACTCTAAGCACACAGGATCACACGTTGTTGCTCAACGGTGGTACCTTTGTCATCGAGTCGACGGGGGAGGTCAATGGCGGAGGCCTGACAGTTGAGACGCAGGGAACTCTCAGCATTACACAGAACGGGACTTTTGATGAGACACTCCATGTGCTCGGCGGGACGACGACGGCTTCTGGCACAAACAGCTTTGACAGGGCGATTATTGTAGATGAAGGAGCCACGCTCCATGTGCCTGCAGGCGATTCGTTGATAGTGAACAGTGATCTCACAGTCTCCGGCTCGATCACGGGCGGAAATGCCGCTTCAAGTCTCAAACTTCGCGGGCGCGGGGAGGGCTGGTATACGGTGACATTGACCGATGCGGTGGTTTCGATCGCACACGTCGACATCGACGGTAATGGTCGCAACATTTCGGGAACCGGGACCTTCACAGGCGCCACGGTGAAACTGGACGCCGGCTCTGGACTCGATCTAATTGGTTCTCTGACGATCACGGGGGGAACGATTCAGATCGTCGATGGCAGCATCGATATCTTCGGCGCGACCTTCACTCTTAATGGTGTCAGCCTCAACATTAGCAGCAGCGGCCAAGTTGTGGACAACGAAGGCGGCGGCAAGGTGGCGACGGAGGGAAGCACAACAATCGATCAAGGAGGCGCGTTCGGTGTGCCTCTCGAGGTCAGTTCCGGGACGACGACTGCGTCCGGAGCGAACGCTTTCGAGAACACCCTCACCATCCTTTCGGATGCGACACTGACTATTCCCGGGACTTTGACAACGCTTGGGAATCTCTCCGTGGCCTCCGGCGGGACGATCAGCGGCGGCGGTAACCTCGTGTTTGACGGGTATGCCAAGACGTTTACGAACAACGGCGTCGTCAATGCGGTGACAACGTTCGAGAATAACGCTGGCGATGTGAAACATATGACCGCAGTTGGTGCGGGTTTGTGGAAATCGGTCACGATCGCTGCTGCCTGCAGTACCAGTGTCAGCGGTGGACATACCTTTACAGGTGCCGGAACGCCTTTCGTAGTCAGTGGCTCAGTGTATTTGGATCCCACCAGTGCGATCGTGTATGGCGGCAGCTCGGCGCAGACGGTTGCTCCTTTGACCTACTCCAATCTGAACATCGCCAATTCTTCAAGTGACGTCGCGATCGGTGGTTCGATGACTGTGAATGGGGCTCTTACGATCTCCAGTCGTAATCTAACGACCGGTGCCGACACATTGACGCTTGGCAGCTTCGCGACCATTACGGAGACATCTCCCTACTCTGTTCTCGGCAATCTTACGACCGCGCGTGTCTGCTCGACAGGGGTGAACGAGACCTTCGGCGGAATGGGCGTGGAAATCAATGCCGCCGACGCTTGGCCGGGAAGCACGACCGTGACGCGTGTTACCGGCACGGCTCCGACGTTTCCACCCGGCATTCCCGTCAAAAGGTACTTCGATATCGTTCCGACAACGAACACCGGATTGAATGCAGCTTTCGTCTACCGCTATTTGGATAGCGAACTCAACGGCAACACGGAATCGGGTATCCAGCTCTACAAATCGACGAATGGCGGATCAACGTGGACATTGCAGGGCGGAAGCGTCAACACTGGTTCGAACACGATTACCCTCACAGGTGTCGATGGGTTCTCGAGGTGGATCGCCGGCGGGACCGGAAATCCTGTGCCTACTGTGTCAAGCATTTCACCGTCGACGGCGGCGCTCGGCGCGACATTGGATGTGATATTGACCGGGACTCTCTTCACCAGTGGGATCAGCACACCGAGCATTGGCTTGGGGATCACCGTGAACTCGTTCACGGTCAACAGTCCCACGCAGATAACCGCCAACATCACCGTATCCTTATCTGCCGCAATCGGGGCGCGCAACGTTACGGTCACCAATAGTCCGCCCGGCGGTGGCGACGGGATATTGGAGAATGCCTTCACCCTCGTTAATCCGGTACCAACTCTCACGAGCGTTGAACCTGCCGCGGCTGACCGTGGCACCGATGTGACGGTGGTGTTGCACGGTTCGAATTTCCTTTCTGGTGTGAGCACAGTCGGCTTCGGACCGGGCATCATTGTGAGATCAACAACCGTGGAAAGCTCGACGCAGATAAGAGTGGACTTCACGATCGGAGTGGGTGCAGCAACAGGTCCGCGTGATGTGACAGTTACGAATTCTAGTCCGGGTGGCGGGACGGCGACGCTGCCGAGTGGATTCATGGTCGGGAATCCTGCGCCGGCGATTAGCGATATGAGCCCGAGCAGCGGT
>Ga0315284_10001403_pt1 | contig 34379 bp, 27 predicted proteins | sample YL17G09_16_MG_FD_203696 | JGI IMG/M metagenome (GOLD analysis project Ga0315284, IMG submission 203696) | Sediment microbial communities from Yellowstone Lake, YNP, Wyoming, USA - YL17G09_16 | ecosystem: Environmental > Aquatic > Freshwater > Lake > Sediment | place: USA: Wyoming | collected... | reverse complement strand
GAGAGCGCATCGTGGGCCAGCCCTACCCTATCTGTGCCACATCCCGAGATGCTAAAGCGCGCCTTTGTCATGATACCAGCAGCGGTGATTGCCCCCGACTGGATCCATCCGCTCAGTGGCCGCAGCTTACAGCAAGAAGTAGGCAATCATGATTACAGTCAGTTCATTCACTCAGCTCAACTGAGCAACTGCTTGCCCGCGAGCTGGGCATAGTAACCACCGCGGCCCATTAACTCGCTGTGCGTGCCCTGCTCGACAATCTGACCATCGGCAAAAACTAAAATTAAATCACAGTTAATAATCGTACTCAGCCTATGCGCGATCACTAAGCATGTGCGACCAGCCATGAGCTCGAAAGTCGCCGCCTGAATGATACGCTCACAGTGTTCATCGATATTCGCGGTGGCTTCGTCCAAAATCAAAATGGCAGGATCACGCAGGAGCATGCGGGTGAATGCCACCAACTGACGTTCCCCCGCACTCAGATTTTCGCCGCCCTCGACCAACTGGTAGTCCAGACCATCCTCGACATTTGCGATGACTTCACTAAGACCGGTGCGTGCACACGCAGCGAGAATGACCTCGTCGCTAAGTCCCTGTCCTGCTCCGGATGCGAGCAAATTGTCTCGCAGACTCCCAGCAAATACGATCACATCTTGGCTTACGTAACCAAGCTGTCGACGTAAATAAGCACTTTTGATGTCGGCTATATTGAGGTCGTCGAGAAAAATTTGCCCACTTTGCAGCGGATACAGTCTGGGGATCAGATTCACCGTCGAACTCTTGCCCGAGCCAGTGGCTCCCACTAGACCAACCTTCATTCCGTGAGTAATTTTAAACGATACTCCTTTAAGCACCGGGGTCCCCGGTTTATAGCTCATCCAAACATCGCGGAACTCAATCGCGCCGCGCAGCGTCGGCAACAGCGAACCATCGCGACCAAGCACATCGTGCTCTTCGGTTTCTGTGAGCATGCGGCGCACGCGTTCACTCGACACGACGGCCTCTTGAATATTCTGAATTTCTGTCGAAATCACCCGAATCGGAGACACAAAACGTTCGCTAAAGCGCACAAAGGCCACCAAAAGCCCAAGCTCCATGGCGCCCGCAATCACACGCTGACCGCCAAGCCACAGCACAAGCACGGTTGGCAAAGAGCATAGAAACACTGCCACCGGGCGAATGACGCTGTTCCAATTTAAAGTGGCAATTCCCGCCTGCAAAAGCTCGGCCGCCGACTGATCAAATTGCCGCTGACTCCAAATCTCGAGACCAAAGATGCGGATCACCGGCAACCCATTTAAATACTCAGCCAGTTTTGCGTTCAGATGCGCAGAGCGGCGCTTATAAGTGCGTAGCCAAAATACCACTGGACGGCGCAGAGCGACCGAAAACATTAGTGCCGGAAAGCATACTGCGACGATAATGGCACCAAAATGCAAATCAGTCACCAACATGGCCGTCAGAACAGTCACGATGTTGATGACAGCAATTAACACCCTGGCGAGTGTACCGGTGAAAAAATTCTCGATGCCCTCGACATCTGAAGTCAGCCTTGTGATCGTCCGCCCGAGCGGCTGGGAGTCAAAATAAGCGATCGGCAGGCGCCGCATTTTGGCGAAGAGGTCACTGCGCAATTTATAGGTGATTTCAATGGTGGCATGCGCCAAAATCACCCGACCAAAGTATTGGCAGGCGACAGCGCTAGCCTCAAGTGCGAGGAATGCTGCTGAAATTGGCCAGATTTCGGACGCGTCGCGCCCCCCGACCAAGGACTCAACGATGCGGCCAAGAAGTCGAGCAGAGTACATCACTGACATAGCCGCTACGATAATCAACGCTAGAGCGGAAAAAAGCTGCCTATAGACATGACTACCCATGCGCAAAACTTGCAGCATGCCGATGAGATCGCTGGCAGCAGCAAGGACTTTATCGTCAGACTCAGGCGAAGCACTATCCGTCACGTTGCTCCTCATGGACGCATGCCGTTTTGATGAGCTGCATTGGTCAGGTCAAACGGACTCAACACACCCGCGTCAAGTTGGTAAACCTGATCGCAGAGTTTAAGTGTCGACATCCGATGCGCCACCCAAATCACGGTTGCCCCTCGGAGACGGTCTCTCAGTCCGCGGAGGATCTCCTCTTCAGTCACAGCATCCACCGCACTCAAGCAGTCATCGAGCAGAATCATAGAACGTTCACGCAGCAGTGCGCGCGCTAGAGCCAAGCGCTGTTTTTGGCCACCGGATAAATTGATACCCCACTCTCCGACCCAAGTGTCCAGGCCACCGGGAAAGCTACGCACATCTGCGTCTAAGCGCACAAGACTCAGGACACGCCACAACTCGGCCTCGCTAAATTCCTGGTCGAGCTCAAGGTTGTAGCGAATGCTACCGGCAAACAGAAATGCCCTTTGCGGTACCATGGTCACATGCTGAGCCAACCAAGTACGATCTAGATCATGCACATCGACCCCGGCGAGCGAGACAAAGCCCGGTGCAACCTCGACCAAACCAGCGCTAACAGCCAGAAGTGTCGACTTACCCGCTCCGATGGGTCCAAAAATTCCGATGTGCTCTCCTGGAGCCACGTGCAACGTGACATCCTTAAGGACCTGACGAGATTTATCGTCGTAGGAAAACGTCAAATGATTGACGCTCAGTCGCGGGGACTGATCCTCAGGCAGAGCATTCTTGCCGAGAAAACGCTCCGCTAGGGCCTGTAGATTAAAAATCTCGACCATGCGGCCGAAACTAGCAAAACCACGTTGCCACTCGGCAATGCAATCTCCCATATCGGCTAACGGCCCTTGGAGCATCAGTACATAAGACTGCATGGCAACAAACTGACCAATACTGAGCTGCCCAATCTGCACCAGATGGACCCCCCAATATAAAAGCACTGCATACGCCCCCAAAGTTGGTAGAGCGGCAAGGGGATAGATCTTCCAGCCCGTTTTGACCACGGCAAAGCGGCGCTCTGAGTACTCACGAGCTTCACGGTGGAGACGTTCTTCCCACAAAGCTTCGCTGTGAGTGGCTCTTTGCAAACGAATCGTACTCAGTGATTGCGTCACGGCATCAGACAGCTCGCCTAATTTATCTTGAGCGACCTCATGCTGGTCGCGTTCGCGTCGCGCCAGTTTGAAGATCGTGCGTGGCAGAAATGGGAGGATCACCAGGCACGCTAGCGCCAATTTCCAGTCGATAGCAATCATGGACGCGATACTGAGCACGGAAAAAAAGATCAAATCTAAGCTCTGAACCAGGGTGAACCCATGAATCGCCCGGGTCGCATTCCAATCGCCAGTCGCCCTATTCATGAGGTCGCCTAGCGAGTACTCATGAAAAGTAGCTAGCGGCAAATGTCGCAGCACCTGCCAAAAATGTACCTTTAGATCGCGACCAGAAACGTGCGTCTGCCTAGCCAAAAGCTGACGCCAGCCAAATCGTCCCAGTAATCCGAGTAGCAGTACCAAAAGCAGGCTCAGAATAAGCATATTCAGGGTCGCAACACTGCGCTCAGCCCCAATCCATGCAGGCAGCATCGACATGCGACCGCCAATCAGATCGAGCGCCCACTGCACGAACTTCGGAATCATAACTTCGGAAATACTACAGGAGAATAGCGCTACGATGCCGGTGGAATAAGGCAGCCAATGCCGACGGAGCGTCCCTAGATAAAGTTTCCCTGCCGTGGTTGCCATTGCGCTAATCGCCCCTTTTGTGGTCGCAAGTTTCCACTCTACTCCGGCCACGCCTTCGCTAAAGCAAAGAACTCAGCCATAGACTCTGGATTTGCCAAGACCGACAGATTAGCGACCGGCTCACCGTGGATAGCCTGCGTCACCGCCAGCTCCACTTTCTTGCCGCTACGCGTATATGGAATGTCACGCACCTGAATAACCTGACGCGGCACGTGACGGGGAGTTAAGCGTTGGCGTAAGGTTGTCTTGATCTCACGAGCAAGAGCTTCCGTGAGTTGTAGGCCTTCCGCCAATTTTACAAAAAGTACAATAGACTCGTCGCCGCCGCTGCGGTGGGCGACAGCGATAGCATCGATCACGCCAGTAACAGTCTCGACTTGCCGATATAGTTCAGCCGTCCCAATTCTCACACCACCTGGATTTAGCGTGGCATCGGACCGACCGTAGACAATCACACCACCGTGCGGGGTGATTTCAATAAAGTCGCCGTGTCGCCATACCTGCGGATTCTGAAAATGTTCGAAATAAGCCGCGTGATAACGCTTGCCCTCAGGATCATGCCAAAAACCTATGGGCATAGCTGGAAATGGTTGCTTGCAGACCAACTCAGCCTTATGACCACGCTGCGACTGCCCATGATCATCCCAGGCGTCTACGTCCATGCCAAGGCCGGCATATTGGATCTCACCAGCGCGCACAGGCAACGTCGGCGTCCCCAGCATGAAGCAGGAAATAATGTCCGTGCCACCGCTGATGGAAGCCACATGCATATCACCATCTGCTGGTGCGACCTGTTGGTAGAGCCAGGCAAAATGCTCGGGCAGAAGTGGGGCCCCTGTAGCTAGCAGCGTTTTCGGTGCATAGCCCTGCAGCAGAGATTTGACGTCGAGATGTTGCGCCATACATGTCGCAATAAACTTAGGGCTGGTGCCCAAAGCCGTGACGCCAAGCTCACGTGCTGTCCGCCAGAGTACTCCCAGGTCTGGCGCGCCCACAGATCCCTCAAAAAGAACTAATGAGGCCCCCGTGGACAGTGCCGAGGCCATCCAGTTCCACATCATCCAGCCGCAGGTCGTGTAGAACAGCAGACGCGAACCCGGTCCGACATCTGAGTGCAGCATAAGTTCTTTTTTATGCTGAATCAGAGTCCCGCCGACACTGTGAACAATGGCTTTGGGCACACCGGTGGTGCCTGAGGAGAAAAGAATAACTAAAGGATCAGAGAACTTTCTCGGAGTAAATTGCAGTGGCTCGTGGGGTGCCGAGGATACAAACTTTTTCCAAGTTACCCCAAGACCTATCGTGCCGGATCCATCAACTCCGCGAGCCAAGTGATCGATCAGGACTGCGCGTTGCACGGTTGGCAATTCTGCCATCGTAGCTTTGATTTGCTCGGCGCAGTCACAAAGTCGGCCGCCATATACATATGCTTCGGTGAAAAAAACTACTTTTGGTTCAATCTGACGCAAGCGATCAGTCACTGCAGCAGCACCGAAATCTGGCGAACACGAGGACCAAACACCCCCAAGCGACGTGGTCGCCAACATAGCAATGATAGCTTCGGGAATATTCGCCACCACGCCAGCGACTCGGTCGCCAGGCCCGACCCCAAGTTGCCGCAGCGCCGCCGCACAGCGAGCGACCTCGGTGCGCAGCGCAGCCATGGTCAGCCTACGAATGGGCGCCCCTTCAGCCACGGCGATGATAGCTTCACGTCGCTCGGGACCCGCAAGCTGAGCTGCTGCATAATTAAGAGTGGCGCCAGAAAACCACTCTGCACCCAACATCCCACCGTGTACCGGCGGCTGATAAACCGAGACCGGCGGGGTCATGAATTCAATGCCGGTGTACTCAACTACAGCCTGCCAAAATTCCGGAATATGGCGCACCGACCACTCGTGCAGTGCCGGAAAATCGGCTAAAGCGTGGCCATAGCGCTTCTCAATAGCAACCGAAAACCGCCCCATGTGGCTGTCTTGAAGTCGCTGCGCAGTTGGGTGCCAAAGTATGTCGCCGTAGGCTGTCATGCAGCCCGCATCTAAGCCGAAATTTTCGAACACCGAAACCATTATTTTACTAACGCTGGGGCGGTACACCCTTATCTAGTTTGCGAGCGATCTCACGCAGTCGGTCCATTCCTCGTAGAGACGAAGACGCCGCACCGGGAGCTGGAGCGCTGTTGACTTCTAATTTAGGGGTGATACCTGAGTTAGAATGGGCATTTGGAGCCGTTAGTGGAGCAGCAACGGTGGGCTGATTGCGAGTCATTTTTTCAGTCGTACCATAGGTCGATGCGGCATAAGCTCGCGGCATCGAACCCTCAGGAGACACTAATTGAGACTCGCCGGCATCAGTTTCGGCCGACGCAGAATTTACTTCGCCTACCCCAGCCCGGATCTCGGCATCAAGAAAGTTAACGGGATCGTTGATAACTAACCCGAGATCACTCAGCCGACGCTGGAGACAAGCTCGCGACACACCAAAGAAGGTGGCGATCTTGGCTGGATCCTGCAATTTTTCCATCGCACGCATCACCATGGCGCGCGGCAGGAGCAATGCCGCGGCAAATGCATCTGCACGCATCTCGCGCGCCTCTTCCTTGCGCGTGGCGGCTTTACCGTTGCTTTGTTTGCAGTAGCGCGTCAGAGCACAAATCTCCTCCTGATAGCCACTGACCTGCCACTCTCCACGCGCAATAATCGGCTGTATGTCTAACAAATAATGTCCGAGCAAATGCGCGATCATGAACTGAGTAGCCTGAATATCAAGACGCTGATTGACGACCATGACGATACTAAACGCACCGCGCTCGTCCTTTGCAAGCAAGGCACCCTCGGAGCCCAGGCCGAGAAATCTAAGAGATAGCCCAGCGGTTTCCACCAACCCTGCAAGATCAGGCTTCGGTGCAAAAGTCTGGGCACCACCAAAGTAGCGACGCACTAAAATCGCCAGCCGTTCGACATCGCCGGCAGACGACGTGGCAACTATTTCTGGGAATATGGCTATCATTGGTCGACCTCCAGCGGCGGGAGTCCGCGTGATGGTTAGCTACCGTGATGGTTAGCTCCGATGTCTAGGTGGATTACCTAAGTGACTCTATTGTACGATACTTTTTCTTCGGCAGCTGGTAGAGCCGCTAACCTCCAGCAACGCCTAAAAATATGCTTGCTTTTTGTGGAGCTACAGTGCGGGTTCTGACAATTTCCAAACCTTACGTGGCTGCTGCTTATAGGCAAAAGTTGACCATCTTGGCCGAGCAAGGCTTTACAGTTGGCCTGATTTGTCCACCGGCATGGGGATCGCAAGTATTTGAGCCCGATGCTGAAGGTGATCAGTACTGGCTGAAGCGGCTCCCGATCGTGGCCAATGGCAAAAATCATCTGCACTTTTACCGTGGGCTTACCGCCGCAGTGCGCGAGTTTAAGCCGGATATCATTAACTGTGAGGAGGAGCACTACTCGTTAGTGACACGTCAGTGTTTGCAGGCGGCTGAGTCCAGCGGTGCCAAATTTCTGTTCTATACCTGGCAAAATATTTACAAAAAATATCCACCGCCCTTTTCCTGGACCGAACAAGCCGTGCTGAACCGAAGCGCTGCTGCCGTGACTGGCAATGACGAGGCGACACAGGTCTTGCGCGTGAAAGGCTACCGGGGTCACATAGCCGAGATACCGCAAATGGGGGTGAATTTTGACTGGTTTGCGGCACAGCCGGCAGACACATCGGGTCGGCGCATCCGCAAAAGAGACCTCGGCCTGGAACCAGATGGCTTCCACATCGGCTTCGCCGGTAGACTTGTGGAAGAAAAGGGCCTGGACACTCTACTGTCAGCAGCAGCCCAAGCGTTAAAACAGGTACCAAGGCTGCGCCTGGTAATCTTGGGAAGCGGTCCCCATTTACCACAGTTACAAGCACAATCACGAGCTCTTGGCATCGAAAACCGCATCAGTTGGCACATGCAAGTGCCATCAACAGCAGTTGCCACCTATCTCAAAGCACTAGATGTACTTTGTTTACCCTCACGCACTCGCAGCAACTGGAAAGAGCAATTTGGCCGTATTTTGGTCGAAGCGATGGCGGCATCTGCCATCGTCGTAGGCTCCTCATCGGGGGAGATTCCCCGTGTGATCGCCGATGCTGGCCTAATCTTTCCAGAGGGCGACAGCGACAGCCTCGCGCGCCATCTAGTCAATCTTGCCCAAGATGAAAATTTGCAGCTCACACTCCGGGAGCGTGGTAGCAGACGCGCCCAGAAGCACTATACAAATACTGTCGTAGCCTCCCTCTGGGGCGACCTGTGGCGCCATGTAGCTGCCGAAAGTGATTTTAAAAGCAGGTGATAAATACCTGAATTCATTAAAACTTAGAAGTGTTGCTCAGGAAATCCCAGCAAATGCCGACGATATCTCTATAAAGCGAGAGCCTAAGTCGGATCATTTCTTGAGGGGGATGTCATGGGATTGGCACTTTTTAAAGAACGGCGCTTGGCGGAGCGGAAAAATCTCACAGGACTATTACCAGGAAGCTTAATTCGCGCGGATGGCAAGGGTTCAGTTTCGTGCCGCCCCGTGGACATTTCCGCGCATGGTATCGGGATCGTCATCATCGGCGAGAAAAAAACGCTGCCGATCGGCACCGAATTAAAGCTGGTAGTGACCGACAACGAGATAGACCTGCGTGTAGCGTGGAGTGCTCCGGACTTCGGCAAGCAAGACTCCATGCGTTACGGATTAGTAGCGAATGATTCTAGCCTCGACCTAGAACAATTATTCACACAATTTGGTTGCCTGAAGTAAAGCCTGAGCAGACTTGCAAGAGCGGCATGTTTCCAACATGATTGATAAGGAACCTGAATTTTTGCAGCTCTATATTTTGTTGGATGACTTATATGATTGCCAAATCCGCTCGACACAAGACTCGCTGCACCCAGCGCCTTTTAGTGACAGTGGGTGCTTGTTTTTTTAGCCTTTGCACCACTAGCAGCTACAGCCAGACGCGCTATCAGTGGCAGGTCGTGCCGAAAGCTGCTTACTACCAAGGAAGCTACCGCTTTCACCGCGTAACGACCACTTTTCGTACGACCACATCTTGGCTGATACTCAGGCCTGTAGCGAACATTACGATCACAGCTTTTGACGCCAGTGGTGGACCCTTGGGGCCTGTGCACATTAGCCAGACCAAACTACCGGCCCAAAAATCAACCACGAACTTGAGTGGGATGCCTCAGCAAGTCCAGCCTAGCACTGCCGTTTGGGATCCATTAACGGACGATGATGCAGGCGGTGACGGTGACGGCGGCAATGGTAGCAATGGTCAACTCGGCCTGTACAAGCGGCCAACACGAGCATACCTACGGCTGAATTTGGGGCTAGGCAGCGAAACCATCACCGCGCAAGGCGGTATCGATTCATTCCAAGGTTCAGCCAATATTGGAAGTACCGAGTTAAGGGGGGAATGGCAGCCAGCAGGTGCAACTTGGTATTTATTTGCCGCCATCGAGGCGCACAATTTTCAAACGGTAGATTCAAGTAACGCTCAGACCGGACCTAAGTTCCTGAGAGCTACAGCAAGAACCATCGTCTTTTACGATTTAAATCCCGAATCACGGGATAGTTCGGGGAGCAGCATCGGACTTGGACTTGGACTGGCACACTCCCAGATGCCAGTTTTGGGTACAACTGATCAGTTCTTGGGAAGTGCCACGCTCCGTGAGCAATCTTCAACAGGACTAGTCATTGCCGTCAACGTTGCACTCGCAGTGAACCCAAAACATGCGTTCGTCGGCACCGCAAGCTATCAACCACCGGCCTTCAACGGCAACCCGAAAGCCTTGGGCGCCATGGCTGACAGCGCTTGGCGCTGGTCGTGGGACAATGGCTGGTTTAGTGACTTTGGTGCGTCTTGGCAGTGGGCTAAATTCACAAGCGATCAGAGCTGCGCGGTCGCTACGTGTCAAAATTTCAGTCAGGCTACCAGCAGTCTTTATTTGGTCCACGGTGGACTGGGACGAAAATTTTAATCATCGGGTGTTATGTTTTTTCAAAAACTACCGATAAGAGGGTTGAAGGCCTTGGTATCAGCGAGGTGTAACGGAAATGTGACGAAGAAATTTTTACCGCTTGGTGGACAAAAAATCGCGGTCGGACAAAAGAAGAAGAGCCGGATGTGCGAAATAGTTTGAAAACGCAAGCTACATTCGGTAAAAAATTTTCTACACTGTCGCGTGTCATGATATACTGAGAACATACATGCGACAGAAGTGTTGCGGAGAGTGTGGATAGGGTTCCCCGAATGTTCGGGTAAGCTTTAACGTTAGTCAGAGGAGATTCGCCTTGGTTAAGAAAAAAAAGAAAGCTGGTAAGAAGAAGACGGCAGCAAAAGCCAAAAAAGTTGGCACTGCTAAGAAAAAAGTCGGCGCGCGCAAGAAGAAGAAAAAAGTAGCAGTTGCTGCTGGCACCGCTGGCGCCGTCGTCAAGAAAAAAGCTCGTCGTAAGAAAAAAACGGCCGCTAAAGTAAAAGTGAAAGCAAAAGCGAAAGCAAAAAAGAAGAAATAACTTCCGCTGATTTGCTGATTCTTGGTTTCATTACCAACGAATTAAGCCGGCTGCCAGAGAGCTCGTGGCAGCCGGCTTTTTTTTGTGAAAATCCCTAAGGGAAGACAATTTTAGCGAAGCAATCATGGGCATGGATCGACTCGCGATTAATCGCCTCGACCTCAAAGCCACTGATCTGCTTGCTCTGAGCCAGAACCGACACCTTTTCGGCCGCTAACCGGACAATGTCTTCAACAAAGACGGGGTGATCGTAGGCATACTCGGTCACGTATTTTTCGTCTTCACGCTTGAGTACAGGATAGACAGGCGAGCTAGCGCTCCCCTCAAGTATCTCGAGCAGATGATTGATCGCTGGTGTGCTTTGGCCCGGATCCATATGGACCCGCAGGGTCAGATCTGACCTTTGGTTGTGTGCGCCACGGTCGGACACGGCTTTTGAACACGGGCAAAGAGATTTGGCGGCAACCCGCACAGTCAAAGTCTTCTTCGCCTTGGGGCCCGTTACCGCCGAGAATACTACCGTGCTCTCCAACTGAGCGCTATGTCCGCTGATCGGGGCTGCTATGCGGCGGAACCACAAAAATTCCGCCTGTATATTAGCGCTCGTCGCATCTAGCAAAGTCGCGATGGATGTCGCAAATTGATAGTGGCCATCGAGATCTAATGGCACTCCACTAATATTGTCTAACGCAGTGATAAAACGCGACATATGCGTCCCGCGCCGCGACCCCGAGAGGTCCACACCCAAGTTCCAGTGAGCAATGGTAGCCTGTTGCTCGCCGGAGACACTATCAAGCACCAAAAGAGGATATTTAAGTCCCGTTATCCCCACGGAATCGATACCGAAACGAGACGTAATCCCGCTAGACTGAACGTCGATCATGGCTCCCCCAGATAGACCAAGCCTCCCTCTATAGCGGAGACAGCCCTTAAAAGCAAATTCCGCTATGACCATGGCTAACCCCCAAAAAAAGCGCAACTTTTCGTTCTGTCTCAAGTTCTTAGGCAAACAGGCCGATGAGTTTCTTATAAGAGAAAGTTTGAGCCTTTCTAAGCAAGCTTGGGGATTACCGGTCCCTGGAAGGAACGAGTCCATGCGGTTCATCTTGGCACTGTTATCGCCGTTATCTGCCTCCCTGGTACTCAGTGGACTGTTGGGATGTAACCCGAGCGGTAGCGGCGCTTTAAGCGTGCCCGGACTTGATTTCAATTTTGGAAGAGAAAACGGTAACGGTGGAGGCAATGAGTCTGAGAAAGCCGATCCGCCACAACAAGTCGCCGGCGCTTACCTAACCTGTGCGTTTCTTGATAGCAAACCAGACGTTGGCCAAAGCGCGGTGAATGGAAAGGCAATTCCATTGGGCTGCGGCCTATTCAAACGGGGAATTAAATCTATCCAACCAGCCAGTCTGGCTAATCTACAAACCACCGCAGCGGTGAGCTGCGTCAAAAGACCGCTACGCAAACTGGCAACCACAGCATCGCCTGTGGCAAATTTACCACTGGTCGCTTCTGTACAACCTACAGAGCTACCTTGCACTCTCCAGCTCTCAGTCCGGGACAAATTAGGTAAGGCGGCAATTTACGCCAAATCCATCCCAACTGTGACTCAGGCTAATGCATTAGCAGGCTTCGACGTTAACCAAGACATGGCTGAACAAAAAATCTCTCTGATCGACGATCCAACCACCAGCGAAGGTGCCGCTGCCAGTGGCATTAAAACTACAGCCCAAAACTCTGAGCTAGCAAATTGGCTAGCAGACAACGTTGGCGGATCGATCGGTGCCGACATCACTCAAGCGAACAACCAGAACTTTAACGGCGGCCCGATACTTGGGCTGACTAAAAGCCCTAATTTCGTCCCTAATCTAAGCAGTGCGTCGTTTAACTCTGCAGGCGTCTATCAAGGAGCTGGCAGTTCGGCTGGTGGCGGCGGCGGCTCGAGCGGAGGCGGCGGCTCGAGCGGAGGCGGTGGCTCAAGCGGCGGCGACAGCTCCTCTAGCGCGAAACTGCCAGAAAGTGCACAAGCTCAGAATAAAAACCAGCAAGCTCCGGACAGCGGACAAAAAAACGCCGAACTTAGCTGTACCAAGAAAGACAGCGCAAAAAAGGGCCAGATCAACGCTGGCGCAGACTCTAGTACCGGCAATTCCTCTGCTAACTTAGCACTGGCGCAGGAAAATAATTCGGCCTGTAAAGCGCCGACGACGCCATCGGCAGGGACCAAGCCACCGGCTACAGAAATGACGAATTGAAGTCCTAGGCCACAGCTTTCGGATCCATGGCTTTTTGCACCGCTTCGCCAATAAAATTGAGCATCGTGATCAGCAGAATGATGACGGTGAACACCGATACGATAATCCACCAGCTTGTAAGATTACCTTTGCCCTGGCTCAGCAACTCACCGAGGCTCGGTGTTGGCGGCGGCACTCCAAGCGATAGAAAATCTAAAGCCGTCAGGCCCATTATGCCGTCAGCGATACGAAACGGGAAAAAAGTGATCACAGGAGTTAGTGTATTTGGCAGGACGTGAGTGACAATCACCCGCATGCGGCTACTACCCAAAGCGATCGCGGACTGGACATACTCATATTGTCTAGCCCGCAAAAATTCGGCCCGCACATAAGCCGCTAGGCCCATCCAGCCAAATAGCGACAATAGTAAGAAAATGAGCCCAACTGATGGGTCAAAAATCGAGCTCAAGATGATGAGCATATAAAGATCATTTTGGGCCGACCAGATCTCAATAAAACGCTGGCAGATCAAATCAAATTTACCGCCCAGATAGCCCTGGACCGAACCTAATACGACTCCCAATATGGAGCCCAATATAGCCAGTGTGACCCCAAAGACTACCGATAACCGGAAGCCGTAAATCAGTCGCGCCAGAACGTCACGACCACGATCATCAGTACCCAGGAGGTGTTCACCACCTGGCGGTGACGGCGCTGGGAGGCTAAGCCTGGTATCTATGTACTGATAGTCAAACTTAATCGGGGGAAATATAGCCCAATTGCCATTCCCATTGAGAGCCGCAGCCACAGTCGGGTCATGGTAATCGGCCTCTGCATCGAAAACCCCACCAAAAGTTGTCTCGGGGTAACTCACCAGCACTGGCACGAAATAATGCCCCTCGTACTTCACAAGTAGAGGTCGGTTGTTACAGATGAATTCGGCAAACAGTGAGAGGAACACGGTGATCATCAGGATCCAGGCACTGCAATAACCGCGGCGATTGGCGCGGAAAATTGCCAGCCGGCGGCGAGCGAGGGCGTGATTAGGACGCATCAGGATTTACTCCGCTACCTGGTCAAAAGTAATCCGCGGATCCACCACCACATACATGATGTCGCTTAATAGATTGCCCAACACAAAGAGCACAGAAAAGAAAAATTGGCTGGCCATCACCACCGGATAATCTCGAACCATCACCGACTTATAAGAAAGTAGACCTAGACCATCCAGACTGAATAAGGTTTCGATCAAAAGACTGCCGGTAAAGAACATAGTCAGGAAACTACCGGCAAACCCAGTCACCAAGGGAATCATAGAATTTCGGAACACGTGGCGCCAGATCACCCACCGTTCCTTTACGCCTTTGGCCCGTGCCGTGAGCACGTATTGCTGCCGCATGTTATCGACCACAGTATTTTTGGTCAGCGTAGTCATGACGGCAAAGCTACCAATATTAAGGCAAATGAGCGGGAGTACTAGGTGATGGAGGGTGTCCTTAAATTTCTCCCAATTGTTCAACGCCTCAAAGTTATCACTGTGCAGCCCGGCAATAGGAAATACGTCCCAGAAGCTGCCGCCACCGAACAACCAGATGAGTAAGACACCTAACACAAAACCAGGAACGCTATACCCCACCAAGACGACTACACTCGTCACCACATCAAAAGAGGTACCTTCACGCACCGCCTTGGCCATACCGAGAGGAATGCACATCAGGTAAGTCAGAAAAAACGAACTGACGCCTAACCAAAGGGAAACGGGCAGCTTTTCCTGTACCAAGTCGATCACTTTTTTGTGATGAAAATACGACTCACCAAATTGGAAGGTAAAGAGCTTATAGGTCCAACTTGCTAAGCGCATCGGCCAGGGCTTGTCGAAACCGTATAGCTGCTTTAGCTCATTAATTTGCTCTTCATCTAGTCCTTTACGCATCGCCTTATTCACATCACCAGTCGCGACCTCTCCGACACTGTCATGCCGAGCCTTAGCTACGAACTGTTCAATTGGCCCACCGGGTACAAATTGAATCAGGACGAAGTTAATGAATACCACCCCAAGTAGAGTCGGTAGAAACAGCAGCAAACGCTTTAGAATATAGGATTGCATCAGGGCGCGGGCGCTCCCTTGGACTGCGCCTGAGAAAGCTGCGCAGCTTTGACTGGATCAAACCACATCAGCTCATAAAACTGACGGACTGCATAATAGTCTGGCAGCTTTTCGGGATGACCAAATTTATGCCAGTAAGCCAACCGAAAATTAGGCGAGTGCCAATTATGGACCAACAAGTGCTGGTGATATAGGGCCCTGTCCAAGCACCGAGTCATAAGCTCCAGCTCGTCCCTGGTCTTAGCATAGATCACTTTATCAACCAGAATATCGATGGCCTTATTTTTAAGCCCGGCATAATTCCGCGAGTATCGCTCGTCAGCTGAGGCAGATGCCCAGTAGGTTCTCTGCTCATTGCCAGGTGACTGTGATTGTCCAAAAATCAGGCTCGTCATGTCAAACTCACGCTGGTCGAGCCTCTTGATGTAGATGCTCTGCTCCTTTTCTTCAATCGTGACGTTGACACCGATCTTCCGAAGATTTTGGAAATACGGCTCAATAACCCGCTGCAGCCCGCCCGGCTGGAGCAAAAATTTAAACTCCAGCTTGCCTCCGGGACCCTGCGCGACGCCATCCTTAACCACATATCCAGCTGCCTTAAGCAGCTGCATAGCCTGACGCAGACGATCTGTGATCGGCACTCCCCTGCCCAGCCAACCCATCGGCTTAGAATAGACGTCCTCTGGCAAATCAGCCTTAAGTGGTTCCAACACTGCTAGCTCTTCCGGCGTCGGCAATCCTTTAGCTGCTAGCGGCGTATTCTGAAAGAAGCTCTCGTTTTGCGCATACTGATCATAAAAAAGATTTTTGTTTGACCAGGGAAAATCAAATGCTAGGGCCAAGGCCTGCCGCACCCGCACATCTTGGAATTTCGGCAGTCTTAAGTTGAATAAAAAGCCCTGACCGCCTTGGGTATTCCGGCTCGGCAACAACTCCTTTTTAATATATTTAAGCTGCTCAAACTTGGATCCGACCAGATCCTTAGCCCAGACCTTCGCCATGCGCACGTCATAAACATCGAAGTCACCGCGTTTAAATGCCTCAACCATGGCTGTTGAGTCCTTATAGTACTTAATCACAATAGTATCGAAATTGAACCGGCCGCGATTGATCGGGAGATCCTTCCCCCACCAGTCTGGATTACGCACCAGTGTCAGCGATGAACCTGGCCGGAAATCCTTGAGCCTATATGGCCCTGAGCCAATCGCCTGGGTGGGAAAATCTCCGTGCGCATAGACGTGCTGGGGCAGAATAGCCAACTCGGTGCAAATCAATGCCAGTTCCGGGTTTTCTTTCACAAAGGTGAATTTTACCGTGTGCTTGTCAATGGCCTGCACAGCCTTAATGTCAGCCCAGTAAGATTTATAAAAAGGTGCAACTTTTGCCGAATGGAAGGTGTCAAAACTAAACACCACATCGTCTGCCGTGAGTGCCTTACCGTCGGAAAACTTCGCGTCCTGCCGCAACTGAACGATCATGGACAACTGATCGGGTGCCAGGAGAAAGCTGGCCGCAACTGATGGATACCTGGTAAACGGTTCGTCTAGCGATGCCTCTCCGAGCTCCTGAAACACCAGACCCTGAATGTCAAGTGAAGTGTCACCTTTGATAGCGAAGGGATTAGCGGTATCAACGCCTCCTTCCATCCCAATCACCAGGGTGCCGCCTTTGGGGGCGTCCCGGTTGGCATAATCAAAAACTTTGAAATCTGGTTTATATTTCGGCATGGCGCGCATGGCGATGCCGGCATCGTGCTCTGCAGACGGGGCAGACGGGGCTGCGGCATTACTTTTCGTAGTTAATGCGGCTAAGGATATGAGGGCACTGGTCGCGGATACGATTAGCTTAGATGCGGGAGTAGCTGTCCATGAGGATTGGCTCGATCTGCTCTTAAATAACATTAAGACCGTCTCCCCTTAAGATTTACACTAGGTCAATTGTGCCCCGGATTGTAAATTACGGATACCCTCTCGCAACCTCTTGCTTCTTTAGGAACCGGACGATGAGACGTGCCTTTTATTTATACCGCATGTGGTGGCTTACCCTCGGCCATCGACTACGCCATGACCTAGGGCGCGAGCTGTCCATACTCACCGCAAGTTGCGTGATGTTTGCCACGTTTTTTTATGTTTTCAATGATTTCCTAAATGTCCAGGTAGCTGAAATTGCTCTAAACATGCGGCACGCTTTTGCTCGGACGTTAGCAATTGTAGTGCTGCTGATTTGCACCGCAGCTGGAGCATTCTATGTGAGAAAACAGGCTGCTCGGAGCGTGATGCAAATGGCCGCACAGCTGGGCGAGTCAGACAATACTCTCCGCACCTACCGTTACCTGCATGCAGGAACCCTACTTTCTGCGTGGCACGGTGGTGCCTGGTATCTGATCTTACGCTGGCTGGAGCCATGGCCAGTCCTTTCCCTCGTAGTCGCCGAGGGGGGTATGCTCATCATCACCTTTATTTTGCCGGAAATTTCAAAAAGCCAGGAGGGGCAGGGTCTTGAGCCTAAAACCAAGCAACGGCAGGTTGCTCGTGCGCAAACCAAAATCAGCGTGCTAACTCAATGGCGATTACAGCAGATCTTGAGCCGAAGCCGACTGAGTCGCATATTTTTAGCACTATCAGTTGGCTTCTTGACCTTAGTCGCGTTAGCCGCAGCGCGTTCAGCACCGCCATTTGTTGCCGCGACAGCCGGACTTGCCGCCGGATATTGCACTGCTGCTACGCTTTGCGTACAGATGGCCAGCGATTTAAAGCATGCGTGGCTGGAGCGCGGTGTCGGCGTCACCCATGATGAATTCATCAGGGCCTATCATTACACCGGTGGAATTCTGGGACTCCTAGTAGGATGCAGTGTAGCTATTGCCTACTTAGTTGGGATAGCAGCAGGGTCAGTCAGCCCTACTATGGAAGCGACTATTCTTACTGCAGCAAAAGTGCTCGCAGTTGCCGCCGTGCCGGCGGTTACGGCCCCCTGTCTACTGCTGCAAATTGATGGTCGACGTCTAGCCGTCAATTTACTGCTAATCTTGATTGTGTCGCTGTTTATTGGCACAGCAGTATTCGCCCATTGGTTAGGTGTGCTACTTATACCGTTACTCATCGGCGCAGCAGGCCCGAGTCAAGCTGGGAGGTTTTATCGCGCATGAGCTCAACGATCACACCCGCAGTAAGCGAACCACAACTAGCCATTTCTGGGCTAAAAAAAGAGTTTGCGAGCGGATTTGTCCTCGGCCCCTTGGATTTCACTCTAGGCAGCGGCGCAACGATAGGCCTGGTCGGTAAAAATGGCGCCGGCAAAACCACCAGCTTTCAGCTGTTGACCGGCAATCTTGATGCAACTGCCGGGGAGATCAGACTGGCAGGCCGCAGGCTGACCCCAGACACCGCTGAACTGAAACGCGAAGTTGGTTATTTGCCCCAGGACCCCGTACTGCCTGAGTGGGCCAGCGGTCATGAAGTCTTAAGTTACGCAGCACGATTGTATGGTCTACCCCATATAGAGGAACGAGTGACGTCAGCCGAAGACCTCTGGGACTGCGCTAGTTATAAACGCAAACCTCTGGGCACACTTTCTTACGGAATGCAAAAGCGGGTCGGACTCGCCCTCGCCACGCTGCATGACCCAGCGTACCTGATACTCGACGAGCCATTCTCTGGATTAGATCTTAATCATATAAAAACCCTTGAGGGCATGATCGCCGGCAGGACGCGGCGTGGGCATATCACTATACTAAGCACTCATGTCCTAAGTTTTTGTGCGCGCCTTTGTACAGAGGTGTTAATTCTTGCCGATGGAAAATGGTCTAAGGTTGCTCCCTGGGATGCGCTTTCCTTGGAAGCACGCGAGGCCGAAATAGAGTCTCGCTTCTTCGGAGTCAGGAGTACAAATTGACAGCAAGTGAGCACACCCAAACGACTTTGGGCTTTGGTGAATTTTCACGCCGCTTCGTTGCTCGCTTGTGGCCTTGGTATGTTAGCGGCACCGTGCTGCTAGCAGCCATCAATTTGATCAACCTCCAAATCCCCCAGCTAGCCAAGGAGATCATCAACCGCTTGGTCGCAGCCAATGACCTTAGTGGCGAGCGGGGTAACGCACTTGCCATCATTGGTCTCGGTATTTTAACTATTATCATCCGTTCCCTATCTCGCGTCCTCATATTTTGGCCCGGCAGGCAGGTGGAAACAGCTATCAAATCCCACTTATTTGCCCGCACCATGCTCCTGCCAGAGACTTTTTACGCTCGCTTTGGCATGGGCGACCTCATCTCAAGACTGTCAAATGACGTGAGCCAGCTGCGAGCATTTTATGCATTTGGCGTCCTACAAGTACTAAACGTCGCCTTTCTAACCGTATTTACCCTCGCCAAGATGGCATCCGTGCACGCCACGCTGACGATGCTCTTACTGATACCACTCACTCTAACTTTCGTAATCACCCGCTTCGCCATGCCGCGGATGCATAAATATTCAAGCTCAAATCAACAAGCCATCGGCGCCTTGACTAATCGCGTGACAGAGGCATTCGTAAATGTTCATGTCATTCAAGCTAACGCTGCCACAGCCACTTTCGTAGGTCGCGCTGCGGAGAAAAACCAGGAAGTGTTCCAGACCGCGATGAAGATGGTCTACATTAGAACGCTAATTTGGCCTCTTATGACCTGTCTCGCCGGTGTATCGCAACTAGTCGTGCTGCTTTATGGTGGTCACGAGGTCATAGCTGGCAGACTATCTGTTGGTGATATTTTAGCCTTTAATGTTTATATCGGCTTGCTCACCTTTCCCCTCACAGCTATGGGGATCATTTTATCGTTACTGCAGCGTGCGCGCACCGCGCTGGAGAGAATCAGTGCCATCGATAGGGCGACGCCTGAACTTCAGAGCTCGCCGCACCCAGAGGCGCCTAGCGCAAGCATTAAGCAGGACGACAAGCCCATGCTTGAGATCCGAGATTTGCATTTTTCGTACCCAGGTGCAGCTTCACCTGCACTACGAGGAATCAACCTTCGCCTCATGGCCGGACAGAGCCTTGGACTCTTTGGTCGCATCGGCAGTGGAAAGTCCACTCTATTCCAAGTTTTAACGAGGCTGTACGATCCACCGCCAGCAACTGTATTCTGGCGTGGCAAGGATATCTTGAATATCCCTCCGTCAGAGTTACGCCGCGACATTGGCCTGGCCCTACAGCAAGTACACTTATTCTCGTCAACGATTCGGGCTAATCTCGCATTTGGCATCACCCCAGAGCCGCCTATGGCCGCATTAATTGAGGCGGCGCGGCAGGCCCAAATACTCGCCGAAATAGAGACTTTTGATCGCGGCTGGGACACTGAGATCGGGGAGCGAGGTGTCCGCCTTTCCGGCGGTCAAAAGCAGCGCCTTGCTCTAGCTCGCGTGCTGCTCCGGATGCCTCCGCTATTGCTATTAGACGACGTTCTTTCTGCTGTAGACCACACCACAGAGAGGCGACTTATAGACGAATTCTACCAAATGAAATCCTCTCTAATCATAGCGTCCCATCGCGGATCAGCCTTGGTCCGATGTGACGAGATCCTGATTCTGGACGACGGGCAGATTGTGGACCGAGGTACCTATCAGAGTTTGGTAAAAAATCATCCAGAGCTAATTTCGGCACAATAGTCGGTCGCTTCTGAAATCGCGCCAGCGCAAGAGCTATAGAAATCGCCAAACTTCTCCGATAGAGGGATAAGACCGTGGGCTTTTTGCCCACACCTTAGACCCAAAGTCCGGGAAGTTATGAAGCCGTTTCTCGAAGCACTAAATCTCCACCGCCAAACGATCGTTCGCGACCTGGCGCTTGGGTTGATTCGTGCTGTTACTTTGGTTTTCGCCTTAGCGGGTATCGCTAACTACCTATTTACGGTCAACCGCGATACTCACGCTTTGAACGATAAAGCGGAGGAGACGGCAGACAATTTGGCCTCGGTTCTGGCGACGCCGGTGTGGAACCTCAATACAGACGAATTAAAGAAGATAGTTGCGATCTATCGCCAGTCTGGTGTGGTTGCTGATATTTCGGTGGCCGATGACAGCGGCGAACTCATCCCATTTACACGAACTTCTGCCCAGGTCCAGCTTAAGTTGACCCGCACCATCACCCACAATGAGACGCCTATCGGCCGTGTTACGATACTTTTTACTGACCCCGAAAGTGCGCAGAGACAGATCCACACGGCCCTATACTCAACTGCTGTCTTTGCCATCATCACCATCGCCCTAATCTTTGGTACCGCAATCCTGTTGCGCCGTTTTCTAAAAGAGCCTCTGGCTAGCCTATCTGAAGGCCTCAGTCGCATCTCTCAGGGCGATTACCAGCATCAGCTGCCAGCGGCTAGACAGCTTGAAATAAGCGATATGTCGGAAAAAATAATGATTATGGCGCGCGAGATTGCCAAACGCGAATCGGCACTTGAGAGCAATCGCAGCAAACTAAAGATTTTGAACCAGGCAATTTTGGACATTTTTTCTTGTTCAGACACCGAAAGTTTAATCAAGCAGACGATGACCTTGGCATTCCGTGTTTGCGGTGCCGAGCATGCTGAGTTTAGCAGCACCCCCGAGCTAACCTCAGATAACGGAGCCCCCTCTCTCTCTCCTTTAGTAGCCGTACGTGGGCAAGTATTCTTGGCTCATGAAGCGGGTATTGAACTAAATCGAGAGCCTGCAGACGACCGGCGCGTGTTCAATTTCCCGATCAAATCAAGATTTCAGACGATTGGCAGTATTACTATTTCATTTGCTTCTGTCCCCGACCCCACGATTACCGCTCTTCTGCGCTCACTAATGTCCTTGCCGACGCAGGCTTTAATTCGCCAATCATTCATCCGCGAGAGCGCCTTTATTGCAGCTGAACTTCAGGTTGCTGAGACGGTTCAACGCTCAATGCTGGTAGACCAAGAAAGCAAACCACCGCGCAGTGCCGTCATTGCCTATCACTACGCACCTGTCCTGCGCGTGGGTGGCGACTGGTTTAACGTGATCGAGTCACGCGATGGCAACAGTGTCTACGTCATCATGGGAGACGTTACAGGGCATGGCCTTGCGCAGGGACTTATTACGACTGCAATGGCTGGAGCTATGACCTTAGTAGAGTCGCTCATTCATGATTTCAACAACACATCGATCATGACTCCGGCAGCAATTATAAGTCAGCTAAATAACGTCATTCTCAAACTCATAGGCACTAGTAATTTACGCATGACATGTGTTGCAGCCCAGATTGACTTTAAAAGCGGTCGACTAGCCATATGTAATGCTGGCCACACATTTCCGCTGATCTTAAGACAGGGATCTGACGGCCATCGCAAAATCGAGGCTCTCGCACGCAAACAACAGTACATGCTTGGTGATGACAGTACCCACGGCAGCGTGCCCCACCAATACACCGACGCCATCTACACCCTGGGATTAGACGACTTACTTGTGGTCTACACGGACGGCCTAACGGAAGCGGTGGGCAAGGACGGACGCAGTTTCGCCCGCCCCTTTCACCGCTATGTACAAAAAATTAATTCTCACAGGACCGCTAGTGAGCTCCGTGATGAAATCCTCACACTCTTCAAAAATCACACGCTGGATGTACCGGCTGAGGACGATATCTGCCTCGTGGTTATCGGCAAGAGAGCAGAGACTACGGCAAAGGTGGCATAAGACTGGCGGCTCGCCCCAAGCAATTCTTCAGCTTTACTTGGCTGCGGCAAAGGTGATCTGCTAGGTTAAAGCCATGAGACATACAGCAAAAGTTAGCAGCGCCCAGGTTGAACACCCCAGCGATAAAAGTCGCGGCTTTATGGCGGACATTGCTGGTCTGCGCAAACTTTGGCCCTATTTAGTCCAAGACAAGAGTATGATTCTGGCCGCTGCAGTCCTGATTCCGCTCATCTCTGGACTACAGATGGCCCTACCCCTACTCCTTAGGCTGACCATCGACAAGGGCGTACTAAGCGGCAACTTGACCAATCTGTTCCTTGGCTCGGCATGTTATTTAATGGTGGTGATTGCGGAGTATCTTGCCAGGGCTGGGCAGTCGATTGCGAGCTCGAGGGCTGTGTTAAACATGATTCGGATCATGCGAATGAAACTCATAGATCATGTGCTCGATCTAAAAGCCGCTTACCATGACCGGGCCTTGAGTGGTGCCCTAGTCACCCGCGCCACAGGGGACTTCGATAATCTGAGCGAGTCGCTCAACCTAGGTGTTCTGAACTCGATCGTTGATGTTGCCGTACTCCTCGGCTGCGTCATAGGTATGTTCCTACTGAACTGGCAATTGGCGCTTACAGCGGTTTTAGTACTACCGGTGGTGACCTGGATCGTCCAATGGTTCTCCAAAGGCCTCAAATCTTCGATGACTCTGGCGAGGGTGAAAATCGCCGCTTTAAATGGTTACACGCAGGAGTGCTTTTACGGTCATGCCACCGTCAAGTTGCTCAATGGCGAGCAAGCTGCAATCAAGCAGTACAACCAACTGAACACCGATTACCGCGATGCACAGATGGAGAGCGTGGTGCTCGATGCCGTGATGTTTGCGGTGCTTGATGGCATTGCCTCAATCACGTTAGGGCTGGTCCTTTGGTTGATCGTGGGTGGCGTCGTCGACTCAGCAGGCGGCATGGGGAGTTGGGGCTCAGCATTAACCGCCGGAGTTCTGGTAGCCTTTGTGCAATATATCCAGCAATTGTTCGAGCCTCTCAAACAGCTCGGGAACAAAATGGCGATGCTTCAAGGCGCCTTTAGCTCTATAGACCGAATTTTTGGCATCCTAGATAAAGACGAAAAAGTCACTGGCCAGACCATCGTACGCGACATCTCAGGCAAAGTTACTTTCGACCATGTCGGCTTTAGTTACTCTGCCAATCATCAACAGATCCCTGTCTTAAAAGACATCTCGTTTGTCCTAGAGCCAGGTAAATCAGTCGCTCTGGTGGGAGCGACTGGAAGCGGTAAATCGACGATCATCAAACTTCTCACCAAGCTCTACGATGGTTATTCAGGCACCATCACCATAGACGACTGCGATCTAAAAGATATCGAACCTAAGTCGCTACGCCAGCATCTTGCCATCGTACCGCAGGACATTGTGCTATTTGACGGTACCGTTGAGTTTAATATTAGCTTAGGCACGCCCGGCATCACTCGCGAACAAGTGATAAAAGCCGCACGCGAGATTGGGGCTGCACGATTCATCGAACGCCTACCAGGCGGCTACGATTTCGAAATCAGAGAGCATGGAAGTAATCTGTCACAAGGACAAAAACAACTACTGGCCTTCGCTAGGGCGCTGGCAAAGAATCCTGCATTAGTGGTATTGGACGAGGCCACGTCATCGATTGATCCCGAGTCAGAAGCGGTCATCCAAGAGGCCACGACTAGGTTGTTAAAAGACCGAACTGTCATTGTGATCGCCCACCGTCTTTCCACCATTCGTCAATGCGATCAGATCATTGTGATCAATAAGGGCCAGATCGTAGAGAGTGGCACCCACGAGAAACTACTCGCGGCAAACGGGGCTTATTTTCAGTTATATAGCGCCTTAGTTTAGCCCCCCGCCCACAAAGCCATTAATAAAAACCAGCAATATCAATAGTATATATATTAACTTTAAAACTTTAATAATTTTTATAGAGTTTCTATTGCATTTAATAAAAAGTTGTCATAAGATGGCTTTCGTTGATTGACATAGCCAAGCCGAACCATGATTTAGTTTCCCTAACTAAAGGAGCCTGTCATGAGCATTCAAACCAACCTAACCCGTCTTTCCGTGTTTGTAGGTTTTTCGGTTCTTAGCATTGCTTGTGGCAGCAAAAGCAGCAGCCAATCGCCTGCTACTTCGCCGCTAACGGCTCCCCTTAACCAGACGGCAAATGTACCCGCCGGCGCTGGTCCCGTTAGCCAAAACTTCAATGGTGCTCCGATCGGCGCCAACATCCCAGGTGCGCAACTTGAGCAACCTATCGGGGCAAACATTGCCGCAAATGCTGTTGCTTCTATCGCTGCACAAGGTGCAAACGTTGCAGCTGGTGGTGGCGGTGGCGGCGTAGTCGTCAGTGGCGGATCGGTCACGGTAGCAGGTGGAGCGGTTGCCGCAACACCTCCTCCTCCCGCACTGCCACAAACTTTCAGTGTCGGTCGCTACTACGCATTTACCGTGCCGCCAAGCATGCACATGCAAGAGTACACCACCAACTGGAACGTTCAAGGTTCACCACAATTCTACATGGTGCACAACGACCCTTCCTATATCGGTAACTACCGTTGTGCAGGACCGTTCGATATCGCTCAAATCATCCCGAACGCTGTGCATGATCCGCTATCTTACTGCTACACTGCTCCCCCGACTGACCTTCTCGGGATGCAAAACTGGGTCATGTCGAATCATCAAGCGCTGAATCACATTTTGGTTGCCTCAAATCCAGGCACCTCGTGGAACAGCATCGACATTAACCTGTTCGACGAAACGCTCCCTTACGAACACGGTGAAGAGAAGGGCAGAAGCAAATTCGACTTTCTTTGCGCCGGACAACTGATTCAAGCCACTCCAGTGATCCCAATCATGCCGAGCTTCTGGGGTAAAGCGGTACACACCGTGATGCTAAGCTGCCAAGCGCCAGTGGTCGTCGGTGGTCTAACTGCAGCTGGTTCATCTTGGGTTAACGCCTACATCACCACCTTCTACGTCAGTGCAACAGCGCTACCTAACCTAGTCTGCTTCAACAACGGTTGGAGTGGCAGCGAATGCGGGATTGCAGGCAACCCATACCGTAACAGCAGCATGCTCGAAGTGACCGTTATCCAAGAGATCCGCGGCTTGACCCAAAACCAAGCTAACCAGCAAGCTCAGTTAGTCTTCCAACTCGGGCTGCGTCAAACCACCCCGCTGCTCGCTGAGTAATAAGAAAATGGGGTCCCATGCAAGTGGGATCTCTCGGCTCCTAAATCAACATGGTTCCTTTAAAGGCCCTGACCGCTAATTGCGGGCAGGGCTTTTCTGCGTTTGGAGCATTAAAGCTGCGACAAAAGTGCGGCAGCGGCTGCAATTCCAAAAGCGAGCCAAGCTAGTTCTACCCTAGCCTGACGGAATCGACGCAGACTCGGCAGGACGAAGTCGTAAAGCAGACAACTAACTAAATTCCCAATCGCAGCAGCCATAACGACCAGAGCAAAAGGGTGCAGTAGCTCCTCACGAACAAAAAGTTTCAGCACGGTCGCCACGACCACACCGCAAGGAAAACTAAGTAAATAAAGCCCAATCAAAGGCAATGCTTGATTCACACTACCCCGACGCCCAAGGACAATCGACGAAACGGACATCGCTTCAAAAAGTTTATGAATCGCCAGCGAAAATATGACCGTGAGAAAAGCTGTGCTGACCAAATTATTGGAAATGACTAGCAACGCGCCATCAAACAGCGAATGCAGCAAAATCGAGCAAAAGAATACAAGCAGCGGCTTAGCATTGTCGCCAGATGGGATATCTGATTCACCCTTATGGTGGTGATCGCAATGACCGGAGGTATGGTCATGCGTGAGGTGAGCATGTTGACTTACGTGCAGTAGATGAACAATCGAGTACACCACTGCCACAGTCAGCACGACCTCGGCACTAAGTCTGCCGCCCTCGTGCAGCACCTCTGGTAGCAGCCCGAAGCCGCAGAGCCCGATCATGACGCCCGTCGCCAAGGGCAAGAGCCATAGAGGGATGCCGCGTTGCCGCCCAATGAGTAGCGGCACAGCCGCACCGACGGCTCCGATCAGAGTAAAAAGTATGCTTTGAATGAGTAACATCGGCGCGCCTTGTCGGCTGTGAATCCATGGGACGGCGGCCCTTTAGTACTCGACCTATGATTATATTGCAAACTGCATACTTAGCTAAATCTCTGTCCGGGCGGGCTAGCGCTGCGACAGCTCCTGATGAATTTTCAGTGCTAAAGACTGGTTGAGCCCATGGGATGTCATATTACCGACCACCCGACCGCGCAAATTGTGCCCGAGCAAAAACAGATCCCCCAATAAGTCCAGGATCTTATGGCGTACAAACTCATCCGGAAAATTGAGCTTGGTGTTGATCACTTTGCCGTCATGGATGATGATATGGGAATTGAGGTAGCCCGATCCAACCATGCCGCGCTGCTGCGCCATATCGATATTTTCGAATGTATTGAACGACCGAGCTGGGGCAATCTCATCGGTAAAACTTTGTTTACTGGGATTGAACCGGAAGCGTTGCTCACCAATCGGCGCTGGATAATCCACTCTCAGGATCACCTCGAAGCCTGCAAATGGCTCAACATAAACATGTTTTTCCGCCAGGTCTTCGTTGCCGACACCGATTTTTTTATTCACCACAAGGTCGATGCGAGGCGACTCTTGCTCCTCAATACCGGCTGCAGCAATAATGCGGCAATAATCAGCAGCCGAACCGTCTACGTTGGGGATTTCTTCATCGACTTTGATCAGAGCGTTAGTGATTCCCATCATGTGCAAAGCAGCCAGCAGATGCTCGACGGTCCGGATGTGCCGTCCGCCCTTGGCTAAAGTCGTCGAATTCGCCGTGAAGGTCTTAGCCTGCCCGGTCATGCTATCGAAGTTTTCTAGGGCGGTGATGTGAGCTGGAATAACCACACCGTCTAGGGTGCGAAAGACGATCCCAGTGTCGACTGGCGCCGGCGTGATGATAATTCCAGTCGGACGACCACTGAGTAGACCCACTCCGTTCAATACGGCATTGCCACGCAACGTCCGCTGCCGATGTTGCGACGAGCTTAACGACACCGCCCCGACATTATCGCTGGCCAAAGACGGTGCTGCGGCCGACTTAGTAGGAGCCGCTTTGCCACCATCGATTGGCGGCAAGTGGGTGGCAATCTTTTCCAAAAGCTGGTCTAAATTTAGCGGCTTCTCAAGAAAATCGCTGGCTCCGATCTTCATCGCTTTGACGGCGATATCGACACCCGCGTGACCACTCATGAGAATGACTGGCAGATTTGGATGAGTATGCTTCAGATTGACCAGGGCCTCGAGACCATCAACTCCGGGCAGCCAAATATCGAGAAGAATCAGGTCCGGCAACCCCTCGCTGAGCCCCTGCGCCAGTGCCTCAGCACTGGTGAAAGTTTGCACATGGTAGGACTCATCGCTGAGCACCGAAGCAACGGCCGAAAGAATAGATTCCTGATCGTCGACTACAAAGACGGTACGCGTCAAATTCACAGAGTGTTTCCCCTATAGACAGGACCTCTTTACACTAGGTTAGCCCAAGGTGGAACCTTTTGTCCCGTCGCGAAGATAGGACGATGTGCAATTTTTTTTACAAGGCCGTTGACACCCCGGATGAGTCTTGCTAATTTCCTGCATCCGAACGACATAACAACCGCTCGGAACCATCTATGCGGGGTGGTAGTTAAGTTGGTTATAACGCCGGCCTGTCACGCCGGAGGCCGCGGGTTCAAGTCCCGTCCATCCCGCCACTTTATCGATTAGAGCCACCTAGGAAACTGGGTGGTTTTTTTGTTTTTGAAAGGGGTGAAAGGGGGTCAGGCACTCTATGCAACTACCCCAAAATAGTAGTACTGGGAACTCAGGTCATACTGCCGACCTATGCATGAGCCCACTTATGTTGCAAAAAGCGGACTTCGCGTGTCCCGAACTTAACCGAATCAAATTGACTAAAAAGAGGTGTTTTATGCTGAAAAATTTCATGATGAGTGCTTTAGCCGTCTGTCTCTTGTCGAGCCCCGCATTCGCCGGATCGGCCTCGGCTGGAAACCCTGGCGTCGGTAATCCCGCCAACCGCAGGACACCTTGGCCAGGAAGCAATGGCGCAGCCAACAGCTGTACCTACCAAGATGCTTATAAAAATAATGGCTGGGGCTGGAACCCATACACCAGGACCGCATGCCCACCCCGCTGCAACTATCAAGATGCATACAAAAACAACGGTTGGGGTTGGGATTCTGCGAGCGGAGCATCCTGCGCACCGCAGTGATATTCAGTGATATTCATGGTAGTTAGGCATGTTATGTCGTCGGGCGTCTTTTAGCAGCTGAAAGCGCCCCAAACAAACAACTGATAGTTACAATAAACTATATGTGATTCCGTGGGTTTATAATAAGTGCCTGACCCCACTATTCCAAGAGGAGTACCCTGAGTTGAGTCTGGAATTGTCGGAGCCAACATGAGCCCAACGGTGTTTACGGAAGGACCTTATCGGTTCTACTTTTTTTCCCGCGAAGAGCCACGCATGCACGTCCATGTGACATCGGGAGATGGTGAAGCCAAGTTTTGGCTCGAGCCTATTGTCGCGTTGGCGTCATCGCAAGGTTACTCAAAGCGTCAGTTACGTGACCTGCATCGGCGCGTAGAAAGGCATCAGAATGAGATCAGTAGCGCGTGGGAAAAACACTTCGGGAGTTGAGGTGCAGAACGTCTCAGCCTTCGGAGTTTGGCTGCTCGTGGGTGACAAGGAACTGTTCGCATCCTATGCGGATTTTCCTTGGTTCAAGGATGCGACTATAGGTCAGGTTCTCGATGTGGATCAGCCACACCCAGGGCATCTGTACTGGCCCCAGCTTGACGTCGATCTGGCGATTGAGTCGCTAGAGGCACCGGAGAAATTCCCGCTTGTTGCCAAGCCAATGGGCAAAGCCAAGACGGCAAAAAGGAAGGCCAAGAGGGGCGTGTAGTAAAGTAGTGGGGTAGGGCGCTCTATGCAACTACCCCAAAATAGGGAATTCCGCGAGCGGAGCATCCTGCACACCGCAGTGATAGCCATGGTGTTTCAGCATGTTATGTCGCCGGGCGACTTTTAGCAGCTTAAAGCGCCCCAAAAAACCACTGACAATAGCAATAAACTATACGTAATTCCGTGGGTTTATAATAAGTGCCTGACCCCACTATTCGTTTATGGTATTGGACCGCGACGCCCGCCACCCCTCCTCCCAGGAGCTAGAATCGCATGACTACTGACAACGCACCCGGTCCATCCGCAAATGGATTTAATGACTTAAATCTATCTTCCGAGATGCTCGCAGTCTTGCAAGAGCTAGGCTACAGCCAACCGACACCGATTCAGTCGAAAAGCATCCCGCTTCTACTTAGTGGCCGCGATGTCGTGGGACAGGCGCAAACGGGCAGCGGCAAAACCGTCGCCTTCTCTCTGCCAATTTTAGAAAAAATTCGGATCGAAGGTCGTCAGCTACAGGCAATGATACTCTGCCCAACGCGTGAGCTTTGCAGCCAGGTTGCTCGCGAAGTCCGCAAACTCGGTCGCCGCCTACCGGGCTTGCAGGTCATGATTCTCTCTGGTGGCCAACCAGCGAGATCGCAACTTTCAGCGCTAGAAAAAGGCGTGCACATCGTCGTCGGTACACCGGGCCGAGTGTTAGATCATTTAAAGCGCGGCAGTCTGAACGCACGCCGCCTGCGCTGCATCGTCCTCGACGAGGCCGACCGGATGCTCGATATGGGATTCGAAGAAGACATGGAGCAGATCTTTGCTGCCCTACCAAAGGTACGGCAGACCGTGTTCTTCTCCGCCACCTATCCCCAAACTATTGCAGCCATGAGTAAGGCGCGTCAGACAGAGCCAGTGCGCATCACTGTCAGCAAAGACGCTCAAGCAGCCGCTGCGCCCGAAGTGAAACAAGAACTTTACGAAGTAGCTGCAGGTAGGAAATGGCAAGCACTGCAGTCCCTGCTGAACCGCGAAGCGGTGAGCTCGGCGATAGTGTTTTGCAATCAGAAAGTCACTACCGCAGAAATTGCGCAAAATCTGCAGGATGCTGGAGTTAGTGCCGACGCTCTGCACGGTGATCTGCTGCAACCAGAACGCGACCGCGTGCTAGCCAAATTTCGCAATCAAAGTATTCGCGTATTAGTTGCCACTGATGTGGCAGCGCGTGGCATAGACGTGGCCGACTTGGATTTAGTCTGCAACTTCGACCTTCCCGTTAAGACTGAAACTTATGTGCACCGCATCGGCCGTACCGGCCGTGCCGGCAAAAAAGGCCACGCCGTTTCGTTAGTCAATCCCAATGAAAGCCACAAAATAGAGGCGATTGAGGCGCTGATAGGCCGCACCATCGACCGCGTTAAATTAGCCAATAAAGAGTCCCCTCGCCCAGCGGCTCCGGCCCCAGCATCGATGGTGACCCTCTATATTTCCGGCGGTCGCAAGGCAAAGATGCGTCCAGGAGATATTCTCGGTGCATTGACTGGCGAGTCCGGCGGCCTCAGTGGCTCCACCATTGGTAAAATTGAAATCCACGACTATTTCTCGTACGTCGCCGTAGATAAAAAAGTTGCGGAGCAGGCGATCAACAGCCTTCGCCTTGGCAGCATCAAAGGACGGAAGTTTGGTGTGGAGCTGGTCCGCTAACTATCTATTACTAATTTTTCAATTAGTGACCTTTACTCGCATGACTGTCGTCCGCATATTATTCCTGCTCTCCGTCCTCACGTATGCACCAGCGAGTGAGGCAAAAACGCCAATAGTCATTGATACCGATATGGCTATCGACGACTGGCCGGCGATGCTTTACCTGCTGCATCACCCAGAGACAGAAGTCCTGGCGATTACGGTCACAGGAGCCGGCGAGGCACACTGTGATCCCGGAGCCCAACACGCCGTTGATTTAGTAGACATCACTCCGAGCCGCGGCACCCCAGTCGCTTGCGGCCCGAGCGAGCCGATGGACGGCTATTTTGAATTCCCCAAATCGTGGCGTCATGATGCCGACACATTTTACGGCGTGCCCCTCACCCGCAGCAACCGCCGCCCAGTGGCCATAGGATCGCCCGAGTTACTAGTCACAACTCTACGCAAAGCGACGCAACCCGTAAGGCTTCTCATCCTCGGCAACGCGACTAACGTTGGGCTGGCCATGGAGCAAGCACCAGACATCAAGTCCAAGATCGAGCGCATTTTTTTCATGGGCGGCTCGATATGGCATCCCGGCAATATCATCGTGCAAGGCTTTACCGATCACTTTAAGAACAAAGTGGCTGAATGGAACATCATGATCGACCCGGTTGCTGCGAGGATCGTGTTTAGATCAGGAGTGCCGGTGACGCTCGTACCGTTAGACGGCACCCAACAGCAACAAGTAACGCGGCAAGATATTCGCCAGTTCACTAAGAAAGCCAAGACACCCGGGGCGCGCTTCTTTGCGAAGGTCTTTGAAAAGATCAAATGGTTTGTCGACTCCGGAGAATATTACTATTGGGACGTCTTAACCGCAGCTGTGGCCATCCATCCCGAATTTTGCCGGATGCAAAAGCTGAACCTCGACGTGATCGTGGGATATTCAGATAAAACAAATGGTACTACCCCGCCCCCCTTCAGTCCGCAGCGCTGGGACGGAAAACCGCGGCGTAACTTCGACCCCTACTACACCGGCCAAACGATATTGTCAGACGAAGGTCCATCTATCGATGTCTGCGTGGAAAGTTATCCTGCGCTATTCAAACCAGATTTGATTCGCACGCTCAATGGATGGCTGCATACGCAACCTGAAGCAAAATAACGATTACAATGTGCTTCGTGAGCGTTATGATTTGGAAAATAAGTGAGTCGTAATCGCCGTTCGTTGGCAACGCATCAAGGAGTGCTGTACTTTGCAATGGAAGGAACCTCTGCCGAGGGCTGTCCCCAATCTTAGCAACACACTGAGTGAATTGCACAACTACGGCATCACCCTAGAGGGGCGGGACAGTTGGCGGCGACGGATTTTTTATAAAATTGCAGCCTTCGTTCTAGAACCTGAGCAGGGCCGCCTCGTAGCAAAGGGCACAGCTTGGCAGAATGAGGCTATGACCATTGGATACTTGCAGGGCCGCGAGTCCTTGGCCTTCTTCTCCAACGTCTCTTACCTATTCGAATCTGATCCCAGCGCGACCGATGGGGTGCTGCGGGCAGCAGTATTAGCACACAGGGCCTTGCAGTTTCACGACGACTTAGCCCAGGGCCGCCTGGCACCTGAGATTGAAGGCAGCCAACGGCTAGATCAGTCTCAATATCCCAATTTTTTTGGGACATCGAGAGTCCCAGGTCAAGATCAAGACCAGATGCAGTATACCGCTGACTCCGGTCATTTTATGGTGAGTTGCCGCGGTCAATTCTTTCGAGTCGATATCCCAAGCGAGCCAACATCAGTCGAGGATTTATACGCAACCTTCGTTACTATAGAGGCACAAGCCAAGCCAACATCCGACTCCTTTGGTCTGCTGACCTCGTTGTCCAGAATCGAGTGGGGCCAATGGCGACAGAGGATGATGCTGGATGAGCAAAACAGCGCCGCAATTAAAGCCCTGGACAGCGCTTTATTCCTCATCGCCTTGGATCTTGACGCGGCTCCAGCGGATCGCACAGAGGCCATGGCCAATCTGGCCTTTGGTCATCTAGAAAATCGCTGGTTCGACAAAAGCCACCAAATCGTAGTCACCAGTAACGGCATCGCCGGAATCAATCGCGACCACTCCTTTCTAGATGGTCACCCCACGCTCAAATATGCGCAGTATCTGACTGATGCAACCCTGCCAACGGCTCCTGATCGCGGCACTCCACTGCCTACCGCACGGCTTGAATTTCGCCGTTCTCAAGAGCTCAACGACGCGATCACTGCGGCTAAAACAGCTTTTAGTCAGATCAGAGCAAATTTTCGCCTAGTCACATGGGACAGCGACAGACTTGGTGGCGACCTATGCAAAGCCCGCGGCTACAGCGCTGACTTTCTGGTCCAGGCTGCTATTCACCTCGCATGCTACAGTATCTTTGGTAAATGCAGCAGCATCAGCGAAGCCGTACATATGCGCCACACTGTAGCTGGTCGCTACGACTCAGTCATAACGCTGACACCGGCGATGCGTGAGCTAGTAAAAAAGTTCGCGACATCCGATCAAGTAACCCGCGTAGACTTACTAAAGAACGGCCAGCTTCAGCACAAAGCCCGCATTCGCAAATGCAAAGAGGGTGGAAGCCCCATCCTGCACCTCAGCGCCTTGCTTAGCCAACCGGTGTCTCGAGGCCCATTCAGATTAACTGGCGACGGCCTATATCTGGGCCAGAAGTGGAAGCTCTGCAATGCCGATTGGCAGCAAATTATGCGCTGCCCAGTGACCACCTCGCATCCAGGGTACCTTCGGGGCATAGAATGCACCGGGTTCACTGACACGTACCCATCGGTTTTAGGCGTGTCATATCTGGTAAAGGGCGCGGTCACGACGTTCTATCTTAAGGCCGATCACCAAGTGTTGCCGTTGGGGAAAAGAATGCAGGAGGCACTGAACGGTGCCCTTGCGGAGATTGGCGAAGCCATAGGTGAAAATACTGCTGTCCGATTCCCGATTCCCGACGCTGGGTGACATCTAAGCTGCTCATACTCATGTCCCTTCCTCACTCCCCGTAGCTCGTGATCAAAGCTCAGGCGTGTCAACTGCTGCCGCCCAATCTTGCGCCTATCAAAGGCGACGCCCGGAGCTTACACCCTGCTATCAAATCATCGCAGGTCATCTAAATACCTTTATCGCGGAGCGCGAAGCCGAGCAGCGTCCCCTACCCGATTATGTGATCAACGAGTTCGAGGCGTATCTCAAATGCGGCATTCTTGCCCACGGCTTTATACGGCTCAAATGGCGACGTAAAGCTAGCACTCAAAACGCCGTGGGCAAACGGCATCACTCATCTCGCATTCACTCCGTCCGAATTTATATATGTATATATTCATCTTGGAAACGTCGTGAAACCACCGGCCAACCTGGCTA
>Ga0315284_10001402_pt1 | contig 34396 bp, 32 predicted proteins | sample YL17G09_16_MG_FD_203696 | JGI IMG/M metagenome (GOLD analysis project Ga0315284, IMG submission 203696) | Sediment microbial communities from Yellowstone Lake, YNP, Wyoming, USA - YL17G09_16 | ecosystem: Environmental > Aquatic > Freshwater > Lake > Sediment | place: USA: Wyoming | collected... | reverse complement strand
TAGTCTCTGTTATCTCGGTAATGGGATTACATTGGCGGGGGCTAATGGTAAGATTCTCCGTTCGACTAATTATGGTGCAACCTGGACTGATCTTGGGCAGCAGTACAGCCAGACGCATATTATTAGTCTCGGCTACCTAGGTAGTGGAGTTGCTCTAGCGGGAACAGCAGGCGCATCAAGTGATGGTCGAATTCTCCGGTCGATTGATTTTGGCGCAACTTGGACCGATCTCGGACAACAAGCCAACCAACCATATATTTCAAGTTTCTGTTATCTTGGCAACGGGATTGCTTTGGCGGGAACATCGCCTGGCGGCAACATTCTCCGGTCGATTGATTTTGGTGTGACCTGGATTGATCTTGAGACACAATATAGTGAATCCGTTATTTGGAGTCTGTGTTATCTTGGTAACGGAATTGCTTTAGCGGGTTCTGGTGCGCACGGCAAGATTCTACGTACAGTGGTTTTGGAAACAGGTGTTGGAAGTTCGGCAGGGGCAACTGGCCCAATTGGTTCAAGTGGACCGAGTGGCCCAAGCGGACCGAGTGGACCGCAAGGCGATATTGGCCCGACAGGTGCAGGCGCGACTGGTGCGACTGGTCCTTCCGGCCCGAGTGGCCCGAGTGGCCCGAGTGGCCCGAGTGATGGGCCCACAGGTCCAACAGGTCCGAGCGGCCCGAGTGGGCCAAGCGGCCCGAGTGGACCACTTGGCAATGTTGGTGCAACAGGCGCAGGTGCGACGGGTGCAACTGGTCCTTCAGGCCCGAGTGGCCCCGAAGGACCGAGTGGTCCAAGCGGCGGCCCCACAGGTCCGAGTGGACCGAGTGGCCCCCAGGGTGACGTTGGTGCAACCGGCGCAGGTGCGACGGGCGCAACTGGCCCTTCGGGACCGAGCGGACCGAGCGGACCGAGCGGACCGAGCGGACCGAGCGGATCGAGCGGCGGACCCACAGGTCCGTCAGGACCGCAAGGCGATATTGGACCAACAGGCGCAACAGGTCCGACAGGACCTCAAGGCGACGTTGGCGCAACAGGCGCAGGTGCGACAGGCGCAACTGGTCCTTCGGGACCGAGTGGCCCGAGCGGCGGGCCCACCGGACCAACAGGTCCTCAAGGCGATCTCGGTCCAACAGGCGCAACGGGTCCGACCGGACCTCAAGGTGACGTTGGTCCGACAGGCGCAGGCGCGACGGGCGCAACTGGTCCTTCGGGACCGAGTGGCCCGAGCGGCGGGCCCACCGGACCAACAGGTCCTCAAGGTGATCTCGGTCCAACAGGCGCAACGGGTCCGAGCGGACCGCAAGGTGATGCTGGCGCAACAGGCGCAGGCGCGACAGGTGCAACGGGTCCTTCGGGACCGAGCGGCCCTTCAGGACCGAGCGATGGACCTACGGGTCCGACCGGACCTACCGGCCCTGATGGTCCAACGGGTGCGACAGGCGCGACAGGTGCAACAGGGGTTGGGGCTACGGGCTCCAGCGGGCCGAGCGGCCCGAGCGGTCCTTCGGGGCCAACAGGTCCAGATGGCGGGCCTACTGGACCAACAGGTCCGACTGGTCCTACTGGTGCAACGGGGGCGGGTGCTACTGGCGCGAGCGGTCCTTCGGGGCCGAGCGGCCCTAATGGTGCAACGGGTCCTTCGGGACCAAGTGGTCCTTCGGGACCAAGCGGCGGGCCTACAGGTCCGACAGGTCCAACAGGGCCCAGTGGTCCTTCGGGGCCGGGCGGCGCAACAGGGGCGACGGGGGCGACAGGCCCGGGCAGTCCGGCTATTATTGCGGACACGACCTACTACATCTCTACGACTGGTAGCGATGTCACCGGCGACGGATCGACTGGTTCCCCGTGGGCATCCATCAAACATGCGTTGGATGAACTTGCCAACTCGACGATTAAGACCAGTTCGATGGTCACGATCTACTTGAAGGATGGCACCTACACGCAAACCCAGCCGATCACCTTGGAATACCCGTATGCGAATCGTATCACGATTTCTGGTGAGAACTCCTACAACAAGACAATCACCAGTCTCCAATCCTCTTCCGGGGTGGCTCCCAACGTATCGTATGTAGTCAATCTTAATAACGTGGATAATGTTGCGATAAATGACTACGTTTTGATTCTTGCTCCGACTGGTACGAATCCTCTCTATGTTGCCGGCATTCACAAGATCACAAATGTGGATACAGGTAACAAGCGGATTACTTTCACGTCAAAGAGTCGCAAGTCTACTGTCACAACCGCCCTAACAGGCGGGACAGCGACGATCATCAAAGTAATTTTGGACTTCAGCGGCGGCGCATACAGTGGTCTCTTCTGTCCATACCGCCATCAATTCACAATCACCAAGATTGTGATCGCGGGCGGAACTTCGGCGGGGACAATTGGTATTGACGCGACCACGGGCGGTAGTTTGAATTGTGCGACACCGTTTGGTGTTTACGGCTTTGAGTATGGCATTGCATCCTATGATGGCGGCTCCGTCCAGCTTAAAAGTTGTGCTATTGAAGCCTGCAATTTGTATGGACTCTACACGGCAGGGGGCACAGTTAATGTTGTGTCTGCTGTAATAAACGGTTGTGTGAGTTACGCCGGGATCGCTAACTATGGTGGCTATGCTGATGCCGATGGTGCCATCATCGTTGGGAACCAAAATGGAATCCGAGGCGGCGTGCTAGGTGGATTCGGTATGGTCGGCGGAACGATCATTGGTACAGTGGCTACTGGAATCACGGCCGTGTATAACGGCACTGTGTTCACGAGTGGCATCACTCTCACCAACAATACCACCAACTCCTCACCAGCGGATGGTGTGGAGGGGGCTACTGGTGGCTGGGTGTTCATCAATTAGGAGGGGTCATGCAACTCATAATCAAGAATGAAATTGTGATTTGCTGGCACGACAGAGACAATGCCAAGCCGTCTGACTATCCAGACTGCGAAGTGGTGTTCTACACTGGCACGCAACAGATACCCCCTGCCAGCATCAATCCGCGTTTTGATACGACGTTCCCCGATCCGAGAACACAGGCTGAAAAGGATGCGGCCTATCAGTCGCAGAGACAGTTTGCCTATCCGACGACTGGCGATCAACTGGACATGCTGTTTCACGCGATCAACGGTCTAGCCTCCAACAACCCGGTCAAGGCCGGGTTGTTGGATTGGTTGGCCGCGATCGCAGGTGTGAAGACTCAATTTCCGAAACCTTAGTTTGAGGTGACAACATAGACACGGTAACAGAGACGAAGATGTGTTCGCGTTGCGGTGAGGAAAAGTTACTTAGTCAATTTGTTCGGAATCGCGCCTCCAAGGATGGCCGACGCCCAGATTGCAAGGAGTGCTACCGAAATCATCGTGGCTATGAAAGACGCTATCGTCGTCGGACAGAGGAGGTTGTTCCCGAAGGGACAAGACGGTGCCTTGACTGTGGTGAGTTGAAAGCTGTTGAACTGTTTGACGTTCAACGGCTTAAGCGCGGGAAGACTTATAACACGCCCTACTGCGCCGAGTGTCGACGCGCCCGTGCCAACCAAGCCTATCGCGAAGATTCAATTACTCAATGTGCAGCGATACGAGATCACTGCTATGGGTTGGAGCCGGGCGAGTACGAATCGCTGTTACAACATCAGGGTGGTGGGTGTTTTATTTGCCGGAAAACACCAGAGGAAGTTGGCACGCTTTCAGTCGATCACGATCACGCATTAGGCGAGATTCGTGGACTACTGTGTCACAGGTGTAATCACGGCATCGGTAATTTCAAAGACAACCCTGCGTTACTGCGAACCGCCATCCTGTATCTTGAAGGTCACTATGAGCAAATTCCGCTTTCATTTCGTCGGTCTCCCCCACACGCAGACGAATAATTCGCATTCAGCTTGTGCCTTTACTCAAAAGATTCTTCACGGGATTCAAATGCTCTCGTCACTGGGGCACGAGTGCTTTCACTACGGCGTTGAAGGTAGTGACATTGGTAAGTGGTGTGTGGAAGACGTGAACGTGATGACACACGCCGAGCAAGAGGGATTCTTTGGTCCCTATAATCCCGACGCCCTTTATGATGTACAATGGACATCAGATGCCCCCTACTGGAAGTTGCTTAACGAACGCGCGGCTGTCGAGATCAACAAACGGAAGCAACCTCGCGACTTTGTTCTCATTATCACCGGCAACCTAAGCCTGCCATTGGTAGAGGCTGTTGAAGGCGACGTGATGGTGGTGGAGTACGGGGCGGGTTATAATGGATTGCTGCCGAGAAAGCAAGGACGCTACCGTGTGTATGAATCCTATTCGCATCAAGCCAAAATCTGGGGCGCAGAGGGCGGCTTTGATCCTGATGGCTACTGGTACGATCGGGTAATACAAAATTACCTCAATCCCGAAGACTATCCGCTGCAAGTCAAGAAGGATGACTACTACCTATACCTCGGCCGGTTGGTGAAGCGGAAGGGAATACACATTGCGGTCGAGACGTGCAAGCGGATTGGGGCAAAGCTCAAGATTGCGGGACAAGGATGCACCAAAGTCGAGCGGATAGAAGGCGGACAACGCATCCACTGTGCAGATGGCGAAGTCTACGAAGGCGACTTGGAGTACGTCGGCTTCGCGACAGGCGACAAACGGGCCAAACTCTACGGCGGGGCCTTAGCGACCTTCATCGCTACGACGTACACAGAACCCTTTGGTGCAGTTGCCGTCGAGTGTCAGTTCGCTGGAACACCGGCGATCACCACTGACTTTGGAGCTTTTCCTGAAACTGTGATCCACGGCAAGACGGGCTTTCGCTGTCACACGCTCAACGAATTTGTGTGGGCCGCGAAAGAAGCGCCGAAGTTAAACCCCTACGTCATCCACCAGCACGCTGTTGCCAATTACTCAATGAATGTGGTGCGTTGGAGATACGAATCGTATTTTCGGCAACTGCAAGACTTGTGGGGCGAGGGTTGGTACGCCCAGCACTCGACACCTGATGCTCATTGGCTGCGGGGATACTCGCAACCGTAACTTACATCCTTGTTGTCGTATAGGTGACTTATGCCACTTGACGCTACTTTCTACGGCGGCTTAGAGGAGGCAATCGCCTACTTCGACACACGGCTTCACGAGTTTGCGTGGAGTGCCGCTTCGACCAAGGACCGGACCAATGCCCTGATTGCGGCCACTCGCCTGATTGATGGGCTGGCTTTCAAGGGCGACAAGCACACGGTCTGGGTGATTAAGCAGCAATCTACCGAACCGACCGTGGCCCAGACCCGGGCGGCCGAGGCTGCTCAAGTTCGCGAGTTTCCGCGCGGCGCAGACATAGTGGTGCCGGAAGACATCCGCCGGGCGAGCTATGAGATCGCTCACAGTCTGCTTGATGACAGGGATGCGGAACTTGAACTTGAAGCGTTGATGGTGACGAGTGTGGGCTACGGGGCTGTGCGAACCTCTTACGATCGCAGCATGATACCGACTACTCATTTGGTAAATTTGGTCCCGAATGCGTTGGCATGGCGATTGCTCTCGCCCTATCTTCGCGATCCTGACGCCATCAAATTGTCAAGGGTGTCATAGCCCGCTGCACTGGATCGAACGTGTAGTTCGATCGCCCTACTAGCAGGCCAGCATCGCTAGGAAGAGTCGGTCGACGAACCGGTCCGAAGGCCAATTACGACTCTGTTTAACTAGGCTGGGTGAGGATTTCCAATGTTGTTTGATCTGTATCGTTCGCGTGCTCAATTCTCTTGCTTCGAGGGCGAAGGTGCCGCTGGTGCGGCCGTGGCTGGAGCGGCTGGTGCTGGCGCGGCTGGTGCTGGCGTGGCGGGTGAAAAATCTACGTACACCCAGGACGAAGTAAACGCATTCCTGGCTGAGGACCGCCGGAAGCACCAAGCCCAACTCAAGGTACAAGAGACGAAGCTGCAGGATACTCTGAAATCCAACACTCTTAACGAGAGTGATCGCAAGTCGCTGCAAGAAAACTTGGCCGCAGTCCAAGGGCAGTTGCGATCGAAGGAACAGCAAGCCGCTTTGGAAAAACAGGAGTTGGAATCGTCGTATCAGGCGAAACTGACAGCACTGGAGGAGACATCGCGCGGTTGGGAGTCGAGATACCGTGACTCTACTGTACAGCGATCGCTGCAAGATGCCGCGATCAAGAATGATGCCTTTAGCGCATCTCAAATCGTCACGCTGTTGAAGCCTATGACGAAAATGATTGAAGAGATGGACCCCATAACGAAGCGATCTAACGGATTTAAGGTTGTCGTCGAAATGCCCGGCATTGATCCCAAGACCGGTGAGTCCACTCTCTATGTTCATACACCCGAAGAAGCGGTCAAACGGATGAAAGAGTTGCCGGAGTACGGCAATCAATTCAAATCCGGCGTGGTCAGCGGAATCGGAGCAGGATCGGCAACCGGCGGCCTTGCGCCGGGTCAGAGTGGTCGTATTGATGTTGCGAAGTTGACTCCGCAACAGTATCGGGAGCTTCGCGCGAAGAACCCTGAGCTTCTCGGACTCCGGCCTCTTAAGGCCAACCGCTCGTAACGTCTCACCAGGGGTTTGTCCGTTTGATGGCCGCAGTCGCGGCCCGTTTCGTTTCTTGACAAACCGAAAGGTAAACACATGAAGACTCTGTATCTGTCCCAGGCCCAATTCGCTTGCTTCGCCAACGACAACGACGCTTACGTTCCCGAGCAGTGGGCGAACGAAGGCTTGGCCATTCTCGAAGAGAATATGGTCATCGCGAACCTCGTCCACCGCGACTTCGAGTCGGAAGTTCGCAGCTACGGCGACGTGGTGAACACTCGCAAGCCGGGAACTTTCCGCATTCGCCGTAAGAAGGACGGCACTGCGCTGACGCAGCAGGACGCAAACGCTACCAACGTGCGCGTGCCGTTGGATCAGTGGATTTACAACAGCTTCGTCATCAAGGATGGCGAGGCCAGCAAGAGCTTCCAGGACCTCGTGGACATCTATCTGCGCCCTGGTATGCAGACGATCGCCCGCGCCGTGGACCGCGCGGTTCTCGGCCAGGCTCACAAGTTCCTCGCGAACAAGGTCGGCCGGCTCGGGAATCTGACGAGTGCCAACAGCAAGGACTTCTTGCTGGAAGCTCGCGAGAAGATGAACGTCAACAAGGCCCCGGCGGACGGACGTAATCTCGTTCTGGCGGCTACGGCGGAGACGGCGTTGCTGAAGAACGAACTGTTCCTCAAGGCCAACGAGCGCGGAGACGGCGGGACGGCGTTGCAGAACGCTACCCTCGGCCGCATCCTTGGGTTCAACACCTACATGGACCAGAACGTCAACAGTGTGGCGGCTGTTAGCTGTGACACTGTGATCGGTGCAATTGACGAAGTTTCTGGCTATGCCGCTGGCGAAGCTGGTGAACTGACGGTCAATGGCTTTACAGGCGCGCGTGCGGCCAATGAGTACGTGACAGTGGCGGGCGACGATCAGCCCACCTATCTCACGGCTACTTCGGGCGCTGGCACCCCGGTCGGCATGACGCTGAGCGCCGCGCTGAAGTACGCGGTTGCCAATGACGCTGTGGTCACAGTCTACAAGGCGTGCGCGGTCCAGGGCGGCTATGCGATTGGCTACGCAGAGTCCATCGTTCTGGATGGTTGGACTGTTGCCCCTCAAGTTGGTCAGTTGGTCGCGTTTGGCACCGGCTCTGCTCGCCGTGTCTACACGGTGATCGAGTCGTGGCTTAGCGCCAGCACCACGGATCAGTCCGTGATCCTGGATCGTCCGCTGGACGTTGCTTTGATAAATGACCAGGCGGCGTTCCCCGGCCCTGGCGGCTCGCTCAACATGGCGTTTCACCGGGATGCCCTTGCCCTCGTCACGCGCCCCCTGGCTGTGCCGAACAATGCGATGGGCGTCCTCTCGCACGTCGGTGTCTACAACGACATCGCCATGCGGGTTTCGATGCAGTACGACATTCAGAATGGCGGCACGGTTGTCAATCTCGACATCCTGGCCGGTATTGCCGTTCTGGATACCGACCTGTGCGCAGTGTTGCTTGGCTAAGCAATCCTGCGTCCTGAGCGCGTAATCATGTCTCCCGCCCGGAACTGTCCGGGCGGGAGACTTCTCACGCCTCGCAGCAGAGGAGATACGACATGGATTTGTTGTTTGCTCAGATTGATTTTGGTGAGGCCATCACCGTCTTGCGACAGTATGGACCGCTCACCATTGTTGTGGCCTTCTTCCTTTGGCAGGGGTGGCATCGCGAGAATCGAATGTCGGCGCGAATCATGAAGTTAGAGGACGATCACAAAAGCATTTTGCTGCCACTGGTGGTGAAATGCACGAGGGTTATTGCTAAGAACACCTTCATCATGCGTCGGCTGGAGCAGGCGATGAACGAGAGATGGACATGCAAGGCGAGTTGCCTGAACCAAGACAATAAATAGTGGTAGTGCCATGAGCCAGAAGTTTCTCAATCGTCAGATTCAGGTTGCTCTATACAGCCTTAAGAGGCTCTATGGCGGGGCAATCGTTATCTATCATCTCGTCTCCTCGGAGGCCGACCCGCAAACTGGTGTGGCCGAAGTCAAGACGATTGCAACACGAATTTCTCGTGCGATCATTCTGCCCGTCAAAGTGACGCGAGAGGTGGAGCGAAATATCTCTATTATCTCGGCCAATAAGCAGATGGTCATGGGTGGCTCGCACGAGGGTGGTAAGCGTGTCTTTATCATTGAGCGGCGCGACGCTCCGAATCTCGTGTTGGTGAAGGACGACTGGCTTGCTTACGAAGGGGCCAAATACGCGATTGAGTCGATTGAGGAATACGAGTTCAAGTCTGCTTGGGTCATTGTGGCCAAACATCTTGCTGGCGAGACTGCTTCGTCTACGACTCTGGTTCAATCGCTTGAGGCGTCTGACCAACTGCAAGTGTCTCAAAGTGGAGAGGAGGGCTAAGTCATGCCGGCCAATCCTAATTGGGCACGTTGGTTGTTTGCGTCAACGGCTGCCTATTTGAAGCAGATAGCTGCACAAGAGAATGTGGCCGCCCTTGTGGAAGGGCTGGATATTCGCACGGATGCACTCATGTCGGCCACTGATCTGGCAGAAATCAGGTTTACAGGCCCCTTTAGTCGTGAGTTGAGTCACAACTACTACGAACTGAAGTTCGACATAAACGTGCTGATTTCCAGCCGCTACGGTAGCCAGGAGAAGAATCGGTACGAGTTCACACGTATCGCCGGCATCTTTCACGAAGCACTTGACAGTGTGATTGCTGTTTACAAGTGCGGGAACATGCCTGGCGACGATGCAAACGCTCTTGTTGGGTGCTTGTCACCCTTGTCTGGCCGGAACGACGCAGTACGGGTCTTCCATTTCGGCCAAAATAATCCGACTGACGGTCTTCGTCAGTCAATGGTGGATGCCCGTTATCGGATGGAAATCAACGACACAGAATAAGCCTAACAGGAGCCATTTCAATGGCCAGAATCGAGCTTAGAGATACTGATATTGTGCTGCAAGACGGTCTTAGCGGCACGGCGGCGATTAACGAACCGAGCACACCCCCGACCGTAATGGATACCACGTTTGCGGTCGATACGGTTGTGCTGAACTCTACTATCACGGATAAGATTCCGATTGGTGCGCGGTTTACGATTGCCGGCGAGACGGATGCGGATGCCGTTCACACGGTCACCGGCCGCACCCAAGGCACGGCAGCGGGTACTAACGCGAAGCAAAACGTCAGCCTGGACGCCAGTAGCCCGGGTGCGCCGACCGGCGGCACGTTCACTCTGACGTGGGGCGGTAAGACGACTGCCGCGATTGCCTACAACGCCGCCACTTCGGCAGTCAAATCGGCTCTTGTGGCGATGGACGACGGATACACCACCGATGACTGGGCGGTTACGGGTGTTGCCGCCGCGTGGGTGGTTGAGTTTGACGGGGCCTTGGGCGATGCCCCGCGAGCGCTCATTACTGGCAATGGCACAAATCTCACCGGCGGTGGTGGCTTGATTCAGACCATAACCGTGACGAATAACGTGGTCGGTGCTGTGCCGGTAGCCACAACGACGACTATTGACATCGTGTTCTCGCCTGCTCTCGGGGCCGGCACGTATGCAGATGGCGGGGTGGTTACGTTCCTGCCGCAGGAGTTGGAGATCAAGGTCGGCGACGGAAATCTGACCTACAGCGAGAAGATGGAATACGAGTATCTGCTCGATCGGGGCGACCTGGATTCTGTGCGTGAAGGCAAACAGATTCCGATGGATGTCAACATCGAGTTCGTGTATGAGCACATCACGCAAGGGACCGGCGAGCCGGTCAACCCGATGGACGCTCTGAAGGGTCGAAGCGGTGCAGCCGAGTGGGTTAGTGCCTCGTCCGATCTGTGCGAGCCGTACTGTGTTCATGTCTTGGTGCGACATACGCCGCCCTGTGGAACCGCCCAACGAGAGCAGACGGCCTTCCCGATGTTCCGAGCCGACAGCAAGGATATCGACCTCTCGAAGGCTACTATCTCGATCAAGGGTAAGTGCAAGGCAGTGGAGCCCCAAGTGGATCGTATTGCTTCTGGCGCAGAGTGGCCCGCTGTTGCGGCCTAGTAGTCTAGCTTTTGTGGGCAGTGCCGGACTCTATCCGGCACTGCCTTTTCTTGTCAAGTGAGGGAGAACCTATGAAGATTGCCGGCGTTGATCCGAAAAACCTGTGTTCCGAATGTGTTCTTGTTCTGCCACGAGCAGAGCAGAATCTTGTGTTTCGTGCCAAGGGTCTGCCTGACATGGAAGAGTTTGAGGCGAAGTGTCCGCAGCCTAAGCCGCCGGGGAAGATCACCAAGGATGGCTGGGTGGCCAACGACAAAGACCCGACGTACCAACAGATGATGACTGAGTACGGCAAGAAGCGGCTTGGCTACATGGTCGTCCAGTCGCTCAAGCCTTCCGAGATTGAGTGGGACACGGTGAAGCTGGAAGACCCGCGCACCTGGAGTAAATGGGACGCCGATCTGAAAGATGGTGGACTCACACAGATCGAGTGCAACCGAGTGCTTGGTCTGGTGTTGGAAGCTAACGCTTTGGACGAAGCCAAGTTGGCTAAGGCGCGCGAAAGTTTTCTACTTGGTCAGGCTCCCATGCCGGCAGAGTTCTCTGGCCAACCCATCGCACCGTAGAGTACGAAGTCTGGAGAGCTTGCGAGCGTCTAGGGGTACGGCCACCCGGAGTCAAGGACTCTTGGGACGCCTGCGGTCTGGAGGCTCAGGCACTCATTATCGCCTTCAATCAGACGCGAAGCTATGACGAGAGCGAGCGGGAGGCTCAGTTAGCTGGGGCAGGGATGCCCCCGGGTCTTAGCAGCAAGTGAGGGCTTGAATGAAAGTCACTTTCAACTTCAAAGTTCCGGCACTGAATCTGGCTGGCTACAAGAAGGTCCTCGATGACCACATGAAGGATGTCATAACGCGAGCCGCGATTGACTGGCTGGAGGCCGTTGCTTTGAAGATACCGCTCTGGAGTGGAGCTTCGCGAGCGACCTTTCTCAAGCTCGCTCAAGAGGCGGGCTACAACCTGAATATGTCGCCCCAGCGATGGGGCCACAGTCGCGTTGGACAAGGGTTATCCGAGAGTACCGGGCATGTGATAACACAAGCGGATCGCGGTGTTTACACGTTCATCTACGGTACGACGCTGCCTTGGCTCGTCTGGAATGAATCCCATGATGCCAACACTGACCCCGATCCAACCAAGTGGCCCGGAACTGAGTTGCTTCAGCCGGGGCCTTATGGCTTCCAAGAGATTGGGGTGGCGTCGTTCAAGAAGTTTGCGGAATCCGTGAGACTCCCTAATGTCTCACCATTTATCACGTCCAGGTAGGTGCAGCAATGTCCGAGTCCATCATCAATACTCTTGGATTCAATGTTGATGAAGCCCTGAGCGCCCTTGCGCGCCTGGATACCGCATTGAAAACGTCCGGCACTGCCTTTGCGACTTACGGCAATGCTCTGGCGGCGTTTAATGCGTCGGCCTCGGCAGCCCTGCGCACAATGCAGGAGCTTTCGGCTGCTGCCTCAAAAGTTATTGGAATGGCTGCCCCCGCCGCCCCCGCTGCCACCGCTGCGCCCGCTTCGCAACTGTGGTTGCCACCGGGAGTGAAGGAAGATATTGCTGGGGTCAATAGTGCTTTGACACAGACCGGTCAGATTGCCAGCGGTGTCCCGGGTCAGATCAAGCCCATCGCGGCAGCGACCGAGGACGCCAATAAACAAGCACACGGAATGGCTCTTTCGTGGGAGATGATTGGCCGTATTATGATAACGCAAGCCATAGTACGGGCTATGTCTGCGATTCGAGATGCAATCAAGGATGCGTTTACGTCGGCGATGGATTTCCAAAAGGCACTCGGAGAAATCCAGGCGATTGCACCCCGTATCCAAGCGTCGATGAGTGATTTTGGCGATCCTGCGAGACTGGAGACACTGGCTCGGGAGGTTGCTGATTTTTCTAAAGCGTTTGATATTCCTTTGCCGAAGGCGGCTGAGGGTGTTTATCAAATCATGTCGGATCAGTTCACCAACGTGGCCGACCGTGCAAATGTGATGCAGGCGTCGATGGAGTTGGCGAAGCTCGGTGTAGCTGATTTTGATAAAGCAGCCACCCTCATTACCGGCACATTGAATGCCTATGGCATGTCGACGATTCAGGCTCGCCAGTTGTCGGCTGAGTTTTTTGAGACTGTTAAACTTGGTCACGTTCGTGTGGACGAGTTGGCTCAGGTGATGGGGCAAATTGCTCCAATAGCCGCTCAATTAGGCGTTAGTGTTCGTGAAAGTAATGCCGCGATGGTGTCCTTAACCATTGGTGGTTTGAGTTATGCGAAGGCGGCAACCGCAGTTCGCGGTGGAATGATGGCCCTTCTCAAGCCATCAGATGACTTGAAGAAAATTGTTCGCGAAATGGGTTTCGGATCACCAGAACAATTAGTTGCTGCTAGAGGGTATCAAGGGGCACTGCAAGCAATATCGGACGCAGTTGATGGTATGGGTGGGAAGATAGCTGGGGCTGTGCCGAATGTTCGCGCCTTGTTGGCTGAATTTCGATTGTCGAGCGAGGAGGGGGCGAAGAAGTACATTGAAGCAATGGAGGCTATGAAGAAAGTCACACCCGAGGCAATGGCAACGCTTCGCAAGGAGATGATGTCCATAGACGCCAATGCCCTGAGTAAAAGCTGGAACGAATTCAAAGTCAACATGACTCGTGACTTCGGCGAGGCTATGGTCTCGATCGGGCGGGGGCTAATGGAGTTTATCGGAGGGGCCGATAAGTTGACCGCCGCGATCATGGCTATTGCAGCCGCCGCCGTACCCGTTGGGGTAGCTATTTTAGGATTGGCCGGCGCTTTCACGTTAATGCACATCGCGATGGGTCCTATTGGCTGGGCGATTCTCGGTATTACAACCGCTCTCGGCACACTTGCAGGTGTGTCAACTTATCAATCTATGCGCGCTGTCCAGGGTATTCAGAAGGAGGCAAACGCGAGGCAGGAAGCAATACAGGAGCGGATGCAAGCCTTAAATGGCGTGTTGGCTAAAGAGTTGGAAGTCCAGCAGGAAGCCGATCGCGTTGCGCATGGAAAGTGGGAGGAGGGTGCTGCCGTCATTCGCGGCTCTTATATCAAGGCTTTGGATGAGGTCAAGGAAAAGAACCGCGAGATTATTGACAGCAGTCGTTTGACGATGGACGCAATGATTGCCGCCCAAGAGCGAGTTGTCGCAGCCTACAGGTCCGCAGCGGAGGCAAACGCGCGGGCTATTGATGACTCGAAGAAACGCTCGGAGGGTTTGACCGATAAGATTGACGACAAGAAGTTCAAGGACTTGAACAAAGGCATGGATGAAGGTGTCCAGGCGGCCAATAATCTCTTCCGGGCTATGGACCTGGCTAAGAATGCGGCTAACGAATTGGCTAACGCAAAGACACCCGATGACATCGCGAGGGCTCTTAAGGATTTTCAACGAGCGTCAGAGGCGGCGTCTCGCGCCGAGCAGCTTGCAGATAAATCGTCTAGTGGCATCCTTCGCCAGCGGGCTCAAGAAGCCATTCTATCTGTCATGCGGCAACAGCTTGAAGCCGAAAAGGAGTTGCAAGGTCTTCAGGCAAGGGCGGCCGAGGCGAATGCTGCGAAGGCGGCAAAAGAGCAGGAACGCCTTGCTTCTATGCGGGAGTCGATGAAGGCAATTTTGGAGGGGTTGAATTCCTTCGATAAGAAAGGTGAGCCGTTAAAAGGGCCTGAACTCGATGCAAATAAGGCGAAGCTGGAAAAGGCTCTGAAGGAACTTCGTGAGAATTTCCTGGCTGGGGATAAACTTGATCCGTCAGCCTTGTTGGACATGGACAAGCTGGGCAAGCGCATTGCACTGGCTGTGAGTGGCGGTGTTTCGGAGGCTCAGATTGACAAGCTCTTTGCGACTCCAACGGCAATCCAACAACTACACGACGACATTCAAAAGGGCATGGGTCCCATGCAGGTGTTGGTCGAAGCCGTTATGAAAGACCCAGCACTTGGCAAACAGTTTGCAGGCAAGTCCGCTGAGGACATATCCAATCTTGCCGGGCAAGAGCAGAAAGTCTTGCAAGATAGGCAGATGAAGTTTGCTCAGACGGCTGCCGATTTGAGAAAATCCGAAGCACTCTTGAATGAGCAGTTAGGGGACATGACTGCTGGCCTTGATAAGTTTGCGGAGGGGATTCGGGCGGCGGCAGTAGTGGCCACTTCGAGTCCGGCTGAGATGGCAAAGCGCCAATTCACCCCAGATAAGATTGAAGCCCTTGCGGACTTAGTTACCGCGATTAAGAGCATGGCGGCCGGCGATGCTAGTCCCGCAGCATACAAGAGATTGACCAAACTGTATGAGGAGTACAAGGAAGTCGCAAAACCCTCCGCTGAAACGGAAAAAGCTCTAAAAATAGTGATTGACGCCGCTAATCAGGCTCAACAAGCCTGGGATGCCGTTAAGAAAGGCAAAGAAGGGCTCCAAGGCGTTGAAAAGGATCGTGCAGAGATCGAGCGAAAACTTAAGGTCATTGACGATGCTTTGAAGGCGGCTCAGTCTAAGGCCGAGTCGCTTAAGGGCTCCACGGAAGGTGCAGAGGAAGGTGCAATTGGTGCTGAGGCTGCACTTGGAAATCTTAACCAAGTGGATGCTGGTGGCGCAATAGATGACCTCTGGATTTTGGATGATGCGGCTTGGGATTTGTGGGGGGATGCTGATGGCGCGGGTGCCGCTCTCGATGACTTGTCTGCAACGAGTATGGGCGGTTTGATTGGTGAGATTGATACCGCGATCTCTGCAATGTGGGATTTGGCCGACGCTGCATACGCTGCGGCGGCTGCGGCTGCTCAAGCTACGAGCGCCCAGTATGCCGCACACGGCGGCGTTGCTCGCTACTTCGCGTCCGGCGGAAATGTCGGCATGGATACGATCAACGCAAAACTTTCCCCGGGTGAGGTAGTCATCAATCCAAGGTCGGCCCGCAACTTTGCCTCACAGCTAACCGCAATGAATGCGGGGGTTCAACCAGTTTACCGGAGCGATGGTGGCTCCGTCACAAATATCGGTGACATCAACGTGAGTGTCACTGGCGGTGGGTCGAGTCGTCAGACGGCTCGGTCTATTGCCAGTGAATTGCGTCGCGAACTGCGGCGTGGAACGTCCAGTTTATAGGCCGGGTATGTAGCCCGACCGTCTGAGTCATGGCCCCGCAAGGGGCCTTTTCGTTTCTTGAAAGAAGTCACATGGACAAGCTGAACATTTCTCAGTCGGCGGTTGCAAACACGGTTCGTGCTCGCGGCAACGCCGATAGCATCAAGCCGCGCGGCCGCTTTGTGGTCGAGCACATCCGCGAAGGTAAGGTGATCGGCAAGTACGAGATCGACAATGCCATCACGAACGAGGGCAAGAACAAGTTGCTCAACGTGATGTTCCACGCTGTCTCGGCCATTTCAACGTGGTACATTGGTCTGGTGGATGGGGCCGGTGGTCCCACGCTGGCAGCCGGTGACGTGTACGCCCAGATCAATGGCACGAATGCGTGGGATGAGTTTACGGCCTATGATGTTGCTGGACCGAGTTCTACTGACCGTGGGACATGGACCGAAGGTACGGCGGCCAGTCAGTCGATTACGAACGCCTCCCCTGTGGTGTTTGATATTACCGGGGCCGGTAGTGTCTATGGCCTGTTTCTGGTTGGTGGCGGCACCGCTGCGATCACTAAGGCTGATGCAGCCGGCGGCGGGTCCCTGTGGGCGGCTGCCGCGTTTACCAGCGGTACGGTCACGGTCGGAAATGGCGACCAGTTGAAGGTCACCTACACCGTCAACGCCTAGTGCTTAGTGTGTCTCTCCCTCGTGTGGGCCGAGCCGGGCATCTGTGCAGGATCGTCCTGGCTCGGCCCACTTTTATGAAGTCCACCGTATGAAGGGGTGCTGCCATGTTGCTGTGGATTGAAGGCTTCGAGGGATTTGGCACCAGCAATGGGGCAGCACCCTCTCCTGCGAATGTCATGGCTCGCAAGTATACCGTGGCCTCTGAATCAGATTTCCTCATTGTCACCGGCCGCTATGTTGGCATGGCTCTGAAGCTCAATGCGGCCGGGGCCTATCTCCAACCGGCGAACCTGACGGTTGACCAGACCATGACTGTTGGACTGGCATACAAGACGCCACTGTCGGCGGACTTGGATTTCCTGACTCTCTACGATGGGGCTACCCGTGGTATTAACCTTCGGTCTACAACGGCCGGTGAGTTGGCGATCTATCGCGACAACACACAATTGGCGATCAGTTCTGGCCTTGGTCTTGTTGCTAATGCTTGGAACTACATCGAGTTGAAGGTGAAGTGTGCGGCCGACGGCACCTATGAGGTGCATGTCAACGGTACGCAAATTGCAGCCCTCACGTCAGCCAGTGCGAATACACGGGCGGGCGGCCACGACTTTCATACGACATTCCGTTTGAAAGCAATCTCAGGTGAGTCGCCGATTTTCGATGACGTGTACTGCCTTGATAGTACAGGCGCGAGAAACACATCGTTCCTTGGTGCCAAGCAAGTCATCACCTTGTTTCCAAATGGGGCGGGAACCTCGCAATGGATACCCTCGGCGGGCAGCAACTATGCCTGTGTGGACGAAAACCCCTCAACTGACAACGCAGATTATGTCAGTGGGCAGTCAGGTAATCTTGATCTGTACAACTACTCTGATGTTGATACGGGTGTTGCAGGCATTGTAGGGGTGCAGATCAACACGGAACTTCGCCACTCGGGCGTAGCCCACAATGTATCACAACAGGCTAAGTTGAGTTCGACCGAGACCGGAAATGCGAGTCAAGCGGCACCTGCATCCTATGCAACACTCTCTCGCTTGATGGAGCAAGACCCCACTGGCACTGATTGGACTGCGGCCAATATCAACTCTACGCAATTCGGCGTCAAGGTACTGTAGAGGTGTCCCATGTTGCTCATGTTCGACGGCTTTGATAGTCTCGGCACCTCGGGCAGTTGGAATCTGTCCCGCCGCTATCCGGTCATTTGCGCTTCAGGTATTTCTAATTTCGGCAGCATTGCGGCGGGGCAGATCAGTGGCTATGCCTTGAATTTCGACAGTAACAATGAATTCTTTCGTACATGGAAGTTGACCACGGTCGATACTGTAGTAATCGGTTTTGCACTGAAGCTCGTCTCTGGTTACGCGACTGCGGGCAACCATATCCTTAGTCTTTACGATGGGACCACTGAAGGCGTTGGCGTCTTTGTTGCCGCCAGCGGTGAATTGAAGATCATGCGTGGGGGCTCTGGTGGAACTCAGTTGGCAATCACCAGCGGCTTTGGCCTGACAACTGGCGTGTGGTATTGGTTTGAGTTGAAGGTTAAGTGCGCGACCTCGGGCGGGACTGTCGAGTTGCGGAGCGGCGGGGTGAATGTCGCAAGCAATGGCTCCGCAAACACCCAAGCCGGCAGTAACGCCTATCACGATGTCGTCAGTGTGTCGGGGGTTGCAAGTGCCTCGAAGTTGTTGGATGACCTCTATGTTCTCGACACCTCGGGCAGCATTCACAACGATTTTCTTGGACCTGTTCATGTTACTCGCCTGGACCCCGCGTCTGACAACGGCACCAATCAGTGGACGACGCAAAGCGGCAGCAATCATGCTGCAATGGTCGGTGATGGGGCAACGCTCGATAGCGATTCAACATACGTTGAATCGTCATCGTCCAGTGATGCCGAGATATGGGATTACGCTGACTATGTTGGCGATACCGTTACGTGTGTGCAGATTTGCACCGATGTGCGGGACACTGATGCTCAGAGTTTCTCGATTAAGAGCACTGCGAAGTTAGGGAGCACTTTGAACAAGAGTGCCGCCGCTGCTGTGCCCGGGGCGAACTATGCGACTGTTGTTCGCTTGATGGCGACCGACCCTGACGGCAACCCCTGGACTGCAGTGAACCTTAGCAACACCGCGTTCGGTGTAGAGGTGGCATAATGTTGCTATGGATTGACGGCTTTGAGGTATATGGCACCGGGACGACAGGCACAGCCCAGAGTCCAGCGGGGATCATGGCCCGCAGGGGCTACACGGCTACCACCGCTAAGATCGCGACAGGACGCTATGGCGGCTACTGCGCGAAAGTTACCAGTTCCGCTGAGGCGATTATCACGCCGGCCCTTACCACAAACACGACTTTGATTGTTGGATGCGCTGTATACCTGGACTTCCTCTCTGATGGAACGACCCCCACTGGAATCTTGTATCTGTCAAAGGATGCGACCAACGGGATTAACATTAGGTCTAATGCTCACGGTCAAGTGCTTGTCTATCTTGCCAATACGCTGTTGGCAACCTCTACGACCGCTCCGCTCCGTGCAAAACAATGGTTTTGGGTGGAGTTGAAAGTGGTCTGCGGGCTGAATGGAACTTATGAAGTGCGGATCAATGGGGTGAATGTGCTTAGTAGTGCAGATGCGGACACTCGCCCCTCGGGTCAGACCTACAACAATAAGGTCCAGTTGCCTTTTCACAACACGGTGGCTCACTACTTTGATGATCTGTACATTGCAGATGGCACGGCTGGGGTCAACGATTTCTTAGGCAACATGCGTGTGAGCATGTTGTCGGCTGATGGCGACACTGGCCAGAATGACTGGACCCGTAGTGCTGGCACAAGCAGCCACTACACGTATGTCGACGATGGAAATACGGTCAACGATGACACCGATTACGTGTACAGTGACACGGCCACACAGTACGACCTATTCGACTATGCGGCTGCCTCAAACTACTCAACTGTGATTGCTGTGCAGATGAATCTGGATTGCCGTAACGAAGACGCCACCAATCACAGTCCGATCCAAGTGGCAAAAGGTACAGCGACTTCTAATGGGAGTGCGACGGCGATTGGGACTACCAGCTACACTACGCAGCGCCGAGTCATGGAGACTGATGCGGATGGCGCGACCTGGAACCAGACGAATCTCAACGCCACGCAGTTTGGCTTCAAACTGTAAAACAGGGGTGCCCCATGACGACGAACGCTCGCGTTACTCGCCAGACTGTTGAAGCGTTGGGCGGTGCCTCGGGCAAAGTCCGGGTATCCCGACAGTTTGTCGAAGTGTTGGCCATTGTGCCGCCGGTGATAGTGGCTCGGCAGTCCGTTGCGGTGTTGGGGGATGCAGCAAGTGCCGTCGACGTGGACAGCACGGATACGTTGTCTCTCACATCACAGGCGTATGTAATCAGCTTTCGATTCATGTCCGCTGTGGACACCCTGAGTCTGACACACGATGTTGTTGCCGACTTGATTTATCCAGTTGTAGACACTCTGACGCTCAGTCACGATGCTGATGCTGAACTTGCACTGTCGCCAATTGTTATTGCTCACACTCTGACGCTCACTGATGAAGCGACCGTGGGGCTGAGTGTAGCTCGTCAGGCAAGCAATACACTGTCTCTAACAGATGGGGCTCTTCCGGGCGCTGTTCTAAATGTCAGCGCATCAAACACTGTCAGTTTGACAGATTCGTTGGTCGCTGATCGAATTCAACGAGTCGGCGATACACTCACACTCACGGACTCTGCGATTCTCCTTGCAGGGAATTATCGGGTAGTCGCCGACACTATCAATCTGAGCCACACGGCGACCCCGGGGCTTGTGGCGAATCTCTCGGCGAGTAACACGCTCAACCTGACTCACAACGCTCCAGTTGGGCACCCGATCAGCGTGTCAGCCTCCAGCACGTTGGTTGAGACGCGAAGTCGATATGACGCGGCAACAGACACTGAAGTCGAGTATCTGGTCGGGCTCCAGGACGCGGCAGGACTGGAAGCTGACCGGCAACTGCCAGTCGGCACTGTTCACAACCTACCCCTGTGGCACGTAGCGTTCGTGGAGCACGTCAGGGCGGACGGAATACCGGCCGAGGCTTCTGACAGCCTATCCCTTTCGGACGCAGCCTACGTCAACCAGACGCCCCTAGCGGCCGATACGCTGGCCCTGATGCAGACGGCTGAGGTGGTGGCCTCCAAAGCGGTCGCCGACACCCTAGTCCTGACTGACGCGGCAACGCTGAATGTCGTTTACACGCTCTCAGCGTCCGACACGCTGAATCTGCAACAATCGGTGGGCTGGTCTCGAATCACCCTGGGCGTTGAGAATATCTACAGCCCCTTCATAGGTTCGGGAGGGACACCGCCGCCCGCCACACTTGATGGTCCGATCGCTGGAATCGGAGCCTGCCGTTTCGTGTGGCCGCCCGTTTCTCCGACCGTGAATGTACCGTTGCGATCGCCAGAGTTCGGCAACAAGCAACGGCTCACTTGTCAGCGGATTAGCCGGGAGACTCGTGGTGGTACGCTCGTCACGTTTGCGGATTCGATCTGGCCGAAGCTCACCACACTGGTGTGGACGGTCACAGGTCTAACCCGTGTGCGAGGTGATGCGGTGCTCGCGTTCTTCTCGTCTTATCTTGGCCTGGAAGTGGGACTTGTCGACTACGAGCAGCGATACTGGCGAGGGGTGGTGTTGACTTTTGATCCGCTTGTAGAAGATTCTCCAGGATGTTTTACAGTCGGGTTCGAGTTCGAGGGTGATCTTGCGGAATGGGAGTCATAATATGGCACTGCTCTGGATTGAAGGCTTTGAGACGTTCGGCACTGTGGACAGTTCGCCCATCAACGCGAATCTGATTCGCAAGTACGCCGCCCCTATCAATGCGACTCTGTGCTACCTGACGCCGGGTCGCACGGGTAAGGCTGGGATGATGGCGACTACCAACCCGGCTCAGAGCTTTTCGACGCCACCCTTTACACCCGCCAGCACCATTGTTGTCGGTTTCGCGATTAAGGTGGATGTGATCGGTTGGGCATACGATCTGATTAGGTTCTACGAAGGCGAGTCGCTCTACCACTTAGGGCTCCAGATCGTCAACTCTGGTGCCATCCGAGTTAATCGGGCTGGCACAACGCTGCCCGGCGAGAGCACGACCAATATCCTGGCGGCCGGGCAGTGGTACTACATTGAATTCCGAACCACCATTGGTGACACGGGCTCCTACGAAGTTCGCGTCAATGGAGTGACGGTGGCCAGCGCCACGGGCATCGACACACGCAATGGCGGCACAGGGCTGATCGACCGGGTTCAGTTCCGTGGTTTGGAATTCTCGGGTTCCTACTATGTCCGCTACGATGACATCTACGTGTTGAACACTTTAGGCGACAACAACACCTTCCTCGGCAGCCAGATTGTGGAGGCCGTCTACCCAACCAGCACCGTGCGAGGCGATTGGACGCCCAGTGGGAGCACTAATAACAGTTGTGTTGACGAGAACCCGACGAACGATGACGCGGATTACGTGTCGTCCAACATGGTCGGAAACAAAGACCTGTACGGGATGGGGAGTCTTACACGCATCAACGGAAACATCAAAGGCGTTCAATTGAATGTGGACGCCCGCGTGACGGATGTTGCGCCGCTCAATCTACGCCCCGTCTTGAAGGCAGGCGGGGTTGAGACGCCGCAGGGCGGCCAGGTGGTTGTGAACACCGGCTACAAGGTCTATACAATCTTGCAGGAACAAAATCCCAGCACAAGCGCGCCTTGGACTGTGGCGGAGTTGAACACAGTGCAGGCGGGAGTCGAGCAGGTGACCTGATGCGAGTGACCCGCCTAACCGTTGAAGCACTCGGGCCCGGTCCGAGTGCTGTGAGAACAAGCCGAACCACCCTGGAAGTTTTGGGCCAGGGTCCGAGCGTGTTGCGGGCGAGTCGCCTCGTCACTGAGGTACTTGGCGAGCAAGTAGCCCCTCAACTTAGAGCCAGCCGGATTGTTGCGGAGGTGCTGGGCAAGTCAGCGGCGTGGTTGCAGACGAGTCGGTTGGACTTGGAAGTGCTGGGTGTCTCGACAACTGAACTTCGAGTGAGTCGGCTGGGTTTCGAGGTTCTTGGCGGGTTGGTGGGGATGTGCGCATCCCAGCTTCAATTAACGGATGTTGCTGGGGCGGTGTTGATCGCAACTAGTAGGGAGTCAAAACGCATGTTCATTTTCGAGGCACCCTATCCTGCGATTGTTACTACTACGATATTGCCGAATCTGCAGTTCTCAGATTCGGAGCAACTGCTTGATTCGGTCAGCCGTAAGACAGCCGTCGATGGTACACGATACACGTATGTCAAACGGCGTTCTCGCAAGAAATTCCACTGGCCTTTCAGGCTCTCTCGTCCCAAGTCACTAGAATTGTTTGAGTTCTACCGAGCATACAACGCCGTGAAGATACGGGTCACCGATCACAACGGCCGGGTCTGGTTAGGATATTTTACGACCAATCCTTTGGAATTGGATGTCACCTCCAAGGCGGCTCCGGCAATTACCCCATTTTTGCGCGGCGAGCTTGTGAACGTGGATGTCGAATTTGAAGGCACAGAAGTCTAACTTCAAGCGAAGCGAGGTTACCATGCGTAGCATTTCGTCAAATGGTCTGGCCCAACTCGCTCAGCGGTACGGCGGAGAACCGATTTACCTCATTGAAATAGACTGGGCAGATGTTGCAGCACCGAAGTGGTACGCGGATCGTGATATGCAAGGCATCCCCGGCAAAATCCTTCAGGTCAGTGACTTGGATAATGTCATCAATGTTCTCAAGAACAGCAGCAGCCAGGATTTGGAAGTCACGTTGGATGATACGGATGGCTCCATTAAGCAAATCATGGATGCCCATGATGTGCAAGGCCGAACTGTGCGCGTCTATCAATACTTCTCTGGGCTGGCTCTGGTCGACAAGTTCTTGTTGTTTGCCGGACGCATCTCGACGCCTATCACTTGGAGTGAGCGGGATCGGACGTTCAAATGCACGATTCTCAGTCGCCTTGAAGATAAGGAAATTGGGTTCTCGGCTGAGGAGGGTCAGTTCCCCTTGTTGCCCGCAGATTTGGTTGGCAAAGTCTGGCCTATGGTCTTTGGCAAAGTCTTTGATGTACCCGCTCTACAGATAAAGCACGCAGTAACCGGCATCACAATGGCTTCGGTCGGGGCTCTGGCAGGGGCTGCTGAGCACCTAGCGCTGCCAATATATGATAATGGCACAAATCACGACCCCGAGAAGAAGAAACAGAAGGCCGAGGATGCTATTGAAGAGGCTGCATTGGAATGTTTGGAGGGGTATTGGCGTAAGAGGGATGATGGGCGGGCGGACGAGTATGCACGCCAGCGCGAGGAGTCTGAATCTAAATCATTTACGTATGTTACAACTGATTTTAGTTCCTGTATTTGGATAGATCGGCAAAAGCAGGTTAAAGATGCCGAGAAAGCAACCGGCGGACATAATCCGTTGCGAGTTCTGGGCGGCACTGAGTTCCCGCAGCGACGAGTAATCACCCTTGACATCAATGGGTGCCTTTTCACAGGCTTTTTCCGGGGTGAAATGTTCCATATTCAGAGCCGCTATTGGCCTGACGGGGACGCGGAGGCAAAACAAGATTTTGAGAGCCGTAGAGACAATTGCAACAGAGTAGTGTCACCGGCCGGGCAAGTTGTCACAACCAGTGGAGAGACGATTACGACAACTGGCGGCCAGATCATCCGCGTGTTTTGGGCAGAGGCGGGGGCGACTGTGCGAATGCACAGTGCAGAGCCGTTGACGTATATCGTGGCGATCACTCCAGGTACGGGCGGCATTAGCAACACAGGGGTGTTTGCTGTCAAGGCATTCAAGCAGTTTGTCGGTCAGCAAGGGCTTGTTAATGTACCTCGAAATCTGTATCGGGTTGAAGTGAAGAATTACGGCTCGATCACAGCCGTGCAGGTTGTGCTAAAGCGTGCCTTGAGTAGCGTCACAGACGGCGGTTGGAGCGATGACATCTATGTCACGTATCAGTCGTCCATCGGCCCAAACATTGTGGACATTTTGAAGTACCTGATCGACAACTACACCGATCTGGACTACGATACCACAACATTCAATGCAGTGGCCACTAAGCTGACGGCATTTCCGGCGAACTTCCCGCTCTTGGAGCGGAAGAACGCGATCACAGTCTTACAGGAGATCGCCTATCAGGCCCGGTGTGCTTTGTGGATTTCCAACGGGGTCTTCTATCTCAAGTATTTGCCGGAGGAGCCTGAAGGGTTGGATGTAGTAGACACGATTACAGTGTCAGACATTGATGCGGAGAATAGCCTGGAAGTTGACTTGACCCCCACGGAAGACCTTGTAACCAAAATGACGGTCAAGTGGCGTATGTCGTGGGCCCCGGGGGCGTCTGATCGTGAGAAGGACAAGTCTGAGAAGACGCTGATCTTGCGACACAACATTACTCGCTATGGGGTTCATGCTGAGGATTACAACTGGTACATCTACAATCAGCCCGATACTGTACTCAAGTGCGCGACCTTTTGGCTCATTCGCAAGTCGCACACTTGGAAGCGCGTGAAGTTCAAGACGTTTCTGCACAAACTGAATCTGGAGACTCTTGACTGCGTAACATTTGATGCGAGCGGTTACGTTGCGTCTGGGCCGGTGAAGATGATGGTCGAGAAGGCAACCTACAATTCGGCTGATAATCTGATTGACTTTGAGTGTCTTGTCCCGGTTCGGGCGGGCACCATGTCGCCGTATGACCTGTACTGGCCCGCTCAGGTGGTTGTGGATCACACTTGGCCGCCACAGGCGGATATTGATTCAGGGGACGCTGGCGGTGGCGGCATCGGACAGCAGGCTGTTGGGGCGTTGCCGATCGGCTACACAGAATTGACGCCGAACTTCGGCGGAACCGTCTACGTGGCCGGACCGAACGTGATCTTCCCGCCGTTCTCGGATTGGGGTGACACACATCCGACCGACCTGAATTTTGTCCCGCAGCCGATTAACAATCCCACAGGCGACACGCAAGTGCCAGATTCGGAACCTCGGCCAAGTCCTAATACCAGGCCCAAACATGCGGAGTCGACGCCCCCTAGAGTGCCTCGAACTCCAACAAGTAGAGACGGCTCTAAAGGGACAAAGGGAACTGAGGGCCTGGTGATTGACATTGCAAATACAACTGTTATTGACTCCAGTGAGGCAATCAGTGTTGCTGAGGAGGAGGAACTCGGCGCGCAGTGTGTTGATGAGTCAAGACGGTCTACGTTTAAGACAATCTTTCACGGGATCACTGATGGTGGTCAGATTACGCTTCGGATGGGTGCGTTGGTCGCGCATAGTGGCTACCCAGACGGCGGGCCGCTTTCCGACGTGTTTGCTATCACTGAGCGACAAGATGGGGTCGAAATGTCTGAGCTTGATGGTTCGATGGTTGAAATGCCTAGCTATCGCAATCAATTAGTGCTTGATATGTCGGCTCGGGTGGCTGCAGACAACTATCCTGAAGGGGCCGCTCTCAACAACGTGTTTATACTTCAGGCCGATGATGCTAATGTTGTTCGATTGTGCAATCGCACAAATGCCTACTACTCAGATGCTGAAAATTCCAAGGAATTCGATTTCCGGTTCGACACAGAAGGCGAAAAGTGGGGCGCTGGCACCGCTTTCCTGAAACCCGAGTAACCCTAGAGGAGCCAACTATGGCAAAGAAGTGGATTCAGAGTGCGATCAAACATCCGGGGGCTTTAACGGCAAAGGCTAAGGCTGCGGGAATGTCCCTCAGCCAGTTCATGGCCGCCCCACACAAGAACCCGACTACCCAACGTCAGGTGAACCTCGCTAAGACCCTGCGCAAAATGAGGAAGAAGTAACATGCAGAACTGTGGAATGCTACAATCGTGTGATTCTACGATCACGATGGTCCCCAATCCTCCGCAAATGCCAACTCAGCCGGTAGCCGACTACACACCCGGCAACTGTGACCCAGGTTGCTGTTGCGCCTACCCTGATCCTGCGGGCGATCCAATGAATGATCCGATGATGGGAGATTGATACCAGGAGTTCAAAAGGGCCGCCCACCTGGGCGGCCCTTTGCATTTGAGGGAGACAGCTATGGAAGCCGCCTTTTCGTGGTTGGGCCAAATCTTTGATGCGATACTGAAGTTCTTCCCGCGCGTGCTGATTATCCGCGCGACGCACGGCGGCGTGAAGTGGGTTCGAGGCAAGCACATCAAACCCTTAAATCCTGGCTGGCATTGGTACTGGCCCCTCTTCACGGAAGTGGAGGTCATTGTCACTGCGAGGCAGACGCTTGCGATTCCCGACCAAGTGCTGGCGACCAAGGATGCTGTTAAGGTCGTGGTAAAGACGCTGGTCGTCTATCGAATCCCTGATGTCATCAAGGCCATTGGGAAGATCAACTGGGATTGCGATGTGACTGTCAACGATATGACCCAAGCGGCCGTTGTGCATGTCATTGCCACGCACACCTACAAGGAGATCATGGAAGGGATTGCCGATGAGAGCCTCACTAAAAAGCTCACCCACGCGGTACGTCGAGAACTGCGACAATTTGGCGTCCACGTTTCGCGTTGCAAGTTGGTCGATTTCGCGGAGACGCGATGCTACAAGTTGATGGTCTCTTCACCAGACAAGTCTGGACAAGCGACCTACCAGTATTATCACTAAATGAAACAGGCACACGGCGCGAATTGCGCCATGTGCCTGTTTTGTTAGACTGGGTTCTGATAGGCAAATGTGCCAAAGTATTCAATGGCTGCTTGGTTATAGGCTCTGGCGGCGGCTATCTTGTCGACAAAGAGACCGAGGTGGATGGCCGTTTGATTAACTATGATTTGGGCCTGCCATTTGCGGCCTCGTTTGTGCCAGAAGACGCCTTTATAACCTGACGTATTTAATCGAGTGGGTCCTCGATTTGCACCGTTCTGCGATTTTGTTGCCGGCCGAAGATTTGCGCGTCTGTTGTCTAGTGGCCGTGTGTTATTGCGATGGTCAACATATTGTCCAAGTAGACCCGCCCGATGGGCAACTTCTCGGTGCATGAGGACGTGGTGTTTACCTTTCGAGCCTCTTGATGCGCGAACTGCATACGGACGCCCGTCCGGTCGAATCGACACGCACCATGTCCATTGCGTGAGAAAGTCGTAATCGCAGTCATCAACAATGGCGACCTTGCCTTGTGTCAAAGGAATTTGCTTCATTGGGGGTTACCTATTTGATCGGCTGTCTCACTGAGCAGGCTTTACAGCCGTCCAGCTTCAACACTATGCTCGCTCTGTTACCGGACGCGAGATTCAGGCAGCGGGCCTCCACGCACAGTGATCCATTATCCCGTTGTGTGCAGCGGAGCATCCGTTCACTACAGGATGGCCACACGGGGGTGAGAGTATTGCCACTCTGTTCATAACCTTCGATTTGTGGCGGGTCTACACCTTCAGTGTACTCGATGCGTCCGTCTGGGTGAACGACTGGCTGGTACTGTCGCAGGACCGTGTTGTCAATGACGAGTCGAACGAGTGGGTACTGGGCGTGGGGAGGCCCGCCGCCGTAGACGATGTATTTTACACCGTCGCTTGGGGTGTCGGGACAGTCTTGGCAAGTCATTGCTGTCTCTCCTGGCAGGCTTGGCATTGGGTGTGCGCCACTCGATGGCCGAATAGGGGTGCTTGCGGGTTGTTGCAGCGAGTGAGCACGTTGATGCAGCCGCACAAGACTAGGCGTACCGCTGTCGCGTGCCAGAAGATGCACGCAGGCCACAAGGACACGAAGCGGTAGGGGTCATTGGGGTCCCGCTCGTAACCGTTGATGTCTTTGGGCGGTTCTTCAAACTTATCCCCGTTCCGTTCGTAGACGATTGTGTCACCCTCGAAGCGGACTTTGCGGTCCCTTCCTTCCTTGTGGGGCGGCAGTGTGTCGGCTAGTGTTGGCATTGCCGGTACTCTCGCTATGATATGTATGATACTTCAGCAACCACATAAGACCCCAGAACCTCGCCGGGGTGGGACATAGAAGGGGGCCATCCAACAATCCCAGTCATATTCGGATTAAGTTGCAAATACGTGAATGTCCCTGCTAGGGGGTGATCGGCGGCTATGGTGAAATAGAAAAAACCACTAGTCGTGACGAAACTTGGCGATCCGTCCACTGTGACCCACCAGCCAGTAGAGTAGTAAATTTTTATATCGTAGCGAGGGTTAGAACATCCGCACCAACCCCGTTCGATTGCGGTTTCGAGTTCATCAATCATTCCCTCGGACCACAAATCAAGCTCTGTATCAAAGGTGTTTTCACCGCAAATGTCTACCAGTTTGTCACGCGCGACTGTTATATCGTCGACTGACCACACATGGGGGTCAGTTACCAACTCGATTGGTTCAAGTGGTTCGCAGCCGCTGTCGGGGTCGGTACAGAGGTCGTTAATGTCTGTCAAGAGGTCATTCCATTGGTCCAGTGTAAATGGACCATCGTCGTAGTAGGGCATAGTTACAATCCTAGCAAGAGCATGGCCCGGTAGACCTCCGCCGTGGCGAGACAGTCGGCCAAGGCGTTATGGGCGTTCTGATTTATGACGTTCAGCCTGTTGCACAGGGAACCCAACCCGACCCGGTTGAATGGTAAATCCTCCCCGTGGAAGGTGGCCTTGTCGTTCAGGGCCACCGCGTAAAGCATCGGATCGCGGGCATGGCTGTGGAACAGGGTGTCTGTTTGGTCGGGCCCGATCCACGCTTTGAGAAAGCTACTCTCGAAGGCCCAATTCTGAACCAGAGGCACCAGCATCTTGCCGCATGGCAGTTCGAGCCCGTCGACCCACTCGATGAGCAGGTCCTTGACTCGTTCCTGCTCAGGGGCGTAGAGCATGAGTTCTTCGAGGCTGATGCTATTCACCTTGAAGGCCATTTTCTCAACCCGCTCAGGGTGCTCCGGCCGGATGTTAGTGTAGAAAGGTCGAACATCTTTCAGTGGTCGGATGTCGCTGTCCAAGGGCACCGCGGCGATCTGGCAAATCTCATGGTAGCCCGGCCGGCGGCCCGTGGTCTCAAAATCAACCGCTGCCAGCAGATTCCCATTCAGATTGATGAGCCCCGAGTAGACCTTGGTCATGGTTTGTTCTGTAGTTGAATGTCGTTGCAAGGGAGGTCGTTTAGGGACATTGGCAACAGCCCCTCAGCGATGCGTTGTTGAGTGTCTTGAAGGCACATGAAATTCCAAATCGCCATCGCCAGATGCGGCTCGTCTCGGTCGCCCCGCAACCATTTGAATGCGTGTCTCAGGCCACTGTCCATGTATCGGGACAGATTGATTCCCTTCTCCCAGTTGCGGGACGCATACTTATTTGCCCCTGCCTCGAAGACTTTTGCGACTTCAATCAAGGCGCGGACGGGGAGCAAGTCCATACGCCCCTTACCTTCTTGTCCATCCCTGACGGCCCCGGTGCCAAACTCGGTTCGCGTTCCTGAGTCTTTGATTACTGGATCAGCCACTACTCTCACCTGGGCTCGAAGGATAGGTTGGGGACGTACTTCTTGTTGGAACTGCCGGTCTTGATGGCGAACTTGACCGGCATCTTCTGGGCGCACCGCTTCCGACTCCACTGTCGGCGTTGGTCCTCACCCAGCCACTCATAGAACTTGTCGTAGAAGTCCTTGAAGAGAATGGATTCACCACTCTCGTGACAGTTCTCGGTGATGAACTGCTCCAACTCACTCTGGTTGAACTCCTGGCTGGTCAACTTTGCCGCCGTCTCGATTACCGGCAGTCGCAGCCGGCATTCGATGGGCGGCAGTTCCACGTTCAACAGCGTGTGCATGAAGTGCGATGCCTCTTCCTTGAGATTCTGCATCATTATCTGCCGGGGTACATCCACCAGAAGATCATTGACCTGGATCACGGTGATTCGGCTGTCGCCTGGGTAGACCGGGCAAAAGGACTGGTCGTTGGCACACTGCACCCAATGGGTCGTGTTGGCCTGGGTGTAGGCGTCAGTCCGCATCTTTCGGATGTTGATCTTCTTAGCAGTGATCCACTCTTTGATGCGGCCGTGAGCTACTGGGGAGGCTGCTACATTTGTCTCCTCCACAACACACAGGATGGCATTGGCGAGTTCCCCGTTGAACTCGTTGCCCTTCGCTAGTGACTTTTCAGCCTTGACAATGCCTCCGGTGACCAACACCTCGGACAAGGCTTCGTGAAACATTGATTTGCCGCAGTTTTCATCACCAAAGAAAAACAAGTACGGCAACTGCTCAAAGGGTTCGCGAAACATGCACGCGACCCAGGTCAGGAGATACTGGGCCCCAGACTTGATTCCCATTCGGATCGCCCACGGGGCCTCTTTAATAGGTGCATCGAGGTTGGTCCCGAGATGGCGGTAGATCATATCCCAGTGCGGGTGCTGATCCGCTGTGTCAGAGGGTTTGAAGACGAATTGGGGTGAGTCCATATTCCATTGCCGGCCGCCCGGATACTCCTCGCGGAAAGGGAGGTTGATTAGACGCCAGTGGCGGCAGATAGCCCCGCCCATTGCCACCTCGGCGTCCAGTTTGCTCATTCCTTTGTTCTGGAGGACCAGCTTGACGTTGCCGGCGTTGTGGCGCACCCAAAGTTTGTCTTGTGCGTGCAATACCCACCCCGCCGACTCGCCGCCCGGTGTGATGAGGGTTCGCACGATCTCGTCGTGATCTTGGACTTCATTCTCGTCCAATTCTGATTCAATCCGTTTGTCGAACTCGCGCACCCACCGGGTCTTCTTGTTGACCCAGCCTTTGATGGCCTTCTCGTCTGTCTTGTCCCGATCCACGATGCAGACGATCTTACCGTCACTGAGCTTCAGGCTGACAGTGCGGCCGCCCCAATCAGCAGGGAGGGTAATCGTTTGCCCGACCGCCTCGGCGGCTTTGACCGCACAGGTGGAATCTGTAAAGACGAATGTTTTCGCTTCTGGGTCCTTCACGCCGCCGTTGATCTTGCAAGCGGTATCAAAGTCCAGCAGCCGGTTGAAATAGCAGGTGGTCCAACCGTTGCCATCCTGAGTCCAGGTAGGGGTTTCGTTGATTCCTTGGCTGAAGCGAAAGACGCGCCAGCCGCCCTTACTCAGTGGAAACAGGAAGCAGTTGGGTTGCCCCTTGTCCTTACCCTGGCTGTTAGTGAGGAAGGCGCCAACGAGTCCAAGACGCTGGCGGCTTTCGGGGTCGTTAATCAATTCCTGCAAACCCACGGTATGCGTCTGCAGCAGATGGTGATCTTCGACCCAGATGGTAGAACAACCAGTCTCGCCCAGGGCTGCAATAACGGCCTTGTGGCTGGCGTCCAGCGGGATGGCGTTTCTTGAAGACGCCATTGCCTCGAAATCGTCGGGCACGCCGCTCAATTTGACTTTGGCCCGCTTACGGCTGACCACCTCGATATGGTCGCGCCAGTTAAGCGGAAGGTCGGCAATGGTCAACACTTGGGGGGCGGGTTTCAGCAGTGCGAGGCCGTCGTGAGTCAGTTTGCGATGCCACAACCACATGACTTGTCCACATGCGTCAATCTGGCCCGCGAAGTCGAAGTTCACCTCGCTGGACATCATCCCCAGCACGCAACGCGCCAGGGCGGCGTGTTCGGTGTGGTTGGCGGTAGGGATGCCGTCAAAGCACACATACAGGTGAATGCCTTTCCCTCCAGTGCTCCGGCGCACCTCCACGTAGGGCAGGGCTTTGGCTGCCTCACAGACCCTAGCCAATTCCTCGTCCGTGACGCCGACGCCCTTGGCATGTCCAGTAATGCTGTCCACGTCGAAACCGCACCACAGGGATTGGCGATCCGTCCATCGCCAGCCCGTAGCCCCGATGCCTTCAGCGTGTTCTTCGAGCGGGAAGCACAATTCATAGTCGACGGCTTCGGGATTGTCGTGTGCATTCTTCGGTGAGCGGATGTTGTGCCATGTTACCAAACCGTTGGTCCAGGTGTTGCGCCTGCCAGCTACCGCCTCGCCATCGCCCTGTCGGACGTTCAATTGCACCTCCAGGGATGCAGCACCTCCGGCCGCCAGGAAGCGGTCAATAAGGTCACGCCCCGGATGAGTGTTGAGTCGAGACGTGAGGTAGGAGTCTATCGCTTGGGTGACCTTCATCGGTGTTCCACTTCTTGTTGTTCTTTATCAGACAGATTTCAGCAGGGCTGACGTTGAAGCGGGCCCCTAGTGATTTGCATGTATCAGATGATGCGCGGATTGCTTCCACCTGTGTGCGACAGAGTTTGTGGCGTCCGTGTCCTTCGCCCTTGGCTGTCCTTCCCTTCAAGTGACAATCGTGTCCGTTGTCCTTTTGCGTCCCCAGGAATAGATGCTGTGGATTTACGCACCCTAAGTGTCCGTTGTCGCAGATATGAAGGACAAATAATTCTCCTGGGTCTTGGTCGTGTTCAATCCGGTAGGCTATACGACTAGCACCGTATTGCCCGCTCGGGAGTGAATAGCAGCCATAGCCGTTACTATAATGAGCACCCTGCCACTCCCAGCAGGCGTCTGGCCCGCCGCTTTGGTCCACCTTGGACCAGAATCGCTCAATCTCTTCCGGTGTGAGTACCGGGATTGGTTTCGTCTTCATGGGTGTTCCTATACGGGGTGCTTCCGGCGTCCACGGAATTGGCCATAGCTGTACTTAATTCGAGCCACTACTGCGCTTGTTGTGCCAAAGCGGGACGCTAGAGCATCGTTTGATTCAGTAGAACTTCCGATGAAAAGATATTGCTTGTCAGTTACGTGCCTGCTTGGGACTCCCCTGTGTTTGCGGTGGGAGTCTTCGTTATTGTCTCGTTGTGTGCCAAGAAAGAGATGCCCAGGGCAGCAGCAATGCGAATTATCGCACTTGTGACACACCAAGAGTTCGCCCGGGTCTTGCTGGTTTGCTAAGTAATAGGCAACTCTGTGGGCAAGGTAGTTGACACCCAGGAAGTGTACTGAGCCGTAGCCCCTCCCATTTGAGGTGCCTTGCCACTCCCAGCAGCCGGTGGCTCCGCAGCTTTGATCCACTCTGGACCAGAATCGTGTGATGTCTTCCGGTGTGAGTACCGGCATCGGTTTTGGTTTCATGTGCCGCGTCAATCTCGGAGTTCGTGTAAACGCGCCGCGATAGCGCCTCAGAAATCTGCCCGCCTTTCTGTATATACGACCGTGAAAAACAGACATTGTGCAAAAGAAACAGTGGAAAATACTTGAAAATGTTTCCTGTTTCCTTTTGCACAATCAGGCCAAAGTCCGGTCGTATATAGGCAGAAAGCACAACGCAGCGCCGCAAATAGGGCAGCTATGACTGACCACGCCATAGACATCCCGATCGACGATCTCGTGGAGCCCCGCATAATCCTGAGACTGGTGGACAAGAACAGTGTGGAGTACCTGGAGCTAAAGGATTCAATCGCGAGACATGGCTTCCTGAACTCGATCTGTGTGAGGCCCGGCCCGACAGGTAAGTACGAAATCGTTGAAGGCATGTACCGCTACAACTGCGGTAAGGATTTGGGCCTTCCAATCATCCCCGGCATCGTGAAGCACGGTCTGACGGATGAAGATGTGCTGGCCCTTCAGATTCAAGCAAACGCTATCCGGCCGCACACGAAACCCATCGAGTTTGCCCGACAACTGAAGAAGCTGATGGAGCACAACTCCGGCATCACAATGGCTGGGTTGTCGCGCCTGGCGGGCAAGAACTCCAAATGGCTGGCCGACATGCTGGGGCTACTGCACCTGAAAGCGGATGAGCAAAAGGCTGTAGACCGAGGTGAGATTCCCCTGGGGAACGCCTACATGCTGGCTAAGATGCCGAGTAATGCCCGGAAGCAGTTTATCGACCAGGCAAAGACACTCACGAATGCACAATTTAAGCCCATCGCTGCTGCCTTCATAAAGACGTTCCGCGAGGCTTCACGGCAGGGCAAACTTGAGGCTTTGTTTACTGCGGAATTCAAGCCAGTAGCCTACCTTCGATCCCTCAAGGAAGTGCAACAGGAGTACAACGGGCGAGACCAAGGGGC
>Ga0315284_10001401_pt1 | contig 34419 bp, 43 predicted proteins | sample YL17G09_16_MG_FD_203696 | JGI IMG/M metagenome (GOLD analysis project Ga0315284, IMG submission 203696) | Sediment microbial communities from Yellowstone Lake, YNP, Wyoming, USA - YL17G09_16 | ecosystem: Environmental > Aquatic > Freshwater > Lake > Sediment | place: USA: Wyoming | collected... | reverse complement strand
GCTGGGACACGCCAAACGCCGAGGCGATCATGGCCCTGGCCGCCCTGTGGCACTCGAATCTCTGGAAACCCTACTGGACCGCCCAACAAAAGGCCGCCGCCTAGTGCCACAAAATCCTGGCGCACCCACCCGCAACGAGGGGAGATTTTTTCCTTTGACACCCGCCGGGCGCGGGGTATGATATACGCTTTCCCGCGTCCCGGGGGGTCTGCGCCTCCGGCGCGGCCGCGGGAGCAGGGCGGCCGTCGCAGTCGAGCGGTGAGCGGGTGCTGCTGTAGCTCAGCCGGTAGAGCGCGTCCTTGGTAAGGACGAGGTCACGGGTTCAAATCCCGTCAGCAGCTCCAGAACGGACAGGAACGGAGTGACGAAGTAACGGAGTGACGAAGGAAGCAGGAGAGGCTGTCGGTCTCCTCAGTTACTCCGTCACTCAGTTGCCTGCAGTGCGAAGCGAGTTCGGAAGCAGGGCCCGGGGACGGGCTCGTCCGACTAAGGGACCATAGAGCGGAGGCACCACGGCAATGGCCAAGGAAGTCTTTCGACGCACGAAGCCGCACGTGAACGTAGGCACGATCGGGCACGTGGACCATGGCAAGACGACGCTGACGGCCGCCATGACCAAGGTCATGGAACTCAAAGGCCTGTCGAAGTTCAAGTCCTACGACGAGATCGCCAAGGCGTCGGAGTCGCAGGGCCGCCGCGACGAGACGAAGATTCTGACGATCGCCACCGCTCACGTCGAGTACGAGACGGAGAACCGGCACTACGCCCACGTCGACTGCCCCGGGCACGCCGACTACGTCAAGAACATGATCACCGGCGCCGCCCAGATGGACGGGGCGATCCTGGTGGTGAGCGCGGCCGACGGGCCCATGCCACAGACCCGCGAGCACATCCTCCTCGCGCGACAGGTCGGCGTTCCGAAGATCATCGTCTTCCTGAACAAGTGCGACCTGGTGGACGACCAGGAACTCCTGGAGCTGGTTGAACTGGAGGTCCGGGATCTCCTGTCGAAGTACGAGTTCCCGGGCGACGACACGCCGATCATCCGGGGTGCGGCCCTGGCGGCGATGAGGGCCGAGAGCCTCGACGACCCGTCCTGCAAGGCGATCATCGAACTCCTCTCGGTCATGGACGAGTACATCCCCATTCCCGAGCGGGCCATCGACAAGCCGTTCCTGATGCCCGTCGAGGACGTCTTCTCGATCAAGGGGCGCGGAACGGTGGGGACGGGGCGAGTGGAGCGCGGCGTGGTGAAGGTCGGCCAGGAGATCGAGATCATCGGCCTTCGCCCGGACGTCCGCAAGACGATCGTCACGGGCGTCGAGATGTTCAACAAGACCCTGGAGCAGGGTCAGGCCGGCGACAACATCGGCGTCCTCCTCAGGGGCGTCGAGAAGAGCGAACTGGAGCGCGGCCAGGTGCTGGCGGCCCCGGGGTCCATCACGCCGCATACCGTCTTCGAGGGCGAGGTGTACGTCCTGACGAAGGAAGAAGGCGGGCGGCACACGCCGTTCTTCACGGGGTACCGGCCGCAGTTCTACTTCCGCACGACCGACGTGACGGGGTCGATTGAACTCTTGGGCGGGGCGGAGATGTGCATGCCGGGCGACAACGTGACGGCCAAGGCGACGCTGATTACGCCGATCGCGCTGGAGCAGGGGGTGCGGTTCGCCATTCGCGAGGGCGGCCGGACGGTCGGCGCGGGCGTCGTATCGAAAGTCATCGAATAAAGGCACTTAGGACGCGCTCCGGCCGCGCCGGATCGCTTGCCGCCGCTTGAGCAGGAGAACAGGTGAACAGGTGACCGCAGGTGAGCGGGGCGAACAAGGGGTTGCCTTTTCACGTGTTCACCTGATCTCCTGATCTCCTGCTCACCTGCTCTGCGGCGGCGAAGCCGCCGCGCCCGGCGCGTCCCTTGCATTCTCGGGGTTGAACGATGCGCGAATACGTGACCATGGAGTGCACCTCGTGCGGTGCACGCAATTACCGGACGCAGATGGAAGCGCGAGGCGACGCCAAACTGCGGCTCAAGAAATACTGTCCGCGCGAGCGGAAGCACACGGAGCATCGCGAACGCAAAAAATGATCGGCCCCGGCCGGTCGGCGGACAGGGGCGTAGCTCAACTTGGCAGAGCACCGGTCTCCAAAACCGGTTGTTGGGGGTTCAAGTCCCTCCGCCCCTGCCAGGACCTCTGACGGACGCCCCGGGAACTGAGGGAAACGGCGCTTGGCGATCCAGATTTACAAGGCGGCCCAGGGGCGCTACGTCCGCATCGGCTCCGCCCTTGCCGCAGGGTGTGTGGACCTGACGATCGCCTACTACGTCTGGTTCCTCCTTCAGCAGCACCTGCCGGACGTGGCGTACAAGACGTATCTGGAGTACGTGATCCCGGGGGTTCTGTTCGTCGCAATCGGCGTGGCCGTCAGCCTCTATCTGAACAAGCCGGTCGTCGTGGACTTCCTCGTGGCGACCGAGAGCGAAATGAAGAAGGTGTCGTGGCCCGGCAGGGCCGAACTGTGGGGCTCGACGCTCGTGGTGATCGTCACGGTGGTGCTCCTGGCGGCCGTCATCTCCCTCTGCGACCTGCTCTTTACTCACCTGTTCCACTGGATCGGCGAGTGGTGATCCAAACCATGGCCAAACACTGGTACGTCCTGAGGGTGCAATCGAACAAGGAGGAGACCGTCCGCGATACGCTCATCCGGAAGGCCAAACTCGAGGGCGCCGAAGGCATCCTGCCGAACATCCTCGTGCCGACCGAACGCGTCTCGACCATGAGGTCGGGCCGGCGGCGCGTCAACGAACGCAAACTCTATCCCGGGTACGTCTTCGTCGAGATGGACGCCGAGGAGGATGGCGGCGTCCCCGAGAAGGTCTGGTTCCTGATCCGCGAGACGGCGGGCGTCGGCGACTTCATCGGCACCGAGGGCAAGCCCACCGCGATGAAGCAGCACGAAGTCGAGAAGATGATCGGCGAGGTGGAGCGCGGCGAGGAAGAGGCGCCCGCCCTGAAGGTCAATTACGCCCCGGGCGACCAGATCCGCATCAAGGAAGGGGCCTTCGTGGACCGCGAGGGCACCGTCGAGGAAGTGCTCCTCGACAAGGGCCTCGTCCGGGTGACCGTGGATATCTTCGGCCGGCAGAACCCGGTCGAACTCGAATACTGGAAGGTCGAGCCGATTTGACAACCCGTAACGAAGTGACGAAGTGACGGAGTAAAGCAACAACGTGCATGGTTAGCCGCCGGGCTTGCCCGGCGCGTGTGGTTCGGTCGGCTTAAGTATTGCGAAAGGCGTTCGATGGCAAAACGCATCACGGCGAAAATCAAACTGCAGTGCCCGGGCGGCCAGGCCACCCCGGCGCCGCCGGTGGGCCCTGCGCTCGGGCAGCACGGCGTCAACATCGGCCAGTTCGTCCAGCAGTTCAACGACCGGACGCGCGAGACGCCCGGCCTGGTGACCCCGGTCGAGATCACGGTCTACCAGGACCGCTCGTTCGACTTCATCCTGAAGAGCCCGCCGGCGGCGGTGCTCCTGAAGATGGCGGCCGGCGTGGCCGTCGGCAGCGGCGAACCCAATAAGAACCGTGTCGGCGCTGCGACGCGCGACCAGGTCCGCCAGATCGCCCAGACCAAACAGAAAGACTTGAACGCCGGCAGCGTCGAGGCCGCGATGCGGATCATCGAAGGCACGGCGCGCAGCATGGGCATCAAGGTCGTCGAGACGGCGGCCGAGGCCCAGGCCATCGCCGAGGAAGTAACCAAGGCGGCCGCGGACGCGGCTGCCAGGAAGGCGGCCGCCGAGGCTGCGGCTCAGGCAGCGGCTGCCAAGGCGGCGGCCGAGGCCGCCAAGGCCGCCGAAGAGGCCGAAGGGGGACGCGACCGCGACCGGCGTTGACCGGCGCGTTGGCCGTTGGACGGGTGGCACGGCCACGCGGCTGTTTGCGTGACCGTGCTTGCGTTGTGCACGGTCGCCAAGGCGACCGAGCGTGCCACCCGCTCGCGAGAAGAGCCGAAGGTGATATATTGCACCTTTGTGGGACCCAAGGCCATGGGCCGAGGGGCTTGAACCACGGAGACCGTCATGTCGAAACACGGAAAACGTTTTCTCCTGGCGCGGCAAGAGGTCAAAGAGCCGGCGTATGAACTCCAGGAGGCGGTTCGGCTTCTGAAGCGCTTGCCGCAGCCCAAGTTCGACCAGACCATCGAGTTGCATCTGAAACTGGGCGTCGACGCGAAGCAGAGCGACCAGCAGTTGCGCGGGGCGATCAGCCTGCCGGCGGGCGTCGGCAGGAAGCGCCGCGTCATCGCGTTCTGCGCCCCGGAGGCGGTCGAGGGGGCCAAGAAGGCCGGCGCCGTCGAGGCCGGCGGCGACGACCTCGTCGAGAAAATCACGGGCGGATGGGCCGACTTCGACGTCGCGGTCGCCCATCCGCAGATGATGAAGAACGTGGCCAAACTCGGTCGCATCCTCGGCCCACAGGGCAAGATGCCTACGCCCAAGGCCGGGACCGTCGGGCCCGACGTCCCGGCGCTCGTGGGCGAGTTCGCGGCCGGCAAGGTCGAGTACCGGAACGACGCGGGCGGAAACATCCACGCGGCCGTCGGAAAGATCAGTTTCACCGAGCAGGCGATCGTGGACAACGTGCTGGCGTTCCTCGAGCACATCCGCAAACGCAAGCCGGCTTCGGCCAAGGGGCAGTTCGTCCAGAGGGTGGTCCTGACGGCGACGATGAGCCCGGGCATCCCGCTTGACCTAAAGACGCTGCCCGTCGGCGTGTGAGGAAAGCCGCGGGAGCGGCGGGAGTTGTTCTCTGGCGCGGCCGGAAATTCGGGGCAAAAAGGTGCTTCAATGAGCCGCCTGATCAAAGAGAAAATGGTCGAGCAGTATGCGACGCGGTTCCGCGGCGTCGACGAACTGGCCGTCCTGAGCACGGTCGGCATCGACGTCCAGACGATCGTGGCCTTCAGGAGCGTCTTGCGCGAGCGCGGCATCCAGGCGATGGTGGTTACGAACCGCCTGTGCAAGCGCGCGCTGACCGAGGTGGGCCTCGAACCGGCCTCGGCACTCCTCCAGGGCCCGTCAACGCTGGTCTGGGGCGGCGGGGGCATGGTGGACCTGGCCAAGACGCTCGTGGCCCAGGCCAAGGGACTGGCCGCGCTCCAGATTCGCGGCGGCTACATGGAAGGGCGGATCCTCTCGAAGGAGGATATCGAAGCCCTCTCGAAGATGCCCAGCCGCGAGGAACTCATCGGCATGGTCGTCGCCAGGGCGACCGGCCAGGCCTCGCGGGTCGTCGCCCTGATGAGGGCCCCGGCGAGCGGCCTCCTCGGCCAGATCCGCGAACTCGAGAAACGAAGTGACGCAGTGACGCAGTAAAGAAACAGCGGGCACAAACGCCCCGCGACTGCGGTCGCGGGGGGGCACGATAGAGGGCACAAACACACTTAGCGGAGGCACGTAGCATGGCGGAAGCGACAGCAGAACGGACCTTCAGCGACAAGATCACCAAACTCGGCGACTCCATCGTCGCCCTGAGCGTCCTGGAGGCCAAGGAACTGGGCGATTACCTCGAAGAGGTGCACGGGATCAAGGCGGCGGCCCCGGTGGCGATGGGGATGGCCATGCCTGCGGCGGGCGCGGCCCCGGCGGCCGAGGAAAAGGACACGTTCGACGTGATCCTGACCGGCGCAGGCGACAAGAAGATCCCCGTCATCAAGGCGGTGCGCGAGGTGACGAGCCTCGGCCTCAAGGAGGCCAAGGACCTCGTCGAAGCCGCGCCCAAGGCCGTCCGAGAGGGCGTCTCCAAGCAGGAAGCCGAAGAGATCCGGAAGAAACTCGAAGAGGCCGGCGCCAGTGTGGAGTTGAAATAACTTGGCCGACGCAAGGCTCTCAAGCGACGCCCGCCGGGTTTCGACGGTGCGTCTGCCGCTGGCCGGCTCGAGCGCCCCGGCTGCGCCCCGCCCAAGGCGGGCTTCGCCTGCGCAGCATCCTGCGGATTGGCAGGGCCGGCGTGCGCGCCGAGCGCCGGACACGCTTTCCATGACGGTGACGTGCGAACGTCCTTCCTTCCCGGGTCGCCCGAAGACCGGCGACCGGAACCCGAGCCGCTCCACGAGCGGAGCAAGGTGAGGCCTATGGAGCGCCGCAATTTCGGCCGCGTTCTGGACGTCCTTGAGATCCCGAACCTCACGGAGATCCAGACCCGCAAGTACGAGGAATTCCTCCAGTTGGACGCAGAGCCCGAGAAGCGCAAAGACCAGGGCCTGGAGGCCGTCCTCCGCGAGGTGTTCCCGATCGCCAGTTACGACGGGTCGCTGCGCCTGGATTACGTTACGTACCGCCTCGGCCGGCCGCGCTACACCCCCGACCAGTGCCGCCAACTGCGCTTGACGTACGGGCGGCCGTTCCGGGTGACGGTGCGCCTGTCGGGCGCGGCATACGCGGAGCCGATCGAAGAGGAGGTGTACGTCGGGGAACTGCCGATCATGATGGGCGGGGGCGAGTTCATCATCAACGGGGCGGAGCGCGTCGTCGTCAGCCAACTCCACCGCTCGCCCGGCGTGGACTTCTCGATGCAACTGGAGGCCGGCGACCGACGCCTCCACTCCTGCCGCATCATCCCCGAGCGGGGCAGTTGGATCGAGATCAACGTCTCGAAGAAAGACGTCCTCCAGATGCGGATTGACCAGTCCTCGAAGATCCCTGTGACGAGTTTCCTCAGGGCGATGGACCCGAAGTTCGCCGACACCGAGACGATCATCCGCCTCTTCTACGAGACCAAGATCCTGAAGTTCGCCCAGGCCAAAAGCGGGACGCCCGTCCAGGACCTGTACGTCGTCGGCCCGGTCGTGGACAAGGCGACGGGCGAGGTCATCCTGAAGGCGGGCGAGCAGATCGGCGAAAAGTGGGACTCGGTCCGCAACTCCGCCATCAAGCAGATCGAGATCGTCGCCGACCCGCAGAGCGACCCGCTGATCCTCTCGACCCTGGCGGAGGACAAGACCTCGAACTACGACGAGGCCATCCTTTATATCTACGGGCGCCTGCGCGTCGGGAACCCCCCCAACCTCGACAAGGCCAAGCAACTCTTCCAGGAGAAGTTCTACGACGCGAACCGATACCGGCTGGGGCGCGTCGGCCGCTTCCGCCTGAACCGCAAGTTCGGGACCCAGGTCCCCGAGAAGGAAATGATCCTTCGGGCCGAGGACTTCATCGAGTGCCTGCGGTACATCCTCAAGTTGCGGGCCGGCGGGGGCTACATTGACGACATTGACGACCTCGGGAACCGCCGCCTGCGGACCATTGACGAACTCGCCGGCGATGAGGTCCGAAAGGGCTTCCTCAAACTCCGCCGCACCGTCCAGGAACGGATGAGCCTGAAGGACCCGAAGGAACTGACGCCCCGGACGCTCGTCAACTCCAAGAGCGTCTCGTCGAGCATCGAGTTCTTCTTCGGGCGCTCGGAACTTTCGCAGGTGGTGGACCAGACGAACCCCCTGGCGCAACTGGCGAACGAGCGGCGCTTGAGCGCCCTCGGGCCGGGCGGCCTGAACCGCAAACGCGCGGGCTTCGAGGTCCGCGACGTCCATACCTCGCACTACGGCCGCATCTGCCCCGTCGAGACGCCCGAAGGCACGAACATCGGCCTGATCGCCCAGTTAGGCATCTACGCCTCGGTCGATCCGTACGGGTTCCTGATCGCCCCGTATCGGCCGGTCGAGAAGGGCCGGGTCAACGGGGACGTCCGGTACATGCGGGCGGACGAGGAGATCGAGCACGTGCTGGCGCCGGCCGACATCCCGGTGGGCCCCGACGGCAAGATCCTGGCCGAGACGGTCGTGGCGCGGGTGGCGAGCGACTTCGAACTCGTCCCGCCCGAGAGGGTCAACTACGTCGACGTCAGCCCGAAGCAACTGGTGGGCGTGGCGGCGAGCCTGATCCCGTTCCTCGAGCACGACGACGCGAACCGCGCGCTGATGGGCTCGAACATGCAGCGGCAGGCGGTGCCGCTGCTCGTGCCGGAGCCGCCCATCGTCGCGACCGGCATGGAACGGCCCGTCGCCGAGAACTCCGGCATGGTCGTCCGGGCCGAGGAGGCGGGCGAGGCCGTCCACGTGGACGCCGAGCATATCGTCCTGAGGAACCGCGACGGCTGGGACACCGAGTACACGCTCCGCAAGTTCGTCGGGCTGAACGAGCGGACCTGCCTCAACCAGAAGCCGATCGTCCGGCAGGGCGACCGCGTCAGGAAGAACCAGGTCATCGCCGACGGCGCCGCCACGAGGAACGGCGAACTGGCCCTCGGCAGAGACGTCCTCGCGGCCTTCATGACCTGGGACGGATACAACTTCGAGGACGCCATCCTCGTCTCGGAATCGCTCCTGAAGGACGACCGGTTCACGAGCCTCCACATCGACGAGTTCGAGGTCGAGGTCCGCGAGACCAAACTGGGGCGCGAGGAGTTCACCCGCGACATCCCGAACGTCTCGGAGCGGCAACTCAGGAACCTCGATGAGGAAGGCATCATCCGGCACGGCACCCGCGTCGTGGCGGGCGACATCCTGGTGGGCAAGGTCTCGCCGAAGTCGAAGACGGAACTGTCGCCCGAGGAAAAACTCCTCCACGCCATCTTCGGCCGCGCCGGCGAAGACGTCAAAAACGACTCCATGACGGTGCCGAGCGGGACGGAGGGGATCGTCATCGGGGCCCAGAAGTACAGCCGCGTGGCGCACCTCTCGGAGGCCCAGCGCCGGGCCCGGAACCGCGACGCCCGCCGCATCGCCCGCGAGATGGACGACAAGATCATCGGCCTCTTCCAGACGTTTGTGGCCAACGTGAACGCGGCCCTGCACACCAAGATCGCCGACCCGGCCACCGGCATCGCCTACGGCGAGCCCGAGTCGGTCCCGGAACTCAGGGACCAGATCGAGCACTTCCAGTACGACCGCCTCGAGACCCGGAGCCAGTCGTTCGAGGACGGCCGCAAGATCTTCGAGCGCGAGTGGCCCAAGATCCAGGAACTCTTGGACGACAAAGAGCGGCAGGTGGCGCGCCTGAAGCGAGGCGACGAACTGCCGACCGGCGTCCTGGAGATGGTCAAGGTCTGGATCCTGACGAAGCGTGTCCTGTCGGTCGGCGACAAGATGGCCGGCCGCCACGGCAACAAGGGCGTCATCGCGCGCATCCTTCCGGTCGAGGAGATGCCGTTCCTGCCGGACGGGCGGCCGGTCGAGATCCTTCTGAATCCACTGGGGGTGCCGAGCCGCATGAACGTCGGCCAGATTCTCGAAACCCACCTCGGCTGGGCCGCCACGGCCCTCGGGTTCCAGGCGATCAGCCCCGTCTTCGACGGGTGCAAAGAGGACACGATCCACAACCTCCTCGAAGAGGCCGGCCTGCCCCGCGACGGCAAGGTCGTTCTCTACGACGGCCGCACCGGCGAACCGTTCGACCAGCGGGTCACCGTGGGCCACATCTATATGATGAAACTGCATCACCTGGTGGACGACAAGGTCCACGCCCGCGCCACGGGGCCCTACAGCCTGATCACGCAACAGCCGCTGGGCGGCAAGGCCCGAAGCGGCGGCCAGCGGTTCGGCGAGATGGAAGTCTGGGCCCTCGAAGGGTACGGCGCGGCTTATGTGCTCCAGGAACTCCTGACGGTCAAGTCGGACGACGTCGAGGGGCGGACCAAGATCTACGAGTCCATGGTCATGGGCCGAAATACCCTCGAGGCCGGCACGCCCGTCTCGTTCGACGTCCTGTGCAACGAGGTGCGCGGCCTGTGCCTGAACGTGCAACTTGAGAAGAAGAGGCTGTGATAACGCCCGGGGATGAGGCCGGGCTGTTTCGGCCGAATCCCCGGGGCGACTGCCAAGTGACGAAGTGACGCAGTAACGCAGTGACGAAGTACCGGCACAGAAAAACGACGCGTTTCGCCGGTCGCCTTGGCGACCGAGGCGGAAACGAAAACAGGCACTCCCAAACCAGGAGGAGCCGAGGCGAATGGCGATCGAAAACGTGTACGACAAGATCAACGATTACGGCAGCGTCCGGATTACGCTCGCCAGCCCGAACGACATCCGGTCGTGGTCGTTCGGCGAGGTCCGCAAGCCCGAGACGATCAACTACCGCACCTACCGGGCGGAGCGCGACGGCCTCTTCTGCGAGCGCATCTTCGGCCCGGAACGCGATTGGGAGTGCTTCTGCGGCAAGTACAAGGGCACGAAGCACAAGGGCATGATCTGCGACCGGTGCGGCGTCAAGGTCACCCACAGCCGCGTCCGCCGCAAACGCATGGGCCACATCAACCTGGCGGCCCCGGTGGTCCACATCTGGTTCTTCAAGTCCATGCCCTCGCGCCTGGGGACGCTCCTGGACGTCAAGGTCTCGGACCTGGAGAAGGTCATCTACTTCCAGGACTACATCGTGATTGATCCGGGCCCGACGCCCCTGAAGGCCAAGCAACTCCTTTCGGAAGACGAGTACCGCCAGGCCCGCGAGCAGTACGGCTCGGAGTTCGACGCCGACATGGGCGCCGAGGCGATCAAGAAGATGCTCCAGCGGCTGGACCTGGCGGGCCTGAGCGTGTCGCTGCGGGACGACCTCACGAAGACCCGCTCCAAGCAGAAACTCAAGAACCTCACGAAACGCCTGAAACTCGTCGAACAACTCCGCGAGAGCGGCAACCAGCCCGAGTGGATGGTCATGGACGTCATTCCGGTCATCCCGCCGGACTTGAGGCCCCTGGTGCTGCTGGATTCCGGCAACTTCGCCACCAGCGACTTGAACGACCTGTACCGCCGGATCATGAACCGCAACAACCGGCTGAAGAAACTGGTGGACCTGAACGCCCCCGAGGTCATCATCCGCAACGAGAAGCGGATGCTCCAGGCCGCCGTGGACGCTCTCTTCGACAACGCCCGCTGCCGCCGGGCCGTCCTCGGCTCGTCGAACCGGCCGCTGAAGTCCCTGACCGATATGATCAAGGGCAAGCAGGGCCGGTTCCGCGAGAACCTCCTCGGCAAGCGTGTGGACTACTCGGCTCGAAGCGTTATCGTCATCGGGCCGGAACTTCGGCTCCACCAGTGCGGCCTGCCCAAGAAGATCGCCCTGGAACTCTTCCAGCCGTTCATCATCCGGCGCCTGAAGGAACTCGGCTATGCCGACACCATCAAGAGCGCCAAGCGGATGCTCGAGCGCCAGGACCGCGAGGTCTGGGACATCCTGGAAGAGGTCACGCACCAGCACCCCGTCATGCTGAACCGCGCCCCGACGCTCCACCGGATGGGCATCCAGGCGTTCGAGCCGGTGCTGATCGAGGGCAACGCCATCAAGATCCATCCGCTCGTCTGCCGCGGGTTCAACGCCGACTTCGACGGCGACCAGATGGCGGTGCACCTGCCGCTCTCGATCGAGGCCCAGGTGGACGCGACGGTGCTCATGATGAGCACCAACAACATCTTCAGCCCGGCCGACGGCAGCCCGATCATGAGCCCGAGCCAGGACATCGTCCTCGGGTGCTTCTACATCACCCTGGCGCGCGACGGCGACAAGGGCGAGGGCAAGGCCTTCGCCGACTTCCAGGAAGTCATGGCCGCCTACGCCCACAAGAAGATCGGCCTCCACGCCCTCATCAAGGTCCGCCTGCCCGAGGGCCTGAAACTGGCCCTCCCCGGCGGCATGGAGGTCGAGCCCGAGAGCCGCCGCATCGAGACTACCGCCGGCCGCGTCCTCTTCAACGACATCCTCCCCAAGGGGCTGCCCTACTACAACCTCGACATGGACCAGGACGGCACGAGCCGGGTCATCAGCGACTGCTATCGCCTTCTCGACCGCGCCAAGACCATCGACGTCCTCGACGCCATCAAGGAACTGGGCTTCAAGTGCTCCACGCTGGCGGGCCTTTCGTTCGCCACCGAGGACCTCCGCGTCCCAGTCGAGAAGAAGCGCCGCATCCTCGCCGAGACCCAGAAACTGGTTGACCGCATCAACCGCAACTACGAGGTCGGCGCCATCACCGACGGCGAACGCTACAACCAGGTCATCGACGCCTGGACCCACGCCCGAGAGCAGGTCACCGCCGAAATGATGAACGAACTGAAGGAAGACCGGCGCGAAGGCAAGTCCTACCTGAACCCGATCTTCCTGATGACGCACTCCGGCGCCCGAGGCAGCGTGGATCAGGTCCGCCAACTGGCGGGGATGCGCGGCCTGATGGCCAAGCCCTCCGGCCGCATCATCGAGACCCCCATCAAGGCCAACTTCCGCGAGGGCCTGAGCGTCCTCGAATACTTCTCCTCGACCCACGGCGCCCGCAAGGGCCTGGCCGACACGGCCCTCAAGACGGCCGATAGCGGGTACCTGACGCGGAAACTCGCCGACGTGGCCCAGAACGTGGTCATCGCCGAGCAGGACTGCGGGACCTTGAGTTCCATCGAGAAAGAGGTGTGGTACGCGGGCGCCGAGGTTGAGCGGCCGCTTTCGGACGCCATCATCGGCCGCGTCTCCGCCCAGAACATCGTGGACCCGCTGACCGATGAGTACGTCGTCCGCTCGGGCAACATCATCACGGCCGAGGCGGCCGCCAGGATCGAGGCGCTCGGCATTGACCGCCTCCGCGTCCGAAGCCCGCTGACGTGCGAGTCGCGGATGGGCGTCTGCGCCAAGTGCTATGGCGTTGACCTCTCGACCGGCCGGCCCGTCGAAGAGGGCATGGCCGTCGGCATCATCGGCGCCCAGTCGATCGGCGAGCCCGGGACGCAACTGACGATGCGGACGTTCCACATCGGCGGCACGGCCCACCGGGCCGTCCTCCAGAACGAGCACCGCTCCGGCCAGGAGGGCACCGTCCGCTTCCACAACATCCAGGCCGTCCCCGTCAAGGACGAGGCCGGCGAGTCGCGCGTCATCAGCCTGAAGCGCAACGGCGAAATCCTCATCCTCGACGACAAGGGCCGCGAACTCGAGCGCCTCAACGTCCCGCTCGGTGCGGCGCTCCTCGTCAAGGACGAAAAGGCCGTCAAGGCCGGGACCCCCCTCTGCCAGTGGGACCCGCACATGGCCCCGATCCTCGCCGAAGACACCGGCATCGCCCGCTACGCCGACCTCGTCGAGGGCGAGACGATGCGCATCGAGGAAGACCGCGCGGGACACAAGCGCCGCATGGTCGTCGAGCACAAGGGCGAACTCCACCCCCGCATCATCGTCGAGGACAAGGCAGGCAAGATCCTCGAGTTCCACTACATCCCCGCACGCACGTACGTCGAAATCGAGGAAGGCCAGGCCGTCCAGCCGGGCACGCTCCTGGCACGCCGCCCGCGCGAAGTCACCGGAACCCAGGACATCACGGGCGGCCTGCCGCGCGTCACCGAACTCTTCGAGGCCCGCAAGCCCAAAGAACCCGCCGTCATGAGCGAGATTGACGGCGTGGTGGAACTGTCGCAGGAGAAGAAGCGCGGCAAGATGACGATCATCGTCCGCAACCCCGAGACCGACATCGAGAAGGAACACTACGTTCCGCACGACCGGCACCTGAGGGTCCACACGGGCGACCACGTCCGCGCGGGCGAGATGCTGACCGACGGGCCGCTCGTCCCCCACGACATCCTGCGGATCGCCGGCGAGGGCGAACTCCAGAAGTACTTGCTGCGGCAGGTCCAGGGCGTCTACCGGTCGTGCAGCGTGGCGACCGACGACCGCCACATCGAGGTGATTGTCACGCAGATGCTCCGCAAGGTCCGCGTCGATCGCGCCGGCGACACGACGTTCCTGCCCGGGGAGGTCGTCGACAAGTTCAGGTTCCGCGGCGAGAACGCGCGATTGGCGCAGATGGTCAAAGTCGTCGAGCCTGGAGACACGGAGTTCGAGGAGGGGCAACTGGTCCTCAAGAGCGAGTTCGACGAGGCCGCGGCCATTGCCGAGCAGGGCGGCGGCGAACCGCCCAAGAAACGCCGGCCCAAGCCCGCCACGGCCAAGACCATGCTCCTCGGCATCACCAAGGCCAGCCTCCAGAGCGAGTCGTTCCTCTCGGCCGCCAGTTTCCAGGAAACCACCAAGGTCTTGACGGAAGCCGCGCTCGCCGGCAAAGTGGACCCGCTCTTGGGCCTCAAGGAAAACGTCGTCCTCGGACACCTGATCCCCGCGGGCACCGGCTTCAAGCCGTACTTGGAGGCGACCGTCCGCCTGCACGCGGAGCCGCCGTCCGCCGCCGAGACGCCCTCCGAGGAGCAGGTGGCCATCGGGTTCGGGTCCGAGGTGCGCGAGCCCCTGCCGGGACAGCAATCGTAAAGGTCGAGCGCCCGCCGTGGCGGGCGCGTTTTAAGGATTCGTGACCATGCCGACCATCAATCAGTTGGTCCGGAAAAACCGGAAGCACACGAAGAACAAGTCCAAGAGCCAGGCCCTGGGCGGATGTCCCCAGCGGCGCGGCGTATGCACGCTCGTTCGGACCATGACGCCGAAGAAACCGAACTCGGCCCTCCGCAAGATCGCCCGCGTCCGCCTCTCCAACGGCCGAGAAGTCACCGCCTACATCCCCGGCATTGACCACAACCTCCAGGAACACTCGATCGTCCTGGTGCGAGGCGGACGAGTCCGCGACCTGCCGGGCGTTCGGTATCACATTGTGCGCGGCACGCTGGACTCGCTGGGCGTCGAGGGGCGCAAGCAGGGACGCTCCAGGTACGGCACAAAGAAGGGCTAATAGCGACGTCTTGCCGCGACCCGAAGGGGAGCACGTTGTCCCCCTTGGCGGGCGCGACCGGGAGGCACGATTTTCATGGCTTATAAGAAATTCACCGCCAGCCAGACGCACCTGAAAGCGGACCCGAGGTTCTCGAGCGTCCTGGTGCAGAAGTTCATCAACTCGATGATGTATGGCGGCCAGAAGAGCGCGGCCCAGCGGGTCTTCTACGAGGCCATGGAAATCATCGCCTCGAAGGTCAAGGACGCCGCGCCCCTCGAGGTCTTTACCCGTGCCGTCGACAACGTCAAGCCCCACATCGAGGTCCGCTCGAAGCGCGTCGGCGGTGCGACTTATCAGGTGCCCATGCAGGTCAACGAGAAGCGGCGTCTGAGCCTCGCCATCCGGTGGATCCTTCTGGCCTGCCGCGCCAAGAAGGGACAGCCCATGGCCAAGGCCTTGGCCGACGAGTTCATGTCCGCCTACCGCAAGGAAGGCGCGGCCATCACGACCCGCGAGAACATCCATCGCATGGCCGAGGCGAACAAGGCGTTCGCCCACTTCGCCTGGTAACCCAATGGGGCCCGCGGCTCAAGCGGCAAGCGGCGCAAGCGGCTTGGCGCCGCTTGCGGCTTGAGTCGCGGGTTCCTTTTTTATGCCCCGGGTGTATTCACCCGGGGTTAATCATGGTTCGCCCCCGGTGAATACACCGGGGGCAAAAGGCAGCAGCACATGGCGACTGAATCGCTCGACAAGATCCGCAACATCGGCATCACCGCCCACATCGACGCCGGCAAGACCACCGTCACCGAGCGCATCCTCTATTACGCGGGCAAAACCTATAAGATGGGAGAGGTCCACGACGGCACCGCCGTCATGGACTTCGACCCGGAGGAGCAGGAGCGCGGCATCACGATCCATTCGGCCGCAACGACGCTCCCGTGGAAAGGGTGTACGATCAACCTGATCGACACCCCCGGCCACGTGGATTTCACGATCGAGGTCGAGCGGTCGCTGCGGGTCCTGGACGGGGCGGTCGTCGTCTTCTGCGGTGTGGGCGGCGTCGAGGCCCAGTCCGAGACCGTCTGGCGCCAGGCCGACCGATACCACGTGCCGCGCCTCTCCTTCATCAACAAACTCGACCGCACCGGCGCCGACTGGGAGCGCGTTCTCGGCGAGGTCCGCGAGCGCCTGCACCCGAGCGCCGTGCCGATCCAGTTGCCGATCGGCAACGAGTCGGACTTCTGCGGCCTCATTGACCTGGTGCGGATGCGGGCCTATTTCTACCGCAACGACCTCGGGACCGAGATCGAGGAGACGGCCGTCCCGCCGGACCTCCTGTCGATGGCCCAGACGGCCCGGATGGAACTGGCCGAACGCGCCGCCGAGGTGGACGATGACCTGATGGAGAAGTTCCTCCACCACCACGAGGTCGCCGAGGAAGACCTGAAGCGCGCCATCCGAAAAGGGTGCATCTCCCTGAAACTCATCCCCGTCCTCATGGGTTCGGCCCTCAAGAACAAGGGCATCCAACTCCTTATGAACGCCGTGGCAGACTACCTGCCCAGCCCCCTCGACATCGGCGGGACGATCGGCCATGAAATCACCCGGAAGGGCGAAACGAAGGACGTTCTCATCGAGCCCGATCCCGAGGGCCCGTTCGTCGGCCTCGTCTTCAAGATCACCGCCGACTCCCATGGCGACCTCCACTGGGTCCGCATCTACCGCGGGTGCCTCAAGACCGGCACGCGCGTCCTGAACGCGACCCGCGACAAAAGGGAGAACGTCCAGCGCATCTGGCGCATGCACGCCGACGAACGCCTGCGCGAGGACTGCGCCTGCGCCGGCGACATCGTCGCCGTCGTGGGCCTGCGCGAGACCGTCACCGGCGAGACGATCTGCGACACGCACGCCAAGCCCGTCGTCCTCGAGAAGATCGGCGTCCCGAAGACCGTCATCTCGATGGCCATCGAGCCGAAAACCTCCGAAGACCGCCAGCGGCTCGGCGAGGTCCTCAGGATCCTGGCGCGCGAGGATCCGACCTTCGAGTACCGCGTGGACCCCGAGACCAGCCAGACGATCATCTCCGGCATGGGCGAACTCCACCTGGAGGTCATCGGGAACCGGATGTTCCGCGACTTCAAACTGGACGCCAAGGTCGGCCGGCCCCGCGTCGCCTACCGCGAGACGATGCGGGCGGCCGTCGAGGCCGAGGCCCGCTTCGTCCGCCAGACGGGCGGGCGCGGCCAGTTCGCCGTCGTCAAGATCCGCGTCGAGCCCAGGCCCTCCACCGAACTCGGGGCCGACCCCGTCACCTTCACCAGCGAAATCAAGGGCGGCGCCATCCCCGAGGCGTTCATCCCGGCCGTCGAGCGCGGCGTCCGGGACGCCGCCGGGGCCGGCATTTCGACCGGCTATCCCCTGATCGACATCTCCGTGACCCTCCTGGACGGCAAGGCCCACGAGATCGACTCGACCGACATCGCGTTCGAGGTGGCCGGCAGCCTCGCCCTCCAGAAAGCCGTGGAAAAGGCAGGGGTGTACCTGCTGGAGCCGATCATGCGGCTCCAAGTGCTGGCCCCGAACGAGTATTTCGGGGATCTGACGGCCGATCTGATGGCCCGGCGCGCCGAAATCCGCAATACCGAACTCCGCGGCACGACCCGAGTTATCTCGGCGATCGTACCCCTGGCGACGATGTTCGGCTATTCGACCAATGTCCGGAGCCTGACCCAGGGCCGGGCGACATACACCATGGAGCCAAGCCACTATGCGGTGGTGCCGGACGAGGTGGCCAAGACGCTCCTGGAATAGGGAACGGGGTTGGCCACGGTTTTTGGCGCCCTTTTTTCAGAAAAAGAGTTGACAGCCCGGGACCCCTTGATAAACTGCTGAGTCTCGGTTTGTCGAACAACTCGGTCTGATGGCCGAAAAACGGTGGTTCCCGACGCGGCCATGCGGTTCGTGAATGACGCAAGGTCGGGTGTGGGGAATACATCGTCTTAATGCTGGATTGAATTCAGCCTTCGCCCGTACGGGCCCTGGCAGAGCAGGCTCAGGTATCAATGGCGGCCCACAAGCCGCAAGTGGACGGCAACTACCATGGCAGGCGACCGAATCCGTATCCGCATGGAAGCGTATGACCATCGCGTGCTCGACCAGAGTGCAGCCGAAATCGTGGAGGCCAGCAAGCGGACCGGCGCCCAGGTCAAGGGCCCGATCCCCCTGCCCACGCGGATCGAACGATACACCGTCCTTCGTTCGCCGCACATTGACAAGAAGAGCCGCGAACAGTTTGAAATCCGAACGCACAAGCGGCTGATCGACATTGAGGAACCGACCGCCAAGACCGTCGACGCCCTCAACAAGTTGAACATGCCCGCGGGCGTCTACATCAAGATCAAGGCGTGAGGCGAGAACCCGCAAGCGGAAGGCATCAAACGTGCCAGCAATCCTGGGGAAAAAAGTCGGAATGACCAGCGTCTACGATGACCGGGGCCGACAGGTTCCCGTCACCGTCATCGCCGCCGGTCCCTGCCGCGTCCTCCAGATAAGGACCGGCGAAACCGACGGCTACAGCGCCGTCCAACTTGGCTTCGAGGACAAGGCGGCGGCCCGCTCGCCTCGCCCCGAGGTCGGCCACGCCCAAAAGGCCGGCACCGACCCGAAGCGGTTCGTCCGCGAATACCGGACGGATGGCGGCGAAGCGTACGAGGTGGGCGGCACGGTGACCGTCACGGCCTTTGAGGGCATCCGGCTCGTGGATATCACGGGCGTCACCAAGGGCCGTGGGTTCGCAGGCCACATGAAACGCCACGGATTCGGCGGCCAGTGCTCCAGCCACGGCACGGAGCGTAAGCACCGCTCGTCCGGCAGCATCGGCGAAGGCGCCGGCATCCCCGGCCGCGCCGTCCGAAAGGGCAAACGCATGGCCGGACACATGGGACACATCCGAAGGACCGTCGAGCGGCTCGAGGTCCTGAAGGTAGACCCTGAGGCGAACCTGCTGGTGGTCAAGGGCAGCGTGCCCGGCCCGAACGGCGGATACCTCATAGTTCGCAGTGCCAGGAAGGTGGGCGTCGTCAAGGAATAGGCGCGCCGCAGGATCGGCTCTGACATGATCGAAGTCATCGTATACAAGACGGACGGCTCCGAAGTGGGCCGCATCCAGGTCGATGAGGCCTGGTTCGGCGGCGAAGTCAATGCGGTCGTCCTCCACCAGGCCATCATCCGGCACGAGGCCGCCCAACGGGTCGGCACCGCCAGGACGAAGTCCAGAGGCGAAGTGATCGGGTCCACCAAGAAAATCTACCGCCAGAAGGGCACCGGCCGCGCTAGAATGGGTCCCAAGCGGACCCCGATCCGTCGCGGCGGTGGAAGCGCGTTCGCCAAGCGGCCCCGCGATTTCTCCCAAGGCATGCCCAAGAAGATGCGACGCCGGGCGCTCGATTCGGCGATCCTGGCACGCCTCCGCGACGGCGAGGTCATGGCCCTGGAGGGCCTCGCCCTCTCCGAGCCGAAGACCCGCCAGGTGGTTGCGGTCCTGAAGGCCTGCGGCATCGATCGGTCCTGCCTGCTGGTCCCCGAGAAGCACGATGACGTGCTCCACAAGGCCGCCCGAAACCTGGCGCGCGTGCGCGTGCGGCCGGTGTCGGACTTGAACGCCTACGAGGTGCTGTGGCCGAACCGCGTGGTCTTCACCCGCCCGGCGCTCGAAGCCCTGATTGAGGCGAGGAAAGGCTGATGAACCCGTACCACGTCGTCATCAAGCCGCTGGTGACCGAGAAGGGCACGGCCCAGAACGAGGCCCTGAACCAGTACGCCTTCCAGGTCCACCAGCGGGCCAACAAGCAGCAGATCCGCGAGGCCGTCGAGAAGATCTATGGCGTCCGGGTCGAGAAGGTCCGGACGATGAGGCGGCGCGGCAAGGAGCGGCGATCCGGTCACACGCACGGCCGGACGGCCGGCATGAAGAAGGCGGTCGTCACGCTGAATGCCGAAGATCACATTGACCTGTTCTAGTGCGTGAGGCGCCCCAGGGGGCGCCGCAGGAACGAGACGCATGACTATCAAGAAATACAAACCGACCAGCGCGGGACGGCGGCAGTCGTCGGTCCAGGACTTCTCGGACCTCTCGAAGAAGCGGCCCGAGAAGGGCCTGACCGAACGCATCACGCGCACGGGCGGCCGCAACAATGAGGGCAAGACCACCGCCCGGTTCCGCGGCGGCGGACACCGCAAACTCTACCGCGTCGTCGATTTCAAACGCGACAAGGACGACATCGCGGGCAAAGTCGCCGCGATCGAATACGATCCGAACCGAAGCGCCCGCATCGCCCTGATCCATTACCTCGACGGCGAAAAACGCTACATCGTCGCCCCGGAAGGCCTCGCCATCGGCCAGACCGTCATGAGCGGCGAGCGCGTCGAGCCCCGGGCCGGCAACTGCATGCCCCTGGAGAACATCCCGCCGGGCCTCCCGGTCCACAACATCGAAATGGAGCCGGGGCGCGGAGGCAAACTCGTCCGCTCCGCCGGTCGCGCCGCCACCCTCAGCGCCAAAGAGGGCGGCTGGGCCTACATCATCCTCCCGAGCGGCGAGATGCGCCGCATCGGCGGCCGGTGCCGCGCCACCATCGGCCAGGTCGGCAACAGCGACCACAGCGGCGTCCGCGTCGGCAAGGCCGGCCGCCTGAGGCACCGGGGGCGGCGCGGGCACAACCGCGGGTCGGCGATGAACCCGGTGGACCACCCGATGGGCGGCGGCGAAGGCCGCCGCAGCGGCGGCCGCGACCCGGTCTCGCCCACCGGCGTCCTCGCGAAGGGCGGAAAGACCCGCCGCCGACGCAACCCGAGCAACGTGCATATTATCCGCCGACGGCGAGGCCGCCGGTATGGAGAAGCCAAACTCCCGAAGTAAGGGGCTGAGACGACGATGGGACGTTCGACGAAAAAAGGCCCGTACGTGGACATGAAACTGCTGAGCAAGGTCCAGCGGATGGAGGAGACCGGCCAGCGCGAGCCCATCAAGACCTGGGTCCGCGCCTGCACGATCGTCCCGGAATTCGTGGGCCACACCTTCATGGTCCACAACGGCCGGACGCACCTTCGCGTCTTCGTCACGGAAGACATGGTCGGGCACAAACTCGGGGAGTTCTCGCCGACGCGGGTGTTCCGCGGACACGGCGGCCGAAAGCCCCCGACCACCACCGCACCCAGCGCCCCTGCCACCTGAGACACGGCGGCGGCGCCGAAGGCCGAGAGACGACGGGTAAGGTTCTGACATGGGATTTACGGCAAGCCATCGATTCGCCCGCATGAGCGCGCGGAAGGCCGGTCTGGTCATGGAAATGATCCGCGGCATGCCGCTGGAGCGCGCGCTTCAGGTCCTGGACCACAGCCCGCAGCGTGCGGCGATGCTGGTGGCCCGGGTGGTCCGCAGCGCCATGGCCAACGCCGATGAGCGCGAGGCCGACCTGGAGGCCCTGTACGTGGCCGACGCCCGGGCCGACTTGGGGCCGGTCCTGAAGCGAATGATGACGCGATCGAGGGGGTCTGCCGACGTGATCCGGCGGCCGACCTGTCACCTGATCATCGAATTGGAGGAGCGCGGCAAGGCGGAGGCGTAGCCGCCCTGCGGCAAGGCAGCCATTATGGGACAGAAGACCCATCCGATCGGTTTTCGCATCGGCATCACGGAGCCGTGGCGCAGCCGCTGGTACGCCACGAAGCGCAACTACGGCCAACTCCTTGTCGAGGACGCGAAGATCCGGGAGTTCATCAAGAAGAACTACGCCTTTGCGGCCATCTCGAAGATCGAGATCGAACGGACCCGCGAAGAGGTCAAGGTCATTCTGAACTCGGCGCGGCCCGGCCTCATCATCGGCCGCAAGGGCGCCGAGGTCGATCGCCTCCGCGACCAACTCGAGGAACTCACCGGCCGCCGCATCACCGTCAACATCATCGAGGTGACGAAACCGGAACTGAGCGCCCAACTCGTGGCCGAAGCCGTTGCGCAACAACTGGAGAAGCGGGCCAGTTTCCGCCGCACCCTCAAGCAGGCTGTTGACGCCACCATGCAGGCCGGCGCCAAGGGTGTCAAGATCCACGTCGCCGGACGGCTGGGCGGCGCCGAAATGAGCCGCAGCGAGGCCACCCACCGGGGCTCGATCCCCCTTCACACCCTCGACGCCCACATTGATTACGGGACCGCCGAGGCGCGGTGCCCTTACGGCATGATCGGCGTCAAGGCCTGGGTCAACCTCGGGTTGTACCGCGACGAGCACGAGGAGGCCGACGATGGCGCTAATGCCTAAGCGGGTCAAATACCGCAAGAGCCAGCGCGGCCGGATGAAGGGCAATGCGCAGCGGGGCAACTTCGTGGCGTTCGGCGAGTTCGGGCTTCAGGCGCTCGACCAGTGCTGGCTCAGCGCCAACCAGATCGAGGCCGGGCGAGTGGCGGCGACCCACTTCCTCCGGCGCGAAGGAAAACTCTGGGTCCGCGTGTTCCCCGACAAGTCGGTCAGCGCCAAGCCCCTTGAGACCCGAATGGGCAAGGGCAAGGCCGAGCCCGCCTACTGGGTGAGTGTCGTCCGGCCGGGGCGGGTCCTGTACGAACTGGGCGGCGTGTCGGAGGACCTGGCGAAACAGGCCCTGCGCCGCGTCGCACATAAGATGCCGATCAAGTGCCGCCTGGTTTATCGCCGCCGGCACGGGTGACCGCCGCCGCCCCGCTCGCTACGGCGGGTAACCGGGCGCGGCGCAGGGAAGGCATAAGGCATGAAGCCGCAGGAACTTCGCGAGATGTCCCAGGACCAGATCCGACAGGAACTGGAAGCGCTCGAGCGCCGCGTCTTCGACTTGAGGACGCAGGCCGAGACCGAGGAACTCCAGGTCCCCAGCGAACTGAGAAAGGCCCGGCGGGACATCGCGCGGATCAAGACCGTCCTGCACGAGCGTGAGTTGGCCGCCGGACGGACGTCGGCACAGGAGAAACTTAAGGAATGAGCCGAACGCGTGGCAACAAGCGCCGCATGCGGGGCGTGGTCACCAGCGACAAGGGTGCCAAGACCATCACGGTCCGGGTGGCGCGGCAGTACGCGCACCCGGTGTACGGCAAGATCGTCCGCCGCGAGAGCAAGATCCACGTCCACGACGAGAAGGACGAGGCCCACGTCGGCGACCTGGTCGAGATCGAGGAGTGCCGGCCGATGTCGCGGACGAAGCGGTGGCGCCTGGTCCGCATCGTCGAGAAGAGCCCGGGCGCCCTGGCTGCCATCCAGGACGTGTTGGCCGCAGAGGCCCCGGCGCCCCACAAGGCCGAACCGGCCGCAGGGCCCAAGGATCGTTAGAGGCGAGGTCCAGACGCGATGATCCAGATGCGAAGCATACTCGACGTGGCCGACAACACCGGCGCCCGGACGGTTCGGGCGATCCGCGTGCTGGGCGGATCGACCGCCAAGGGCAAGTTCACCCGGCCGGTGGCCGGCGTCGGCGACATCGTCATCGCCTCCGTCCAGAAAGCCGTCCCGGGCGGCGACGCCAAGAAGGGCGAGGTCGTCCGGTGTGTCGTCGTCCGGTGCACGTACCCGACGCGCCGCCCCGACGGCTCGTACGTCCGGTTCGACCGCAACGCGGTGGTGCTGATCGACAAAGAGGGGAACCCGCGCGGCACGCGGATCTTCGGGGCCGTGGCGCGGGAACTCAGGGAGAAAAAGTACATGCGGATCGTCTCGCTTGCCAGCGAGGTGGTCTGAGGCTGCACCGCCGAAGCCCGTACGGGCGAAGGCTGGACTCGGAGAAACAGGCCGATGCATATTCGACGCGACGATACGGTCGAGGTCATCACCGGGGACGACAAGGGCGTCCGCGGCCGCGTCCTCCGTGTCGATCCCAAGAAAGGCCGCGCCATCGTCGAGGGCATCAACCGCGTGTTCCGGCATCTTCGCGCCTCGCGCAAGAACCCGCAGGGCGGGCGCCTCGAAATCGAGGCCCCCATGCAGATCTCCAACCTCCTGCCGGTCTGCCCGAAGTGCAACCGCGGCCGGCGCGTGACGTTCCGCAAGGACCCAGACGGCAAGAAACACCGCCATTGCCGCGCGTGCGATGCCGACCTCGGGGAGATGTACTAGACCATGGCCCGAATGCTCCAACGCTATCGCGAAGAAGTGGTTCCGATGCTCCGGGAGCGCCTGGGGCGCTCGAACGCCTTGAGCCTGCCGCGCCTCGAAAAGATCGTCCTGGCGATGGGCCTCGGCAAGTCGCTCGACGAACCGAAGCGCATCGAGGCCGCCGTCCAGGACCTCGCGACGATTTCCGGGCAGCGCCCGGTGCTCACCAAGGCCAAGCAGAGCATCGCGGGGTTCCGCATCCGAAAGGGCGTGACCGTCGGGGCGAAGGTGACCCTTCGCGGCCGGCGGATGTACGAGTTCCTCGACCGGCTGATCAACCTGGCGATCCCGCGAATCCGCGACTTCCGCGGCCTGGATCCGGGGGCCTTCGACGGGCGAGGCAACTATTCCATGGGCGTCAGCGAGCAGCTGGTCTTTCCGGAGGTCCGCGTTGCCGACGTCCAGTATCAGCAGGGCGTCTACATTACGATCGTCGTCAAGAACAGCCGGTCGGACGAGGAATCCAGGCTCCTCCTGGGGGGGTTCGGGTTCCCGTTCCAGCGGGAGCAGGCCGAAACGCATGGCAACCAAGGCACAGCGAATTAAAGCGAGAAGCGAGCCGAAGTTCAGCACGCGGCGAAAGCGCCGCTGCGAATTGTGCGGCCGTCCCCGGGCGGTGTACCGCAAGTTCCGGGTCTGCCGCATCTGCCTGAGAAAACTTGCCCTTCAGGGCTTGGTCCCCGGGATGCGCAAGGCGTCCTGGTAGCCGGCCAAGGGGTTTGGCCGGCCGCTCGCGGCTTAAGGAAAGAGACGTGCGATGACGAACGATCCCATCGCTGATCTGTTGACGCGGATGCGCAACGCCCTGCTGCGCGGCCAGGCGCAGTTGGATATCCCTGCGTCGAAGATCCTCCGCGGGGTCCTTCGCGTCATGCGGTCCGAGGGGTTCATCCTCGACACCGCCGAGATCCAGGACGGCAAGCAGGGCGTGATCCGCGTCAGCCTGAAGTACGGGCCCGACGGCGAAAAGGTCATCACGCACCTGAAGCGAATGAGCAAGCCGAGTTGCCGCCTCTACCAGAAGGCCGCCGACATCGAGCCGGTCCTCGGCGGACTCGGCGTCGGCATCTACTCGACGCCCGAGGGAATCCTCAGCGATCGCCAGGCCCGGCGCCTGAACGTCGGCGGCGAGTGGCTCTGCAGCATCTGGTAGCCGAGCCGGCAGGAGAGAGGTTGCCGCCCCGCTTGCGGGGCGCGAGGTGAAAACGATGTCCAGAATCGGCAAAAAACCGATTGCCGTTCCCAAGCCGGTCAAGGTAACCATTACCGGCCGGACCGTCCACGTCGAGGGCCCCAAGGGCAAACTCGAGTGGTCGTTCGACCGGGACCTCAAGGTCGCCTTCGACGAGGCCGAGCGCCTTATCCGCGTCGAGCGGCCGAGCGACCAGCGCCGCCACCGGGCCCTGCACGGCCTGACGCGGGCCCTCATCGCCAACATGGTCGAGGGTGTTGCCAGCGGCTACTCCAGGGCTCTCGAAATCTATGGAACCGGCTATTCGGCCAACGTCCAGGGCAAAAAACTCGTGATTGCGTGCGGGTTCGCCCACCCCGTCGAGAGAACCATTCCGGCCGGCATCGAAGTCGCCGTCGAGGTGCCGAACACGCGCGGCAACGAACAGCCCGCCAAGTTCGTCATCCGCGGCTGCAGCAAGCAACTGGTGGGCGAGTTCGCCGCAGAGGTCCGGCACATTCGCCCGCCGGAACCGTACCTGGGCAAAGGAATCCGGTACGCCGGCGAGAAGATTCGCCGCAAGGCCGGCAAGACGTTTGTCGGCGGCGCTGCTGTTTAAGGATGAGGGTGAGGCCCGGCGCGCGGGCCGCCCGGCATGCCGCCGGCGCGGCCGGCCCGGGCAGGGGAAAAGCAGATGCCCAGCGTGGCAGAAAAACGCGTCCAACTCGAAAGGCGGCACCGGCGCGTCCGCCGCAAGGTCGAGGGGACCCCCGAGCGGCCCCGGCTCTGTGTCGTCAAGAGCCTCAAGCACATTTACGCCCAGGTCATTGACGACCTCGCCGGGCGGACGCTCGTCTCGGCGAGCACCCTATCGAAGGAAATCAAGGGGCAGGTCAAGAGCAGCGGTACCCGCGAGGCGGCCGCCAAGGTCGGCGCCCTGGTGGCCGAACGGGCCAAGAAAGCCGGCGTCACGGCCGTCTGCTTCGACCGCGGCGGTCGCAAGTACCACGGCCTCATCAAGGCCCTGGCCGATGCCGCCCGCGAGGCCGGCCTGAAGTTTTGACGTATCGAGCGGCGACCGGCAGGTCGCCGTGGCGTAGGGCCGGGTGGAATCCCCGGCGCGTTGTGGAGATAACCGTGGCAACCGATCAGGAAGGCTTTTTCGGCGAAGGCGGCGAGTTCCAGGAAACCGTCGTCCAGATCAACCGGTCCGCGAAGGTCGTCAAGGGCGGCCGGCGCTTCAGTTTCAGCGCCCTGACGGTCGTCGGCGACGGCCGCGGACAAGTCGGCGTCGGATACGGCAAGGCCAACGAGGTCCCGCCCGCCGTCGAGAAGAGCATCTCCGAGGCCAAGAAGAGCCTTCGCAGGATCAACCTGCAGGGCGACACGATCCCGCACCCGGTGCTCGGCCATTACGGTGCGGCCAGGGTGTTCATGCGCCCCGCCGGGCCAGGGACCGGCGTCATTGCCGGCGGCGGCGTCCGCGCCGTCTGCCAGATGGTCGGCATCCGTAACATCCTGACTAAGTCCCTCGGCAGCACGAACCCGGTCAACCTGGTCAAGGCGGCCATGGACGGCCTCGAACAACTCAAGGACGTCAGAGACGTGGCGCGGCTGCGAGGCGTGCCGGTGGAGGAACTGGTGATCCAGCGGGCCGAGGCGGGCACGCCCGAACCGCCCGCAAGGGCGCCGCGGACCGGCCAGGTCACGAGGACCGAGCGCGGCGCGAGGCCGAGCGCGAAGCCCGCGGCGAAACCGGCCGAGGCGGCGGCCGCGCCGGCTTCCGATGCCCCTGGCGAGACGCCCGAACAGAAACCGGTTGAAGCGGCGGCGGGGCCGCCGCCTGAAGGGACCGACGCGTGAACCTGACGGATATCAAAAAGAGTTTCAAGCGCCATGAGGCCCGCATCCGCGTGGGCCGGGGCATCGGGTGCGGCCTGGGCAAGACCAGCGGACGCGGACACAAGGGCCAGAAGGCCCGCGCGGGCTTCAGCCGCCGCATGGTCTACGAAGGCGGCCAGACGCCGCTCTTCAGGCGGGTGCCGAAGCGCGGGTTCTCGAACGCCCGCTTTGCCACGCCCGTGACGGCGATCAACGTCGAGGTCCTGAACCATTTCAGAAAAGGGACCGAGGTCGGCCTGGAGCAGTTGCGCGAGGCGGGCCTCGTGAAGGGGAAGGTGGCGCGGCTGAAGGTCCTGGGCCGGGGCGACCTCGAGAAGGCCCTGACGGTTCGGGCCCATGCATTCTCGAAGACGGCCGCCGAGAAGATTGCGGCCGCGGGCGGCCAGGCGGAGGTCCTCGGCGCATGATCGCGTCCCTGGTCAACGTGTTCAAGATCCCGGAACTCCGGCGGAAGATCTTCTTCACGCTTCTGGTGATCGCGGTCTACCGCTTCGGCTCTTACACGCCGATCCCGGGGACGCACCCGGGGTATCTGGCGATGATCGCGGCGCCCGACGACTTCTCCGGCGGCGCCGGCGGCACGGGGAGCGGCTTCGGGGGGTACCTCAACTTCATCGCGCGGATCACGGGCGGCAGTTTCCAGCCGTTCCTCTTCGCCCTCGGCATCATGCCCTACATCAGCGCCTCGATCATCCTGCAACTCCTCACGCAGGCGGTCCCGTCGCTGGAGCGCCTGGCCAAGGAGGGCGAGGCCGGCCGCCGCAAGATCAACGAGTACACGCGGTACCTGACGGTGGTGCTGTGCGTCATCCAGGCGGCGGTCATCTGCAACACGGCCCAGTTCATCCCCGAAACGCAGCAGGGAGGGTGGCGCGGCGAAGCCGTCACGAGTTCGACGCTCTACTTCATGGTCTGCCTCACGGCGATGACCGCCGGCACGGTCTTTCTGATGTGGATGGGCGAATTGATCGACGAGTTCGGCATCGGCAACGGCATCAGCCTCATCATCATGGCGGGCATCGTTGACCGCCTGCCGGCCGTCGGCCTGTACCTCTATCACAACGCCCAGTTCAAGTTCGCCAGTTTCCAGCGGGACGTCATCGGCATCGAGAAGGTCGTCCTGATCGCGGTCATGTTCGTGGGGGTCGTCCTGGCGGTGGTGGCGATCACGCAGGCCCAGCGCCGCGTGCCGATCCAGCAGGCCAAGCACACGCGCGGCCGGCGCGTCTACGGCGGGCAGCGCCAGTACCTGCCCTTGAGGGTCAATCAGGCGGGCGTCATCCCCGTGATCTTCGCATCGAGCCTCCTGATGCTCCCGATGTATATCTTCGAAGCGCTCGCCAAGATGTGGAACAACGCCGCCACGCGGTCGCTCGCCGCGGCGTTCGGTTACGGCAGCGTGGTCCACCTGCTGGCGTACGTCTTTCTGATCTATATCTTCTGCTACTTCTGGACGGCGATCCAGTTCCAGCCGAAGGAGATGGCCGACAACCTGCGGAACTGGGGCAGTTTCATCCCCGGACGCCGCCCCGGCGCCAGCACCTCGCGCTACCTGGAGCGCGTCATGAACCGCATCACGTACGTCGGGGCGGGGTTCCTGGCGGTGATCGCTCTGGTCCCGATCGTCCTCAGCCGCGCCACCAACGTCAACATGATCGTTACCGGCTTCCTCGGCGGAACGGGGCTTCTGATCATCGTCAGCGTCGCCCTGGACGTCGTCCAGCGGGTCGAGTCGCACCTGATCATGCGCCACTACGAGGGATTCCTGGCCGAGGGCCGCGTCCACGGACGCCAAGGGTAACGTTTCATAACCTCCCTCTCCCTTGACGGGAGAGGGAAGGGGTGAGGGTGGTCTGCATGCGATTGGTTCTGATGGGGCCCCCGGGGGCCGGCAAGGGAACTCTGGCGGCGGCCTTGGCCGAGGAATACGGCGTGCCGCACGTCTCAAGCGGCGACATCTTCCGCGCCGAGATCAAGGGCCGCACGCCTTTGGGGCGGAAAATCGAAAAAATCCTGGCCTCCGGCGCCCTGGTGCCGGACGAGATCACCGTCAAGGCGGTTGCCGGACGGCTGGCGCGCGGCGACTGTGCCGCGGGGTGGATCCTCGACGGCTTTCCCCGGACGGAAGGCCAGGCCCGGGCGCTCGATGGAGCGCTCGAGGCGAAAAACGAAAAACTGGATGCCGTCGTCTATCTCCGCGCGGACGCCGAGACCATCGTTCGGCGGATGGCCGGACGCCGGTCGTGCCCCACGTGCGGCCGCGTCTACCACGTGACGAACCTTCCGCCGCGCACCAAGGGCAAGTGCGACGACTGCGGGACGGACCTGGTGGTCCGCGAGGACGACAAGCCCGAGACGCTTCGGGCCCGCTTGAAGACCTACGAGCAGCAGACGGCCCCGCTCGTGGGGTACTACGAGTCGAGGGGGCTGCTCCTCGAGATTGACGGCGCGGGAACTCCTGAGGAGGTCCGCGCCAGGCTCTTTGACACGTTGAAAACCAAGAGGTGACAGCGGGCAGAGCGGCCATGACCATCCGTCCCAAGAGCCCCGAAGCGGTCAGGAAGATGCGGGCGGCGGGGCGGACGGTCGGCTTGGCGCTCGAGCGGCTCGGCGAGTTGACCCGGCCCGGCGTTACGACGGCCGAACTCGATGCCGAGGCGGTCCGGATGTTCGGCCGGCACGGCGCCCGGAGCCTCTTTCGCGGCCAGCCTCACCCGAGGGGCGGCCCGCCGTATCCCGGGAACATCTGCGTCTCGGTCAACGAGCAACTGGTCCACGGGATCCCGGGGCCGCGGCCCGTCCGCGAGGGCGACATCGTCAGCGTGGATGTCGGCGTCCAGCAGGACGGCTGGTGCGGCGACGCGGCACGGACGTTCATCGTCGGCGAGGTGCCCGAGCGGGTGGCCGCCTTGGTGGCGACGACCGAGGAGGCCCTCCGGGTGGTCTTGCGCGAGGCCCGGGCCGGCGTCCTCTGGTCGGCCGTGGCCGGCAAGATCGAGGATCTCGTCCGGCGGGCGGGCTTCTCGATCGTAACCGACTACGTCGGCCACGGAATCGGCCGGCAGATGTGGGAACCTCCCAAGGTCCCCAACTACGTGAGCCGCGACCTCTTGGACAACGACTGGATGCTCCTGGAGAACATGACGCTGGCGGTCGAGCCGATGGTGAACCTCGGCGGCCCCGACGTCCGCGAGGAACCCGACGGGTGGACCGTGGTGACCCGCGACGGAAAACCGTGTGCGCATTTTGAGGATACGTTCCTGGTGCATCGCGACGGGGCGGAACCCCTGACGCGAGTGAAGTCGTAACCTGGGGAGGATGGTCCGAAGCCCATGGCCAAGGATGTCATCCGGATGGAGGGCAAGGTAACCGAAGCGCTGCCGAACGCCATGTTCCGTGTCGAACTCGAAAACGGACACAGGGTGTTGGCGCACGTGTCGGGCAGGATGCGGATGCACTTCATCCGTATCCTGCCGGGCGACAAGATCACCGTCGAACTGTCGCCTTACGACCTTACGAAAGGGAGAATCGTCTACCGGAGCGGCTGACGGCCCCAGGGCGGTTCTCGAGGTGCGGCAACGATGAAAGTGCGGACCAGCGTCAAACGAATCTGTGAAAACTGCAAGGTGATCCGGCGAGAGGGCGTGGTGCGAGTCATCTGCATCAACCCGCGCCACAAGCAGCGCCAGCGCACCAAGCCCAAGGGCAGGAGATAGACCATGCCGCGCATCGCAGGGGTTGACGTTCCGGCCGACAAGACCACGTGGTCTGCCCTGACGTACATCTACGGGGTCGGCCGTACCTCGGCCTTCCAGATCTGCAAGGAAGCCGAGATCGACCCGAACGGCCGCATGAAGAGCCTGTCGGAGGACGAAATCGGCCGCATCGCCGCCGTCCTCGACCGCAGTTTCGTCGTCGAGGGGGCGCTCAGGCGCCAGGTGATGCAGAACATCGCCCGCCTCCGCGACATCCAGTGCTATCGGGGCGGCAGGCACCGTCGGGGACTCCCGGTCAGGGGCCAGCGGACGCGGACGAATGCCCGCACCCGCAAGGGCCCCCGCAAGACCGTCGCCGGCAAGAAGGGCGTCAAGGACATGAGGTAAGCGTTCGGCCGGCGGCCGGCGCGCCGCGCAAGCGCGGCGGCGAAACGCTGAGCGGCAAACCGGCCGGCCGTACGTTTAGCCGCGAGCCGACAGGCGAGCGCTTTACACGGAGGAGCAATGGCGAAAAAGAAAAAAGTCAAGCGGAGCGTGGCCAAGGGCGTCGCTCACGTCAAGGCCACCTTCAACAATACCCTGGTGACGATCACCGACCCGCAGGGCAACGTCCTGTGCCAGGACTCGGCGGGGACGATCGGCTTCAAGGGCAGCCGCAAGTCCACGCCCTTTGCCGCCCAGCGCGCCGCAGAGGCGTGTGCCGAGAAGGCGATCAAGATGGGCATGCGCGAGGTGGAAGTCCGCGTCAAGGGTCCCGGCAGCGGTCGCGAGTCGGCCATCACGGCGCTTCAGGCCGCCGGGCTGAAAGTCACGGCCATCGAGGACGTGACCCCGGTCCCGCACAACGGCTGCCGCCCGTGCAAGCGCCGCCGGGTGTAACGTCGTTTCGCCGCCGCGCCCGCCCTGGCGGGCCAAGGCGCGCTGGGAGCCTGTGAGGAGGAACGAGAGTCGAATGGCACGATACACTGGACCTGTTTGCCGCCGATGCCGCCGGGCCGGGATGAAACTGTACCTCAAAGGCCTGCGGTGTGAGACGGCCAAATGTGCGATTGAAAAGCAGTGGCGCAACAAGCCGCCCGGCATGCATTCCTGGCACCGGCGGCGGCCCAGCGATTACGCCCTTCGCATGAGGGAGAAGCAGAAACTGCGCTGGTACTACGGCGTCTTGGAGCGCCAGTTCCGGCGTTTCTTCGAAGAGGCGCAGCGAACCAAGGGCTCGACCGGCGAGCGGCTCCTGGTGCTCATGGAACGCCGGCTCGACAACGTCATGTACCGGCTGGGGTTCGCCCCGAGCCGCAGTTCCGCCCGCCAACTGGTGACGCACGGTCACGTGCTCCTCGGCGGCAGGACGGCGAACTCGCCCAGCCTCAAAGTTTGCGTCGGCGACGTCATCGAAATTCGCGACCACAAGGCGAGCCGCAACCTGGTGCAGACGTGGGTCTCCGAGGAGGAGGGCCGCGTCGTGCCCCAGTGGCTCGAAGCCGACGCGCCCCGTTTCCGCGGAGAGGTCAAGGCGTTGCCGACGCGGGACGACGTTTCACTCCAGATCAGCGAGCAACTCATCGTCGAGTTCTGCAGTCGCTAATTAACGCGAGGAGGCAAACAAAGTGATGCGCATCAAATGGAAGGGCCTTGAACTACCGACGCGCGTCGTGCTCGACGAACCCACCGCCACCGGGACCTACGGGCTGTTCACTGCCGAACCGTTCGAGCGCGGCTTCGGCGTGACCATCGGCAACAGCCTCCGGCGGATTCTCTTGTCGAGCCTCGAAGGCGCGGCCGTGGTGGGGGTCAAGATCTCCGGCGTCCTCCACGAGTTCTCCAGCATCAAGGGCGTCGTCGAGGACGTCACGGACATCATCCTCAACATCAAGCAACTCGTCGTCCGCATGGAGGGCGATGAACCGCGAACCATCGTCCTCGAAGCCGATACCGCCGGCAAGGTCACCGCCGGCATGATCAAGACCGACCCGAACGTCGAGGTCATCAACTCCGATCACGTCATCGCCACCCTTGCCGACGACATTGACTTCCGCGTCGAGATGCTCGTCCGCAAGGGCCGTGGCTACGTGACCGCCGAGGAGAACACCCCCGTTGACCAGGACCAGGAAATCGGCCACATCCCCGTTGACAGCCTCTTCTCGCCGGTCACACGGGTCCGCTACCGCACCGAGGACACCCGCGTCGGTCAGCGCACCAACTACGACCGGCTGCTCCTGGAGGTCTGGACCAACGGCACCGTCAAGCCCGAGATGGCCGTCGTCGAGGCCGCCAAGATCATGCGCAAGCACCTCAACCCGTTCGTCGAATACTTCCAGCCCGGCGAGGAACTGGGCGTCGCCGCCGCCCCGGCCGCCGAGGAGGTCCCCGGCGCCGAGGAGTACGTCTCGGAACTCGAACGCAAACTCGCCATGCCGATTTCGTCGCTCGACCTCTCGGTCCGGGCCGCCAACTGCCTGGAGTCCGAGAACATCATGACCGTCGGCCAACTCGTCCGCCTCTCCGAGGACGAACTCCTGGCCATCCGCTCCTTCGGCAAGACCAGCCTCCGCGAAATCAAACGCAAACTGGCCGACCTCGGCCTCACCCAGGGCATGGACCTCGAGGGTGTTACCGCCGGCGGCGGTGGGGGAGGGAGTTCCTGATGCGCCACCGCAAACGCGGCAGAAAACTCAGCCGGACCGGCAGCCACCGAAGGGCACTCCTCAGGAGCCTCGCCGCCGCCCTCTTCCAGCACGAGTCCATCACCACCACCGTCCCCAAGGCGAAAGAGGCACGCCCGTTCATCGAGCGGCTCATCACGATCTCGAAGCGCGGCACGCTGGTGTCGCGGCGAATCGTGGCTTCCAGGCTCCAGGACGAGCCACTCGCCAAGAAGTGCTGCGAGGTCTTCGCTCCGCGCTATGCCGACCGCCCGGGCGGCTACACCCGGATCATCCGCTTGGCGAAGCGGCGAATCGGCGACGCCAGCCCGCTGTGCCTCCTGGAACTTGTGGACAAGGTCCAGAAGGAAAAGCCCAAAAAAAAGGGGAAAAAGTAAGAAGTAATTCCCTGTTCCTGCTTGCGGCTTAACCATCCGCTTGCGGCTTAACCATATCCTCCCTCTCCCCTTGTGGGAGAGGGGTGGGGTGAGGGAGCCACCCTCATGGCCGACTGCATCTTCTGCAAGATCGCCGCCGGTGGGATCCCCTCGACGAGCGTTCACGAGGACGATGTCTGCTTGGTCTTCATGGACATCGGTCCGCTCTCGCCGGGCCACACGCTGGTCGTCCCCAAAAAGCACTACGAGATGATCTGGGACATGCCTGAAGCGGAGGCCGCGCACCTCGGCAGGCTGATCCCGCGCCTGGCCGCGGCCGTCAAGGGCGCCGTCGGCGCCGAAGGGATCAACCTCCTCCAGAACAACGGCCGGACCAGCGGACAGGAAGTGATGCACGTCCACTTCCACCTGATCCCTCGCCACGCGGGCGACGGCCTCGGGTACCGGTGGCCCGCCAAGCCCGCCGACCCGGCGGTCCTTGCGGCCGAGGCCGAGGCGATCCGTAAGCGCCTGAAGGCGTAGAGACTGTTTGAGAACCAGGAATCCCCCTCACCCCCTCCCTCTCCCCCCTTTGCCAAGGCTTCGGAGGGCAGGCCCGCAAGGGGAGAGGGAGGTCATGAAACAGTTTCTTAGTACTACAACGCTACAAGTCCGCTGCCGTGATCTTGGCTGTTCAGCCCGAAGGGCTGGAACAGGGCAGCCCAGGGCAACGCCCGGGGTATTCGGGCCCGCCT
>Ga0315284_10001400_pt1 | contig 34427 bp, 62 predicted proteins | sample YL17G09_16_MG_FD_203696 | JGI IMG/M metagenome (GOLD analysis project Ga0315284, IMG submission 203696) | Sediment microbial communities from Yellowstone Lake, YNP, Wyoming, USA - YL17G09_16 | ecosystem: Environmental > Aquatic > Freshwater > Lake > Sediment | place: USA: Wyoming | collected... | reverse complement strand
TCATAAGCTCATGACGGTGGTTCGATTCCACTCATCGCTACTGAAAGTTTTGAAAAACCGAGTTCGTTTGACGAATTCGGAATTCGTCGGGGTCGTAAGTCATTGCCTTCCAACAACTTACGACACCGTTACCGAGCCGGTAACGGCGTTACCCGACTGGTTTCCTATCGGAAACCGCTCTTTAACGCCCCCTCTCATGCTGAGGGGTTTGGAACGACTTCCCGGTGTCGTGGCAAAGACCGGGAATTTAGCCTTGCGGTTGGTGGGTACAACGGAAAGCCTCCAAAACTTTCGCTTTCGAGTTCGATTCTTGACAGGGCTGCTGAGAAAATACAGGAGTGTGGTGTAATGGTAACACGTTGGTCTCCAAAACCGAAAATGCGAGTTCGATTCTTGCCACTCTTGCTCTCTTATATTGGCGTATGTTGTAGCGGTTTCTGCAAGCGGTCCTGATAAGACTGAAGTCTAGGTTCGACTCCTAGTACGCCAACTTGAAAGGCAACATGAATTTCAAAGAACAGGTATCAACAGAAAAGAACACAATGGTTGTCCATCTTAAAACAGATTGGGCAACACGTATTCTTGACATGGCATCAGAAGTAAGGCTTTGTCGAGACAATCCTGTTGGTGGCTGGAAGCCATGGGGCTACGATCAAGATTACGAATGGGAAACATATCAAGTATCAAGAAATTCGGTTGAAGGATTTCAATATGCTCATGATCGTAATGATTGGTGCGAGGTTGGTTTCTCGCCATTGCCGTTCTTGAATGCCACGCCTTTGACATGGAACATTGTCGGAGTTGTAGAACATCCGATAACTTGGATTGAAAATGCGATGAAAAATCATCTTCATCAAACAGATGGAGATGGAGTTGATGCTTTGCCGAAAACTCCACAGGACTATGCTAAGTTGTGGGTTTTGTTTACCGAGAAGATCGTTGCTAATGCCACGGTTTTCAGAGTTGAAGATCTTGTGGCCAGTCGTCCTGCAATTCGATTTTATGATGTATGGGACATTGTGTCCAAGGTTGCAGAACCTTTGGGATACATGCAGAACAGCTATGAGGAATACGAATCAGAAACCCCAGACAGAGAATTTGTCAAGCCGATAAGATCGGCTTGCTCGGTGAGTGTTGTAGTAGCGGCGAGGAACAATGGTCCTTATTTGAAAGATGCTTTGCATTCGGCGTTGAATCAATCACGAGTTCCGATGGAAGTGATTTATGTGGATGATGGATCGACAGACAACAGTTTGGAAATTGCTAAGACTTTCAAAGATGTGAAAGTCATTTCAAAACCATGGACTGGAGTTTGTGATTCGAGAAACATGGGTGCAAAGGAAGCCAAAGGAGATTATCTGCTCCATTTAGATGGAGATGACATTCTGCCTTACTGGTACATCGAATATCGACTACGAGCTTTGTCGAAAAACCCGACTGCATCATTTGCTTATGGCAACGCACAAGCGTTTGGTGGTGGATTCAATCAGTTCTGGACTTGTCCAGAATGGTCTCTTAGAACTTTGTGGGCGTCCAATTTTTGTAATACGCCTTCATTGATGAGAAGAGATCATTTTTGGGACATCGGTGGCTGGAGAGAAGGTATCGGCACAGCATGGGATTGGGACTTGTACACGAGATTTGGAAAAGCAGGGTTTAGCGGAGTTTATGACAAAAACGCTTTTCTGCTTTATCGACACCATGAAAAAAGCATCAGTGCTCATCAAAATCTGAAAGATGAAAAAACATCTGTTGATGCGGTGACGAGGATGAATTATCTGTGCAGAAACATGTTCTGTAGAACACAGATTGGGGCAGTTGTTTCTGATAGATTGATTGGGTTATTTCCGAAATGGCTTGATGCAATCGTGGAGAACATTGAAGAGTATCGTCAGGCTTTGTTTGAAGAAGAGATGTTTCCGCACTTTGGGAAGCCTCATTACAACAAGCCGTGCCTGAATATTCTTTTCACAGGAGATATTAAGCACAGAGGTTTCATCAATGATCAGATCAACCGAGTGGCCGATAATTTTTATTCGGTCAAACTTTGTTGCGAACAATGGACCAATGTGTTTAGTACAGAAGAAGAAAGAAGATCTAATGTTGCACGATTTTTAGCGAAGAGTTATAATCAGTTGCTGCAAACAGATTGTGAATTGGTTTGGTTCTTGGAAGACGATGTGATTCCTCCTTCGAATGCTATGAAGGATTTGAATAAAGCAATCACTGCTGCGGTGTTGCCGCTTCCAGCGGTGGCTGGGGTTTACAGAAATAGACATGATTCAAGTCATATCATTGCCCATGAGTGGCCGAATTTGAAGAAGACAGAAAGTATCATAGACTTGACCGACTTCCCGAAGAAGGACAAGTATGTGGACATGACTGGAACGGGATGTCTGATGATTTTCAGACCTTATGCAAGTCATAAGTTTGAATCACATTACAAAGGCATCCCGGCTCATGATTGGAACTGGTGCATAAAGTTGAAGAACAGTGATCTTCCTCAAGTGAAGAAGAAGGTGCTGTTGTTGAGTAGTGTTCAATGTCGTCATCACCAGACGCTTGAAACGTACATTTAGACCGAACCGTCGTTCAGTGGTAGGACATCGCTCTGATAAGGCGATAATGGAAGTTCGATTCTTCCCGGTTCGACTTGCCCGGCCATTAGCATAATGGAAATGCAGCAGACTTATACCCTGCCCCGAAATGGAGCCACCTGATTAGTGGAAGACGGGGGTTCGATTCCCTCATGGCCGACAATAAAGATATGAAAATGTTTTCAGATTCGTAGAATCCATACTACTATATGGTATGGCTAAATGTAACAAATGCGGCTTTGACAAGCCCGAATCTGAATTCAACTTTAACAAGACAAAAGGTCGGATCGAATACCATTGTAAGCAGTGTCACAGCGAGTACCTTAAACAGCATTACGCTAAGAACAAAGGGTATTACAAAGACAAGGCGAACAAAAGGAAAGAAGACACACGAACTTGGATGATTGAATTCAAGTCTCAGTTTTCTTGTTTGAGGTGCGACCAGAACCATCCAGCAGCTTTGGATTTTCATCATCAAGACCCAGACAAGAAGGATTTTAATCTGAGTGATGCTGTTAATTATGGATGGTCGAAAGAGAAGATTTTAGAAGAAGCTGAGAAATGCTCGGTGTTGTGTGCCTCATGTCACAGGATACATCACTGGGAAGAAAAACATAGCCTGTCCAGCGGAACTGGTGCTGAGTCTACGAAACTTGGTTAGGTAGGGTTCGACTCCCCCACGGGCTACTTGCGATCTATTAGTGGCGGAATTGCACAATATCCTTTATGGATTTAAGGAGGAGTGGGCACCGAGTCGCCTGTTGTGCGGCGAAAGCTTCGCAGGTTCGAGTCCTGCCTGATAGATTGCAAATTTGCGGGTGTAGCTCAATGGTAGAGCCATAGCCTTCCAAGCTAAAGACGAGGGTCCGATTCCCTTCACCCGCTCTGCCTACCATCCCTCGAAAGGAGCGATCCCTCAGTATCAGGGCAAAACTGAGATATGCGTTATTGATGCTAGTGGCAACATGTCTGTTTTCCAAACAGAATTCACCCGTTCGATTCGGGTATGACGCACTTGGAACGTAGCTCAATGGTAGAGCACTTAAATAGACTTTTCACCCCTTGTCCTTAATTGGAATTTTCGGAAGGTTTACATCTTTTGGAGATAGGGATGTCGGTTCAATTCCGACCGTTCCAACTTTTGCAATGAAACAGTGTAAGATCTCATAAATCTTATGACACTCGGGATGGTAGTTAGCCGAGTAAAGTAATCTATCCACATTGGCAGGTGGTTCAATAGCTAGAACGCCTAAAAATAGACTTTTCGCCCCTTGTCCTTAATTGGAATTTTCGAAAGGTTTACATCCATTCCAAGGAGGAGATCTCGGTGCGAATCCGGGCCTGCCGTCTTAAATTAAAGTCTCGACAGTAAATATGGTATGAGAAATTTCATCATAACAATCCTTGCTGTTCTGACTTGTGTCGGATGCACGTATCATAAACCAACTCATTTTGTGGGCAATGTCCAGACAATTGATTCAGAGCAATTCATCTGTAAGGTGAAACTAGATGATCAGGTCTCTATCAGGTTGTTGATTTTGAAACATGCACCTGATGAAATAGCTAATCTTGATGGCGACTTCGCAGTCGTTGCAGCCAACGTCGGATCGACGAAGGGATTGTCGATTGAAGAGATTGGTAACTTTCACATTAACAAGCAAGGAAGAACAAACGAGAGTCTTGTTTACTCAAAGGTCTTCAATGATCTGGAAGGACTCAAGCAGTTCATTAAAGAACAAGCTAAAGTTGGTGCCAAAGATGATGACACTTTGATGGTTTACACAATAGGACATGGTGGCGGCGATGGCAGTTTGATGAGACTCGGCCAGCGTGCTGGGCTGATGCGAATACTCGCAGAAGTCTCTGAAGAGAATCAGCAAAGAATTTTCTGGTGGCAGCTAAGTTGTCATGCTGCTGCTTCTTTGCCTTCTATAAACACATTGACAGAGGAACAAAAACCTTTGTTTTCAATGACGGCATCATCTCCTGCAAATGAAGTAAGTTACTTTAATACGCAATCTCAATTGATGGAAAAGATGTTTGTTGCTCTGGCTGAAAAAAACAAAAGCATTGATCCTGATCAAGATGGAAATGTTGATGCTGGTGAGTTAAAAGATTTTATGATCAAAAATTATGGTCAGAAGCGTGGATCTTTGATGTATGCTGCTGATCCAAAACAGATAGTTTTTGGTTTGAACGGTGGTCTTGCTAACAAGATTCCGATCATCGACAGGAATAATACTCAGAAAGACTACCCAAAGTATTATATTCCTTTTCCGAATAAGAGGTAGTTACATTCCCATGACCCGAATAGTGGTTCGTCGGCCCCGGCTGTTAACCGGTGGGCACAGAAATGTGTATGAAGGTTCGACACCTTCCGTGGGAGCTACATAAAGAATGATGTCTTGCTTAAAGAATATCATGATGATATGATGTGTTAATGGTTCCTTGGCATGTCTGGTGATTGCAGAAGACTGTTAATCTTCCGAGGTGGGTTCGATCCCCACAGGAGCCTCTTTCCCGAAAGGGAAAATTACGAACGGCCTTCGCAAGAAGGACTATGTGATTTGTTTCAATTCACATGGAATGCAGACGTGACCATCTGAAATAATGGTGGTTCATACAAGATTGTCTTAAGGGATTACACCTCCACTTAAACGTGAACATGGGGGTTTAGCATTGTTGGAATGCGTCGGTTTGAAACACCGAAGAAACGGGTTCGACTCCCGTACTACAAATCTCTTGAATTTCTTCCTTGTGCTTCGTTCGTAGATGCAGCTATGGCAGAATGGTTATGCACCCGGCTCTTAACCGGAGCGTTAAACGCAATGTAGGTTCGATTCCTACTGGCTGCACTTGATTAAATTTTTCTTAGGATTTTAATCACATGACGCTCTTATAGTATCGGAGGATACTATGAAGAGATGTTCAAAGTGTAAACTTGAGAAAAGATTAGATGAATTTCATAATTGCAAAAGCAAAAAAGATGGCAAGCAGCCTTACTGCAAGTCGTGTTTGATTGTGGCGACCAAGAAAGATTATAGGGTCAACAATCGCAAGCGTGTGTTCTCTGAGCGAGCTAAAGCAAAGAGAGATGAGATAAGAGGGATTTTTAATTCTATAAGGGCACATAATGTTTGTGCTTTTTGTGATGAATCAACTTTGTGTTGTTTGGATTTTCATCATCTCGATCCAAAACAAAAAGATCTGTCTGTTTCTCGACTGTCTTTTGCAAAAAGCAAAGACAGGATGTTAAAAGAAATGCAGAAGTGCGTAGTTGTATGTTCTAACTGCCACAGAAAAATTCATGCTGGTTTACTGGAGCCTAGCATTGATCAGTTGTGTGAAATTCCAGATTTGGAGGCTTTGAAATGAGACATCGTTATAAACAGTGCCACGACATAATTACATGGTTTCGTGGCAGATTGGAATGCACTCGCCTTTTAAGCGATGAATATGAGAGTTCGATTCTCTCCGGGACCACTATGCCCTTGTAGCTCGAAGGTCGAGCAGGAAGCTTTTAACTTCTCGGTGACAGTTCGATTCTGTCCGGGGGCAATTATCAAAGGATGTACGATGAAAGAAAATGATGGTACAATTGTTGGAGTCTGTGTTGTTGCATCGCTGATCGTAGGATCAGTGTTTGTGATGATGAAGCTTCTCGAAAAACCAAGGAAATAACATGTTCCCTTTGAAGGCCAATTGTGTGATGCCAGTTGGAGATCAACCGGGAGCATTTGGGTTTCGTAGAAAACATGATATTCACACTGGCGTTGACCTTTACACCGTTGAAGGTGCAGAGGTTTTTTCCATCGAAGATGGGATTGTGGTCAAAGTTGATATCTTCACTGGTCCAAAAATTGGAATGGGCTGGTGGAATGAAACTCGGGCCGTGATGATTGAAGGAAAGTCAGGCGTTATCAACTATGGCGAGATCAAGCCATCTTGTATCGTCGGACAAGAGATCAAAGCCGGAGAAGTGATTGGCGTTGTGGTCCCTGTTTTGCCTCCAGACAAAATTCGACAAGACATTTATGGACATAGCTGCTCGATGCTACATATTGAAGTATATCAACATGGACATCGAGAGTTTGCAACTTGGGAATTGGATTGTCCAATGCCAAGTGGGCTTTTAGATCCAAGTCAAATGTTGATGGGGGCTAACAATGCACGAAGCAAACAGAAAATTTTGGAAGATGTGTGAGGTGAAGTACGAGAAGTATTTTCACGGACCAAATGCGATAGTTGAATGCGGAAGTCACAACGTCAATGGAGTCGTCAGGGAACACTTCAAAGATTTCGTTGAATACATTGGTGTTGATTGGCGTGCTGGAGAATGTGTTGATCATGTGTCTTTGATTCATGATCTTCCTTGGAAGGAACGATTTGACACATTGATTTCATCATCTTTGCTGGAGCATGATCCTTATTGGGTCGAGACTGTTGTTAAGATGGTTGAACTCATCAAGTCAAGTGGTGGAATGTTCTTAAGTTGGGGCGGAATGTTGAATGTGATTCATTGTGAAGAACACGCTTGCGATGGACTATTTCATCCACTTTCTCCACAGAAGGTTTCCATTGTTCTGGAAAGACTGGGAGTTTACATCCACGAATTTGGCTATGAGACAAATTTTGGTGGAGGCCCCGGCGAGGTCTACTTGGTTGCTTTCAAGAACAAAGAATTCGCTTTGGGGGATAGATCGGTTGAAGAGTTTCTTCCAGAAGACAAATTGGATCTGACAGAAGACGAAGAGAATCGTTTTCGATTGAACACACAGAAATAAATCTGAGCAGGCGGAACTGGGAAGTATTTCAGTAATGCCGGACAGAACCAGCAGATCATGTTTTGTTCTGACCAATAATATTGGGTTCCGAGCAAGACAGATCCAATGATGTCTAAACGATTGAATCCAAAATTTGTATCAGAGAATCTGACAACAAAGTTTGGGCCAATGTTTTTGAGATCACAGGCACGTAACAGAACTTCTGGTGTTCCATCAGTGAGACCTTCTCTTGTCAATCCAACGGTTGGGTCGTCGAAGAACCAAAGGTTGGATTCACAATAAGGTTTGATGGTGAAACAGGGTTTCTGCATGACCTATTTAGTCATGCACATGGATGATACGAGCAGTCCGATCCAGCACGAATCGTGCTGGCTCCATGCAATCTTTCGGGATCATGATTTGAACGCTGGACGTATCGTGGCAGTCATAGCAAGAGAACACCTTAATTAGCCAGCCTTCCTCGGTGGCTCGAACGGTGAGTTCTTGTCCGCCGAATCTGGCAGACTTGGAGAGGGCGGCGACATCCTCTCTTGTGACACGAGGGCCGTAACAACGAGGTTGTTTGTCTTGATCAAACTTCTCGTGGTTCGACTCAGCAGCGGTGATGGCTTCCCAGAGGTTGATTGGATTGCTGGTGAATTCCATTTGAGTTCTCCAAAAAGGTGTGATTGAAAAACCAAGGGGATTGCCCCAGAAGAGGTCCACTACGTTCTTCCGTATTCCTCTGCAAGTGGATTGCAGCTTTTGCCTTGGTGAAAGAAGACAATTGCGAATGGCGTGCCAAAGGCACAAAAGACGCAAAACAAGCAGAAATCACGCAGAAATGCGTAAACGATCAGAAGATTTCTTCTGAAAGCACAAGAAAATTTGTGATCCGGGGTCTGGAACACAAAAGAATTTGTGGTCAAAGAATTTCTTGTTATTGCCCGTTTTCCTGATGGAGAAAACTCAAATTTTCCGATAACTGCAATACATACGGTTATGAGAAAATTTATTGTTTACGAAATAAGAAATACAAAAACAAATCACGTGTATATTGGGGTGTCTGGCTCTAGTTGGTGTAAAAGAATCTCAGACCACTTATCTCAATTAAAAAACAAAAAACATCCATCTAAAAAATTTCAATTATTTTGGGATGAATCAAATGGGATAGTTGATTGGTCCTTTAGAGTTTTGGTTTGCGACATTGATGGATTTTGCCAAGCAAGAAAAGAAGAGACTGTCATTTTGGGTGAAACATCAGAAGATTTGATCTTGAATGCAAAAAAGAAAACGGGTGTTGGATGGGACAAGATTGCTCAAGTCAAAAATTTGAAAAAACAAGGAGCGGCCTTAAAAGAGATAAGTGAATTGGCGAATGTCTCAATGTCCACTGCAAGCAAAATCATCAACAACTACCCACAATTTAGTAGATAGAAAAAACATTGCCCGATGGTGTAACGGTAGCACGCAAAACTTTGGATTTTGCTGTCCACGTTCGAATCGTGGTTGGGCAACTCTCGCAGAAACACACTTCGCTGGCTGGTGGCCATTAACCACAGTAAGCCGTGAGATTGATTGACGGACAGCAGTGATCATTACTTGAAGTCGAGGAAATCAGCGATGGGGCTAGGCATAGCCCGGTGTTCTGCGAGGTTTATTGCGAAGTCATCTAATGGTAGGATGGGACTCTCTGAAAGTTCTCGTGTTGGTTCGACCCCAGCCTTCGCAACTTTTGCAAAGTGGAAAAACTTTTTCTCTCATTTCTGGGCGTACCCCACTTGCAACGAAGAGCAATCTTCGCCTTAAACGCTGCACTAAATGGATACGGTCTGACAGACACCAATACCAAAGTCTGTCATTTTGCCCGATAGTGTAATGGTAGCACACAACACTCTGGATGTTGGAGTCTAGGTTCGAGCCCTAGTTGGGCAACTAAATGGTAGCACTTTCTTTAAGATTGACGGTTCTGATTACAGCAGAAATCACTTGAAGAGAAGATTGTTGGAAGAACGTCTTCTTAAAAATGAATGCTATGAGTGTGGTCAGATGGCTGAGTGGAACAACAAACCTTTGGTTATGGTGCTTGATCACATCAATGGAAAATCGGATGATAACAGATTGCTCAATCTGAGGATGTTGTGTCCAAACTGTAATAGTCAACAGCCAACATTTTCGAGAAAAACAAAGATGTAGAAAGGAGAGCCATCATGGCCGATGAAATTTTGATTCGAGTCAAGGCCGCACACGAAACCGATTATGACGGAAGTTGTAGCGGCGTAGAGATGAGACACGAAGTTGTGACCTTTGAGCAACTGCTCAAGGAACAGCCAGAATACGTCTTTCAGTGTAGGGGCTACATGTTGGTTGATCCCAAGCAGGGAAAGATCGACCAGAAGACAGCCGACTTCCTGAGAGGACACGGTTGGGTTCATGCAGATACAGCCAAGGATCGTGAAGAACGCAAGGTTGTTGAGCAGGAATACTATCTGTTGGACGAGGAAGGCAAGCACAACTACTTTTACGAACCAAAGTTTTCCAAGGTGGATATCGACAATCTTACAGAAGAGCAGTTGAAGCAATTGGCTCGGTCTGGTAAGATTGTTCAAGTGGTTGGACCGAAGAGCATTTTGCCTCCGGCACAATACAAGAAGCTGCAAGCAAAGCGTGAGCAGCTTGAGAAGCAGAAGATTGCGGCCAAGGCCGCTGCCTATAAGAAGGCGGCGAACAAGAAGGCCAAGGAAATCGCCGCAGCAAAGAAACTTTTGGAAGAGGCAGGGGAGAAGTAATGAAAACATGGATGTTTATGGCTGTCACGTTTCTGGGAATTACATCCACCAACAAAGGATCTCAAGTGTCACGGAGCACGCCAACGTAAGTTGGAGGAGTTGGTTCGATTCCAACGGGTAAAAATCTCTTTTCAACTTGTTCTGAGAGCGTTTTCATGGTTTATCACAATCTGACAATCAAAGCTGTTGATGCAGCAACAGACATTTGGTTGGCTGATGATGAAGGCAATTTGGTTCAAAAAGAAATTGGCGAGATGAAAACTAGAATCTTGCCGGGTACATACTTTGTGCATTTTGGTTTGAAGTCCAAAGGGATCAAAATCGACTTGCAGAAAGATGAAGAGATAATTCAAGGCCGAGGAACCTAATTCTCCGTGGTGGGGAGCAGGACTGCAAATCTTGTGGTAAGCTGTTCGATTCAGTCTTCGGCCTCTTATGCCCGCACCAGCGGAACTGGCGGCGATGCTTCTAACATTGCTTGTGGTTGGGTTCGACTCCTCCTGTGGGTACTTTAGCTTCTAAAATAAAAAATTAGAAGCACATACTCTATTAGAGTATGGAAAAAACATGCAACACTTGTGGCACTTCTAAGACATTTGATGATTTCTCAAAAAACAAGTCGAAGAAAGATGGCTTGAATTGCGAGTGCAAAGAATGTCGCAAGATTTACATCAAGAACCATTACAAAGAAAACAAGGACTATTACAAGAAAAAGGCCAAACAGCAAACCAAAAATTTACGTGTTTGGCTTAGAGGATTGAAGATTGGTCTTGTGTGTGAAAAATGTGGCGAGGATCATCCTGCTTGCATTGAGTATCATCATAAAGATCCTGAACAAAAAGATTTTCAAATTTCAAAAGCTGCTCAACGTGGTCTTGGGAAAGAGAAAATACTTGAAGAGATTGCTAAGTGTTTGGTTGTGTGTTCCAATTGTCACAGGAAGATACATTGGGAAACAAAAACTGGGCCTTACAAATACATGACTGACTGAAATATGCCCGCCGAGTGTGATGGAAGCACGAGACGCTTCGAACGTCTTAGAAGAGGATCGTAACCTCTGGTGGGTACTTTAGGACGATTTGATGTTGAAAGAGAAAACATCTCTGAGGAACTTTAGAGACAAATTCACTGAAGCTTTTATCTTTGGAAGCGGCCCGACATCTTTTGATTATGATGTCGAACTTCCAAAAATCAGTGATCCTGTGTTTTTCATCAATAACACGCATCGTCTGAGTCATTTGTGTCGTAGCGAACATCAGTATTTTTTCACTCATCACATCCACAAGTTTCTTCAAGTTGATCCGGTGACTATCTTCATTCAAAGAATGTTCAATGAATGTGGAGAAAGTTATAAAGGTGTGCTGAACTCAGTAGTCACTCCAATTAACAAGTACATTTCGGTTGACGCTCAACAAGATGACGAGGTGGCGTCAGAGTGGTTCCTTGAGAGCTTCAAACTGAGAGACAAGGATGAGATAGAAAGAAAGAACAGATTGTTGGCATGTTTCGGATCTGCTACTACCGCAATTCATTTTGCTTGGTTTACTGGATGCAAGAAAGTGACTTTCGTTGGATGCAACCCAGACTTGGATACAGATGATTATGATCCAAGGATTAGCAGCGGAAAAATGTTGTTTGAACCAAAAAAGGTCAAGGAAAACAACAGAGTTCTGCCGAAAATGTTAGGGTTGAATGTTGTGCATAGATAAATTTTTGCAAGGATGTAAAGATGGTTGAGATCAATTTGCAATGGCTGGCAATTCCGTTTGGGGTGTATGCCGTATACAAGATTTTGCAAGGTTTATGGGCACTTGTTTCGAGTGTTGGTACGACCGACATTGGACCGATGCTTGGAATGGCCGTAGCGATACAGTGTGGAGTACACGCTTTGGTAAGTTCTGGAATTGCTTGGTTGATTTGGCAAGCATTTAGAGTTATTTGATCAGAAAGGATTCTGTCATGTATTTTACTGATGAACAAATAAAGAAAGCGGCTGCGGAAGCTGTTGTCGTTTCTCCAGATGAACTGACGATTGATCAAGTAAATCGTGAGTTAGACAGGTTAGCTGAATTGCGTTTTGCCGATGCTTTGGCTGTCGATGACGATGAATTCTGGGAAGACATGGATGCTGGATTTGAAGACGATTGACATGCCCTGTGGGTGTGCTGGAAGCATTTCTCTTTCCTAAAGAGACGGAGCAGGTTCGATTCCTGCATGGGGTACTGTGGGTAGGCAACAGGTTACATCCCTGTGTTATCCCACCAGCCCGTCAGTGCTGGCTACCAACTGACATATAGCCCATTAGTGAAATGGTATAACATCTGCTCGACATGCAGAAGTCAGTAGTTCGATTCTACTATGGGCTACTAATAATGGATTATTTTACGATGGAATTATTTTGGTTTTTGGGATTGGCCATATCAAGAAAGATTGTATTGGTTGCCAAAAGAAGTATGGTCTGGCAAAAAGTCTGTTAGTTTAAGACTCGTCAGTCCGAATGAAAAAGGAAACACTAATGGATGTGTGATGGCTCAGCAATATGAGTGGCCAATTCACATCAATAATTGGTAATGGGGTCTTAGCTCAATTGGGAGAGCAACAGGCTGGCAGTCTGTAGGTCAGCGGTTCGACTCCCCTAGACTCCACTTGTAATTTCTCTTTTGGTTGTCTAAATACCAAAAGAGGAATTATGAAACATCTATACCCATTTGCACTAGCAATTGCCGGTTGTGCTCCACAACCAGCCCCACAGCCAATCGTGATTCAACAGCAGCCACCTCAAGTGGCTCCAAAAACGCCAGAGGTTCAGCCTCAAGCGGCCCCTCCTGTGGCTCCGATTGCTCCATCTGCCTCCTATCAGACTGGCTACAATGATGGATATTATGGCACTTGGCTGTCTCCTATTCGTTGGACTCTTGGGGAAGAGTACAGAAATGGATGGAGTGCAGGAAACTGGGACAAGAGATACGGCAAGCCAAACAAATATCCAAAGTAGGAACAATGACTAGATTCAAAACATGGTTAGAACATAAAGATTTCATGGCCAAAGGCGTTAACATGCAAAGCAATTTGCCTTTGGCGAGGCACATTGTGGGTCTGTCTGTAGTAGATGGATATAATTCTGATCAAATTTCAAAAGATCCTGAAGTTCAAAGAAGTGGAGGGTTGCCTAGTGCCGGATCTATTTCCAGAGTTTTGAGGAATTACGGACTTACTGCAAATGTAAGCTCACAAATGCGGAAAGCACGTGCTGGGTCTGAAGAAAAATCTCAGATACAATATGATGTGTATCATAATCGAAACAAATTTGGAAAAAATCCAGAAAGAGATTATGTTCCGAAACATCATAATGATCCACCTACAGACAATGGCGATGAGTGGGAAAGCACTCCTATTCCTTCACACATATCTAAAAACTATGCTGCTCCACCGGGTCAAATGAAAGTTAGGTTGCCAGATGGCAACATAGTATTGCGTCCTCTGAATTATGAAGTTGGGTCTGGAGAAACTGTTGTTAAAGGCAGAAGAAAACAATATGGAGTTCCTCAGAGTCAACCTGATGTCAGACAAGTTAGAAAGCCACAAGTTTCTCAACCGTTTAATGTTCCAAAAAACAAAGCCAAAGTTCCAAGCCAATATCCGTTTGGGAATGATGATTTACTAGATGTTGCTTAAATTTGACAAAAAGGTCATAAATAGTGATACAATGATTACGACGTTCAAAATGTATGTTATTCAAAAAGAAGCTCTGGAAGACCCAATGAGCGTGTTGGACCATGAATCATGGTACACATTTGCTCGAAGTAGTGGTCCGGGCGGACAGAACGTCAACAAAGTCAACAGTAAGGCTATTTTGTGGTGGTCTCCAGCCCATTCCAAAATTTGGAATGGCGATGTGGATTCCATTGCTCGTTTCCAGCAATTGTTTGGGAACAAAATCAACAACGAAGGCTTGGCGGTTATTTCATCTCAAGAATATCGTGATCAACCGTCTAACAAAGCAGCGTGCATGGATAAGCTGAAGGCAATGGTTCAACAAGCCATGACGCCTCCTGTTGAGAGAGTCGCTTCTCGACCCACAATGGGCAGCAATCAACGCAGACTTTCGGACAAAATGGCTGATAAACGTCAAAGAGAAAGGCGTAGTTTCAGGCCAGACTACGAATAATCTGTGGAACGAAAAAGCTGGCAAGAATATTACACTCGTGCAGGGTGTTACGGCACTGAGACGACCTATGAAAAAGCCGGTGAATGGCTATCTGGGATGCTCGTTGAAGACTGGGGATGCGGTTATTGCTTCGCCAGAAAATACATGCAATCTTACAGAGGAATTGATGTTGGTTGCCCCTTAGCGGACAAAAATATCAATCTGTCAGACTATAATTCTTCTGTGGACGGCATTCTGATTCGTCATGTTTTAGAACATGATTATGGATGGAGAAACATTATTAAGAATGCTGTAGGGTCTTTTCACAAGAGACTCTGTGTTGTTTTCTTTATCCCTCCAAATGAAAAAGAAGATTCACTTCACTCCGTTGAGGCGGCAATTGATTGCCCAGTTCTCTCTATCAGCAAATCTGACTTTGAGAGTATACTGACTGCTGGAGGTTGCACATTCACTTCTGAATTGTTGCAAACCGGATCGGCTCCTTTGGGGCTGGAAGTGGTGTATTATGTCGAAAAAAGTCACGATTGTCATACCGTGTAAAGGCAGGCTTCATCATCTAAAACAAACACGAGATGCTTTGTTGTCACAAGACACTAAAGTTCCGTATGATGTTTTAGTGGTTGACTATGGCTGTCCTGATGACACTTTTAATTGGTGTGTTGACAACGGATTAAGCTGTCTCAGAATCAAAGACAATGTTGAAGTATTCAATTTGAATCGTTGTCGCAATCTGGGAATTCGTCACAGCAAATCCGACATTGTTGGTATCATTGACGTAGATTTGATTCCTTCGCCTTATTTCATATCCAAGGCGTTGAGTTTCATGGCTTTGTATGAAACCCCGTATTTACACTATGCAGTGCATTCAAGCCCCACGATTGGCGGCTGGGGAAAATATGCCGAGCCGATTGATGGCGGATATGAGCGATATGCAAAGCTTCCGATTTCCTCAGATGAGGAGGGGGTGTATGCTTCTGTGCCAGTTAATTTTGATTTGATTTGTTCATTCATGAGGCGAGACTTGTGGTCTGCTTTGTCTGGATATGACGAAGAGTTTTCTGGCTGGGGTTTTGATGATGTCGATTTCAGAGAGAGAGCGATATCATTGAATACAAGAGACTGTTTGATCGGTGGCGAATTCAATTGGATCAATCACTGGGAATCAGAAAGTGTCAGGTTCTACACAAACAAGGACAAGAACGATACTAAAGCAAAGAACTTGGCCCGCTTGTTGGATCGAGCGAGAAGTATCAATCTCAATGGATATGGGATAACGGAGAATTATGAGTCACATGAGAATAATCGTGCGATCTCCTAGCGAGGACACTTATGCTCTTCTAGTAAAGAAGATCAAGAGTTCTGGTATCGAGATTTGTAAAGAAAACAAGAAGTGGAACTTTGTTTCAATCAAAGTTCCGAAGACAAAACAAGAGATCTTTTATGATCTTTTAGAGATAGGAGGAACAGTCGAGAGAGACGTTAAGAACGATCTCGATTGAAAGTTTATGACAACAGTTTCATTTGATTTTGATGATACGCTGGCGGAATACAGTTCTGCTGGCTTTAATGAGTTGGTGTGTATTCCACAATTTTTGGAATTACTGAGAGAGTATCATGCTCTTGGATGCAAGTGCATCATTCTAACTGCAAGAACTCCGCAGGACGAGCACATATCTGAGATTGAAGATTTCCTTCTAACTCACGATATTGCACATGCTGTATCGGATGTGGTGTTTACTTCACACGAGCCTAAAGGGCCGTTTGCAGAAGCAATGGAAGTGAATTTGCACTATGACGACAGTGAAGAACATTTGGAGTCGGTGAGATCGTTTGGAATTCAGGCGATTTCATCTATAAGTTTTTAGGGCCGAACTTACCCAGTAAGCTTGTGCTCTGATTGTCGAATTTGACTCCAGTGAAAAGCTTTGCGAATGTGCAGTCAATGCACTCGATGTTCAGTCTGGAGAAGAACTCCTCTGCGGTGATCCACAGAGGAGTATTTTTTTCTATGATGACATAATTGACGGCTTCTTCATTTTCAACAACAGCAAAAGATTTGTTCCCAAAAGAAATGGATCTCGGGAGATGTTTCATGATGAACTCTTCTGCAAGATCTTTGTTTGGGAATTCGCCTTTTTTGATTTCGCCGTCACTTGAAAAAATCATGACGTTCATTTTATCCTCGATTTCATTTGCCTAAATTTCATACATTATGTATGATGGCTTGAGACTTTTGGATTTTTGAAGGCAACATCATGATCGAAGAAAAAAGAATCAATGAGTTCAAGGATCTGTGCGATTCTTGGCCGGTGTATCGCTGCAATTTTGATGAAGTGGACAAAGGAATAAGGGAACGTGCCATAAAAGGCGGAGAAAAGATTCGCAACAAAAAAGGTGCGAGAGACAATCGTTTCAACGACACCAAGAATGGCAGGGGCGTGCATGAAACAAAAGGTGGAGTACACATAGAACTGGTCAACTACTGGATTCATGAATTTAGATCGCACCTTCAGCACTTTGAGCCGGATTATGATGTGAAGTTTGGAAAAGCACTTGCATTTTCTTTGGATCTTGCCGCTATACGTGGCAAAACATGTAAGCCAGACAGAGATTGTCCGACCAGTGAAGACTTCGGTAGTGACAAAAAAAGAGGTTGGTCGTGGCATGAAGTTGATAAGCTTGATAGAGTTGGTCCTTCTTGGCTTATTGCCATAGAAGAACTTGGAGTCGATGCAATCCAATACATTCCTGATGATGCTGTCAGTGTATTCGGCATAACCTGTATGTCAGGGTGGTCTGAGATTTGGGGGTGGTGTACTTACAAAGATCTCAGAGAGTTGGATCGACTAGGATTGTTGACAGATCCATACGATGATGACATGAAAGGAAGGAAAGTTGGTATTTTCTTGATTGATTTGATGGAACAAGGTATGTTGCGGCCAATTGTTCATCTTACAGATGAGCAGATTCTTAATCCCATGGTCATAGCCGCCGCTCAGAAAGCAGTAGAGGACGAAGAGGCAGAGAAAGCGTCGATTTCTCCTCAATGGCACAAAGAATAGCAAATGCCGGTGTAACTCAGTTGGTAGAGTAGCAGTTTTGTAAACTGCCTGTCGGGGGTTCGAATCCCTTCACCGGCTCTTTCTAAAATTTGCGATGGCTTTCGGATTCAACTCTGAATCCGGGGCCTTCGATGAAGATGCCGCTTTTTTGTTGCTTAAAGTTTTGATGAACTGCCCATCCTAAGATTCCCAAAAGAATCAGGATGCAGCCAGCGATAAATATGCGGAAAGTTTTTTCGTCCATAAGTCCTCCACAGCTATATAGTTGCAGATGAGGCAATCCTGCCGGTATCGTATAGTGGCATTACGTCTCCCTCGTAAGGAGAACACAGGGGTTCGATTCCTCTTACCGGCTCTATGAGTAGTATTGACAGTTTGGAAGGCGTAAATTTTTCGATTGAAAACATTCATATCGAAAGAAAGAGGCTGGAAGAAAAAAGGAAAAAGTTACTTGTGGAGTATTTGCAGCTTCAAAAAGAAGAGGCAGACTTGCAAAGAATTTGTCCTCATGGTAACATGCTTTACGACACTGAAGGATGGGCCGATCCCATCTCTCATTGTCCAGACTGTGGTTTGGTGTTTTGAGATCGAAAACTATGGCAGCGAAGCTAAAAACGATCTCTTCGCCCCTTGTTTCCCTTACGGGAAAATGTAAGATGGGAATTCATCAGCAAAAACCTCATAAGTTTCGATTGCAGGAGTAATGACCTGCCGCTGCCACCACGTCCGTTAGATCCAAGTGGCTACGGAGCCTCGCTTACACCGAGGAGTTCGCAGGTTCGAGTCCTGCACGGACGACTGTACAATTTTTGCATTTCGGGGTTCAGGTCAAAGGATGATTCAGATGACGAAGACGTTCGCAGTGTACTGTGGTGTCGCAATCGCAACTCTGGTAGGTCACTACACGCTGAATACGCAGCGTCACATGACCAACATGGAGTTCTTGTTGAAGGCGTCAGATACGAAGGAGAGGATTCAGAACGATCAGATCGGTGAATTGATCTCCGGTTTACAACTGGCAAATCAGAAGAACGAGTCATTGAGGACTGAAGGGTATTTGGCCGGTGTGGCGGATGTGATCAACAAGCCAGATCACTTCATGGCGATTTGGCATCAAGGGTATGATCGTGGTTCGGCTGTTCAGGCCGATGCAATGAATGTCAGTATGAGGTTGAAGCCGGTGCCAGAGAATCTTCCGACTCCAATCGCAGAAGAAGAGAAGAATTTTCCGGCAACCACGCTCACAGAAGAGGGAGAGATTGTTCCGCCGAAGAATAAGTAGTAGTCGTGGACTAAACCAAGTGAGTTCCTCATGTTTTATCTTGGTGATTGAGTGTGACCGTGAAAATATGAGACTGCCTCTGACCCCGTATACAGCGTCAGAGCCTAAGATTCTGGTCACACTCTTGTCTGTTTCAGAGTGTAGGGAAGTGGTATCCCGCCAAGTTTGGGACTTGGAGACTCGTGAGTTCGAATCTCACCACTCTGACCTTCTTGTAAGGACGGTAGTACGACGGCAAGCTAGCGGTCGAGCGTACATCGGGTCGAGCGAGAACGCATTGTTGAACGTAACAATTGTGAGAATGGTTCTCTGTCTGCGGAAGCCACAGGTGGTCATTCTACGAGCAATTGAGTACGACGGCACATGTGAAAATGTACTTGCCCTTTAACCAAAGGAAATATGTCAGAGTCATGGTGTAAAAGCAGCACGCCTGATTGGAATTTAGGAGGAACTGGAGCATTACCAGTTGACAACAAAACTGACAAAAAGCTGATGGAGCGAGATGAGTGCAGTCTGTACTGTCTTATAAACAGCAAACAGACGTTGAGTAATTTCAAAACCTGCCCCATGTCAGGCGAAAAAATGACATAGCATGTAGCTCAATGGTAGAGCGTCTCTCAACAAAAGAGAAAGTTATCGGTTCAACTCCGATTATGCAGCCCCCGCTTGTGGGAAAAAATACGAGCAAAAAAACTGGTCAGGCCCGGAAAAATATATTCCGGGCTTGGCCTTTTTGCTATCTTGGTCTAGTGGTACGACGCAATCTTGGTAAGATTGAGATGCTGGGTTCGATTCCCAGAGGTAGCTCTTTGACTTAAACCAAATTGAGAGATCAATTTAGGACGAGTACAAAAATTGGAATCCTGATCATGGAATTGATTGTTGCATTTGTTCTAGGGTTCTCTGCATACTTCGCCAGAGAAGTCATCAAAAAAAGCTTCCCAGATCACTGGGAGGCTTTTTTTGTTTGGGATATATGGCCTCGCTGCGAGAGATGTGCTACAATTCGTGGACTGCAATTGGAGAGTTCTTGCACCATGTACAACTTTGATGGTGATTGGTTCGATCCAAAGAATCCGAATCGACCGCAACTTTTGTGTCGTTGTTGTGCTGAGGAACATCATGACTATTGGGAAGAAATGTGGGCCGACTACAACAGCGGGAGATTGTAGTATGCGTGTAATGTGTAAGGATTGTCCTTTTAACCCACAATCCGTAACTTTTAGTTATCGAGATGATTGGGTTAAAGAGTTGGAGAATGTACAGTTCGAAAAACAAACAGATATGCCGCAAGGGTGCCACATGCTGCCGCAAGGGCAAGTCAAAGGCAACCCTTTACAAGCAGACCAAAATTTTCAATGCGTTGGTCACATTGAGTACATGAAAGCCAGAAGATGAGATACACCAAATACGACCCCATCCTGAATTTCTACAAAAGAAACAAGGGCGTTGGATATTCTGGTCTATGCAAGGCCGCAGGCTATCAGCATGATCAGAAATCAGGAATGAATCGTTGGTTTTCGAAGTACATCAAGAGGCTGGAAAATCTTGGGTATCGACACTGTAAAGCTGCCACAGAAGTTACAGGTGGCGACAATGATTATTTGATCATTGATCACAAGAAAAAAGAGTTTTGTTTCTGGGAGAATGGGTTTACACCATTTTGTGGCGACACCTTTCCAGAAACTCATGATTTGAAATATTGGGCCAATCACAGGAATTGATGTAATTATTGAGCTAAAATTCATCCGTAATGGCGGTTATGTTGCTCATATAGAGGATGTGGCTGACTTTAAGGCACAGAAAAGACATTGACTTAAATCACGGAATTTAGCATCATGAGTAAGTTCGGCAAAAAGATCATTGAAGGTCTTGAAAGATTATTGCGGGATCTCCAGTCTGACGAATCTCTTGAGGTCACAGAAGTCAGGAGGGTTGATACTCCAGATGGTCCGATGCACATTCGCAGAAAGGTGATATATCATGAACGAGGAATTAACAGAGGAACTGAAGACGAAGCACCCGAAGTTTTTCCGTAATTTGCACGGAGACCCCACTAAGACTTGCATGGCTTGGGGCATCGAATGTAGCGATGGGTGGTTCGATCTGTTGTCAAAACTCTGTGACGATATTGCGGCACTTAATCCACCAGATGATTTCTGTTTTGCACAGATCAAAGAGAAGTTTGGCGGACTGAGGGTTTACATCGACAATGGGACGGATGCCATCTATGACCTCTTAGATGAAGCAGAGAAGAACTCTTACGAGATTTGTGAATCTTGTGGAACCCGTGATGATGTTACGTGTGAAGGATCATGGGTTAAAGCTTTATGCAAAAAATGTAGGAGTCAAAGATGAGTGGCAGTCCACGAGATCTAGTCAGAGAATATTTCCCTAAAGCCTCAGATGACGAGGCTCGTGATGTGTTGTGGGGTTGTACTGGATGGCCGAACTTTTTCGATACCAGAGATGGGAGATCAATTCCAGAAATTCTGAGAGAACAACTCAGTGAGATTGCAGAGAAGTCTGGAGGAGATCCTTTTATTGCCTGTTGTATGGCGGTGCAAGAGATGGATCAGGCCATGGAGAGAGGCAAGCGTGAGCGAGAAGAAAGAGTCAGACTTGTCGCTTATTTGTTGTGGGAGAAAGAGTGCAGAACCATGATTAGTGAAGAAGAAACGCTTCGCTTCTGGCTGAGAGCAGAAGAGATGACCGATTAAGGAGGATGATTGGGTTAAAGACGGAAAGCCGGGTTAAAGACGGAAAGATATAAGGCCACGCTTAACGGTGATACTTCAGAAGTGCAACAGGTGTTTGGCTGAAAACTGCCGGACTTATAGTGAACTTGTTGTGTACTGGAGGAGATTGGTTCGATCCCAATCGTGGCCACTATGATGAACTTTGAAGAATATTATCAACACTACCTGAGTCTGCACCAGAATAAGACTTGTCGTAGGCTGCACGTTGTTGGGCAGTTGGCGACAATTTCGTTTTTGGCGTTTATTGTTTACATGGGAGGATGGTACTGGTTACTTTTGCCAGCGTTGCCTTTCGTGGTGTATCCGTTTGCTTGGACCGGTCATTTTGTATTTGAGAAGAACAAACCAGCCGCTTTCAAGAATCCTTTGTGGGCTAAGGTGTGTGATTGGAGAATGCTATGGGACATCCTGCGAGGAAAAATTGAACTTTAGAAAGTGTTGGCGTATTTGGTGCAAGACGATGGGCAGTCGTACAAGTGACGATGACTTTGAGTCTGATGTCTCGGCTTTGATTCGTACAATTTTCTGGCTGGTCAATATCATAACTTGTGGATTCATCATCGCAAATTGTATCCGTCACTGGTAAATAGTTTTACGGCAATCTTCAGCTTACGCTGGGCATTCAAGGTCTTATTGGCTCGACACTGATGTAACGACGATAAGAAGTAACGCTGTAAAAAGTAGAATGGGCAATTGTCGAGGGCTGCTGCAAATTCCAGCGGCCCCAATGCGGCCATGATGTAGTGGGAGCCTACTTGCTTGCCAAGCAAGATGTCCGGGTTCGATTCCCGGTGGCCGCTCTATGAAAGATAATTTTGATTGGATACCAGCCGCATTGATGTTATTGCTGTTGGGACTTGTTTTGTATCAATCGTTTTTGATGATAAGACTTTTTCTGGGAGGAATGCCATGGATGGTTTTTGGTCCATTGTAAGAGGATGGGACAAGCTCGGTCAGTTCATTTTCCTATTGATCGTATTGGGCGGAATTGGTACATTGATACAGAAGGTTGCATACTATTCTGTAGTATCCATCCGAGGATGGCCACCTGTAGAACAACATTTACAAGAAAGCGAGGAACAAGATGGCTAAAGGAAATAACTCTCAGCAAAAAGACAAGAAGAAGAAAAAGACAAAAGGCGTTACTGCACCAAAGACCCCCAAGAAGTAATGATTCAAGAACTTTACAATCAGATTTCTTCTAAGATGGACGAGATCGACCTGCAAGAAGAAGCTGATTTGTTCATAGGTCACTATAACATTCGCAGCTACATTACGTCAGCACGCTATTACAAGGCTCTTGCTGCGTACTGCATGTTAAAGTCGCCGAAGAATGTCCTTGAATTAGGAACTTGTTCTGGGGCGAGTGCTGCTTGTCTGTCAAAGTATGCTTCAAAAGTCTTGACGATAGATGTTGATTTTCGTCATGTTCATAATTCTGAAGTGCTTGAGAGCAGGGGCATTGTCTTTAAGAAGGTGAGTCCAGAAGAAACAGTCAATGTAGATTTTGTAGGTCATGATTTGGTCTTTATTGACATAGATCACACCGGGCTCAAAGAAACCGTATTACACAATCGTCTTAAAGAATCCTACAAAGGATATGTGTTTTGGGATGACGTGCAGAGCAATGCTGGAATGAGAAAATTTTGGGACGGCATAGATCGTCCTAAAATTGCTACAGATTGGCATGGCTCTGGGTTTGGCATAGTTCAGTATTAGAAATCAAGGAAGATCATGGTGAATAGAACATTGTGCGACGTGCTCTCGGAAATGCGAGACTGCAATAAAACTCGAAACTTCTCATATCTCAAGGGTCTCATTGAAGAGGCTCAAACTCTTGCCAATCGAATGGAAGCCGGTCTTGGTGAAAAGCATGACTATTTCTCTTGGGTAAAGAAGGCCAAAAAAGAGAAAGAGGAGTACAAGAAATTGCTTGAAGAAACCAACAAGCTCCGTGCAGAGCTTGGCAAAGAAGAGAAAGAATTGTCACGTTACTAAATATGTGATGAATTCAAAAGCAGTTTCTACGAAAGTTAGCAGGTACATGAACAAGTGGTCAAAATACTTTTCATTGTACGACCGTCATTTTGCCAAGTTTGTTGATAAGCAAGTCAATGTCTGGGAAATTGGGGTTTGTGGCGGCGGCTCACTCCAGATGTGGAAGAAGTTTTTTGGCCCTCGTGCTACAATAGTTGGCATAGACATTGAGCCAAAATTCTATTTTGAAGAGGATCAGATACACGTTCATATTGGCAGTCAATCGGACACAGAGTTCTTATCTAGTTTGGTTGAAAAATATGGTCCTCCAGACGTGCTCATCGACGACGGCAGCCACATGCAGATAGATCTTCATGCCACTTTCAAATTCTTGTATCCATTGATGAATAAGAAATCTGTTTATTTCATAGAAGATACGCATACTTCTTATTGGAAGGATTTTGGTGGTGGATTGTTGCGAGACGGTACGATTGTAGAATCATCTAAAAGGTTCGTTGATGATTTGAATGCAAAACACTTTGGCGTCACAACAGAGTTTTCTTTGAACACAAAGGGAATTCATTTTTATGACAGCGTGATTGTCTTTGAAAAAGAATACGATAGAGAAGGGTTGTTACAGTTATGAACTGGAAGTTTCATATCGAAAATTTGCAGAAGGGCGAGTCGGTTTCTTTCAGACCAAAAGGAAATTCGATGCAGCCGAGAATCAATAGCGGAGATCTCGTGACTGTCTCTCCAGACACTTCAAGTGTCTCGGAAGGTGATATCGTTTTTTGTAAGGTCAAGGGAAATTACTACGTGCATCTAGTTAAGTCCGAAAAAACAGATGGGGACAAGAAACTGTTCTTGATCGGCAACAACAAGGGTGGTATAAATGGTTGGGTAACGAGGAACGGAATCTTCGGGAAGGTCACGGAGATTGTTCCTTAAGCACACTAGAAGGAGAGGCAAGGATGCCAGAGAAAACTCTTATCATTGTGGATATGCAACCGGTCTTCAGAGCTTCAAGGGAGCCAAATACGATCATCGCTGTGACCCATGAAATTTTCATGGCCAAGCAAAACAATCACGCCATTCTAATTGTGGAGTATGCTAGGTCAGGAAAAAGCCATACTGGCTTCGATCATTTGCTGAAAGGATACCCACATAAATCTCGAATCAAGAAGTGGGACGATGACGGCAGCAAAGAGGTGATTCGAGCGTTGATTCGCCGAAAGTTTCCAACGAACCTTCTTCGTGTGTGCGGCGTCAATACTGATTGCTGTGTCTTTGAAACAGTAACTGGGTTGCTGTGCAGATTGGGCAAAACGAAAATCGAAATTGTGAAGAAGGCTTGCAACAGCGAGAGCACAGATTTTGATTGGCGTGGTTACTATAAACATCCGAATTTGAGGCTGGTATGAGTGAGCCAAACACAATCAAGCAAGTCATTGTCATGCGGAATGACTTGAACATGCGAAAAGGGAAGATGATTGCTCAGGGTGCTCATGCCTCGTTGTCGTTCTTGACTCGAAGGCTAGAGCATTCTGACAAAATCAAGCTTTCTAAGCCGGAGCAAGAATGGCTGGATAGCAGCTTCGCAAAAGTTTGCGTGCGTGTTGATAGTGAGGAACAATTGTTGGATATCTTCCAGAAGGCGAAGGACGCTATGATGGAAGTCCATCTGATCACCGACAGCGGAAAGACTGAGTTTCATGGAGAGCCAACTTTGACTTGCTTGGCTATCGGGCCAGATTACTCCAGTAAGATTGATCAAATCACAGGGAGTTTACAACTACTGTGAGCGACAACCCTCTTGAGCTAAAAGCTATTTTGCTTGATAACGCCACAACTGCGGAGCAGCAAGCATTTGCCAAAATGCTTGCTGAGCAATGTGCTGTCGCAGAAGATCAAAGATCGGGAGTTGATTGGTCGTTTATATTAAGTCCGACCGAATACGAACGCATGAAGAAGTATTGGAGAAATGAGAAGTGTCCAAAGTGCGGCAAGGGACGGTTGCGGCTGGAGTTTTACCATGGAAACATTGGGGACTCCATACACATAAAATGTGCTTGGGGAACGCCGGAGTGTGATTTCAGTGAATACATATCTGACGATGAATAACTGAACTGGGGCCGATCATGTCAAAGCAGATCAAGAAAAAATATTGGCGATATGCCGATGAAATAAATCTGCCTTCTGTAGAAAAACACCATAAGTTTTTGTGGTGGAAATGGACAACCACTTATACTCCAACGAAGTATAAGTATGATAACGAATCCAGTTTGCTTGAAGTTGTCAACCAATTCATTGCTGAAAACAAAATTGTTGACATCATTGCGTTTAAGGACAACGCAAAGACAGTGCTGTACCTCGATTATGACACTGAATGGTATGGGCGTGTTGGGGGCATAGAACTGGTTTACACTGTGAAAGGGCCGATTTCTGGGAACCTCGATGACGAAAGCGAATAGCACCATTGGGATGAGAAGGGTTCGATTCCCTTTCGGTCCATTTTCGTTTGACCTAAGCAGGATTGGACGATAAGATAGTCCAACAGTTTGGGTTGACGACATTAGCAGGTCACGGAACGACCGATTTAGTCACGGATATTCTCAAAATCTGTGGCAGCGGGGACAGTTCTTGTCCCCGCTGTTTTTTTTTGGAGACTGCAAATGCGTAATCAAAAGTACAGTACCATCATGGGGTCCGTGGTGTTGCTGTTTATTTGTGTCATAATTTTAGGCTTTGGAGTCGCTCACTGGATGGCAGCCAGTAAGACTCGTAAAGACTTGAATGATTTGTCTCAAAGAGTTGCTGACAACGATAGAGCAGCGTTAATGGGCTGGGCTGCTGGCAATTCTAAAGATCAGTGGGGCAACACTTTTGTTTTGGAATCAAATGGAGCAGAGGTCAAATTTTTGTCTAAAGGGCCAGACGGAACTTTAGGAAGCAAAGATGACATCTATGGTGATTCTTGGCCTAAGAAACAGATTGTTTATGAGGTCGTCATAAAAGAATCTCCTCCAGAGGAACAGAAACCAAGTTTGTTGCAAAAAGCTTGGGGCAAATACAAAAGTTGGAGCAACGAATGAAAAATGTTTTGATCACTGGAGGAACCGGGACGGTTGGCAAGGAGTTCATCAGAACATTCAGAGACGATTACAATTTTTACGTTTTGGGCCATAGCGAAAAAAGATTGCTGGAATTCAATCGTGAGTTCCCGTTAGTGCCAGCTTACATGTGCCCAATCGACAACAGAGAGTCTGTATTTTCTGTTTTCGGCATGGTTGCTCCCGATATTGCAATCCATGCAGCCGCCATAAAACATGTTGATTTGGCCGACAAACAGCCGATCATAGCAACCAATACCAATGTGGTTGGAAGTCTCAATGTGATTGCGGCCAGCAGACGCTTTAATGTGCCGATCACAATAGCCATCAGCACAGACAAGGCTTCAGATCCTAAGTCAGTGTATGGCTACACAAAGCTGATTATGGAGAAGTGCTTCCTAGAGGAGAACTCATATAACAAATTTGCTGTGTGTAGATTTGGAAATGTTGCCGGAAGTGCTGGATCTGTGATTCCTATTTGGAAAGAGCAAGCAGCGAATGGCCATCCCATCAGTGTTACTGATGACAGGATGAGGCGATTCATGTTTACCGCCAAAGAAGCGGCAAGATTGATCAATAGGTCCATTGAAATGTGTGAGGCCGGGGACGGCGGCTTTGTTCTCAGCAGGATCATGAAGGCGGTGAATGTAATTGATCTTGCCAAGTGTATTTCCACAAATGTAAAGATCGTTGGAATTCGTCAAGGCGAAAAGATCAACGAGTGTCTTTTGAACGAAGATGAATCCAAACGTGCTGTGGCAATTGGAGAAGAATTCTTGCGTGTTGGAAAAGACATTGTATTTGAACATGCCGTGGCATATACAACAGAAAATGCTGAGTGTATGTCACAAGATGAATTGATGAATTTGATTAAAGATACTCCTTTATGAAAAGGAGTTATTATGACATTCAGAAAAATTGTGGGAATTGTATTGGCGGCATTGACTGCATCTTCATCATCGCTGGCAGTTGCTGGTATCTGGGGATGGATTGAAGGCGATACAGTTTGGCAGATGTTGCTGACATTTTTTGTCGTTGGTCTGGCGACTATTGGTTTGAGCTATGTGACAGATACATTTTTTGGTGACAAAAAGTAACTTCATGCACTATTTTAAGGCATGAAGAAGATAAAAATTGATGAAGTGCTTGGTGCCTTTGTGATCGAGGGCGACCGATACGCAGATGATCGAGGTTGGTTTCAAGAGCTTTATTCTACAGCCAAAGCCTATCCTCATCTGATTGCTGGAGAAAGACAGATCAATCTGTCTTGTTCTAAAAAGGGAGTGGTGCGTGGAATGCACGTAGTTCCCTTTGCTAAGCTATGCACCTGTGTTCGTGGCCGAATTTATGATGTAGTGGCGGATCTTCGTCCAACATCTGCTACTTACCTTCAGTGGTATGGAATTTGGCTAGACGCAGAAAACAGGAAACAACTCTTTGTCCCTGCTGGTTGTGCCCATGGATTTTTCTCTGGAGAGGAAGATTCTTTTTTCTTGTATCTTCAAGATGGCACCTATAATCCAGCCGTGGAAAAGCAAGTCAATTGGAGAGATCCTAAAATTGGCATTGTCTGGCCTCCTTCGCAAGAGTATATTCTATCAGACAAAGACAAGTACACGGAGATGCTATGAAAATTGGAATTGGTAGTGATCATCGTGGCTTCAGACTTAAAGAAGAGGCCATTTCTTGTTTGCAGATATGGGGATTTGAGATTGTAGACATGGGGCCGCTCACAAATGAGGCTTGTGACTATCCAAAGTACGCATATTTGGTTAGCAAAGCTGTGGCATCAGGAGAGTTGGATCGTGGCGTTCTTATCTGTGGAACTGGGATTGGAATGTCAATTGTAGCCAACAAAATTAAAGGGGTCCGAGCCGCTCGTTGTGTGAATTGGCAAGATGCCAAATTTTGCAGAGAACATCATGATTCAAATGTTCTCTGTGTTGGTGATGACGCCGACATTTCATTGATGCTGGAAACGTGGTTGGGGACTGAATTTGAAGGCGGCAGACATGCCAGACGAATCAATTTAATCTCAGCTATTGAAGAACGAACTTAATGTTCAAATATTACGGCATTGATTGGATGATCTTGATTTTTCATGGGATCGGTTGCGAGAAAGAAAATGGTCTGCTATAGTAGACGAACTTAAGAAGTGTGTTTTGGTTTGCAGCAATTGTCATCGTGAACGACACAACCCAGATTGTGATGTCATCGTGACGGAATCTGTCATTGTCAATCGGTCTTTGCAACACAACAAAATTAAATCAACCGGCGTCTGTCCAATTTGCGAAATGGAGGTTTTTGGAACAACATACTGTTCTGCCGTGTGTGCCTCAGAAGCAAAAAGAAAAGTAAAGAGGCCAAGTAAAATAGAACTCTCAACGCTTCTTGATAATAACAGTTATGTGAAAGTCGGGAAAATGTTTGGAGTAAGTGACAATGCTGTGAGAAAATGGTCACAGCAATACGACATGCCCTCGTAGCTCAATTGGAAGAGCAACAGCCTTCTGCGAAAGTGGGCCTTCATGGAGAAATCTATGAAGTGTAAGTGGTCAAATTCAAGGAAACCCTAACGTAAAGACGAGGGCAATCTTGAGCCAAGCCCGAAAGGGAAGGTGCAGAGACTAGACGGCCACCACCTTAGTCGAAAGATATGGTGAAGGTATAGTCCAAGGAGTGATGAAAGTCACACAAACTTGAAGCTGTAGGTTACAGGTTCGAGCCCTGTCGAGGGTACTAAGGAGTTTTTTATGAAGTACGAACAAACAGACATGCCAGCGTCGTCTAAGGATTACATGTCAGTGTTTGAGTGGGTTGCGAGAGCCATGCCACAATGACGCCACAAGATCAATGGATTCGATCTCTTCGACTTCTCAGGGAAGGAAACTGTGATGGTTGGCCAGCCCACGAATGGATCAGAACTGCTCACATTGACTCCAAGGACACGTTTGAAGTAACGCCTACTTATGGGAAGCCAATCTGGAGAGGTGAACGTGGGTCGGTGTTGGTAAATGCCGATTTTGGCATGGGCGACACAATTCATTTTGCCAGATTTTTGCCGTTGATGAACGAGCATGTTTCCAAGCTGATTCTTCGATGCGACTCTGATTTGGCAAGTCTATTGGACGTTGAAGTTGTTTCTTTGAATGATCCAATTCCAGAGTGCGATTACATTACGCACATGATGGCATTACCACGGTTGTTTGGGCTTCGTGAATTTTCCGGCAAACCATATTTGAGTCCAAAACATCCATTGCCGGGGTCCATCGCCATGTTGGATCAGATGAAATTTACAAAAATTGGATTGTGCTGGGCTGGTAATCCTGCCAATCCCAGAGACGAGTCTCGAAGTTTGCCACAAAATCTTCTTGGCAAATTTGAATTTGGCGTGCCTGTTTTTCATTTGGTCAAACATCTGCCATGTCCGAAGGAATTGGTGGATTTTCGTGGCTACATGAGAAACTGGAACGATACCGCACATGTGTTGAGCCATTTGGATTTGGTAATTTCGGTCGATACGGCTGTAGCCCACCTAGCTGGTGCTCTGGGAGTCCCCACATGGTTGTTGTTGCCTAGTACGCCGGATTGGAGATGGGGCAATTTTGGTGACAAAACATGTTGGTATGATTCAATCAAGATTTTTCGTCAGAAAGATTGTGGTTGGGAAGAAGTTTTGGATGAAGTTGTTAAGAGTTGCTTGACAACTGAGTTTTAGAGACCTAGAATCATGGTGTCGAAGGTGCGATTCGTGGCGAATGCAGGAGGGAATACATCACTGACGGTTCTAAGGTAGCTGAAGATCGGAGACGGTTCAGGCGACAGATCTCAGAAGACGGATCATCGTCCCAAGAAGAAATTCTTCTTGCCGCAAGGGTGTTTTGGGAAGTGCCGAACGAGAAGGTTTGAGTCACGGCGTGTTGGGTGCTGAAGCTGAATTAGGAAAGTGCTGGTGAGAGGCGTTTTGCAATCCACTAATTTCAACGGTTGATTGTATAGGACTTACCTCAGATCAAAGCGTCTTGCAGGCCAGCGGATGTTTCCAACGCACACAAACGCCAGCTAATGGGTGTGGGAGAGTTTTACTCGTTACAACCACCGAGCGACAACGACCTCTGCGTGGAAGCCACTTACATGACAATTCTGGGTGTGTCTGGGATTGGCTTGGTTTCTCTTCAAACAACTTAGTCGCTACGTTATGCACCGGGGGATGACCGGATTCGTCCGGTCATCCCCTTTTACCTTTTGCTAAGGAGAAGCAATGTGATCGGTACTTTAGCCAAGTTGGCTACATTGAACACATCTCTGCTCAAGGAGATGTCGGTTGAAGAAGTGCTTGAGCTACACCCGATGATCGACGCTCAGGCGTTGAGCTATCGGTTGGCTCAGAAGACGAGGCCGATCAAGGCCAAGCCGTTGAAGTTGATTCTCATTGACCCATCTGTTTCGGCAAAGGTAGTGTTGGCCACATTGGAAGGCCATCAAGACCTGAAGGTGAATTCGTTCATCTGTTGGGGGATCGACAACGACGTTTGGCAACAGGCGGGGGACAAACTGCACGCCAAGTACGACCCCGTGTCCGTGGATGGTGAAGGTTGGACGACGTTCCAGCCAAAGCCAGATTCGCCGGTGAATGCAAGCCAGATTACTGAAGGTCTTGGTCTGGAACTTGGTCCTTGTGGTGGTTTTTCCATTGTCAATCCGGCATGGGGAGATCAACGCATCATTGACGGTCGAGTCACATACTTGCATTATGGGGTGGAGGGCGATTATGTGATGCAGGGCATCAATGATCGACTCGATACCTACCGTATTGCCAAGAAGTTCTTCGACAATACCTACGAGTTGAAGTAATCGCTGGCTTACCGGGCTAAGCGAAGCCATCCGAGACCCGAAAGGTAATCTCGGATGGCTTTTTTTGTTTGGCAGATTGTCAAATAAATCCGATCAATTTCGGCAGCAAACCTACTAATCATTCAAAGAATGGCTGACCAATGAATCTGCGACATGAAACATCTTTCACGGTTTATCCTGTAGACGCCAATTCGATGTTCCCCATGATCTTTGGTGGAGCATTCTTTTCGTATCTCGATAAAGCCGCTGCCGTGGCTGTAAAACGATTGTTGCATGACTCACCATCCTGCCAAACAGCCGTGACTCATAAATTCGAAGGAACCTATCTCAAGCCGTGTTATGTGGGAGATCTGATCTTTATTGAGGCAGAGATCATTAGCTTGGGCAAGAAGTCAGTGGTTGTGCAAACCAAGGCTTTCCGTGAAAAGGCTCCGAGCAAATGTGATTCGGCAAAGGTGGCTACAAGAGAATTGGTCGCTGATGCAAGATATGTATTCGTAACCGTGGAGCATGATGAAGATGTCGGCGGCAGGCCAGAATCTTTGCCATATCATCTACATGGGCTTCCTGCACTTCCTGATAAATCACAGTGGAATACTAAATCCGATTGGTGATCTAGTGCATCTTGGCGTCTTCTACGCCGCCACAACTTTTTATCCAATCCAGAACGTCTTTTTTCCTTTTTCTGGTGGTAACTGTCACCATGTATTCATTGTTGTTGACTTGCCTAACATTTTTGATGGTGGAATAGTCAGGCATGATCTGTGGCAGTTTCAAAAATGGATCTATGTTGGAATCAAGTTTAACTTGAATCAGCACTTCTTGTTGCCCAACTTTGTCATAAGTTGCCAGACTGATTACGAACAACAGAACAAAGACGGCAAGTCCAGCAAGGATTTTCTCAATCGGCAGTTTCTTCAGTCTTTCAAACATATCAGCCCCCATTTCTATATTTACTGTCTGGATTCAAAAATATCTCTGTGAGTCAGTAAATAGAAGCATGGAGTCATTTCGTGAATTTTTTGAAGAACATGGTTTTGTCGATTTCGTTATTAACGAATTTGATGGAACAAACACTTTGCAGACTGGGGCTAAGCCATGGTCTGCAAAAAAACCAGAGATTCTTCAGTTGTGGAAGACTCTGAGGCCAGATCATCCAATCTACATGACGCCTATGACCAAAAAGGCTACTGGTGGAAATCACAGTTATGGGGAGGATGGAGTCAGAATAACTGGTTCTTGGAACTTCATTTCTTCTATTTTGGGTCGCATCAAAGAAATCATTGCCTATGAGAACCCTAGCAGCAAGCTAAGATTGGTGTTCCGAGGCGTGGATAAAGAAAAAGGAAACCCTAATAAGGTGTCATACGTCTTTTACGTCAACATGGAGAATAGAAGCAAGGGAAAAGCTCGTCGTCCTGATAAACCATAACAATTGGCCATTTCTAGGGCAATGCTACTAGAATATATGATCCCAATTATGTTGTGGGTGGAAAGTAAGGATGTAAATGGTTTCAGAAAAAAAGCTTAGAGGCACAATTTCATTTGAAAATGATAGGTCTCTTAAATTTCACAGTACGCTTTATGACGGCACTCCTTTTGATTTGCAAGTCGATCAGTTTGACGTGCAACTTAATGAAGACTTTCGTCCCAGTCGAATGACGGTTGATGGATTCCTGTTTGTTCGACAAGAAGCACAACAAGGATCAATCTGTTACTTGACGCTTCCAAAGCCTCATATCGCTTACGGAAAGCAGATTACGGTCAAAGACATCCAATTGATGGCCAGAAATGTAAAGCTTGAGGATTTCAACCCCCAAAAGAACATTTCTGTATTAAACACGCCTTCTCAAGATACAGAGATTTAAGTACAATTGCTTGATTCCAATTATTGTGCCTTCCATTGGCACGGATGAATATGGCAAACCATTATTGTGTGGTTATGCCGGTGGACTTAATCCAGACAACATAGAACAAGAATTGATCAAGATTGAAGCTGTTGTTGGAGATGCCGAAATCTGGATTGATATGGAGAGCGGTATCAGAAACAAGAAGGACGAATTGGATCTCGAAAAATGTGAGAGGGTATTAGCAATTGCCGAACGCTGGGCGGATAAATAAAGGCATGAGATATGTTCTTGAAGTTCAAAGTTGGGCTGAGTGGAGCGTGGAGCGTAAGTTTGATTCTCTGGAGATCGCTAGACTCTATGGAAAAGAACGATTCTCCCACAACACTTGGCGTATCGTGGATCACTTCGCCGCTGGTGAAGTGGTGTTTTTGTACGATCCAACAATTGCATTTGAGCAACAAGCCAATCTCGACATTCAAAGGTTCGAGAGGACGGACAGATGGATGGCTCAGAGAGAGTCTCAACCACGTGTTGCCCAAAGACAAAGGATGGGACAGATTGCAACCAGACAGAGAACGACTGGTAGGTCGCAATATCTGCGAGACATGCTGGACATCAGCATCGAGGAACTCGTGGGCACTAAGAAATCCAAGAAACAAGATAAGGTGGACTGGAAAAATGAGGGATTTTAATGAGCAACTTTTTCTTGGTTCACGGATTTCTTGTCTTCATTGTGATTGATATTGTTGCAATTGTTGTGGTCCACAGATATTTCAAACGCAGAGCATTTTTGTTTCATCTGGAAGATCAAGAACTAGACATAGAATCAAGAAGATGGGCTTCGTTTTCTCAGGAATTATTGAGGAGATTGGAGGCCAACAAAAAGCTTAATAAGGAAATGCCAGAAAGACAAAACTGGAAGAAGGAAGGTTTTTAATGATGACGCCATCTGAAACAATCGAACTCTTGAAGAATATTGGCTGCACAGAAATTTACGTCGTGTGTATTGTGCGTGATCTTGAAACCGTAGAAGATGATCTTAAGAAGATTAGGAACTTGGGGTATGCAGCATATTTGCGTACAACCGCAATGGGCAACGAAATCGTTGTGACCGAAAAGGTTAATGATGGACCAATTGGATCTTCACGGACTGAGATACATTGAAGTACAACCTCTTGTAGAGGATTTCATTTTGCAAGCATCTTTGCCAGTA
>Ga0315284_10001399_pt1 | contig 34472 bp, 57 predicted proteins | sample YL17G09_16_MG_FD_203696 | JGI IMG/M metagenome (GOLD analysis project Ga0315284, IMG submission 203696) | Sediment microbial communities from Yellowstone Lake, YNP, Wyoming, USA - YL17G09_16 | ecosystem: Environmental > Aquatic > Freshwater > Lake > Sediment | place: USA: Wyoming | collected... | reverse complement strand
CCGAGCCAAGGCTTCGTCGTGCGGTTCGAGATGTTGCTACGCCCGGCATCGCAAAGAAGCTCGGACGCTCTCTCACGCTCAGGAAGGACTGGGAGTCCGTGAAGCTGGGGGTGATGCTCGAACTTCTTCGTCAGAAATTTGGCCCATCCCCCCTTCGTGATCTACTCCTCGAAACCGGGACAACAAGGCTCATTGAAGGAAACACTTGGAACGACCGCTTTTGGGGCAAGGTCGACGGCGAAGGTGAAAACCATCTAGGTCGTCTACTGATGCAAGTTCGCGACGAACTTGGACAGAAGCCCCCTGTCAAGACTTGAACTCCTAATTCGACTAGATTCGAGAAGAACTTCTGATACTGAAGAGTTCTACGCTCGAAAACACCGCTCAGCATTCAACTCTGCCTAGAAGCTATCCGTATAGCCCTGTGCTTCTTAGGAGGAGATCCCGAAACAACTGTTCAACTTGGAGGGGTCCATGGCCAAAATTGAGGAAATTGAACCGATTCTGCGGGCATCCGTAGATAGCGCCATTCAGCACGGTTATCTGATCATCGCGAAAGACTGGGGCGTAGGGTGGGACGAGACCCGCCAGTGTTGGGCTTGGGATCCTAACGCTGTTCACGTTCGATCGTGCTGTATCTTCGGTTCCTTTTTGCTCATGAACCAGCCTCCGATCGACCCGCGTGTTCACAAGGGGGACCCCTACGATGCCGTGATGGAGGCTTTGCACTTCGACAAGTGGCTGCTGAGAGACGTCATGAACGGATGTGACGGCTATCCGCTACACAGCGGGCACGTCGAAGAGGTGTACGCGTTGGGAAGTCGTCTTGCGAGCATCTACCGTCCCATGGAAGTAGACATCCTGTTGCTGCAGTACCCTCAATCACAAACACGCTTGCGAGTGCTACCGTCTCCCGAGTCGGAACGCGACCTCCAAGCAGTGATGGGCTAGCTTGCCTTTAACCGCTTCGCCGCTCTAACAGTACTCGAATGCTTGTTTGCGGCTTTTGCGGGCGTGTAGCGGGGCAGGTGTGTCCAGAAGATCCTAGTTCTCTCTGGGTACTTCGGGTTTGGTGTATCCTCCGTCATGAGTATCTTTCGTCGTGCGCGCGATGCCGGTTGGAACGCGTAAAGCGAAACGTTCATCGAATCAAGATCAAGAAGACGGAGATAAAATGACTGGGTTCTCTTTTTGCGAAACTGCGCAGGCTTCTTCCATGAGTCAGTGGCACATCCGCCGTCTCACTCATCAAGGCAAGAAGCTTGGCGGAGGGGCCGACACGATCTCACTTTGCGGTCGCAAAGTGGCGTGGGACCTAAATGCTGAAATCACATTTCATCACCTGCAGCACTGCTGTCGCCAGTGTTCCGAATCCCTGAAGAACGTCACAGAAAGTTGACATTCGGGTGAAAAGCGGGACCCCGCACCGAATTTGTCAATAAATCCCTTTGACAATCCTTCATCGCGTGTTAATTCGTTAACCGAAGATGAGATCCGTCCGACGCAGACTCGCCTTGCATCTCGATTCCGGTCCGCCGGATTGGGGTGTACCTCTTTGAGGGGCTAACCCCTTCTGGAGGACAAGCGCGTTTGCAGACAGGTTCTCGCGCGCTTGTGGACTCGAAGGGAGATGAACAGTGAAGAAGACGAATCACTATCAGGCGAAAGTCATTCCTCCGGAGTTGACGTCGCAAGAGGAAGAGGACTTCTACTTCCGCGACACGAACCCCAACTTTGTTGTGGTCAACGTCGAGCACTTCCAGAAGGACGTCATCTGCTCGCTATGCGGGTTGTGGAAGTCCGAGCACCGCTGGGAGATCTGCAACGAACCAAACTGGCTCTAAGGGTCGAGCGGGACTCGGCTCTTAGAGCCATTTAAGTCGCCGTTGACAATCCTCCCGTACGTGGTAGCGTCGTGTGCGTTCAAAAGTTGGCCCTTTGAAAAGGGTCAGTCATTCTGGGCACATGAGTAAACCGAAGGTGGGGATGGTTCTTGAGGTCTCTAACGACGCGCTCGTAGTAGACGTTGCGCTGTTGTGCTCGAAGCTGCGGCTTTTGGCGCGCGAGCATGGGGCGGAGTTGAACGTGGCGAGTTGGAACCGTGGCGCGGAGTTGGCGATTCGTCGTAAAGTACCGGCCTTAGGGAGATCAAATGGCTAACGAACCTTGCCCTGGCTGCGGTCATCATCACGACTCTCCGTTTTCGGAAGAGATGCGGGCGCTGGCGGGACGCATCGAGCAGTCCAAGAATCCCGAAGAGCGTCACGCTCTCATGACGGAGATGGCGGACCTCTACGCCGAAAGCGGCGACTGGACGGACATAAATCTCCCCGAAGAGCTGCATGGGATGCTGGAAGACCACATGCGTGCGAAGGCGGAGTCCTTTGGAGCCTCGCTACGCTTGAGTCGGCTACTGGTTCGGATGATTGCGAGCTTTGAGAGGCACGTCAAAGGCGACGCGACTGAATTAAAGGTAGTCACGCGGATGAGTACGACGAAGAGTGACGCCGGCCCCAATTGATGCGGCATGACCGACCCGCTCACGCTGATCAAAAGCCTGCTTGCGTTGGCAGCTTCATCGAATATCGATGAAGGGCGGAACGCTGCCTATGCAGCGGCGAAGTTGATTCACAAGCATCATGTCCTTCTTGTTCTCCCAGCTGCAGCAAACGGAACGACATTCCCAACACCTTCCGTTCGAGTTCACGTCCCCGCACCCAGTCGCGCTCGTCCTAACAAGGCCACAGAAGACGGTTGGCGCAAGATGAAGGCGAAGTACGCGGGCAGTTGCAAGTGGTGCGGCAAGCACGTCAAGCCGAACAGCCCGGTCTACTGGTCCAAAGACCACGGCGCCTACCATCCAGTTTGTTATTTGGAATCGCAGCCGACCGCTTAGTACCGCACGGTACCTACGGTTTTTCCCGAGTACCCTCGAAATAGATCGCCTCGATCTAAAAACATCCTTGACCGCTAGCAGACCCTCTGCTTAGCTTGGGACAAGGTCGCAACCGACCTTCAAGAGGCTCGTCTTCAATGATCTCCCGGACCACAAGCAGGATGTTGACCACGCAGAAAGCGCAATCAGCGCTGGCGTGGTCTTCCGTCTTTTGTGGTCGCCAGGATTCGCTCATCGAAGGTCATGCCCTCTCCAAGCCCGTGTATGCGGCAAATCCGGAGGGGGCTACGTAGGGTGGTTGAGTAACTTGGGCTTTGATGCCCCAGCGAAGGCCACCCGGAGAAACCCTCCCGGTGGCCTTCAGTCATTTCAGGCTCCAAATTCTCACGAGGATACGACGATGAACCGCGAACGATATCGAAGCTCAGACGGCCCATACATTTCGGGGTGTGTTCTGAGCAGAGGTAGCTCTAGCCGGCTGTAAACCGGTGGCCTACGGCAAGTGGTTCGATTCCACCACGCCCCACGAAAACCAAAAGAGATCACGAGAAGAAGTCATGAAACTCAAAAAGCAGAAGCCCACTAAGCGTGGGCCAAAACAAGATGGAGGGTTGGCGTCAAGGTGACGCAGCGGACTTTTAATCCGAAAGAGGCCGGTTCGATTCCGGTGCCCTCCACTCCCTCTGGGGAGTTGGCGTCAAGGTGACGCAGCGGCCTCTTAAGCCGATAGAGGCGGGTTCGATTCCCGTGCTCCCCACGAATACATATTCCGGCATCGTCCAATTGGCAGGACAACGGTCTCTGAAGCCGTTTACGCAGGTTCGAACCCTGCTGCCGGAACTAGGAAAGCAAAGTGCTCTCCTTAGCTCCTTGAAAATTCAACAGGACTTTGGATGCTCACCCACCGGTGCAGTTTGACCGGAAACGCGTGCGCTCTTTGCGAGAGACCTCGAAGTATACGGAGGGTAGCGGAGCGAAAGATCGACTAGGCAAGTCGACGCGCAGGGCAGAGATTCTCTCCTGGCAATGAAGCAGAGCGGAGTCGAAAGACTTTCGCTCTCCTGGCGCACGTAGAACCCGAAAGGTGACGAACTGCGCTGGGGAGAGCTGTGCGGACCCTTCCATCCACGTTCGCGTGGGTAGTGGGAGGGTCCGTACTGTTCTTTTTGCAAGGTAGGCAAATTGGTAAGCCGCGTGGCTGTTAACCACGTGATCTGGGGGTTCGAGGCCCTCCCTTGCAGCAGCGACGTAATGTCGCCTTTGACCTACTAGCTGTCTGGTGAAGCGCCCGCCTGTTAAGCGGAAGACGCAGGGTTCAATTCCCTGGTAGGTCGCCAGTGTGATAGGGGTGCCGATCTCATGGATGACGGACCTAAGATCCATTACGCTCCCTGTCAGAATTGCGGGAAGCCTACTCCATGCTTCGCGCCTTCTGATTGGACTCATAACGGACTCTACTGCTCGAAGGAATGCCGCGCCGCCTTCAAGGCAAAGCTGCAGGACTTCATGAAGACACTCTCTAAGAAGTCAGATTGAACACTATGGAGGCGAAAGCGACGAAGAAGTGCTTCGGCTGCAAGAAGGTGCAGCCTGTTTCCAACTTCGGTTGGAAGCTGAAAAAGAAGAATCGTCGGAAATCTAGGTGTCGAAGATGCGACGCGACTTGGCGCGCACGGGAGTACCGACACAAATCCGTGGCGTACCGATCGCGAATCAACAAAGTACACGCTGAACTTAGAGCGATCGTTCTGGGAGCTAAGAACGCGCCTTGCTTGGACTGCGGAAGGCGGTATCCGCCTTACGTGATGGACTTCGACCACCGCAACTCAAAAGAGAAGGTGTCGAAAGTCTCAAACCTTATGCGACTCGGATCACGCCAAAAGCTGCTCACTGAAATAGCGAAATGCGATCTGGTTTGTTCCAACTGTCATAGAGAGCGGACGCATCAGCGTTCGATATAGAGGACGACCATGAACATCGAGAATCTTGGACCTGCAGAGAAGATCATTCAGACCTTGCTCGCCTACACGGACCACATGCATCACGGTCGTCCGGGCATGGTGACGGCAGATGCCGGCGCAACGGTTGGCGTGAAGTGGCAGCCCGTCACGCACAAGCTCGAAGAGGGCAAGAAGATCGTCTACCGGCTCGACAAAGCCGGCAAGAAGACGGTGAAAGTGAAAATCGGCCATCTCTGGGAGGACAACACTGTCCGTTCAGAGGCGCGCATGAAGCTCGCCGACTACCGTCCGGCTGGCCTGTTTCCCGAAGTCGTGACCTGGATGTACAAGCAGGTCGCCGAAGTCTGGAAGCTCGATAACGAGTTCGCGGCTCACTGGGCCTCGTACGCGTTCAAGCAGGAACACCGAGACCTGAAGGTCGTCTTGGCGGCCTTCATGCTCGTCCAGTCTCGCAAGGGCGACCCGGTCATGGATGCAGGGAAGCTCGCATTCCATGACGACGACTTCCGTGACGTCGGAGAGGCCATGATGCTGCTCTACAACAAGGACAGCAAAACCGACCTCAACCCGAAGCTACTGCTCCGCATCCACGACGTACTCAGCTTGCCCGGCGTAGCGGCCATCAACCGTGAGCTGGGGTTCGGCAAGTCGGCGCGGAAGTCCTTCTTCGGTCGCTGGGAAAAGGTGGTCGAGAAGTGGCTGCAGTACCGAGAGCAGAACCCGAAGTTGCTCGACGGTCTAGTGAAGGCGGGCTTTCGCTCGACCGTCATGGATCTCGCGCGACGCATCGGCTACAAGCCGGAGACCCCGAAGTTCTTCGAGGCTCTTCGGTGGAAGCAGGCGCAGTCCGAAGATGGTCGACGCAGCATCGCTATTGGAACTGAGGTCAAGGCCGCGGAAACGTGGACCGGCCTCAACGAAATGGCTATCTGCGAGAAGATCGTCAAGGAGAAGCCGGGATGGAAGCGTATCGTTGGACTCCTTCCCAAGGAGGTCGGCGTCACACGCGCCATCGTGGCAGCGGCCATCGAGTCCGGGTCGTTCAGCGACAAGGATTTGATCATCGCGACCCCGACGCTCGAAGACTTGGGCCTCCTGCAGGTTCAGGATGTCCGCGAGCGGTGGGAACGCGCAGTCAAGAACGCCGAGGACATGCGAGCGGCGAACATCGCATCTCGCGTGAAAAACAAGGGAACGCAGGAGAAGCTCATCGAAGCCGCCGACAACGCCTTGAAGAAGGCAGTGGAGGAGGTCACGAAGGGTCTTCGAGTCTACGTCCTCGTGGACATCTCGGGGTCGATGACGACCGCGCTAGCCACGGCGAAAACCTACCTGGCGAAATTTCTCCAGGCGTTTCCGCCCGAGAAGCTGCATGTCGCCGTCTTCAACACGACGGGTCGCGAGATCAAGATCCAGCACGCCTCGGCGGCTGGTGTCGAGAACGCGTTCCGCGGTGTTCAGGCTGGCGGAGGAACGGACTACGGCGCTGGAGTGCGGGCTCTTTCGCACTACAAGCTGCAGCCGGATGAGGACGGGCTGTTCATCTTCGTCGGTGACGAAGGCCAGCACGGGACTTTCGAGCACTCGATTCGTCAGTGGGGCCACAAGCCCTTGGCGTTCGGTCTCATCAGAGTTCCGGGTGAGAACTTCCGCGTAGTTCTCAACACGGCAACGGCGATGGGAGTTCCGTGCTTCGAGATCAACGAGCGTACTTTCGCCGACCCTTACGCGATTCCGCGTACGATTCGGGCGCTCGTGGCGGCAACGCCGGTCGGTCAGGCCGCTGTTGCTGCTGTTCCGCGAGTAACCCTTGCGGAAACGATCTTGAAGACCGATATTCTCCGGAAGCCAGCTTGGGCGGCCTGATCTTCAGGTGAACACAATGGGATGGAGGGACCTTCTATCAAACACGGCAGCAAACGAGACTATCGTCTTGCCGTGGGCTGGTGGTCGGTCCCTCCGGACCACCTCACGAGCATTTGAGCTTGTGGGGTGTCTTCCGCGCGAAATCGGCTGGCACGAGTTCACCCATCGAAACGGAAAAGAGGCTCGCTGGTCGAAATGCTCCGAGCCGAAGCTGGAGGACTTGAAGTACACCTGGAAGGGGTACTTGGTAGGGGATCACATTCTGCCTGACGAAGTTCGGGTGGATGTCGACCCTGCGAAAATTTCAGAGGCCGGTTTGTGTGTCCACCTCATCGAGGAGGGACTCGACCGCTTCGCCCGCATCTGCGCGGGAGCTACGACGATTGATGGCCCTCTCTTCTACATCGGGCAGGAAATGCCGCTGGGACCGGAGAGCGACGTTCTCAACGCCTTTTTGGACAAGACGAAAACACTCAAAAATGTGAAAGGCGTGTCTCCGGCTCTTGATGCGGCATTTCGGCTAGAGACGTGGCAACGAGCGGAGGCAGAACGCCGACGCGCGGAGGTTGAACGTCTGCGACTTGAAGAGGAAGCTCGTCAGATCCGTGAAGAACAGCGCCGTACGATGGCGCAGTCTTTGGGCTCAGGTGAAGGCCGACGCGCGATGGCGAAAATCGACTTCGGTCAAGCAGCGAAAGCGGCCTTGGCAGTTGGCGACGCCGAGTATCTCGACCACCGACGTGCAGTTAGAGCTGGAGAAATGGTGGTGCGGTTTCGATGGAACCGCCGACGTTTCGAATGCACTTGTGACGAAGCCACGCTTCAGATCATTGACGCAGGTATCTGTTTGACGGCACACTCGGACGATTCCGACTTTGACGAAGGAACTCGCGGAGACACTTTTTTCACACTTGAGTCGCTGCCCTCGGTCATTCAACAGGCGCATCAAGATGGGGTTCTTGTGGTCCTTCGTCGGGTCGATTGAGAGGCTCTATGATGGAAGCAGGCGTGGTGCTCGGCTTGGACGGGCAACCGATTCACTGGCATGTACCGCCCGAAAGAAGCGGTGGATCTCTTCCGGACAGTCGAGACCTGTGGGACATTTTCTGGGAGAACCGAAAGCAGGTCGCTGGATTTGCTCACAGTCATCCCGGCGCAGGACTCCCCGGCCCGTCACACACCGACGTCACTACGTTTGCGGCCATCGAAGCCGCTCTCGGCCGACGACTCGACTGGTTCATCATCAGCCATGACAGCTTCGCGCTGTTTCGCTGGAAGGGTCCAGACAAGCTGACGTACGAACCTCACTGGGCGATATTTAGCTGCCCAGAGCAGCCGATCTTGACAGGCGAACCCGAATGGATACATCGTCTGAGAGAGCTGTCCGGGTATATCGATCCAATGGACATCGCGGCTGCAGACGGTTCGGGAACTCCGCGGCAGCAAGCCCTACTAGCGAAACAAATCTGCAACGCAGTCGACGAAGACATTCTCCAAGAGCTGGAGAGAAAGGGGACAGAGTCATGAACGCAAACGAAGCACGTCTGGAAATCACCTGGAGCGGAGAACACGGCACGCTGCCTGACCCCGTCTCCTTCGAAGCAACGGATGGCGATGTCCGCGGCTGGGTCGCTGAGGCCATTCGTACGGGTGGAGTACCGGGCATCCCGGCCGACCCAAACGTCGACCTCCGCGACTTCGTGGTCGAGCGCTACCCTTCCAAGGAAGGCCGCCCTGACAACGTCCTCATGCTGCGACCGAAGACACCGTTCGGTTGAAGGAGGTCTCTCATGAAGACCATCGTCGTGGTGGGCGTCGGGGCGCTCGGTTCCCACGTCGTACAAGCCCTACGGAACGTGGAGGCGACGCTTCGAGTCATCGACTTCGATAGGGTCGAGCAACGAAACGTCGCCTCTCAGTTCCACGGAAAGCCGAACGTCGGTAAGCTGAAGGTGCAAAGCCTGCAGCAGTCGATGAAGTTCCTATTCGGGAGAGACATCGGCATCGTCTCTCACAAGCTCGTCACGGACAACGTGAAGGAGCTGCTTGGAAAGGCAGACCTCCTTCTCGACTGTCTCGACAACGGAGCAGCGCGCCGACTCGTTCAACAGTTCGCTCGAACCTCTTCGACAGCCTGCCTTCACGGCGCTCTGGATGCCCAGGGCTCCTTCGGGCGAGTTGTCTGGGACGAGAGCTTCGTCATCGACGACGAAGGCGTAGCAGGCGCGGCAACATGCGAAGACGGAGCACATCTCCCGTTCATCACGGTGGTCGCGGCCAACCTCGCTTACTCAGCTCAGCGATTTCTTCGGGACGGTCGAAAGGTCGGCTTCGAAATATCACCGGGCGGTTCGATTCGTACTTGACAATCTAAGCCGTAGCATATAGGTTCTCCTCTCGCTGGGGGAGGAGCAGCCTTCAACACCCTCCCAGCTACTGGGGATTTACAGAGGCTCGGTGCCTCACCTGACAATCAATCAGTCGTAAATTCAGATTCGCCCCTCGCTTCCGAAAGGAAGCATCCAGCGATTCTCACAAGCTTAGGGTTCGACTCCCTAAATCCCCGCCGTTTCACGACCTGCTCGACAACCTCACACGCATTTCGGACTAACCTCCGATTTCTCCATCCATAACGGTGAAACCGCAAACCAGGTTGTCTTCTCGGACGTGAAACTATTTTTGATCTCGATTTGAAGGGTACTGAGGGATGGTCCCTCGCCGACCTAACTAGTTGGAGCAAACGCACCCGGCATCGCACCTCGCTCTCGCAAGAGAGCCCTCCGCGATTCCCACAAGCATTATGGTTCGAATCCATAACCCTTCACTGATTTCCATCCACAAGAGATAGCTCACAAGCATCCTCGCAAGAGGAATCCTGGTTCGACTCCAGGCTGGGTCACAAGGTCTTCGGACCCCAACATGACCCAGTGGCGGAACGGTAGACGCACCTGTATTTGGAACAGGCCGAAAGGCAGTCCAGCTACTTCACTCGGATGGAAATCAATTGTGCCGAACTGGGGCGTGGGCCCCACTTTCCCTCATAAGGAAACCCGGTGTTAGCTCTCGCTTCCGCAAGGAAGCACTCGCTGGCCCCCACAAGCTCGCCTGGTTCGACTCCAGGGTTCGGCTCTAGGACGATCACTCAGCGGTGTTTACACGCAATTAGCTCATTCGGTAGAGCGTCTGTCTTGAACACAGAAGGTAGCTGGTTCAACTCCAGCACTGCACGACCCAACATCGCACCTCGATCGTCCTAAATTCGTGTCAGAGTAGAGCAGCCAGGTAGCTTGTCAGGCTCATAACCTGAAGGTCGGTGGTTCGAGTCCACCCTCTGACCCTAGAGCGATTCACTTCGGGATACTCACAAGCATCGTCCAACGGTAGGACACCTCCCTGTTAAGGAGGGCGTATCGGTTCAAATCCGATTGCCACTAAAACCAGTATCTCTCCTCGAAGCGCTCTAATTTTTACGGCCCGTTACAGAGGCTCGGTGCCTCACCTCCATGCAAGGAGGAGCGCAAGCTCCCAGCGTCGTCATCTCGCCTCTGAAAGGAGGCACTAGGCGGCTCTCACAAGCATTTCGGTTCGACTCCGAAACGGGCCTCTTTTTTCGTGATAAAATCGGCGAATGCAGTTCGCTGAAGACCTCGCCAAACGCGAAGCGCAGATCCTCGACGCTGTTTATCAGGGGAACTACACCGCGCAGTGGAACGAAGTCACCTCCGAACACGGCGCGCACACTGCGGTGTTCCGCGTCATGGGCGACGCCCTGATGATCGAGGGAGTGCGCGTCAATGTAACGGCCGAACTAGAGCAGCATATCGCTGACCTGCTCTACTGCTCATTACTCACGCCGAAGCTAGCCGACCTCCACTTCGCGCAGGCTCAAATTGTTCTTCCGCCGATGAACCGTGCCTTCACGGCGACGACGGCAGCCATGATCGATCAAAGCGAGAAGCTCGGAGTAGCAATTCAAGAAGCGGGCAGCACGGGTATCGAGTTGGTGAGCACGCTCGGTAAGCATTGGGTCATCGACGAAGACCTCAAAACGCACCACGGTATGGCCTGCAATTACGGTTGGCACTTTCACGGCGCTGCCTGCATCGGTCAGGCTTGGGAAGTCTGCGCAACACAAATGAAGGATGCCGAAGAGCACCTCATTCGACTCATCCAAGGACGAGGATTTCGCCACAACAAGGGACACGCCGACTACTCGCAGAACTGCGTCCTAGCCGCTCGTAATTGTCTCGTAGATGGCAACGAGATGGATCTCCGTGCCGTCCTCGGCAGCCCTGAACTCGCCCCCTTGGCTAGCCATCAAGGGGTTATGACGATCTTCAGGCAACCCGGAGTCGATGAACTCCAGCCTGTTTCAATTTGCCCCTAAAGCGGAAATGGTGCCGCGCCTGTTTCGTAATCAGGAGGAGTCAGTTCGATTCTGACTGGGGGCTCTGGGCTTTTTGCCCGCAAAGTTCTGGAAGACGAGGTTCGATTCCTCGCGTGATCAGTGCGCTGTGTTCTGGCCAGAGCAGCAAACGCTAAGGACAGCATCCTTAGTTCGATCGCGGAGTGTGACGGTAGCACACCAGAAGATCTTGAGTCCTGAGCTAGTTTGGTAATTCAGCGTCCCGCTGAAGACGGGAAGAACTCGGTTCGATTCCGAGAGGACTCACTACAACCTCAACAAGAAAAGGAGACGATCATGGATACCCCAGACGACGATGATGATTGATTGCCTCGTGATGCGACGGGTGTCGCAGCTCCTCTGTCTAAGGAGTGAGAGCGGGTTCGAGTCCCCTACGAGGCGCCAACAGGGAAATAAGGGCGCCGGCCCCGCCCTGTACGACCGGCCAAGGGAGTAACAGTCATGGTGACGGCAGGGCCTCCAAAACCCTAGCGAGACGGTTCGATTCCGTCTGCTCCCGCTACGTCCCTGGATGCTGGAATTCGTCCGGCGGGACGCAACAGGAGAAGCAGAAAGAGGGCTTGGCAGGCCCGAACACGAACATGAAGACGCACGTGAATGTGGGAACGATCGGACACGTCGACCACGGCAAAACGACTTTGACGGCGGCTCTCTTGGCCGTACAAGCGCATGCTGGGCTCGCCAAGCTCAAAAGCTACGCTGACATCGCCAAGGGCGGCACCATCCGTGATGAGACCAAGACGGTGACCATCGCCATCTCGCACGTCGAGTACGAGTCGGCTGCCCGTCACTACGCTCACATCGACTGTCCCGGTCACGCCGACTACATCAAGAACATGATCACCGGTGCCGCCCAGATGGACGGCGCGATTCTCTTGGTGGACGGGAGCCAAGGACCGCAGCATCAAACGAAGGAGCACATCCTGCTCGCTCGTCAGGTAGGGGTTGAGCGAATCGTCGTGTTCATCAACAAGGTGGACGTCGCCGATGCGGAACTTCTGGAGCTAGTCGTTCAGGAAGTAACAGAAGCCTTGGAGGTTCAGAAGTACAAGGACTCCCCAATCGTCATGGGTTCGGCTCTCAAAGCGCTACGAGATCCCGGAAACGAAGGGGCTTGCATTCAAGAGCTGATCAAGGCGATGGAGACGCATTTTCCGGACCCTGTCCGAAACTTCACGTCGCCGTTCATGATGCCTCTCGAAGGTGTCCACACCATCGTTGGGCGAGGCACCGTCGTCACAGGCCGCATCGAGCGCGGCGTCCTCAAGCTCGGCGAAACTGTCGAGATTGTGGGTTTGGTCGATGCAGAAGCCAAGCCTCGGCAGGTCGTCGTCACGGGCATCCAGATGTTCCACAAGGACCAACCGGAAGCTCGGGCCGGCGAGAACTGCGGACTACTTCTACGCGGCGTAGGTCGTGACGAAGTGGTTCGAGGCCAGGTGCTCATTGCTCCTGGCTCCGTGAAGTCGCGCACGAAGGCGAAGGCGGAGATGTTCGTGATTCCCGAGAAGGAGGGTGGTCGGCACACGCCGATTTACCCTGGCTACAGCCCGCAGTTCTTCTTCGGAACGACGGACGTGACAGGCTCCATCGTGGGCTTCGGGGGAGTGGAGGGCATGCAGATGCTCACCCCTGGCGACCATGCGGAGGTCTCTCTGGAGCTGCACAAGCCGGTGGGGATGGAGCCAGGAATGCGGTTCGCTGTTCGTGAGGGCAGCAGGACCGTAGGCGCTGGAGTCATCCTCAGCGTCGAGTAAGGGCTTGGTGGCGAGGGGGTTCTTCCTCTCGCCACCGCTCTCCAAAAGCTTAAATGACTACAGCAGGGCAGCGCACGATGGCGCGCACGTTCAAACCGGAAGGCTTGAGGAACTTGTCGAGGATGCCCATCGCCTTGTCGTGGTTGAACATCTTGCATGAGAAGAGGTCGGCCATGAAGGTCTGGCGGAGGGGCCAGCAGTGAATCGACATGTGTGAAGTCGAAATCATCGCGTAGCCGGAGATACCGCCTTCATCTTGAAACGCGTTGCCCGACAGCTTGGAAGCATCGAGTTCGACGTCTTTGAAGATAGGGCCGTGAATCAGCTGCATGTCGAGAGCCTGTACCAGCTCCTCGAACATCTGTTTGAGGTTCTCCTCGGCGAACAGCGAGGGATCGCTAACGTTCCCGTCCACGATAAGGTGGAGCCCGTCGATGATGTTTCCGTGTGCCATCTCTTCTCCCGCCCGTAGTTAACCGATTTATTACCAGTCTGCGAGAAAAACCAAGCCCCTGTAGTTCAGCGGACAGAACGCCCTTTTCCTAAAGGGGATGCCGCCGGTTCGATTCCGGCTGGGGGCGCTACTTCGTCGAGGGTATGTCACTCACTCCGCCACGTCGCAGGCGTGCGTAGTAATGAGGGTCTTCCTTCAGGTGTGCCAGAACAATTTTCCCTGTTTTGACCAAGTCGTCGTGAGTAACGTCGGTCTGGGGATCATGCTTGCCGTGTTCGAGTTCGACAGTCAGACCTGCTCGAAACTCACCGATGGGTACTTCAGCCCAATCGACTTCGATTTTGTCCCCGATGCGCTTGGTCTCAATGTTGGAGAAATGGCGGAAGCGCGCCGTCTCCAAAACGACTTCCAGATCTTCAATGAGGTCGCGATACATCGGACGCAACCTACACGAAGCCGACCTACTTAGAAATCGGCTTGTGCCTTGCCGGCTTGGCGGCAACGGTAGCCACCTCGGATGTACGAGTGGGCGCGTTCACGGCTGTCTCGCCTGTGCAGCATTCAGCCTGGTTCAACCCGTAGTAGAGACAGCACACGTTGATACAGGCTCCATGCCCGTGCACGTACGCCACCGGGTCTCCGCAATAGGTACAGAGCAGCATTGTTTCAGAGTATCCGGTCTCATCGTCTAACGGTTAGGACGTCGCCCTCTCAAGGCGAAAATGGAGGTTCAAATCCTCTTGGGATCACTACGCCCCGTTCGGCTATCGGTCAGGCCGCTTGGTTTTCACCCAGGAAAGAGGAGTTCGATTCTCCTACGGGGCGCCAAAATGATATGTTGCGCGAATGATGTCGACCTTTTCCAGGATCTTTGGAAGCCGAAAGGCAGTCTTCACGCTCATCGCTTTCGGCTGCACGATTGCGATGGCCTGGACCGGTCGAGTCACCGGTACTGAAGCCTTGGGCTTCATGAAGTGGATTCTCGGGGCTTGGCTCTTCGCGCAAACCGCGGAAGACGTCACCATGCACATCAAGGGCACGCATCCGGGCAATCAGCCGAAGGCGGCTCCTGTAGTGCCTGCAGCGGCTTCGAGCGGTTCACTTCCGCCGGCTGCCCCATCTGTTCCGCCCGGAGCTTCTGAAGCGCCGCCAGCGGCCTAGCTTCCTCGGGATGTAGCGTAATCTGGTAGCGCACGAGCTTTGGGTGCTCGTGGTGCGGGTTCAAATCCCGCCATCCCGACTAATTTTTTCGAAGGCGTATAGTTATGGTGGGCGTAGTCATCTGGTGATGACGGCAGTTTGTGACACTGTCCTAGGCGGGTCCGATCCCCGTCGCTCACCCAAAAGTACCGCGCGGTACCGGTACCTTGACAATCAAGATCCGAATTGATACGGAGTTGCTGTGACGAATCGAGCCGACATTGCAGGCTGGCTACAAACAGCGCAAACCGAAGGCGCGACCCATTTGATGGTCGTCTACGACGCCACCAAGAATCGCGACTACCCCATTTCAGTGAAGCCGGGCGAGGAGGTCTCGAAGCGATTTGAGGCGTACAACGACAAGCCGAGATCACAAGTGATGGAGGTATACGCCCTTCACCTCGACTTCGATCCCCAGCTAGACGAATTCCGTTCGTTTCACTTCGAGTACCCCGACCCGATTGAATCCACCCCTTGGTATCGATCGCGAACCGGAATCGAAACCAAGGTCAACGAGTACCACCTTCCCGCTTTTGCGCTGTTATTGCGCGAAGAGTACCTACGTCGCAGCGACACACACGGTTTGAAGGCCGTCGCCTTCTCGTCGTATCTCGATGAGGCCAACGAAACGCTCAAGTGCGAGTTTTGGTACAACAGCAAAAAAATCGATCATGACTTAGTCTTGAGCACGGTGAAGAGCCTCTCGGATGGGCGTGTCGTCGAGTGGCTAGCTTCTTTCGTCAACAAAATGATCTTCGAGGTAGCAGAGAAATTGGGGATGTAGCTCAGTTGGGGTTGTCGTCCAACGGTAGGACACGAGGCTGGCAGTCTCGTAATAGGGGTTCGACCCCCCTCGACTCCACTATCGGTAGATCGCGTTCGCAAGTCGATGCGCGTTTCGACACGCCAGGCACCTGCACTTCAAGCCGGTGTACGCGCTATTTGTGCCGTGCTTTATAGGGTTGTAGGAGGCCGCTGTTTTGTTCTTGTGACACTCTTCACAAAGCACCTGACATTTGGCGAGTTCAGCCTCTCGGCGTTCTTGAGTCCAAGACCACAAGCGGTGAGAGAGCTTCTGGGTCGGGTCGGTGTGATCTACTTCTAGATTCTCTTTGGCCTTACAGACCACACACATTTTACCTACTAACCATGCAGTTCTACGAGCCTTAATCCAAGCTCGCTGATAAGCACGTTGCACTTCAGGATCGCAAAATGGCATGGGTTCAGTTTATACAGTTCCACGGGGTCATCGTCCAACGGGAAGACGCTACGTTCGCAACGTAGAGATTTGGGTTCAACTCCCAATGATTCCACTATGGGGGTGTGGCGCAGTTGGTAGCGCAGCGGCTTTGCAAGCCGAAGGTTGTCGGTTCGAACCCGATCACCTCCACTAAGAGAAGTCACATGAGCGATGACGTCGGCGAGCTGGCAAAACGAGCGCTCCTTCAAGCGAACAAGAGCCTCAGCGACCTACCGAAGAAAGCACTTCTGCGTGTCGCACAACGGGCTGTAGAAAAAGCAGTCTTCGAGGAAGAAGCGCCGAAGAAGAGCGACGACGCGCTCGACCGCCAAGCCTTCCGCAAAGGAGGCTTCAGCAAAGCAGAGAAGCGCGCCTACGCTCAACAGAAGTTCGCTGAGGAACTGGTCACCCCGCCGAAAAACCCTCCGCCCGCGTGGCTGAGTGACCCCTCCCTGCTGCCAAAGAAGCCGCCTACGCGTGCCGAATAGGGTAGAAGTTCAACCATGTCCGACTTGAATACGTGTCCTGTGTGCAGGAAGTACATGACCCTCCTAAACACGCACGACTCCTTTACCGATCAAGGATTGAACCGGCGCGAGCGGACGTGGGGTTGTCCCGATCAAGAATGCAAAACCAACGTCATTCACATCGACGAGACTGTCTTCAAGCCGCTCGACTCCATCACTCTTAACTTCAAGGTAAATGGATCTTCCAAAACGCCCTCTTAGTTCAACGGTCAGAATTCGTCCTTGGTAAGGACGAGATCCGAGTTCGACTCTCGGCGAGGGCTCTGAATCTCTCTAATCCCCTCGGGGTCTGGCTTTCGCCACACGCCGAGGTTCTTGCGGGTATCGCACAGCGGTAGTGCACCTGCCTTCCAAGCAGGCGGAGAAATCCATCGTCGGTTCGAATCCGACTACCCGCTCTACTTTTTGGCCGAGGCTGGTTTGGAGGCGCGCTGCCTCTGGTCAACTTGATCGAAAGTCGGCAGATCTAGAACAGGAGGCCTGGGCCCCACCTCAGGCGGAGGCGACGGAGGCCTCATAGCCAGCACCGCAACTGACGCCGAAGGACGAGGAGCTACAGGCGCGACCGTAGCCGCTGGAGCAGTACTTGCGCTAGCACTGGGGATAGCAACAGGGGTGATCGGCTGCACATGATAGAGCACGTCGAGATACGCGTGCAGCTTCACCAGCTCATCGTGGTTCTTCGCGTTTTCTTCAGAGATGTCTTTTACGGCCAACGAAAGCGTATCGTAGCTCGCTTTTGCTGCAGCCTTATCTGCTGGCTTTAGCAAAGCCCCGCCAGCTGCAATCAACGCCGCTAGAGCCGTAGCCAACGTCGCGAGCGACTTCATCCGTGCAACGAAGCCTTTGGCTTCAGGTGGGACGCTGCTTGAACGGCTGCTCGATGGCTTGCTCGACGGCGGCTTTTCAGACTCTTTTGCTTCTTCTGACATCTCGTCGCCATCATACATTATGCGGGTGTCGCCTCAAGGTGAGGCATCTCGTTGCCAACGAGAATTCGGCCGGTTCGATTCCGGTCACCCGCTCCAGTATCCTATGCAGGTATGGACTTTTTGAAGGAGGGTAACCTCATCATCGTTACGGTACCGGTGTCGGAAGGGCACCCGGAGCGCACACTAGTGCCCGAGCTGACCAAGAAATACGGAAAGAACTTCGACGTCCTCAACCCCGAACAGCATCTCGAAACCTACGCAAATGCGTACGCGTTGATCCGCAAAAAACTTCGCGACGGCGAAGCGCTTACCCTACTCAACAGAAACAAGGCGCAGGTCACGTTCTACACACCCAAACGCAAAGTGACGGCCTGGTCGGCGTGGATCCGTGTAGTCGACATCCAACGTTTTCTTTACAACTAACAGTCGATCTGATACGAGCCCGAACCATCTGGTGATGGATCCCGTCTGCAAAACGGTGAAAGTTGAGTTCAATTCTCAACGGGCTCTCCACTTGCCCTCGTGGCTCGAATGGATAAGGCCGCGGTTTTCTAAACCGTAGTAATGCAAGTTCGAATCTTGCCGAGGGCACAAATGGAAGAACAAAAGAAGATTGGGCTGTTTTGGCCGATGCACGAAGCCGGCCTCAACAACGAACGGGTGGGCGGAAACGCTCCTCGCGCCGATGCGTTCATCTTCGAACCGCATCGGAATTCGGACCAGCTGAAGGTTTGGATCGCGGACCAGCGAGTTCGCGACATCGTGCGTATCGCGCACTTTGATCCAGATCCTGAAGATGACGGCCGAGGGTGGTCCTACAAGCAAGCGGATTATACGTACGTGCGTCTGGACGTTCTTCCTGAGCACATTCGAGACGAGATTCGCCTTCTCATGGAGAAGCGCCTCATCGAGGCGAGAGCAGAACGAGAGAGGCCCGAAATAGAAGCTGTTCTCGCGGCTCTGCCCCAGATTGATGTACGGGAGCAGCTTCGTAAGCAGCGCGAGACTCTCGCCGAACAAGCGCGACGTGAAGCAGACGAAGCGGAGGCGTTTTGGAACGTACTCCCGAAAGATCGAGTAGAAGGCACCAACGAGATCGATTTCGCTTGGGATCTCCCCAAGAACAACCCTCTCACTGAAATACTGTCAAAGGTCCCTATCGTCTAACGGCTCAGGACGTCCGATTCTCGATCGGACAATCGCGGTTCGAATCCGCGTAGGGACGCTGGGCTAGTTGCGAAAGCAATTGCGTTATCAACGTGTTTCCCTGGGTTCACTTGCCCTAAAAATCCAGGATTCGCCCTCTTAGTGAAGCGGACATCACGCAGCTCTACGAAAGCTGAGTCCCGAGTTCGAATCTCGGGGAGGGCACTACACCACGTTATGCGCGTGAGTCGGGTCAGTCACGGTGTGTGAATGGGCTGCCTGCGTGGCCGTTGTGGAATACGTGTACCAAACGTCGACACCGTGGTTGCCGTGATGGGTTCCAACAGGGTCGAATGTTCCGTTGACTATATCAGCGATGCTAAAAGTGTCTGCCAGCCCGTCTATGGAGACCTTTAAAAAGGCAATGACGTTTTCTTCGGGTACTCCGAAGGCAAAGTCGAGTTCCACAGTAGCGCTGAATCCGGGTCCTACGACCACGCTGTTGACGAAGCTCGTCAAGGTGAAGAACGGTTTCAGACCCACTACTGTGCCTCCACCGCCTGGCTTAGTGAAGGTTTCGGAAATGACAGCGCCACCTCGTCCTGTACCGTTAATAGTGACGGTACCCCCAGTCCAACCGGCAGGAAAGACAACGTGCATCGTGCGAGGTACGCCCGGCTGAGCAGTAGGTGCAACAGAAGCTACGTTTTGCGCGATAGTGCCTTGAGACACTCCATCCGCCTGGATAGTGTTGATAGCGTACCAGCCGGTTCGCACGAGCGCGTTGTTGCTCGCTGTAGCTGCGTTGACGGTTAGACCTGTTGCTGCAGCTTGAACAGCTAGAGCATCGATGCCGCCCGTTCTGTGCGTTGACGCGTGTGCAGCGGGTGGACCGATGAAGTTGGCCATCGGAACCCACGCCGCTCCGTCCCAGACATAAGGGACCAAGGTGGCGGTAACAATGCGGAGATCTGCGAGACGGTTCTTAGCAACGGGTAAAGCGTTTAACGCTACGAGCGTAGGAACGTCGGGACGCCAATTCAGCCCGAGAGGCCAAACAGCAACCAGCTCGCTCTCAATTTCGTACGGGTCTAGGTTGATCGTAACTTCAACCAATCCTTGATCAATATAGGTTTGAAGACCCCGCATATCGCCCATTTCGGCAGGCGTGCGGTTGATGGTTCTCGTTTGACCCGCCGGAATGGAGATGTAGAGATCTCGAAGCCACAGGGTCGTGGAACTGATGTTCTTTACGAGCAGGCTCGACATTTCGAGTTCATCCTAGCAAAAAAGGGCCCAAGACGGTCCAAATCCAGGAGAACTTGTTGTGCTAATCTGCCGGCATGACGACTGTTTCTACGTATGAATACGCGGCCACCGTAGGTCACGTCGTAGACGGTGACACCGTGCACTTGGTGCTGACGAAAGAGTTCGCACTCGACGTGGACTTTGGTTTCAACATCAAAGACACCGTGGTGCTTCGGAAGACCGCCGTCATCGACTTCAGGCTTTACGGCATCAACACCCCAGAGACGCACGGAACTGCAGCAACGACAGGCGGCCAGATGGAAGCGGGGCTCAAGTCCAAAGCCGAACTGGAACGTCTGCTCGGGCTGGGAAAGATTCGGGTCGTTTCAACCAAGCCGGACAAATACGGACGCTACTTGGCGACGATTTTCGTGAAGCCCTCAAAGGGCGAGGAAATCAACGTCAACGATGCGTTGATCAAGGGCGGCTTCGCTAAGCCCTACTTCGGCGAAGGTCCGAAGCAAGTCTGAATTTGCCTTCGTAGTGAAATGGATATCACTCGGCCCTCCGAAGGCCGCAGTCTGGGTCCGACTCCCAGCGAAGGCACCATGGCGGCTGTCGCCGTCATCCCGCGTTCATTAAGAACGGACAAGGGATACCTCCAAAGTTCCAAGCGAGGAGCAAAGGGGGAAGGACCGGAACTCCAGCGCTGAGGAGTGACGGCCGAAGACCCCGCACCGGATAGGGCCTGATCTCCCTTTCTGGTCGGTGTGCCCCCGTGGCTCATTGGAAGAGCGCTCCGCTTCGAACGGAGAGGCAGCAGGTTCGAGTCCTGCCGGGGGTGCCGCAGGGAGGGACGGTCCCGGCTTAGGCTCATAACCTTCGCTCTCTAGGTTCAATTCCTAGCCCTGCAACCAATTGACCATCCGCCAACCAGCTGCTATGGTCGTTCGCATGCTGCCTCGTCCAATCGGTGCCGAAGACGAAAAAATAGCAGAATGGGAGAAGAGGCTCGGAACCGCAGAGCCTCCTCCCCACATGACCGTTGAACACGCTCAGCTATTTCGCGAGTGCGGCTACGTTGGATGCTGGCTTGAAGAGCGGCTTGTGGAGCGAGGCGCCAACGAACAAACGATCAAGGACACGTGCGGAGCGTCGGGGCAGATCTGTTACGGACGAGATCCATGGCTGGTTGCGCGAATCATGCTGGAGGACTTCGAAAACGGAGTCCGATACCAACCGGGACGGGAACTGGCTCACGCACTCCTGCAGGGAAGCCTTAACGAGCACTTCGGTCCAGGCGGAGAAGGTCGTTCAAGAAACGAACTCATGAAGCAGCTCGGCATCCATTCGATGCAAGAGCTTCTCGACCGATTCGGAGTGAAAACCCCGGAAGAGTTGAAAGCAAAGCTGGAAGCGAAAATGGCAGAATTTGAAACGCGGTAACCCCTTGGAGGGGACTCGGCTCTCATAAGGCTGAGGCGATGGTTTCGAACACCTCTACCGCGACTGAGGAAACATGACGGAAGATGAAAAGGTTCGGCGCGCGCTAGACATCGCTGCCCAAAAAGCTTTCGAGGTCTACGGAGAGGTGCTCTCGAAGCTGCTTACGGAAGCCGGCTTCAAGGTCATTCCGGCCATCACCGGCCATACGCATGTTCACAGCGCCATCATGTTCGAGGGAGGCCAAGCAGTAGCCGTCCGCGCACAATGGGATTTCACAGCAGATCCTGAAATACTCAAGCGCGCACTCGACATGGCTAAAGAGCAAGGCAAGTTTCCAAGCGCGTAAGATCTAGTAGAAAGTCATTCCGGGATCGTCTAAAGGCAAGACGCGGGGTTTTGATCCCCGCTATAGGGGTTCGATTCCTCTTCCCGGAACTAGGAGCACGTGATGAAGACGAACTGCTGGCGTTGCAAAGCACTGTTCGACACCTCTCAGGTTGACACTGTGGAGACGGTGGGCCTCTGTCAAAAGTGCTGGGACCAACCTTCGGAAGAAGAGACGCCGGTCGCTGCACTCGCGCTTCCAAACGAAGCCATCGAGCAAGTGCAGCAACGTATGATGGACTCGCTCAAAGTCCCGAAAGAGCTTCTCGGCTACGAAGCGCCAAAACCCTGCACCATCAGCCCAGAACAGTTCATTCATGACCCGCCATGGGACGACACCGAAGTCCGGCCGAAGGTCTTCATCGAGCCCTCCACGACAGCCATCGAGCATCGCATCGCCGAACGTTTGACCGTCAAGGACGACAAAGAGGTCTTTGGAACCGCTCTCAGGGAGCTACCACAGAAGAGCGGTGTCGACTTCGTGAAGCTGCAGATGGATAACGACCCGCTGACGCGGTCCACGTTCCACAAGACCGTGGGGATGGCGCGGCTGGAGCAAGACCTCTCGGAAGCGATCTACCAAGCTACCAAGAAGTTTCACAACACCAACGACTTCGATTCGATTCGCGACGAAGTAAAGCGTGTCTCAGTTGAAGCGCTGCTTAGCAACACACCGGTTGGTTTCCCGAAGCCGCCGATCGAATTCATCGAGAAAATGGTCGAAGAGTGCATCAATGCGCGCTTCGGTCGACGAGGTGAGAAACAGAGTCACACCAGGGTGTAGCTCAATCTGGTAGAGCACTCGGTTCGGGACCGAGCGATCGGAGTTCAAATCTCCGCATCCTGACCCATGCATGATTGGTTTGGCGGCATTGAAACAAAAGCACTTGAGCTTCGGCCTTCTCCATACGAGACCTGGCTACAGAAGAAGTTCGCCTCCTTCCCTAAGGCGCTTCAAAATCTAGGTATCGCAAAATGGTTACGGATCCGTGAGTGGCACCTCGCCGAGCGTAGGGTCTGGCGTGAGTTGTATTGGTGGACCACCCGTAAAACGCCCGAGGGTCAAAAGCGAGGTCTGGTCCGGCTTCGTGCCGCCTACGAGGAACGGAACACAGCCTACGGTCACGCTATCGCCGCGCATTGGCCGTGTACCCGTGCCGTGCATCACGAGTTGAAGCGCGAGCATTCTCGTGACGCTTTGGATATGCTGAGTCGCCACCCAGGAGCATTTCCACCGAGGCACTGAATGCTGGAGCTTTTAGAGAAGTTCGAAAGGGAAGTGATTCCAGATCTAATTCGGCAGCCCGAGATCTGGAAGCTGAAACACTTCGCTTTTGACAAGCCGGGATTTCGAATCCAGCGCCTTTACACACCGGTAGGCGAAAATACAGTGAGGCTCCATAGGTTCGAACCCTACGGGCCGCGAAGCGCTGCCATGATTCATCACCACATTTGGCCTATGGCGGCCCGTCTTCTCGAAGGCGAATACGAAATGCAGGTTGGCTACACCGAAGGCAATGCCGAACCACCATGTCTCATGCGTCTGATGATGCGAGCACCGATGGCTTACGAGATGACGGACGTGAACATCTGGCATAGCGTTCGACCACTGACGCAAACGTACACGGTGCTGGTTCACGGACCCGAGTTCCCCATCAACCGCGGTGATCCTAATGAAGGAGGGGTTACCTACTTGAACAGGTCCGATGAGCGACGTGACGAGCTGCTTGCAGAATTTCACCGCTTCTATCCCAAATCTTGAGGCAGCATGCTTGATGTCCTCGCTCAACTGGAAGACGAGCTACCCGGACTAATCGATCGCGGAGCAGCGATTTGGGGCGGCTACAAACTAGTCTTCAAGAAGACTACGATCACGTTTCGCGCAGAGACGCACTGGCGCGATTGTCTCGTGCGTCTGAACCACTTTCTACCGGTCATGGGTGGCGATGAAGTACTGCACCCTCATGTCTGGCCCGGCGCAATTCACGTGCTCTCGGGTGGCTACGAAATGGATTTGGCCTTCGGTGAACCGGAAGGCTGGGGCAAAGAGGTTCCAAAACCCTGCGCGCAACTTTTCATCGGTCCTGGATCTCGGTACTCGATGCTCGACCACCGTGTTTGGCACGCCATTCGACCCAAAGTCGAAACGTTCAGCGTTTGCCTTTGCGGACCAAATTTTGAGGAGATAGTCCAAGCCCCGCTCGAACCTGGCTCTGTCTATGAGCGTGAGCGTTTGGGTCCTGAGCAAGTGGCCGAACATCTCGCTCACTACAAACGATACTTCTGAGCCGGGTTAGTCTTCAGGGAAGGCACCTGCCCTACAAGCAGAACGAGAAGGGTTCGAGTCCCTTACCCGGTACTAAGTCGAGATGGTGGAATGGTAGACCGGGCCGACTTAAAATCGGCCGCCTTCGGGCGTGCGGGTTCGAATCCCGCTCTCGACACGAAAGGAACGCATCATGACGATGAAAGGAGACCCTAGAAAAGCACCACCGATGTTTGTGAAAGGCGAAGACGGGGTCGTTCGTCTCAACACAGCCGAAGGTTGGAGTGTCGAGGCCGCCCCAGACCTCATATCCGACGAGCTGAAAGAGATGCTCGATGTAGAAATGATTACTGGGCGGTAGTTCAATCGGTTCAGAACCCCCGGCTCATAACCGGACACGTCTCGGTTCGAATCCGGGTCGCCCAACTACAGAGATACGCGGTACGACGGGCTGGTTGCCCTTGAGATCCTGATAAGGTCTCTGCGCTGGGTCCGATTCCCAGGTGCCGCACTAGCGTGATAGGTTGCGCCGCATGAAAACCAAGTACGGCGCAATTCTCGCGTTTGCCCTCTCCTATGGACTTTGCGGATGCCCCGCATCGAAAGTCGCCTGTCAGGTCATTAAGACAGCAAACGAAGCGTGCGCGGTCATCGAAATGGTCGGCGTCGATGGCAAGCCGGTACAGGTCCCCGTGACCAACGAGGAGCTGCAAGGCTTCGGCAAGATGGCGTCCGCTCGTCGTCAGGCAGAGAAGCAGGCCGGCGTACCGATGGGCGCAGCCCTGCCCGCGCCGACTCTCAAGCCCGACGCGAAGTGATCTTGACTATCCACTAAACGGGTGATACGACAGTATCGCTCGTCACGCGAGGTTAGGTCTCGGGGAGACCACTTGCTCGACAAGCAGGACCAGGCCGGTTCGAGTCCGGCACCTCGCACCATGACGACCAAAGAAGCCCTCGAAGCCACGATTCTCGTGTGTGACCAGCCCACTATCAATGGGCGGGTTTACCCTCGGGGACTGATGGAGCGTGAGGTTGCGCGCTACAAGGCGCAGGTGGCTTCGGGTCGTGCGTACGGCCCCGTCAACTCAGACTCAGGCCGGGTCAACCTCAAGGATGTCCAATTCGTAACCCGTGATGTTCGACTCGAAGGCGCAGCGCTTAAAATCGCAGTGGAGCCTTTGGACTCGGCGGCACGAGAACTCGTCGCGAAAGCGATCAAAGAAAACCGTGTCTCGCCCTTCGGGATGGGTACGGTCAGCGCGGAGGGGGTTGTAGGCGACGACTACCATCTTGCCGGATTCTCCATCGCTCCTCCTGAAAAACCTGACAATGGCTAACTTCAAAGACATCAACCTGCTCGACGTCGGGCACACCATCATGATGACGGGGGCGATCTTCTCCGGCAACGGGAAGCACTACCTGTGCTTCTTCCCGTTCGATCGAGAGGATCATCCTACGGAGCCTTTGGAGATGAACCACGAGGATTGGAAGGTCTTCGTCCGTCAGACCGACATCCTCGAAACCGAGGTTCTCGCGTCTGCACCGGACGGTACACTCGCGAAGGTCATTCTGCGAAAGAGCCAGCGCGTCATCGACGGTATGGTGCAGTGGCGTGTCTTCAAGCGTGACGGCTACGCCTGCCGCTACTGCGGCAACGACAACGTCCCTCTCAGCGTCGACCATCTCATCGTTTGGGAAGAGGGCGGGCCAACCATTGAAGCCAACCTCCTAACGGCGTGCAAGAAGTGCAACAAGGTCCGAGGGAACTTGAGCTATGCCGAGTGGCTTCGACACCCCCGCTACAAGAACGTGTCGTCTGGCCTCACTCCCGAAGTTCGGGCAGCCAATGAGGCCCTCCTTGGGACTCTTGCTGCTATCCCTCGCACCGTTCACGCTCGATCGCGATGACCAAACAAGAAGACAAGGCGATCAAGAAAACCACGACGTCGCCCTCCAATTGGGCGCGTAACAACGGTCCTGTAAAATACATTCGAAAAGGAAGGAAGAACGCAAAGAAGCAACTCTCTCGTTCACGACGACGTGTCGATGGAACCGTAGTTAACGCTCAGGTGGCGGAATCGGCAGACGCACCGGATTCAAAATCCGGCGCCTCGAAAGGGGCGTGAGGGTTCAAGTCCCTCGCTGAGCACTGGGGGTAAACGTGGGAACCACGCCCCGCAAGAGAGACCAATGGATCCGGTCTTGCGTTTTCTCTTCGTTCCCAAGGAGGATCAGGGCCTTCGCTATCACTACCCTTTAGTGGGTCCCTGACTGCGCAGGAGTGGCACCCCCTCCGGCCTCAAGACAATTATCCCTACGGGGCACCAATAAAGGATTTTTCGGATTGAGGCACTTGCCGCATTAGCTGGAATGGCGAAATGGCAGACGCACCAGATTTAGGATCTGGCGGGAAACCGTGAGGGTTCGACTCCCTTTTCCAGCACCGTGGGTTACGAGGAGACACTCGCCACGCACCCCTTTAGGTGATTTCTAGATAGCTGTGGGGCCGTAACGAAAGGAAGGATAAGGTCCGAGGAAACCAATACCCATCAACACTCTTCGGAGTCCCTAGGTGGTGCGACGAACTCGGTGGGGCTACCCCTTTTGATTTGAAGCAGCGTGAAAAACCGGTAGGTCAGACCGCCTTGGGGCAGCACCTCAATGTGGACCGCTGCAGGACACGTTCTGTTCGAATTCAACGCCCCGTTTGCTCAGATGGCGGAACTTGGTAGACGCACTCGCTTCAGGAGCGAGCGCCCGCAAGGGTGTGGGGGTCCGAATCCCCCTCTGAGCACGAATGACAGACAGGCTCAAAGGCGTGTGGGTAACGTTTGATCAGGACATTCGTACCGATGACGCGGAATCGCTCATCAACGCGATCAAACATCTGCGCGGTGTTTTGGCGGTGGAGCCCAACATCACCGACGTGGCTGACTACATGGCGCGTGAACGCGTGCGTACGGAGTTGAGCGAGAAGTTGTGGGAAGTGCTGCACCCGAAAAAGAAAACCGATCGATGACACTGATGTGGACGATCTACGAACGACCTCGGGACTTTCCCGACAAGTTCGTCGCGCGTCCGCACTTCATAGGACCGGGATGGTCGACCCCTCTCTCGTATCAAAAAGTAGCGAACAGCTTAGAGGGGGTTCGCGCGATGTTGCCGCCGGGGCTGCACCGCATGGAGCGACAACGAGATGACGACCCGGTGATTGTGGAAACGTGGCTGTGAATACGCAATCGTGGCGGAGCTGGTAGACGCGCAGGCTTGAGGTGCCTGTGCCCGAAAGGGCGTGTGGGTTCGAATCCCTCCGATTGCACCCTGTTGACAGATCGAGTCCGAGAGTGAATGATGGATGCGATGCACTTCCTCTAACTACATCAATCCCGTGGTCCTCCTCGTTTGGGCGGTTCTGAAGAATCCCCAACCGTTAGAAGGAGTTGATCATGGAAAAGTTGAAGAAGCAGGAAGCATTTTCTCGGGCCGTCGAGGCGTTCGGCGATTGGCGTACGTGGGGCCGAGCCCAGCACGTGGCCTACGGTCTCATTCGCGGCGTTCCATACGTTGCGATGGAGAAGTACGCGAACGACAAGCCGTCCCACTACGACATCGCGCGGTGCCTCATCAAGCTTGGCGCGTGGCCCGAGCCGAAAGAAGCCGAAGCTCCTCGTTCGTGGTGGCAACGGCTCTTTGGGAAGAAACCCGACGTGAAGGTTACCGAGGTGGGCTACGAGTGGGTGCGTCGGCATCAGGACGAAGTCGAGGGGCTTGTCACGTGGGTGCAGAAGCCGCCACGCGGACGACGAGAGCGACCGGTACGTCCCGCGCAGGAAGCCGTGGCCGGATGAAGCTCACGGTCATTACGCGCGCGGACCTAAACCCAGGGCAGCAAGCCGTTCAGGCGATGCATGCCCAACGGGCGTTTGTCGAAGCGCACCCTGCTGTGGAAAAGTTGTGGTTCGAGCAATCGAACACGTTGGCTCTGCTTGTCGTGCCAAACGAGCAGGCCCTGTGTCGCGTCTTGAGGAAGGCAGAGGATCGTGGTATCCGTATAGCGATCTTTCGTGAACCGGATATTGACGACCAGTTGACGGCCATCGTGCTGGAGCCCAGCCCGGAGGTGAGGAGGTTGTGCAGGGATTTACCCCTTGCACTGCGAGACCCGTGAGGGTCTCACGCCTCTGTACGCTCAATTGGTAGAGCAGCGGTCTTTAAAACCGCAGGTTAGGGGTTCAAGTCCCCTCAGAGGCGCTGGTGATTTTGGACGCGAACACAGGAGGTAATGGACGATGACGCAGACAATCGAAGTCACGCCGAAGAAGGCAAAGCAGACCAAGTCAACGGGTATGCTCGAAATCATGGACCACACAGGAGACACTAAGATCATGTGGTCCAAAGACAACGCCGACGAGGTCGACGCGGCGCGCACGCAGTTCAACACGCTCATCGCGAAGAAGTTCACGGCGTTTCGCGTGGTAGGGAAGGACGGCAAACCCGGCGAGCAGATCCGCGAATTCGATCCCACAGCCGAGCGCATCATCATGTCGCCGCCGGTCCAAGGGGGCTAAGCGTGCCGCCCAATTTGGGCAATTTGGTAGGGCAGCCTTTGAATCAGGCAACGCTCCATCAAGCACGCCAGCAGATTCAAGCTGGAGTGCGTGAAGCACAGATGACGGGCGACATAGGCGAAACCGTTATCTACGGAGGGGGAGGCGGAACGATTTCATACAGTACGGCCGCCACCAACTCGTACACGATTGATGTGTGGCCGGTGTGGAACGAACTGTACTTCCACGCCGCTACTTCTGCGACAACGACCGGAATAACCATGGCCGCAAACACAACTGCAACAGCTGTTTGGCGCGACTGGAATCAAACGTACACGATCGATTGCGGTACATGCATCACCGCAAGTACGAACGACTGGACCCTCACCGCCACTAACGCCGTCACGACCGCGGCGTGGACCGTGTGGAACGACCGCTACGAGCGCATCAACGACGCCATTCAGTACGTTGGGCAAGTTCAGCGGTACTCGCGCCGACAGCTCTCTGAAGAAGAGTTGTTGGTCGAACTGGAACGCGAGAAGCGTCTTCGACAAGAAGCTGAAGAACGTGCTCGTCAGGCGTGCCAAGCGAAGCAGCGAGCTGAAGACCTTCTTCGGTCGTGTCTCTCGCCTCAACAGCTCGAAGATCTCAACAAGAAGAACTGCTTCTACATCGAGATCGACGCTGCGGACGGCAAGAAGGAACGTTACCGCATCGACCGTGGCGCGCACAACAACGTGAAGCAGATCGACGCTCGCGGTTCCATCATGCGGCACTTCTGCATTCAACCTCCGGGCGTTCCGGATGGCGACGCAATGCTCGCGCAAAAGCTGTTTCTCGAAAGCAGCGAGGAAGCGCGAACACACTTCTGGGAGACGGCCAACATCACCGAGATGATGAAAGAGAAGGCCGTTCCGAATCACATCCCGCGCGCGCAGCGACGCAAGTACGCTGTCGAGCACGGGCTGTTACACTAGACAAACCAAGCAATTCACCTGAAAGGAGGCACGTTTTATGAGTTCACGAACGCTTTTGCTGACCCCATGGATGGCGCCTCATAAGGTGATTTCCTGGCAGACGGCTGTGACCTTGTTCTACTTGGACAAGGTCGACGTCCTCGAAACGTATGACGAGGTTGTCTCCTCGCCATCGATGACGATGAATCTGCCAGCGGTTGCCCGACTCAAAACCGCTCTCGACAATGTGAAGCGCTGCGTGAAGTTCTCGCGCATCAACGTTTTCACGAGAGACAACTTTCGCTGCCAGTACTGCGGCGTGCGAAAGGAGATGCGGGAACTCAACTACGACCACGTGCATCCGCGCGTGCGTGGAGGAAAGACGGTCTGGGAGAACATCGTCACCTCCTGCTACTCGTGCAATGATCGCAAGGGTCACCGCACGTTGGAGCAGGCCGGGATGAAGCTGCTTCGGAAGCCTGTGCGGCCGAAGACGCTGCCGATGTCATTCCTCCAAATCGACAGAAAGACGATTCCAGATGTCTGGGGTCCCTACTGTCAAACGCAGGGAGTCGAGGAAGACCACAAGGGTATTTTCCTGATGACCGGCGCTGCGTAAACCGCAACAGCGTGCCGTGACGCTGGCCCTGTCTTAGCAAAGACAGACAGGCAAGGGGCTTCGGTCTCCACGGTTTTTCAGGGCGTAGTGAAGCCTGGTTATCACCCGAGTCTGGGGGACTCGTATCGCGGGTTCAAATCCCGCCGCCTTGACTAAAGTACCGTGCGGTACCGAGCATGAAGAACATAAAGTACGATCAAATACAACCCGCTATTCGACAAGCAATAGGTTGTCACGAAGGCTTTCGAAAGCTGGGCTTCGTGTCAGACGACCTCTTCGTTCATTTCAATCCCGACAACTCGATGCTGGTGGTTTTGAAGACGCAGGGGAAGAGCTTCTCAGTGACGGTTGGCTGGATTGAGGGTGTGAGTCACGAGGAGTGGCAAGGGCTGTGGACCTGCGCTGCAGAAGCGGTACGCGATCAACGCATAGCCCAAGAGGACATGGATCGCATTTGGCAAGAATCTTTGCCATTCAACAACGCGCACGGTTTCCTCATGGCCATCATGAGCAAAGGGATTAGGGTTCCGAACGCCGTAAATCACCTGCATTAGGAAGATGAATCAGCGAGGTGCTGAACGTGCTTGGAAAGCACTGTGGGCCTGAAAGGGCTCGGGGTTCGAGTCCTCCGTCTTCCGCTACCGCCATTTTCATCGAAAGGAGGCGGCAGATGGAAGACAAGACAGAGAAGCAGCTGATTTCCGAAGCCGATCGAACCACGTTGCGGGAGTACTTGGAGCGACGCTTGAAGACGCTTCGCAGGGAAGCCAAAAAGGCTGGGGAGCGCGAAGAGGCTGCCTTCGTTGAGGGCGCCACGCTAGAAATCGTCTTCATCTACGATGAACTTCTTGGCGAGCAGGCACCGGAAGCTCTTCAGAAGAAGCTCCGAGCCGTCTAGAATAGGCAAGCCATGCGTATCTTCGTTCTAGACGACGACATCAAGAGACACCAAGCCTTCGCCCTCAACCTGAAGGGTCAAGACAGTCTTCATGTTCAGACGTACGACTCCGCTGTCAAAGCGCTTCAAGAGGCTGAACGCTTCGACGTCTACTTTCTCGATCACGACCTAAACGACTTCGGTCAGCGATCGATCGGCCCTTCTGACTCGATGTACGGCGGAGCCAGAGAGCTAAATGGTGCAGACTTCTGCCGCTTCATCGCGAAGGAGCTGCCGGAGTCTAAGCACCCTGACATCATCATTATTCACTCATGGAACGATAGTGGGGCGCAGAACATGGTTTCTGCTCTCCGCAACACAGGAATCCCACTTCAAGTGGAGCGTTTCCATCCGAATTCTGGAAGGCAAATCGGCTAGGAGCTGACACCCGTTTGAAGCGGGAGGGGCGTGTAAGCGCTGGGGTTCAAGTCCTCTGTCTTCCGCCACTCAGAACGTGGTAGATCGTTACCATGAGTTCGCATCGCTGGAGCGGATGGCCACGACGACCAGAATGAACTTTGCATTGCGACCCACAACACCATCATTACCTGCGTCGAAGATCACGTCATGTGCGAAGAAGCGCACGCCTTGAAGCAGTGCGATGAGCACAAGAACCCTCCGTGTCCTGAGCCTGGTAGCGGGCGCAACGACCCCTACTTGAAAGATCCTGATGTCCAAGAGTGAGATCTACTTCAGCACCGACATCGAAGCCGATGGCCCCATTCCGGGTCCGAACTCGATGCTTAGCTTCGGCACCGCTGCCTTTTCAGAAGCAGGCGCACTGATCTCCACATTCACCGAGAATCTAGAGCTGCTACCCGAAGCCACACCCGACCCTGACACGATGGAGTGGTGGAAGAAGCAAGGCGATGCCTGGGACAAGGCACGCGTGAACGCAAAACCTCCTTTGGCCGTCATGCGCTTGTTCGCAAATTGGGTAGAGCGGCTCAGCAAGGAACATAGCGCTTCGCCTGTATTTGTTGGCTACCCCGCCGGTTTCGACTTCATGTTTGTCTACTGGTATCTGATCAAGTTCAACCGACACTCGCCGTTCTCCTTTTCGGCACTCGACATGAAGACCTACGCGATGCGTACGCTCGGCACGCCGTATCGCGAGACGACCAAGAAGAATTTCCCTAAGTCGTGGACCCCCAAAGACCGCCCGCACACACACGTCGCGCTCGATGACGCGATCGAACAAGGAGAGATGTTTCTGAACATGCTTCGACATGGAAGGTGAACCAGCCAGGGTGCTGGCGCGGCTTCGAATACCGATGGCCCCGCAAGGGGTGAGTTTCAAGTACTCCGCCTTCCGCTAATGGAACTTCGTTGGTCTCCATCCTGGTGCATGCATGTCGAGGGACGGTTCCACCCTCGTACACCCGATATGGACCCAGAAGAGCCCCAGCGCATTGACATCATCTGTCTCTGTTGTCGGACCTACTGGCGCTCCTTCTGTTACACGGGGCGCGTCGACAAGCGCATCTCCATGTTCGCGCTTTTACACCGAGAATGTTGGGGTAAGCCCCTCCCTTGACAATCCAATCCTGTACGATAGGCTGCTACGCATGAAGCCGAAAGAAATCGCCAAGGCGAATGCAGAGCGCCTCTACTTCGTCGAGTGGAACATGAAGGCGGCTCTGAAGGGTTTGAATGGGGCGCAGCTTGATGAGCGGGGCCAGCGGGGCTCTGATGCGCTCTTCACCGCTTCAGTCGCCTTCCCGAAGGACGGCAGCTACAGCTTGTACTTCGACTCGATCGATGGCCGCACCGGCGAACAGATGGAGGATCACGAGTGGTTCAAAATCTGGATGATGCTCTCCAAGCGTTTGAGCGAGTCTCGCACGCTGGAAACGGGGAAGAAAGAGTTCGCCAAAATCACATGGGACGCTCTTCGCGATATTGTGTTGGGCGGGCGCGGATGCACCGACCCCAACTGCGCCGTCGACCACGGCACCGAGAAACGTAAGCCTCATCCGGAGAGCTAATGCGGCGACCTGTTGTTCTCTTTCGCCCCGGACAGGGCGACATGGATGAAGATGAACTTGCAGCCGTGAAGAGGCACTTCACGTGCTTCCGCGAGCGAACGGCCATCTCGAAAAACGACCTTGTGGTGGGCCGCTACAGCGTGCTCCCGTTCTTCGAGGGTATCCAAGCCGACTGCGATTACGTCGGGGCCGAACTGATCAACAACATCCGACAGCATCGATACGTTGCAGATCTCAGCAACTGGGTCGAAGACCTCCGCGAGTTGACCCCAAAAACTTGGTACCGCCTCGAAGACATCGACGAGGAAGGACCCTACGTTTTGAAGGGAAAAACCAACAGTCGGAAGTTCGACTGGAAGACCCACATGTTTGCCAAGGACCGCCAAACAGCAGGCGAGGTTCACTGGCGACTCAGCACCGATGGACTTATCGGTCATGGTCAGCAGGACATCTACATTCGCAAGTACGTTCCGCTGAAGACCTTCCTCGAAGGCATCAATCAACTGCCTATCACAAACGAGTTCCGAATCTTCGTCGCGTTCGGAGAGGTGATTTGTGGTGCGTACTACTGGTCCAACTATGTCGATGACCTACCACAAGTGCCGTCTATCACAGAGGTGCCGACTGAATTTGTGGCGGAGGTAGTGAAGAGGATCGGAAATAGGATCAACTTCTACGCCGTCGACATCGGGCAGAAAGCGGACGGGGATTGGCTGGTCATCGAGGTGAATGATGGTCAGATGTCCGGGCTTTCGGAGAACCAACCCGAGCAACTCTACTCAGGCCTCAGTCGTATTCTTACCGATCGCGGACTTGTGGTGATTCCTGGAGGTTATGCCCGACCTCCGGGATGAAGATTTATGGAAGCTGAATCGCTCTTGGGAGCGAGCCTGGTTGCTAACCGGTGCGGCGCGAAAGCGCTGGGGTTCGAGCCCTCCTGCTTCCGCTAAGGAAGACATTGGATAAAGAACACGCACTTGAGATTCTCGTTACGGTTGCGCGAGTGAATCCCAGCAGAGAGGCGCTTACTCTTTGGGCTCAACTCGTAGGCTACCCGCCCTGCCCGAAATGTGATTACTGCCTCCCCAACTGCCGCTGTCCGAAGCCCGGCGATCAACTCCCTCTTTTCAAAGATCTGTAATCTGCCGCTTTAGCTCAATTGGTAGAGCAGTGTTTTTGTAAAGCACAGGTAGTCGGTTCGATCCCGACAAGCGGCTCCACACTCGATTCTCCGTTCTGCTTCATGTACGCTTTCTCCGGTGGGTCATTTGCTCAACGCGGCACCGAAGCCGCGGAAGGCATGTGCATCATGGAAAGAGCATTCAAAATCGGTTGCAGGGTCGTTTTCTTCGACAGCCTGCGTCAGCCACACGAGGCCATCGTGACCAACTGGTTTCACGGTGGAGCAGACGGGCAGAGCGTGGAGGAGTACTTGGAGAAGTCCAAGTCTTCGCCGTACTACACGCCAAACGCCCTTCCGAGCTGCAACGTCGCGTGGGTGTCGTCAGATACGAACAAGACAGATCCCTACGGCCGACAGTTCGAACGTCAAACCTCGTGCTCCTACGGACGGAACCAAGGCATGACTCCGTTTATCGGACAGTGCTGGTGCTGGCCGGATGAAATCGAAGAGGCGAAAGGGCTGGCTGCAAAGGCTTATGCCGAGGCAGTCG
>Ga0315284_10001398_pt1 | contig 34475 bp, 44 predicted proteins | sample YL17G09_16_MG_FD_203696 | JGI IMG/M metagenome (GOLD analysis project Ga0315284, IMG submission 203696) | Sediment microbial communities from Yellowstone Lake, YNP, Wyoming, USA - YL17G09_16 | ecosystem: Environmental > Aquatic > Freshwater > Lake > Sediment | place: USA: Wyoming | collected... | reverse complement strand
AAATCATAGTTCAAGTAGATATAAAAAGCTTTTTGTAGCAAAATAAAACTTTCACTGCTGACCTTCCTACCATATAAGCTTCCATATACGAAATCTGATGCAATAAACCTATCAAAAATGTAGTTCTCACCACTTGAGAGAACCTGGAGGAACAACTTTGAAAGATAGTTAGATAATTCATCCATGTGATCATGAAGATCCTTAGAGATGCCACCTAAACTCACAAAATTCCAGCCAGGGAATTTACCACTATCGCGCATAACTTTCCACAGATAACTTTTTCCAGCAAGGTCTGGTCCTTCAATCCCAATAATCATTATTTTGTCCTTTCAACCTTGTTAAGATAATATGTGTGACCTGAACTATATTTTTCACCAGTAGCTATTTGACGAAGTGGCCTAATTGTTCTTGCATCATGATAAACAATTGCACTTGGGCGACTAATATAATTTCCTTGAATCAAATCCTTCATTATTTCTATTTCTTTTTTTGCATACAACTTTGTATCTTCATCCCATCCTTTTATCCATAAAAGTGAAAACCCAAAAAACAAGAAAAAAACTATTGCAAAACCCAAAAAAGTTTTCATAATTAATTTCCTCCAATAAATCTTAGAACATCACATATAATTTTATCTTTATTTTCTACAATTCCAAAATCTTCATCATCAAATATTTTATAAAAAGATTCATACAAAGATCTACAATTAGATTTCATTAAATATGCATTATGAAGTACAGCTGCAATATGTGTAGGTTCTAAACTTTTCACAAATAAAGGATAGTTCTCTGGAATAGTAAAACCAAATGAATGAATATTTCTTATAATAGGAAGGCATCCAAGAGCCATACCTTCACGAACTGCGATTCCACCATGAAGATCATCCATAAGACTAATAGAAAAATCAGATGAAGCAAGTAGTTTCAAATAATCTTTTCTGTCAAATGTATCAGGGCATATGCAGTTTGGAACATTATTCATAAGCCATTCTTTTGAAATTGATTTTGTTGTATTTGTAAAAGCAATAGAAAAATCTGATTTACCAGTTACTGTCTTTAAAATTCTCGCAAAGATCTTTACACCCTCTATGAAAGGAATATGGTTAGAATAATTTGTAGTTGAAAGTCTATTAGGAAAAACAAACCTTACTTCATTTTTTGACTTATAATTAAAAAATTGCTTATCATTAAAATGAGAGGCAATTTCTTTACTATCAAAAGAAAGTGGCCATTGTGATATTTGTTCATCAACACATGGACCTTCATCAAGATAGATTTCTCTTATATATTTTGAAAAGACAACTGAAAGTGAAGAGCAGAATAATGATTCGTGCTGGCGCTGCTCATAAGAAATAACTTGATCATGCCCTGAAATATGAAATTCATTTATCATAGGAAAATGATTTATAGAAATAATGTGAGTAAATTTTCCAGTCACATATTTATAGCAGGAAAGAATATTCTTTGTTAGTTCAGGTGTATTATTTATAATCAAATCATATTCATCACCATCAAATATCTTACAATATTCAAATGCATCAAAATGAAATCTTTGAATCATATTATTTGGAAAAACCTTTAAACTTTGAAGCCATTTAGCATCATCAAAAATTAAAATATCATTTTCATTTGAAAGCAAACCTACAGATGGAACTACAACGTGAATTTCAAAAAATTCTTTTAGAATAGAAAAGAGCATTTTCATTACGCGCATATTCGCGTCAGCATTCAAAAGGATCTTTCCATTTGTCTTATCCTGCTGACTATAAAATGGAATGTAAAGAAGTTTTCTCATTTAAATTTTCCTTTCAAATAAAATCGAGTTGTCCATTCTGAAGAGCAGATTCCATCATCAAATTATATTTAATAAACCTACAATCATAAAGATTGCAGTCATTGCAGTTTATTCCTTTCTGCTTCTTCCAATGCTCATACGAATTCCAGACAGATTGAAAGCCAGATTTAAAAATATTTCCAATGCAGTGTGTATCCATGCGGTGGCGATAATAACAGCAAATATAAATATCACCATAATAGTCTATCAATGTATGTACTACAGAAGTGAAGCAGCCAACTCTTTGAGGAAGATTTATCTTCAGGAAGTTTGTAAGAAGTACAGTGTGATGAAGATATTTTTCTGCAAGATATTCTATCTTTTCAGTAAGTCTAATTCTATCATCTGTAAAAGCTTCAGGAACATTTGCAGCCAGTTTGAATTGAATAGAATCAAATCCAAAATCTTCTGCATTTCTTATGGCCATTTCTATATCATTGATGTCAACTTCTTTTCCTATTGTATATTTGTAGGAAACCTGACAGTCATCACGCTTTCTTTTTATCATTTCACCTGCAGAATTTATAATGTTGATATAATTTATTCCCTTGACCCCCTTTATCTTTTCAAACATTTCAGGAGAACCAGATTCGAAACTGATCCTAACATAGCTTGCATTTTTTCCAAGAAAATTTGCAATGCTACTATCTACAAGACAAATTCCATTTGTTAAAACACCAAGATGTAAACTACGACTTTTGATATATTCTAAGAGTGAATAAATATCAGGGCAATTTAAAGGTTCACCACCACCACATAGTTCTACAGCCTGACCACCGGCATTTTTAAATTCATTTAGAATATATTCCCATTCAAATCTTTTTAGGAATACTTTCCCGAGTGAATTTAGTTCTTTATAATCACAGAAAGTACATTTGAAGCTACAAATATTTGTAGGATATAAAATCAAAAAACGAGGTCTTGGAAAAACCCCATTATCAACATAGTTTTTAATTTCAGGATAAAATGAAAGAATCCTCTGGCCAAGATAATCAAAAACAGTATTCATAAAAATATCCCCCTGTCAGAAGCTATGAATTCAGAATAGATCCTATTTGATTCATTTGCTCGAGGTGAGCACCACCTACATTCTTCACATCTTTTAGAATATAGCTCAAGCCTTTTTTCAGAACCATATTTCCAAATAGAATTTATTGATTGACGATTTATATTTCCATATGAATGGTTCATATTTCTATCTTTAAAAAAACCATTTTCTCTGGCTATATCAGAGCAAGGAAAGACTTCTCCATCAGCATCTATCATGCAGTGTATTTGTGTAGTAGGACAAAGGTGCGGTGCAATATCTTTTGTATCAGATCTAAATTCTGGAAAGGTATGAACCTGATGTAGCCTGAAATCAAATCCCCACTGCTCTGCCTGATACATTATGAGCGGGATTTCTTCTTCATTTAAATCTTTTATTTCAAGAGTATTTATTCTTACTTTTTCTTTTGGAAGTTGTAGCTGTGAAATATGTTCACAATTATCAATTACATTATTTAATAAATTTTTCCCCTTTATTTTTTCATAAGTAGAATCACTTACTGCATCAAGAGTAATCCTGCACCACTCTACATTTGCATAAAGTCTTTCCCAAAATTCTATCGGATAGACTTTAAAAGCTGCTGTAGTAACCATTCCAATTTTAACATCGCCACGAAATCTTTCCAGAAGATCAAAGAGATAAGGATATAAAAGAGGATCACCACCAGTTATGTAAGCAGTTTCAACTTGCATATTATTTAGACATCTAAATAAATATTGAATCCTTTCACAATCTATCTGGGCGAAAGGCCAAGTGCTTCGCTTACATGTCATGCAATTAAGTCCACCGCAATTTGTAGTTAAATTTATTTGTACAGTCAGAAGCGGTGAAGCTGGCATTGTCCTCTGAACCAACTTGATATAAGGTATTATTTTGTTCATTGCTTTCTTCCTTTCTAATATTATTATATGGTTTTTGGTAGTCAAATTTTGGGCATAAAAAAAGCCCTGCGAGTTGTTTAGGCCCGCAGGGCTTCTATCACGATGCTTCTTTCTTCTGTATGTATTTATTTCTTCCCGCGCTTCGGTTTTTCAGCTGCTCCGGAAAGGGCCAGTGCCTTCGGTGTCACGGCCCGCTTGGTTCCATCCTTCAGCTTCAGGATGATTCCGGTAGCAGGAGCAGGGTGATAGCCAGTTACTTCGGCACCCTTGAAGCTGATTCCTTCTTTCTTTCCTGCATAGTCGACCTTGGATCCGATGGGGAAATCCTTTTCACGTGTGTCCTTCACATCACTCTTGGGCTTTTCCTTGCCCTTGCCCTTGGCAGGCTCTTCCTTTTCCTTTTCCTTTTCCTTGCCATTGGCCTTTCCCTTGCCAGGCTTCTCGTCCTCTTCCTTTTCCTTGGCCTTTCCCTTGCCCTTGGCAGGCTTCTCGTCCTCTTCCTTTTCCTTTTCCTTTTCCTTGCCCTTGCCAGCGGACTTCAGGCTGCCCAGTTCAACGAAGGCCTCGTCAAGTTTTTCTTCATCTTCAGAAGAATGCTTGTCCAGGTCGATGTCGGCCATGGCATTGTAGAAGTTCTGAATGGAGATAGGAAGTTTTTTGAATGCCTTTTCAGAAACGATGTCGGTGTCCTCGAGCTGGTCCATAATCTCGTTCAGAAGGGGAATACCATCTTCGTGTTCCACCTTCAGACCAACCACCTCTACGATCAGTTGAAGTTTTGCATTTTGTTTGTCGTCCAATTTGTACTTTCCCATGATCTGATCCTCCTTACTTTGTTGTTGGTTTATGGTTGACTTCGGTTTGTCCTTCTAAACTATTCTATGAAACTCTACCCTACGATTCAAGTGACAATTTTAATTCTACGAGAAGTTCTGACTTCAAGCTTAATAACCTACTGAACCCTCCTTTCTTTAGGTCGTTCAAAAGCTTTAACATTTCGCCATTGCCAGAAAGCTTTTCAAAAATTACAATTTCATCCTCTTCGCAAAAGCTGATCTCATCAAACTCTACAACTTCACCTGGTCTTTTATGAACATCCCTTTTCCTTTGAAGGTTTATCATATGATTGATAACAGTAGTGTGAAGAAATGTGCCAAATGATGCTCCACCAGAATCATTCCAGAGTTCATAATCATAATTTTCGTACATTATCAAAACAGCTTCTTGAAAAAAATCTTCAAGGCCAATAGAAGGATCTTTGTTTGAACGGTAAAAACTCATTGAAATTTTCATCAGCATTTTCTGGAAACGAAATAGAAGATTTTGACGACGTGGTTTTCTTTTCATTAAAACCTACCTCCTCTGAATCCAGATTCTTTCGTAGATTTCTATGTTGTTTATTCCTATGACGTCGTCAACTGCATGATTTACTTCAGGCCAATTTATATCATGGCCACAAAAAAGTTTTTTAGCAAAAGGACTAAGCGCGAGAAGATCCGCCTTGACATCCTCATACTTATGACTTCCATCTACAAAAACCATATCAGAAGGAGTTAGAAGATGTAATGATTCAGAAATGTGAGTAGGTATTATAGAAAGGTTTTTAAATCTGTTTCCTACGTTCCTCATAAATTCTTCCTTGATATCAACTTCATCAGCTTCTTTATGAGGGCCATCATTTTCTTTTTCTTCTTCACTTCCTTTAAAATGATCAATAACGGTAACGGTTCCAGGGCAACCAGAACAAAGTGCATGAGTGCTCTTTCCCTTCCATGCACCAAGTTCTATAATGCTTTCCATCTTCTTCGACTGATTGAAAAGCCAGTTTAATTCTTCAACTGACATCCAGCCCTGAATATCATTATTGTAGAAATTTCCTTGTGAAACATTGTATTCAAGCTTGGTGTATTTTTTAACTCCTATGTGTGAAAGGTTAACTCTTGGATCACACCAAACTTCATATCCCAAAAGCTTTGCTCTAACACAGAAAGAAAAATCTTCACCAATCTGAATTCCATTTTCTTTCTGCCACAAATTAAATGATCTTCCATATTTATTAATGACTTCAGGTTTTGACATATGCTCTATCACTTTACGATCAATCATTAGAAAACCAGCACCAACACCATCGCATTTAAAAGGTTCATCGGGAAGTTTGGTTATTTCTACAAAAGTATAATTTAATTTATCGTGCAGATTGTACGCATGATACCGCATAGGATAAAACTTGGAAACGTAGAGACCACCAATGATTGGTTTGTTTGCATCCAGCATTAAGGTTATATCAATAGGATTAAATTCAATATCAGAATCTATAAACAAAACCTTATCTGCCCCATATTCAAGGGCAAGCCGAAGTAAATCACTTCTTGCAAATGGAACTAAATTTGTCTCTGTCTGGATCAGTTCGAAAGAAACTCCGATTTGCTTCATTGCAGTGATAGTATTTATAATGGAAGCTTGACATTCTGGTTCGATGTTTCGATAGTGTGGGATCAATGCTATTAATTTCATACACGCTTCTCCTTCCTTCTTTTTGAGGTTCCAGAAATTTCTACATATCTTATTTCACCACATCTTTCAAGACTATCAGGAAAACACTCAGCCATCTTTTTATCAATAGCCATATTCATTTTCCTACATGCTTCAAGAGATGGTTTTTCCATATACCTTCCATGACTGATAGAAACCTTTTCATCCTCAAAATCGCGCAGATAACCAGAATTGAAGCACTTGAAACTGCGTCCATTTATGATCCTAAAATAAGTCAAATTTTCATGATCATAATGAACTGTATCAGGTGAAGTAGACAGAGCACCAAATCCTCTTTTCTTTCTTTTCTTCTTAGGCTGACTTTGCGCTTTTGCTTTCATCATCACCTCGCAAGTTGTAAATGTCCTCCACTGATATAAGTGCAGGACCAGTTTGAGTTTTAATGATGCGAACTTTTCCAGTAGACATGAGCAATCTAATCGTTTGAGTGCTAACTGAAAAAATCAAAGCAGCTACTGATACAGGTAGAAATTGATCCTTGTAAGGTGGCTTGAACTTCTTAAGGATCCCCTGAACTTCTTGATCCTCCATAGACTTGTATCGCTGATTTTTCAAACTTACTTTCCACTTTGCCATATTCTATTCTCCTTGAAAGAGAAGATGAATTATGCTTCCCCTTTAAAACACAAAAGGGCTATGCCCCGGAAAGGAAGCATAGCCCTTTTTTTATAGAATGTAAACTAAATTTTCATGGTTCCGGCAATGATTCTTTCGGCATTCTTCCTGTAGATCTCTATGCGGGATTTGATATAATCCTTAGTCACCTTTGCATCTTTCTTCTTGTAGATTTCTGCGAAAATGCTGTAGATTTCTTTTTCGTCGGTGTTACGCTTAACCAGATCCACCATCATCAGGTTGTAGTTGAGTTTCTTCTTGAAGTTAGCCCGCTTGCCATCCAGCTTCTTGGCCTTTTCTTCAACCACCTTCTTCGCCGCTGCCTTGATCTTGTCCAACTTAGTTTTTTCAGAAGCTTTCATTTTTTGATCTCCTTGTAAAGTAGTGTGAGAGTCATGTTTTACACAAATTCCCAGCCAACAGGTACAACCCATAGGCACCTTCCTTAGATAAGGATGTCACGCTTCAGTTCGATGTCCTTCGCCGCTTTGATTTCCTTAGAAACATCGGCCAACTTTTCACCTACCAATTTTCGGTAGTCATCAGAATATTTAAACATTTCAGAATCACTGTCCTCTACGTATTCACGAATGTCCTTAATTGCTTCTTTCAGTTTGCTGTGGAATACGAAGCCATCATAGATTTCTTCAAACTTTCCGAGGAAGTCGTTCAGGCTTTGAAGAGTGAGCATATTGACTTTATTATTTTCGCACTGACCTTTCAGGGTTTCGATTCGCTTAAAGAATTCGGTGGCGACCATATTCTTAATGTCTTCGCCCATGCTCCTGAATTCCTGCTTCAGCTTGTTGGTTTCTTCCTTGTAGAGCTCAGGACTAAGATCAGAAAGCTGATCAGGAACACCGAGCACCCTGAAATTAAACTTGAACTGGAAGATAGAAAGCAACCGCGATTCCGTTGGGTACTTATCTTTTTTGTACATCTGAGGATATGCTTTCGAAAAATTTTCTTCCATCTTCTTGATAGAGGAGGCGACTTCCTTCGCGATGTCCATGTACTTGATTTGAAGGTCCAGAAGGTTTTCGTTGACTGTAGAAATGAACTGCTTGCCTACGAAGTAGAATTCCCTGATTGGTGAAGGTAGGCTGTAACGCCGAATGATTCCGAAAGCTTCATTCTTGATGGAGCGAAGAAGTTCGAGTCTTGCCTTATCTTCTTTTGTAATCAAGTCTTGAACTGCTCTAACAACTTCAGTTGGAACATCCGCATCCATCACTTCCGCGTTGTCCACTCTTGAAGTAGCACCCCACATCCTGACGTATAAAGTAACCATCACGCCGCGTTTGAAAATTTCTTTAGGATCAAAAACTTCATCCAACTTCGCGTCACGAACGACTTTCTTTTTCGGTTCTTCACTCGGCCGAATCTGGGCATCGCCATAAACCGCGGCGCAATCTTCGGCAATCTTCTTTTCTTCTTCCTTAACTTCAGATGACTTTACAACATCAGGTTCACATTGAGGTGTAACTTTTTCTTCGATGACCATGGCTTCTTTCACGCTCTTCAACCGCAGGCAAGATTTGCAAGTGATTTCTGATTTACTTTTTACCGGATAGACAAGTGCATCTTTCTTTTCGCAGCAGGTTATAAAGCCACCTTCAAGAAGTTCTTTGCATGCATGAACGCTCTTGCCACCCTTGTACCAGCCAGCTACGATTCCATTCAGTTCTTTAGACATTAGACCTTCCTCCTGTTAGTTGTAGATGATTGAAGTAAGAATAAGACAAATGACCATGGAAACTACCAACACCGAAAAACCGATAATGATTTTTGTTTCTTCGCTCATTCCTTTTCTTCCTCCTTCTTGGGGTTAGGTTGACCAGTTAACAACTACCTCTGCCCTTGAAGATCCTTTTCCTCAAGGGCAGGATAGTGGTTAAAGATCTATGTCGCGCTGCTTGATTTCAGACTTTCCATTGATCTTCGTGGAAGCAGGGATTGTTCTATCCTTCGCCCATTTCCGAAGGTCCTCAATCCGTTCTCCCAACGTCTTGCTGACCGGTATAACGAAACGCTCTACATCCTGAAGCTTGATTCCTTTCTTGGTCTTTTTAAACATGGAGCAAATCCGGCAAACACTTTTGATTTCCGCTCCTGACCAACCTTCCAGTGTAGAAGGTTCGCCATCGACATTGTAGGAAGTCTTGTAAAAGTCCAGGATCTTTGTAGCTTCTTCCTTGTTAGGAAGATCAATGAAAAATGGCGCGCAGTCCCAGCGTTCTGCTCTTACGTATTCTGGGGGCAGCTGACTTATATCATTGCAAGTAGCTATAACGTAGAGTCCTTCTGGACGATTTGAAAGAAGCTTAAGGAATTGTGAAGCAGATCTTTTTCCAGTACCACCATCGTTCTGTCCGCTGGAATTCAGGCCAGCCAAGCCTTTCTCTATTTCGTCTATGAAAAGTATGCATGGTGTATTTGCTATAATCACTTCGATTGCTTTCGCCCAAGCATTTTCTGCCTGACCATAGAGACCTTCACCCTGCATCCTGGCCATTTCCATTTCTATAACCTTCAGGCCAGACTTAGATCCCACCCACTGAGCAAAGTGCGTCTTTCCAGTACCAGGAGGGCCAAGAAGAAGAATGCCTTTTGAATCCGGATGATTTATCGTCGGCAGGACAAATTCCTTTATGGCATCGTAGCCAAGCGGTTCAGGAAGATCTTTGTATTCGCCGATTTTCAGGCCAGCAGTCTTTTCTACTTCAGAAGCTTGAATCATCGCAACAGTCTTGGGATCAAACTTTCCTTCGTTCTTTATCAAGGTGAAAGCGTAAGCATTTCCAAGTTCGCGTCTTGAAAGACCTTTACTGTTTTGGATAATCAGTTCGATTTCTTCTTCAGTTGGAGGCTGATACTTTGGTGAAGCTTTTGCAGAGTTAGCTATACTGTCAAACACCGTTTTGATTTCTTCCTTATTAGGAAGTGGGAAATTGATTTCAAGAAAATCCTTCCGAAGACATTCAGGAATTGCCTTGTCCATGCTGATGTCGCCCAAGATGATCAATGTCTTTCTGTATTCCTTAGAAATCCAAATTTCAACACGGTTCTGAATATACTGAACCATTGCCTTGTTGATGTTACCATAATCATCCTTCAGAAACCAGTGAAAGTTTTTTGCTACCACAATGGTGCGTGGCTTCATCTTCTCGATGCTGTAGAGGAATCCTTCTGGGTCTTGATTTTCTTCCAGGTCAAAAATCTCTACTTGAAAATCGGGCAGTTCAGAAGAAACTTCCCTGATTGCTTCCAGCGTGCTCTTGACTTCTAAGGTTCTGCAGTAGAAAAATGCATACCCAGCCCTGACACCAGCCTTCAAATCATTTTTACCTTCCATGTGACTTCTCCTTCCTGTTTGAGGTTATGTTGTTTGAATAGACTTGACAGACCTGAAGGATGGACAAAAGCTTTAAACCTTTGCCCACCCTGCTCGGGGTCAAATCGTTAACTTCCTACCTTCACAATTTTTCCACCACGAAGTACGTTCCGATTTTTCCAGAAAGGATTATCGCGCTTGGTCTTCGTAACCACACCACCAGCCATGTTAGCAATTTCGCTTAGAAGTTCATCTGCAGACAAATGTTGAGTTTCTGCAATATCGCCCGTACTCACGCTTATGGTGCCATCTTCCAAAATTTCAACTTCTATTTTTGTCATCATTGTTTTTCCTCCTACCTAAAATCGTTTGAGCTCCATCCGAGTTCCTTGAGCATTCTTGTTTACCAGGGCCCACTTCTTCAGCTTAGCAACCTTTTCGACTATCACCTTTGAATATTCCATCTTCAGACGATTTACTTCACGTGTGTAGTAGGACGTCGTCACGATCTTTTCTTCGTCCAGGTAGATGTCTGCCACGATTGATCCGTAAACGGTCATGTACTTTCCATGATCCTCTACTTTCAGACCGATCCTCATGGCTGCCTCAATCAGAAGATCTTTGTTCTTGGCCTTAAATACAAGGCTGTAGGTTTGAACTTCCCAGCATGGCATTTGACTACTCCTTTCTGTTTGGTATTTTTTCCAGTTTTTCCATTTCCTTCTGAGCACAGGTAGGACAGTAAGTGTGGCTGATTCCGTTGCCACCTTCCTTTTCTCCAGTCTTTCTTCCACAAATGCAGCAGATAATTATAATCATCTGCCTGCCTCCTTTTCGTCCTGCTCGAGGATCCGGAGGACTTCCGTCGCCCTGCGCTTCAACCATTCGCGGATAGCAGCTTCAGCCTGGGCAAGGGTTTCGAACTTGTTTTTAAAAGAGCGGTCGTTGACCCTGACCCTGTAAAATCCTTCCTCCCAGATGATCCATGTCTTAAAAGGACCAACGTCCAGATTCCAGCAGCTGTACTTTCCACCTTCAAGTTTCGCCATAGGTCTATTCCTTTCTGTTGAGGTTATAGGTTTGAATCTCCGACGTACCGGTCCGAAGACCGGTACCGCACTTGGCTTAACGGCTATTTTACATCGCCAAGTCGATGATTTCTAATCTGCTCAACTTCCTTTTCTTCGTCCGTTTCTATTTCCGAAAGTTCTTTAATTGAAGCAGACAAATTCTTCGCATCGAGTTCTATATCCAGAATCATGTTTCCGATTTGCTTCACCTCTTCGCCAGGTTCGAAATCCTCTTGGAGCAAAGTCATGATAGAGCCTGCGTATTTCCTAATTTCCCTTATCAGATCGGTTGATCTTCGCTTATCTTCTGGCCTAAGAATGATGTTTGAAGTTGCTTCTTCTGCGGTCAGCATAGTCATTTTTCTTTCCTCCATTTTTTTGTAGTAGCGTTTTGCTTGCTGCGACATTTCGATAAGATCATCTGCTTCGCCCATACTGTCTCCTTCCTAACTCCAAGAATATTTTTTCCATTTTCTAATTACGGCCGCCCTGTCTTTAAAATCCAAATTCGGAAAGTAGGAAGAAATCGCTTCGTGCATGCAGTCATTGATTATAGCTTTCGTCGGGGACCAAGAACCTGAAGTCAATTTTTCGATTCCGTCGGGACCGCATTCTTGAATAGAATATTCACCGAGGTAGTCGCCCATCACGCATTCGCACTTATGAATAATGCTCCAGATGTAAGTGTCGTAGGCTGCCTGCTTCTTCCTTCTTGTAACCAGGGCAGCCAGCTTCTTGGCTTTCTTCACCTGCTCGCGCGCTCTTTTCGCAAAGTCGTTTTCCTTCCTTGCCGGGCAGCAATAACTACACTGCTCATACATGAGGCCGTGTTTACACATAGTTTTTTTCCTCCTGTTAGGGGTTAGACCTTCCAACGTACCGGTCCGAAGACCGGTACCGCACCAAGCCTAATGGCTTTATATAGCTGCTTGGTCAGCTTGCGATAGATCCGCAATTCCTTTGAAAAAGTTCTTTTTCATATTCGACTAATTTTTCCAAAGACCGAATGATGTCCCTTACAGTGCTTCCGCTCCAACCACCCTTCCTCCATACGCCGGCGCGAACTTCTATTTCCTTGGCTTGGAAAAGATTTGAAAAGACGCAAGTGCTATTGTGCTTATAAGGTGAGTTCAAAATATCTTCCAGAACCATATCTTGATATTGCCGTAAAGCTTTGAGGGCTCCTGCATAACTTGCAATTTGAAAATTTTCATCGTAGATTGCCTTCATCCTCTTGATTTCTTTCCTTTCAAGTTCTGCTTCCATAACCTTTTCGCAGTTCCGAAGTTCGTAAAGGATGTCGGTCAGAACACCAGTCAGAAATTCTTCACGACGCTTGTCTATGCTCTTCAAGTTATGTTGAAAAAACCAGTCGATGTTATCTATTTCGTATTTGATTTTTTCTTCCAAAGTGGCTTCCACCTTCACTTTCGTGGTTTCAACCGTCTTCATCCGACCGCTGGCAGTTCTGATTCTTACTTTAGGCATTTTGATTTCCTTCCGTTTGAGGTTATTGGTTTTGGCTGCTCTTCAGACCGTAGCCACCACGCTACGATGACCGGCCTTGGTGGCCGGTTTCGCATTTACTTCCACCCAAGTTCCCGACTTACTTTTCCAGAAAGATAATCAAGTGATGAACCTTCAGAAAGATAAAGAACCTGCTTGGGTTCCCATTCAGGAACTTCAAAAGGGCTTCCGTCCATATCCTTTTCCGGGTAATCATCTTCATCAGGTTCGTTTAGATCCACGACCACGGCTTGACCACATTCAAATTCCAAAGGATAGTTGGGTTGGAAAGCAAGGTGAACTTCCACATCGTCGTCTAAACCTTCCAAAGCTTCTTTCAGTTCGCCTACGGTCATCATTTTCTTTTTCCTTTCGTTAGAAGTTAGTTGCGTTTGCCTTCGGTCACCGACCAGATTAAACCTTCGAGGTCATTGAGTTCTTCGAAAGATAACTTGTGTAAAGCTTTATTCACGCTGGATTGAATTTCGTCGCTCTGATCCTTAACCTTTAACATCTGCTTGATATAATCACGAGCACCGGCCTTTTTGTAATTTCTTCTGCTAAACATTAGTCACCTTCCTTTTTGTTAAGGTTTATGAAGCTTGACAGACCTGAAGGATGGACAAAAGCTTTAAACCTTTGCCCACCCTGCTCGGGGTCAAACTTAGCAGTCTATGCCCATTTGGTATTCTTTGCCCCTCGGACGTTTTCTGTAGAAAGCCAGAAAAAGGTTTTTGTATTCTATTTCATCTTGATATTCTATCACAAATCCTGGTCCCCAAATTTCTTCCATCGTGAACTTAGTTACGAAAGGCCGAAGAGCCTTATTGGCCGTATGCATGTAGCCTGCCCAGTCTGTAGGAAGAAGTGTTTTGTGCTCCAACCAGGCTTTATAAGCGCCTTCGGTAGTTTCCTTGCTAACTACCTTGAAACCTGCTTTCTTGAGGTCTTTCAGAAGCTGTGTAAAGGTTGTCATTGTCTTTTCTCCTTTGTGGGTACTGGATTTCAGTCAAGATACACCGAATAAGGGGGACCACCGATTCCAGGAATAACGTGAAAGGTATTGTTTCTGTAGCCAGATTTTTTGGTTTCCCTCGAGATATAAGCCAGAGCGAACTTCAATTCCGACCAGTCGCATCCGCATTCTACAGAAGTTGAAGGGGCGTAAACGGCTTCGTTCCAGATAACCACTTTCTGATTGTTTACCATCCTGACTTCCTTAACCTTGTCTGGGCTGGCTTCGTATTCTTCCATAATCCTTCCTCCTTTTAAGTTGGCTGCCATCTTCAGTCCACAGGCACCACCCTGTGAAGAGCAGCCTTGCGGCTGCTTTCGGTTTAGTTAGAATTTTTGATGAACTTCTTGTCTATCCTTTTCCGCTTCATGGCCGTAAGTTCGGCAGCCTGAAAAGCTTTCAAAGCATCTTGAACTTCTATAAACGCTCTTTCAATATCTGAACTAAAGGCTTGATATGCGGATTCGTGAATTTCCTTGCTTTCACCTTCTTGCTCCCAGTCGTTGAGCCGCTGATAAGTAGGATTCACCATAGCTTCCAAAACTTTTACCATTTCCCGAAGTTCTTTGAAGGATTCAAAGACCGGCCGACGATGATCACCGAATTCCTCTACCATCATGCCCAAAGTTCCTTTTGCCATTGTTCACCTTCCTTTTTTTGTTAAGGTTTATGTTTGTGTAGATTGGCTGCCATCTTCAGTCCAGAAGAACCACCTTCTGAAGACCGGCCTTGGTGGCCGGTTTCGGCTTAGTTAGCAGGAGCGGATCACGTTGACACACCGGAAAGCCATTATCATGCCGGCCAGGTAGTGATTAAGTTCTTTCAGATTCACGTTCCACTTGGTGAAAACTTCTTCACCGTTTACGAGCACATTTTCGAATAACCAATTAGGATCGGTGCCCATATTCCATTCTATATCCAGACCGGCATTCTGAAGGGTGGCAACCTGATTCTTGATCTGGACTACCATCTGATCGCGCTCACTCGGATTGGTCTTTTTCATTTTCTTTTTCCTTTCGTTAGGTGTGTGTGGTTTATTGCGGGAGGTTGATTTGCCTTAACAGCCTTCGCAAAACCCTTGGGGGGCCTTGCGAAAGCTGTAATCGGTTTCAACCGATTTTTTCCTACCTAAGATCCTGCGGCCCTACTAATTTTTTCAGGCTGGTTCCGTGGTACTATGCGGTGCCTCCTTGAGAGAGGCTGTGTATAGCTGAAAGGATCTTGCAAGCCTACTTTACTTCGGCATGGTATATATAGTTTGCCAGCCCATTCTGGCGTCCCTTCCCACCTTGGATCTTAGGTAGTGTCGTTTCGGGCTCGAAGGCGATCTTTCTTTCCATCCGCTGGTTCTTCCAGTTAGAGCACGCTCGCGCCGGACTTTCAGAAGCTTTCCTTCGATTTAACCCTTATTTGTCTGGAGCCGGTTTTGAAGGTCGGAAAACCTTCTTTTTTAGCTTACTTAGAAAAGGCTCCCTGTGCTGTGAGCCCCTCCAGACTTCAAAGAACTTAAAGGATTTTTTAGGTGGCCTTCGTCCGCCCCGGTCTTTTTAATCTTGCGACCGGCCAAGAAACGCTATGATTTCCTTATCACCTCCTCTCTTTAAGTTGTTGAACCTATTTTACATTTTTTAAAACCTAAAGAAAAGGAAATTTTTGACAATCTTATAACATATTGTTTTTACAAGCAAAAAAAAATTTATTTTTCCTATTAAAAGGATGAAAAAATATGATCAAATTTATCAATAAAATCAACAACAAACCCGTCTCCTTTAAAGGAATGCTATTTTATATAATAAAATCAATACATTATAGACTAAATGGAAACCTTAAAACTGGACTGGGACATTTTTCGAGGTAGGTATCTGTAAAGTGTGACTGGAAGCCATTTTACAAAGGAAAATCGATGTAAACCCTTACTGGGCCTACTTTAGATCCTGGAAAGGATCTTTTGGAAGGACAGACCGAGGCTGTTTATATCTTGTGTGTATGGAAGGCGTAGAAACGCTGACTCAGTAAAGGTTTCCAGGTCAGCTGATAGATCTTCATTTTCACGAATTGCATCTCCGTCAAAGCCCACTATGACTTTAGAAGGAGCCTTGTCTCTGATAAGTTTCAACTGATCGCGCGTAATTTTTTTTCCGAAGGCACATATGCCATGGGCACATCCTACCGTCATCGTGTCCATATAACCTTCAGTCACCACCAAAGGACTATCAGCACGGTGGATATTTAGAACAAGCCATTTTATATTAACACCAGTCTCCTGCTCAGATGTGGAAAGGTATGGGAGTTCTTGCTTTCCTGTAATATCCCTTCCCTGCCAAGCGCAAATGTAGCGCCCATCAGGATCTTGGATGGGCATCATTATCCGATGAGCATACCTTCCATCATAACAAAAAGACAGTTCCCATTTTTCTATAACCTTCCAAGGATCAAAGCCACGGCGAATAAGGTAGGCCCAGGCTTTGCTGTCTGGTTTTATATCGCGCATGAACTTTGGAAAATAGTTGGACTTTCTGTAGACCTTTGCCTCTTCTGGTTTTTTTTCAGAAAGGATTTCCTCTATCGTAGAATCATCTTTTGATAGGTTAGAAATAGTTTGATATGTCTGCGCTTTCTTCCTTGCCTCTTTAAATCTAACCTGCTCAAGATAAGCTATCAGTGAAACTATATCTTTCCCACTATCACCGCAGCGCCAGCAGCCCCAGTTTCCTTTATTTGCAGAAATCCAGATCTGACGGAAAATTTTTCCATCATAGTTACAAGTCGGACAGTGGCAGGCGATATAAGGACGGTCTGGTGTTCCATAGTCCTTATGAGGCCTGCCAGTATGGTCAAGATAAGATTTGTAAAGTTCGGAAAAATCCATTTCATTCAACCATATCTACAACCTGAATGGGCCAACCTTCCCTTTTGAAAAGAGCGGCACGACTTTTAGAATGCCTGAGGAGGATTGGATGTACAGAATCTATAAAATCATATACATCCACGGTTTTCTTGCTCTCAGTGACACGTAGCCCACGTCCTATCCACTGAATCACCTTGATTTCGCTCTTTCCAGCACCGGCAGGAATGATAGCATTTACAGAAGGTATATCTGTACCCTCATCCCATACTGGCGTAGCTATTACAGAAAATCCTGTAGAGGTAGATCCGAAAAGTTTTTTTACAAATGTCCTTTCTTCTATCTTCGTACTACCCTGTACGAGGACACCAGCACCAAGGGCTTCCAGGTATTTTCCATGCCTAACATGCTTCACAATTATAAGTATTTTTTCACCCCTCATTACACATTCTTTTGAAACCTTGGCAATGGTTTTATTCCTTTCGCGATTCTGTACAATTCCAAGCTGGTAAATGGCTCGATAGTCATCTGACTTATATTCTTCTGGGTCAAATTCATCTACAGGAAGATCTTTGTAAGAGCAAAAATAAATCTTAGGTTTTGCAAGCCTGCCACGGTCTATCAAGGTCGAACTGGTTATTTCAGCTATGGCTGGACCTATCAAACCTTCACGAATAAGAATAGCCGCTTTGTTTTTCTTATGCATCGTACCAGTCAGTGCATATCTTACAGAACAGTTTGTCAATGTATTTATAAATTTTCGATATGAAGAAGAATGAAGGTGGTGGCCTTCATCCACAATAATCATATCAACCTTCTGAGATTCCTTTTCTGAAAACCTATTTCCAAGACTTTGAATTGTTCCGACAGTTATTCTTCCTGGCTTATATTTTCCAGAACCTATACAGCCAATCATTTTCTTCCCAAAATAATTTTGAAAATTTTCTATCGTCTGAACAAGTAGATCCTTTGTATGCACAATAAATAAACACATCTCAGGATCATACATATAGATAACACCAGCAGCAATCACAGTCTTTCCACTTCCAGTAGGATATTTTATGAAACCTCTTCTTGTATTTTTTATCTTTTCAAAGACATCAACTTGATCTCGAAAAAACTTAAAATCACCACCAGAAAATCCTTCAATATTATTTTTTACAGAAATACCTTTACAAGAATCATCGCGAACAATCCTTACTGGAAAATGCTTCTTGATAAGATCTACATAACCAGTAAGAAAAAGACCCGTCCTTCCAATTTCAGATTTCTTCCTAAAAGCCATTTCACCATAATAATAATTTGATTCAGTGTATGATAGAAGTTCTCGCAGGTCTGGTAGATATTCAGGAGAAAGAAGTCTTGACATACTATGATCTATGATGTGGATCCGCACAGGGTTAAGGTTATTCATCTTGGTTTTCCTTTTCTTCACCTTCTTCTATATTTTGGATGCGACGTGAACTAATACAAAACTGACCAATTTTATAATCCTGAATCAGTTCTGCTGCCAAGCCTTTCTTTCCAAAATTACGATCTACAAAAAGCACAAATCGAGCCTTTCCTTCGAGTTCTTCTTCTGGAGTCCTACATAAAGCGTAGGCGCCATCACAGTGTGCAGCCTTTCTTTTATCTTCTGCAAAATCAGACATTGTAATCCACTTATGCTTATACGCAATGGCCTTTACCTGACTGAAACCTACAACAAGGCAATTAAATTCACCTGCCCATCGCTTATGCTCTTTAAAAATATAATCAATTCCAGAACGCTCTGTACTTGGAAGCTTCATAATTTCTGGATAGTCATTTATGATAACATCGGGAACAAAGTTTTTACGCCTTCGTAGGTCTATTATATATTGCCTGTATTCTTCGGCAGAGCAAGTATTCATGGGCCAATATTTCAATATTATCTTTCCACCCATAGATCTAATGAAATTTATTTTTGACCAAAGCTTTCCTGCATCTGCAGTGGTTCCGACTTCTTTTAAAGAAGAAGTTTCACGGTCATCTTTATCAAAATACTTGACTTCATAACTATCATCTTCGCGTTGCCTAAAATTAAAAGATGAAGTCACAGACTGATCAAGACGCTCTTCCATTTCTTCCTTAGAAAGATCACCATGACTACTCATAAGAACATTAAGACCACTCAAGGCCGCATTCTTTGCAAGGTATATACCACACCAAGTTTTACCCATTTTTTCAGGAGCAGCAACAATGATCATTTGTTTTCTATCTAAAAAAATTCCATTATCATCAAAGGGTTTTATTCCCCACTTGATTAAGTAGTTATCCTGAAGGGCACTTCTTCTGTAGATCCTTTTCTCTACAGATTCTATTTCTACATAATGCGATTCTTCTCGATACTTCCTCATTCGGTCATCACGTATATCTGCCATTGCAGAAACAAGTTCGTCGGCCTTGTCTGTATTTCCTACATCAAAAGCTTTTACAAGATTTAATGAAGTATGAAAACCCTTCCTTGTATAGATAAAATCATCAATACTATCAAACATAAATTCACGATCAACATCTTCTGGATCTATCTTTGAAATCCTCGAAAGAAAATTTATAATGAAGGAATAGTTTTCGTCTCCAAGCTTCTTCTTTCCAATGTTCAAATAGCTTTCCAGATTTGTAGAAGGTGCCTTCAAAGTCTTTTCGTAGTATTCATAAAGCACCTGCAAAAATTTCCGCTGGAAAGCACCAGCCATAAATTCTACAGGGAACTTATGCAAAAGCTGATCTAAAAATTCTGAATCTGTTATAGCCAGGAAGAAAAACTTGTCCACATAGTCCTTTCCTTCAACTGTACCAAGTGGTGGAAGCTTTCTGAGGACTTCTTCATAATTTTCAGAGGAAGAGTTTGCCATGCTCACGTTTTTCCTTTTCCATTGTGGTCAGTGTAAAGTTATATGCCCAGTTTGAACAAAGTAAATTAGGAGTGAGTATAAAACTTCCCTTTTCACGCTTGATGGTTCTGATATGATACCTGATGAAAAATTCTTCTGGTTCTTTTATGCTCTTCAGTTTAGGTGGAATCTCCTTTCTAACCTTCTTGATAAAATTGTAGAGAATAAATTTTTCTTTCTTTCCATAATGAAACTTGATCCCAGTTTCCTTTTTAAAAATTTCAGCGAGTCTTTTGTTATGCATGAAGCTATTGGAAGCTGAAATTGAACCTGGAATATAATCAGGCTTGGAAGAAGGGGTTGGAATTTTCTTTGACTTCAGTTTGTAATGTTCGCGGATCTTTTCTTCATAGACTTCTATTCGCTCTTGAAGATGTACAATCTTCGCTTTCAGTTGTAGATTTTCTATCAGAAGAATCTTCAGGCTTGGATGATTTTGGTTTGTCTCTTCAGAACATTCATGGGGTTTTCCCATATATTTTAGAGAAGATTTCTCTTTAGAGAAATCTTTGAGAAAATATGAATCTCTAATATCTATATTTGATAAATTTCTTTTAGTTCTTACTTTCTTAATATTGTTATTATTTCTTATATCTGTATTTCTTGTTGATAAAGGTAGGACAGAAGAATCAATCCCTCTCTTTGTTCTCTTCATGTTAAAAATCCTCTTTGTGAATATAGTCATAATGCCTTGCAGAGCAAATTGGACATCTTTTGAGAAGATCTTTCAAATTTTTTATTCGGTTGGATTTTGAAACTTTGTTTTTGTAGTTTTCTATTTTCATCTTGGCGAGTATTGAAATGAATTCTTTAAATTGCAATGTAGTTATTTCAGATTGATGATTATATTTTCTGGCTTTTAATTCTTTTATGAGTTCTTTATGACGACTTAATAAATATGATGGAAAAATAAACTCTTGTCTAATCCAGCCAGAAGGATTATAGTGCTTTAAAACAAATGCAAGCTGAGTATGGATTTCTTTATGTTCTCCAAGCAAATGATTCTTACAAAGAATTTCTGTAGGCAGCATCCACATACGCATAGGTAATTTTCCTTTCTAAAACTATACTATTAAAGTTGAACCACCTATAAAGACACTGAAGTCATAACTTCTAACAATTTTTCCGCAGACTTTTTCCAGTTAAAAACTAAAATGCGCTTATGGGCAAGTTTTGCTTTCTTTGTTGCTTCTTTATAATTATCAAGAACAAAAGTCATTTTCCTGGCGAGGTCCTCTGGCTCTGGAAAAGCCATCTCTGTTTCTTCTTCATACTTTTCACCAACGAAGGTTATCTTTCCTTTTCCCATATTATATTTTAAAGTATAGCCAACACTTGAATCAAAAAAATCTGTTACTCCAGAGTAGTTAGTAGAAATGCATGGTAGTCCAGTTCGCATTGCTTCTGCCAATGTCAATCCAAAACCTTCACCCCTTGTAGGAAAGACAAAGCAGTGGGCAGAGTGATATAATTTTATCAATTCTTCATCTGATATTTTTCTTCCATCAAGAATTACATTTCCCTTTTTTTGAATTCCTTCTACAAGAGTAGTTTTCATATAAAGTTCGACTTGATTATATTTTGAAAACATAGCCTGCCATACAACTGCAATTTCTTCATACCCCTTACGAGGATTTGGAGCACCAACCCATAAAAACCTAAAAGGTTTTCTGAGTGGAAATTTCCTTGGAACATATTTGAATTTACTATCTACACCATGAGGAACAATAAAAGTTTTTTCTGGTGGAAAATATTTGTCAAAAAGTGATTTTACCCAGGTACTCGGTGCCAAGAGATGATCTGCTTTTGCAAGTTGCTCTTCATAAATCTTAGGAATTGTAGTGCCTTCAAACATAGTAAAAATCCAAGTTTTTACTCCAGGGATTTTTCCTTTAAAAAATTCAGGGCTCAGTATATATAAGGCATCTGTAGGATCTTCATTCACAAGTTTTATCAGTTTTTCAGTAGCTGATCTTAAATTTTCATTGTGCTTATAGTAGCCAAACTGATTTCCTTCACCTCTTTTAAAATCTGAACCCCATAAAAGTCTGATCTCGTCAAGGTTTCTCATTAGTTTTCATCCTTTTTTAGCTATAATAATCTCATGCCCAACGCGCCATTTTCTATCATTAGAAATAATTTCAAATCCTGCATTTTTAAAAATATTTGAAATGCCAATTCTACTAAAAATCCACAAATGTTCATGTGATTCAAAAAAAAGTTTAAAAAATGCATGTCCAAAAGGTGGATTTAAACCTTCATCAATGGGAACTTGAACAAAAGAAAATCCTCCTGGCCTCAAAACCCTCATTATTCCTTCAATAAATCTAACTGGATCAAGAACGTGCTCAAGAACGTCAGTTGCTACAAATAAATCACATTGATTTACTTCAATATCTGGAAAAATTCCTGTCCTCATATCAATTCCAGGAACATTATTTATGACCCATTCAGAAACATCCCTTGAAATTTCTATTCCTACTGCCTGACGAAAACCTTTTGTAAGAAGATATTCAAGAAAAGCAGCGTGGGCGCAGCCTACTTCAAGAATTGTTCCTCTTTTATCCTTTATAAATTCACTCAAAACAGTCCACCAACTATCTAACCTTCCATCAGCTATATCGGTGGCCCTTCTTTTTTCAATAACTGGATTTCCTATATCTGTCTGATGCTTTCTCCAGTAAAAATCAAGATCATAAAATTTTTTAAACCACTCTACTGATGGAAATTCTTTTATTCGATAACTTCCACAAGAATTACATTTCAAATACGAAGTATTTAAAGAAAATATTTCCAGATTTCCATCGCAGCAAATACATTTCATTTTCTGATCCTTTTTTTAGGAGTTCTTTTTTTCTTTTGACCTACTACAATGAAAGACCAGTAATGATCAGGTGTATCTGTGTAGTCTATAATTTCAAATCCAGAAGATAACAACATATTTTTAACTTCTTCTGGGTTTAGATCTACTTTATGACCATAAGGACCAATCATTGCTGGATTCTTGATTGACCAATACTCCATATTTTTATGTGGAAGATAAAAAAACAAAATTCCCTCAGGTGAAAGCACTTGATATGCATGATCTATTATTTTTTGTTGTTCTTCTTTTTCAACATGCTCTAAAAAATGAGATGAAAAAATAAAATCATAAATTCCATACTCCATTTCCATCAAAGATTCAAGAACATTTCTTCCTTTTTTTATTTCTAAATTATCTGCTCCTGGAAATGGATTTGCTCCACCACCAAGGTCTAAACCTTCACCAATGCAATACTTTTTTGCATAACCTATAATGTGAGAGGCTGCATTATTATCATTTATATATTCTGGGTACAAGTTAGTCTTGTATTTGATAGGATTGTAGTGCCTCCAGCCTCCTCCAAGCTGAGGAGTAAGAATATTTGCCAGATTGAATGGTCTAATATCATGCCAGGTCTTAATAAACCTTTTGCCCACACCTATATCAAGCTGATTTATAAGATTGCAAATAGAACTATCCACACAATATATTTGAAGAGCATTTTCTATGATCAGAAGCCAATCAAAAAGATGATAGCCATCGACTTGCCTTATTTCTACAGAATCAGGTATCATGAAATCCCATTTAGCAAATGAACTCGTACTATGTGTGACCATATATCCTGACCTGAAGTTATCCAGACCAAGATCCTTTGCAAGTGACAATTCTTGCTCTGGCTCACGTCTTATAAAAAGTTTGTATTTTTCTTCTATTGGAACTCCAGCTTCTGCATACTTCCATTCGTCAAATTTTAATTTTGATCTGTGCCAAGAATCTTGTTCTCTACCAAATCCAATTCCAAGATCTATTATTTTTTCAAAATTCTTTTCTTTTTCAAAAAATGTTTTTGCTGCATTATAACTATTGTTGTCAGTATCGAGTTGAATTACATTTACATAAGGCGCTCTTTCAAAAATAGAGGCAAAGGAAGGTTGTACTGGCCAAACTACTTCATAGCCATGGTCAAAAAAATACTTTGCTATTGGAAGGCAAATGATTATGTCTCCAACTCTTCCTGGCTGAATTAAACCTATTTTTTTCTTCACTACACTTTTTGTACGAGCAATGCCAGTATCATTGCAGATAGTTTGCCAAATTTCTCCAATTGAAAAATTTTGTGAATTTAAAAACGTCTGCATTTGCTTTCTATTAAATTTGCTTTCTGGAAGATCATTTTCAGCTGCAGTGACTATGTTTGATTTATGTGATTCATGCCAAATTTCTCCATAGCAAAATTCTACCATAGCTCCGCCAAATCTTTTATAAAGCCAGCAAGCAAGAAGCGTATCCCAGGCGGGGGCACCTATAAACATGTTTGTAAATTCTTCTACAATTATTTTGCATACTCTTTCACTCACAAAGAAAGCATCTTTTCCAATTACAACCTGACCAAGATCTTTCATTTTCCAAATAAAAGGTTCATCATGATTAAATGATACATCATTACGATGATGAATTGATATTTCTTTTTTATTGCTTGGAAGAAGAGAAGAAATTGACTTTCCTGGAGGTAGGATAATATCTGAATTTGAAAATCCGTAAAATTCTTTTCCTGGAAAATTTATAAGAAGATTTGCAAAAATATCTCTTATATATGGAATGGTTTTTTTGCAGATTCCAGAACTCTTTCCAGTTGAAGAAATAAAAAGTTGCTTACATACTCCACTTCCTGGTGGAATTATTCCTTCATCTGTAAGAATAAAAACAGTTTCTGGATAGATCCATGTTCTTGTTGCGCGCTCTACTCTTTGATCTCCTTGATAATATGGAATTGCAAGTACAGTAGTTGAAGATTCTCTCAATACTACAGCATCGGGCAAAATAACTTTATCTGAAAAAATAAATGTGGATGTCTGTTGATTTGTATCTTCGCACGAATGAACTGCAATATTTTTGAAATTTTTTTTTAAGTTTATATTTTTACCACACTTTAAACATTTTCCTGTTACATTTTTTGTCACATTTAATTCTACAGAACCGCAACTTTGGCAGGTTAGATTTATTGGAATCTCAAAAGGAATATCAAAAAATTTGCCACAGGTGGTGCAGGTTTTTGTGACAGGCATTGAAGTACTCCCCTCTCTTTAAGGTTTTTAGCGAGTTTTTCTTTTCTTCTTTTCAGCCACCTTTACTGCCGGAAAGGTTTTGACCGGCTTCGGTTTTTTGATGTCATCGATTTTGCTTTTGGTAGATTCTTCCTTTTCTACTGGAGCAGGTTCAGGGGCAGGTTCAGGAGCAGGTTCAGAGGCGGCAGCAGCTTCTTGCAATTCTTCTTTGTCAGAAGCATACTTTTTTGCAAAATCAAGATCCTTTCCAACAACTGTCAAAGTTCTCATTATATTTCTTTCAGAAGGTAAACACCTATCGCAGATTGGTTCACGTGAAAAATTCTTTATAACCTTATATGACCTGTGACCATTCATGCAAGTCATATAAGCTGGTCTTTCAAATTCAATGTTAATGCTTCCACACTGTGAGCATGTAAGCGTTACTGGTGAATTGTAGGAAACATCAAAAACCCTTGTACAGTTAAGGCATCTGCAGTGAAGTCTGTTGTTCATTTTGTAATAATTCTCCTTTCGATAATTTCTTTTTTTAGGTTCATTTTTATGTTGCATTTTTTACAAATAACATCTGACTTGACTTTAACTTCTGATTGGAAATTTGGAAACTGAAGATCTTTTGTGTCAAAGCAGTTTGGGCATTCGTAAGTAATGTACTTCGTTCTGTTGTAAGGATTTAAAGACATGATTTCCCCCTTTCTATCTATATCATATGAAAAAAGGCCAGTGGAAGTCTTCATCAGGATGGAAAGAGAGGGGAAACCATTCCTAATGGAAAACCTCCACTGGCCTGCGTTTGCTCCATTGCTACTGAATAGAGCAAAAATGATTAAGGTTTAGGTTGCAGTCAGCAACCGCACGAAGCCCTTCGGCAACCCCATCCGGAGCGCCCACCGGTGGTACAGCTTGTAGGCCGTCCGGTTGGTGGTCCAGAGCAGATACGGGTTGACGTCCAGAGCGGCAGTCTGGAGCCTGCGGCCCACGGCGAAGTACCGCAGATTGCCGAAGGCGATGAACGGCGTATTGGCGCCGCTGCTGCCCGGGGCCTTGATCACTTCGGTGTAAGGATAGCCGAAGATCGTACCCGGCACGGAACTGCCGATCGTTTCCATGAAGATCGGGCGGCCGTTGTTGTCCTTCAGGTCACGGACGAAATGCAGAACGGCGCCATTGAGCCACCAACGGGCACCTTGCTTTTTCATGCCATCCAGTTTGGCAATCATGGTAGACAGGACGGTGGAAGTAATCTGCGAGAAGGCCGTGCTGCCCGAACCCATCACGACGGAATAGCCGCAGGCGGCGGACAGAATGCCGGAGCAGATGAAGGGGTTGTCGGTGCCGAGACCATTGAACCCCTTGTTGTCCAGTTCCAGGCCAGCAGCTTCGGCCAATGCACTGGTCAGCCAGCTGACGATGTCGGACCTGGAATCGGCCAGGGTCGAATTTCTGACCGCGGAGTACGCGGAAAGTTCGGATGCGGTCAGTTCGACTTCGATCAGGCCAGGCTCGGATTCAGCCGTGGTATTGCCCCAACTGACGGCAACGGCGGAATCTTCTGCCGGGAAGGACTGCTTCTCTGAAGTCATGTCCCACATGCGGGCATACTGAAGAAGCACGGAAACTTCCCGGGCAAAGACCAGGATCTCGGCATCGACAATGTCAGGAACCGGAAACACGTTCCCACTGTCACCGATCACGGTCTTGAGTTCGCCGCCATAGACCTTCTGGAACAGGTCGTAGGCGCGAGGATCCGGGTACCGCCGCCCAATGAGGTTCACCAGGCCGAAGTAGCACTTCATCTCGTCCAGGACATTCTCCTTCGGCGCCCACCACTTGTGATCGCGGCGCAGGTTTTCGCCCTGGCGAGCCAGAACCATTTTCTTGCCGAGATAGTCGAGGATTTCCCGGCGGCCATTGCTTTCCTGGCTCAGCGTGGTGCCTTCAGGAACGAAGAGCGGGAAGGACTGACCCTTGGAAACCTTGGACTCCAGCTCAGTGACTTTCTTGCCCATCGCGCTGGTGAAATCACCAACCGACTTGGCCAAGGTAGCAACCGAAGTGGTCAAGGTATCAAGGGCATCATCTTCTTTTCCCGGATCTTCCTCGAGACACTTGGCCTCACGGATGATGGTGCTATCTTCCGCGTACAGAACGACGGAAAGATCTTTCACCTGCTCGGGCGTAGCTTCAACCAGTTTGCCATCAACGAGAATGTAGAATTTCATTTTTGAAATCTCCTTTAGAATTTAGATTTTATCTCTTCGCAGTGTCGAGAGTTTTCCCGATCTGCTGAATGAGATTTGCTACCTTAATCAGTTTCTTGGTCGAAAATTTCTTTTTAGGTTTCAAGTTTACAGTGACTACCGCTTGCCGAGGTGGAATGTATTCTGCGTCTGCATCCTTTTCGAGGAGTTCGTCGTAGAGCGTCGTTGCCTCATCTGCTTCTTTTTCAGTAGGCGGAACTTCATCACCAGGAACTGAAGGATTTGCAGATTCAGCCGACGGATCTCCTTTGACTTCCTCGGGCTGGACGACTTCAGAATCTTCCGATTTGTTGCTCTTCAAAAATTTTCCAAGATCCGAAACTTGCTTCCCAAGATTTTCTACAAAAATCAGCAGTTCAGAAGTGAAGGCATCGCTCTGGGCAGCGGCTTCAAACTTTCCGCCTCGCCCGGCACAGTGATTCCTTGCCGCAGCGGCGGTCCAGCTATCCTTCGGGTACCGAAGGGCCTGGATAGAAGTCTTGCCACCCTTGATTCCGAAAATAACGTCGATGCATTTTCCTTCATGCTTCTGATCGCAATTTTTGCGCGCAAACTTCTCAAACTTTGCAGGGTCCTCAAGCCTACAAGCATGTTCGTTTGCATAGGGCTTTTCTTCCATAACTTCAGAAGCGTCGATGTCGCACATGCCGCTACAATCAGCTTCGCTCTTAAAATTGAAAGGCACCTGGATCATTGCAGAGGTTTCTTCTTCATACTTCAAACCTTTCTGCATAACGTCATTCAGTTCGTCCTTGACGTTCTCCATTCCTTCTTCTATAATTTCTTTGCCAGTGAAATTATTGAAAAGCTTTTCACCTACAATTCCAAACTTGGCTGCGCTGAAGGATTTCACTTGATCAAACATTTCCTGAACTGCCGAAGGATTTGCAGGAACTGGAACTGCACTAAGTTCGAGTAGTTCTTGGAAAGTAAATTCTCGCCCATGAATTTCCTTCTTTTCTTTTTCCTTTCCTTTGGGAATTTCCATCTCAGTAACGAGATCTTCCCAAGAAAAAGGAATGAAGCCAACGGAAGAAGCGTTCAGGATCTTCTCGTTGAAAAGCTGAAGGATCATATCTGCAAAGGGCCAGACACCTTCGGTTGGAAACCTATTGGTGAAAATCATCCTCTTTGGATTTGACTTACGGACTACCTTCACAGCCGCCCCGATAGGAACATGTCGGTAGTCATGCGCCCAAAGAAAAACAGGATTTTTGATATAGTTTTCCAGTGACCAGCCCTTGACGCGAACGATATCGCCATAACGATCTACAGTTTCATCTGTTCCCACAATTGTCAAAAGTCTTTTTTCAAGGTTGACAGCTTTAACTACCCCGCTGTAGTCGCAGCCAAGTACCGATTTCCCATTGTGCTTGATTTCACTTCCATCAGAATTTTTCAGAATGTAGGCCATCTTTTTCTCCTTCCTTATCTTTTTTGTTGATCATATAACCAATAGAGCACTGCAACTCTAAATTCAAAGAAAGCTCTTCGGATCTTGCTTTCAAATTTCTTTTCGAGCGGATTGACCTTTCTGATAACTTCTTTCCAGGAACCTTCACCAATAACTTTCTTTCCAATTAAAGGAATTTCGATGCAGCGGCAATTGATAACTTCTTTTGCAGCACCAGAAGGATCACCTGGGTATTGCAGAATAGATCCATTGACGTCCCAGAATTCCGTTGTCTTTATAACCATGCCAGCCATCGCCTGATGACTGCCTCTTACTTTTTCATCAAGTGAAGTCACCCATCTTTTTTCATCAAACGGACTATCCTTCAATGCACTGTTCCTTGAAAAGTTAAGTGCCCCGTACGATTCTGTGCGAGCAATCATCTTTGCACGGTTTCCAGTAAATTGGAAAACCTTTTTAATTCTTGCCGCAATTTCTGAAATGTTCTCACCTTTTTCAAGGCCAACTTGTATTTCCTTATTTAACCTGCTCGTAACTGGTCTCCTGATTCCATCCATTCCAGTAAGCTGAATCAGCTTCCTTTCTATAAAGGCCACAGCTTCAGGTCGTGCCATCCATTCTGGATCAAATGCTACGCCTATTTCTCCTGAAATGGTTTCTATTCCTACTCTTCCAACAGCTTCATAAATAGCTTTCGCTTCAAGCTTCAATTTATTAAAAGGTTTTTCAGATAGACCTTCAAGTTCGGAAGTACTCTGTGTAAGTACAAATGGCTCTGCTTTTTCTGCAGAAAGAAGATCTTCACCTTCAATCAAATCTTCTTCAGTATCTTCTGAATCATTATTTTCAGGAGGTGTTTCTGTAGGTGTTTCTTCAGTGGCATCAGGATCTGGAGCTTGAGGAAGTTCTGTATCAGGACCAATTGCAATGTAGTTTCCAGGAACAAAGATGTAGTTGCGCCAAGTAGCATCCATGAAGCCAAGTTCAAGTTTTTCGTTGACTTCATTTGGAGTGAATCCCATCTTCACAAGTTTTTCTGCAGTATCTACCTTTTCAGAAAAAGCTTCTTGTAAAGCTTCCACCTTTGAAATGTCAAATGCTATCTTTATTTGCTCATTTTGGAAGTAGGTAAAATTCAGAGCAGAGCAGATCATTTTCATGATTGGCAAGTTTGTATCTTGCCACCAAGATTTTCTTTGCTCTCTTGATGTAGCATAGTTCACATCGTCGGTCACGCTGATGATGCTCTTTTTCATGCCATAGATTTGGAGGATTCTTTCCTTGTCCATGTCACGAAGTTTATTCCACATCATGTCTTTGTGAGTCGGTGATGTAGCTGTATATTTCAAGCCGCCATAAAGAACAAGAAGCTTATGGCTCTTTTCAATGCCAGCATACTTTTTATCTATTTCACCTTGAATCTGAAAGACTTGTTCTGAAGTCAAATCTGCATCTGTAGAAACAACGCCACCAATTGAAGTTCCTTGTTTAAAGAAAAGTTGATTGAACTTAGCTGCCTTATAATCTGTTGTGATTGCAATTTTTCCAGCACTTGATGGAGCAAAACCCACGATTGGGTCATATGGATTCCAGAAGAAAATGTGACAGGTACTTGATAATGGGATTGCAATATTTGTCTTCCCATCTGGGTTGTAGTTCCATCCTATTAGGTTTCCAGAGGAACCTTTTACAGCCTTCATATATCTGTGGGCAACAGGCCACATCGAATCTGGAAGTCCAGTAGGATTTAGATGTTGCAGAGGCCATGGAATGTAGTATATGTTTCCATCAAGCAGAAGCCAACTGACTGTAGCTTCTACAAATGAAGCCATATCCATCATATAGTTTGGACGGTGAAGAAGCGAATAGCGAGGATCCTCTTCGGGAACCTTTTCCCATTTATTCTTTTTATTTTTTTGTAGGAAAATTAATGGAATTTGAGAAATGGCTCTTGCAGTTGTGGAAATACAGATGTAAACCAGATCAGACTTTTCATAGAGCCGATCAAGGTTTTCATCATCCCAAGGAGCCGGCCTATTTCTAAGAAAGACATCATCAATGGCACCTTTCCGAATAACTTCTTTCACAAAGTTGCCAATCATAGCTGCTCTATTCATTTTTCAATGGCTCCTTTTTTGGCTCAATATTTTCAAAGAAAAATTTATATGCCCATCTGGCAATAAGGATAAGCCAGAAGCCAATACATGAGATGATTCCGCACCACTTTATCATTTCCCAAATTTGAACTGGCAAAGTTTCCATTGAGGTTTCCTTTTAAAGTATAATCAATCTATTGTCATCAGGAACTTCCATCAACTTCTTTCCACCATCACAGCCAGGGCAGCACCATTTTTTATCAGTAAGATATTCTACTCCAATAAAAACCCAAAGCGCCCTGATCTTCCACATCCCATCTTCAAGGCATAATCTTTTCAATGTGAGATTTATTTTAGTAAACCATTTTTTGTCCAGATAGTAATCTCGGACAAGTTGGGCAAGGGCATCATGTGCGCAAGATCCGCGCATAAAATTTGTTGTGTCGAAGGTAGGACCACTCGGGCCATCCCAGGCGTAGCCATGGCGAATTGTAAGAATGCCAGACCTTGTTAAACCAAGAAATTCAGTTTCAATATCTATATCTGGAAAAATATCGGTTTGAACAATTAAGTCATTTACAAGTTGATATTTATATCCTGTTTTGTATCTGAGCTTTGCCATTTTTAAACCTCTTCCACTTGATATAACTTTATCAGATTCCAGTTAGTAGAGGAAGAAGAAAGAGAACCTGTTAGTCCTAATTTTCCAGGTTTTACAATCTGTAGAAGGTTCATCTCTTTTTTCTGCCTTTACTGCCCTGTGTATGTTGATTTTTAACTTCACCTCTGATTGAGAGAAGTCAGAGGTGAAGTTATTTAATCATCAGTTGAAGGTCTTATTTAATCCATGGCAAAACTTTATCTCTATCCTCTTTGACCTGATACTTAATGTAACAAATGTCTTTCGGACTAATGGGTGTAGCTACATCCTGGAAAGCTATAAGATCATCACCAGCAATCACTATCTCTGCACCCATATTTTCTCTAATGTATTTAATTTTTGACATCAGATAGACAAACATTTGATTGTAGGTAGTACTCGAGTTTGCAAGGTTTTCAACTTCATCAAGGATCTTTACGATGTCTTTCTTTTTTACCTGATCAAGCTTACTGATTTCATAGATAGAAAGTTTGATGATAGTATTTGCTGTTCTCAGATCAGGGATATATTTTTCTATCAAACTGTCTCCAGGAAATGAATCGCAGACAGTTACCGGAGTAGCCGGTGATTTTACACCCTTCAGAGCGCAGCCAAAAATAAATCCAGAAGCAATGATCCCGATAACTACGATGAACAGACCTTTTTTCATGACTCTTTCTCCTTTTCTGATTTTAGGTTTGCTTGCCTTTTCCCAATGACTACTTCGCCTCTTTTTTCAAGTTTATAAACTTCATTAACTCTCATAAGCATTCTAACTATGAAAATAATTAAAATAGTCAATTCTGGTATTCTTCTAAAATCCCACAAATAAGTATTGTGGAAAATGGTCATGCACGAAGGATCTATGTTTCTCAAATATCTTGCATACAGTGCGATAGAATCTGAAAAAGCATTTGTTAAAAATATTAATGACACATAAATATATACATCTGTTGCAGAGCCAATTCTTATCCACCACCAGCCAAAAAGAAAAAACCCAAATAAACTTACAAACACAGCTAAAAAATATATATAAAATGTGATATCAGAATTGATCATTATTTTTCTCCTTTCTTTTACTTGAACATTCATCTACTACTCTCAATACACAAGTTGGATCTTCTTCCACTAATTGAAGAAACCATTTTTCTTCACCATCAAGTGCAGCTTTTACTATTGTTGTCCTGACTATTTTTTCAAGGCGATCTGCTTGATGAATGCGCTCATTTTTTAATTCGTTCAATTGACGCTTTTCTTCTGCAAGATGAAAAAATGAATATAATCTTTCTTTTAATTTTGTCATGTCTGTCCTCCATTTTTTACACGGGACAGTACTTCCAATAAAGTTAGCATTCGAGAAATTCTGTCTGAATCCTCCCTCGCCCCTGTCATTATTTCCTTCAGAAGCACTTCCCTTTTGATCAGAAGGTAGAACAGCAATCCAATTACAACCATTAGGGCCAATACGCCCGGTTGATGTTTGAACACGTCTATCAACGCCTTTCCAAGTTCCGCCCATCCGTCGTTCATGTGTAATCACCTCTTCACCTCCTCTATCAATAGAGGTATCCAAAGAGTTCAATGGTTGCATTATAGTCGCCAGTGGATCCAGTAATGCCTTTGATTCCAAAAACATCAGCAGCATCATAGGGTTTAAAATTTGCATCAAAGTTTGAAATAACTCTACAGTCATCAGTAGCAGTCATACTTGAAAGGTCAACGTTTTGCTTCCAGTTATCGCAGTTTGCTCCATCACCAAAATCATACTCAGTTCCACCAGCCAAAGAACCAGTGGGGTTACGAACCACCACATAAGTAGGAATCATTTTTAATCCAGTAGGAACAGTATAGATTGTTTGCTTCCCATCTGCCGTTTGCATTCCTACTGTAACTGAAGCCAATCTAATAATACCTGGAACAAATGCAGGAGCTGCAGCAACACCACCAGATTTTAAGACCTGACCTTCTGCTGGTAAAGTCAATTCAGTTACAACTGCAGAGCCATTTGAATGAAATATTTTCCAGTTGCCAGCTGTAATCATATTTGTTAGGTTTCCAAAAATAGGAGCAGCACTTACGCCTTGTCCCACCAGTACTTGCCCAGTTGTTCCAAGACCAAGTTCTGTTATAACTGCAGAACCATTTGAATAAAAAACTTTCCAGTTGCCAGCTGCAGGTATTGTTGGAAGAGTTCTCTTCTGCCAGATTGAGCCAGTATATTCATAGAAGCAATTTTCATCCCATACCCATAGAGCAAGACCTTCAACCGGAGCCATAGAATAAAAGGCACCACCAAAGTAAAACAAAATATGATACTGTGTATATGGCGTAAATGCAGTGCCAATAATCCAGCAGGCATTTTCTATTCCAGTTGGAAGAGCGGCAATGATATCACGGGCACCTGTCATTAATGTAGTAAGATATTTTGTAGTGTTATTTACAGTAACATACTTCTGAGCTTGAGCCGCGGTCATTTCTGTTATTCCAAGAATATTTGCCATTTGAATTCTCCTTTAAATTGTTGCCGTTGCTACATGGCCGCGGCCGATTATAGATGACATCTGATATATGTTACAGCTAATCATTGGTGGAGCAATAATTCCAGTTTGTGAATGAGATATTTTTAAATTATCATAATATTCACTATACGAATCTCCTGAATAATTTGTTTGATGAAGATTTATTTGCACAGAAGATCCAAAATAAGAAACAATAGAAGGATCAAAGGAAACTTCAATTTGCTTAATACCTCTCATAAAAAATAAAATCTTATATGATCTAAAATCTACAATTAATTTTTCATTTTCCATTAAACCTATACCTTGAGAATTAGATACAGAATGATGAGCATCTCTAAATCCGCTCAATATTGTATCTACTCCATTTATTCTTTGAATCAATGTAAACGTAGGGCCAGCACTTAGAATCAATGCAATAAAGCTATTTGTTCCTACACCATATTCTGGTCTCCTAAAAGTATAGGAAGCAGTTGCATAAGTAGGATTTGATTTCACAATATAAATAGCACTTTCATTATTGCCAAAATATCCACCACTCATATTATAGCAAGGACAATGTTGATATTCAAACATTAGATAAGAATTTGAAGGAATCAAATTTTTTGCTAATAAATTACATCCAGAATTTAGATATGTAGCAAATGCATATTGATAAATTCTACCACTTGTCATTCCTGCAGCATGACCTTGATAGCTTCCATTTGGCCAGCCATTATCTACCCAGTTTGTAGTCAATACTCCATCACAGGTTTCAGTCAGAACACGATATGGAAAACCCATATCAAAAAAATCAGTTACTGGAATTGCCAAAGGTGCAGAAGCAGTTTGATATAATTTTAATG
>Ga0315284_10001397_pt1 | contig 34480 bp, 33 predicted proteins | sample YL17G09_16_MG_FD_203696 | JGI IMG/M metagenome (GOLD analysis project Ga0315284, IMG submission 203696) | Sediment microbial communities from Yellowstone Lake, YNP, Wyoming, USA - YL17G09_16 | ecosystem: Environmental > Aquatic > Freshwater > Lake > Sediment | place: USA: Wyoming | collected... | reverse complement strand
TAACAATTAACTATGGATTTAAGGGGATAAAAAAATGAAGTATCGTTTGGCATCACTTTTACTGGCTGGCATTGCCCTCGGCGTAATTATCACTGTCTGCGGGTGCTGCATCAACTTTGGGTGGTGGAACCAGGAGAGATATGAAAGGACCGAGCAGACCTCGGCGGCGATGGCGGAGACGGAGCAGATAAGCATCGATACGAGCTTCGGGGAAATAACCATCAACGGGGCCGAGACCAACGACTGCAACGTTACGGCCAAGATTACGGGGCAGGCCCCGACGACGGATGAGGCAAAGTCGCTTGCGGAGCAGACGCATATAAAACTTGAAACGCAGGGGAAGACCCTGGTTGTCAGGGCCGAGAAGCCGCACGTCAGGAACAATCGCAGCATTATGATAAGCTACAATATCATCGTGCCGGCGAAAACGGGTATAAAATGCAAAAGCTCTTACGGCGAAATCAACCTGACAAACATCAGGGGCGACATCACCGCGCATACGAGCTTCGGGGATGTCATCGCGGAAAACATCGCCGGCAAAATGCGATTAGACACATCATACGGCAAGGTCGATTGCAGAAAGATAACCTGTGCTGACTTTGCGGCCAATTCGAGCTTCGGCGATATTGAAGTCGTCTTTGCCGATGCCTGCCCCAATGACCTGTCGGCAAAAATTACGACCTCTTATGGCGCCATTGATGCGGACGTCCCAACGAATTTTGCCGGCGAGGTTGTCATTGAGACCAGCTTCGGCAAAATCAAGACGGAAGTGCCGCTTATGATAAAAGGCGACTTTGGCAGGACCCACCTGACTGGGACCGTCGGCGAAGGCAACGGCAAACTGGAACTGAAAACCAGCTTCGGCTCGGTTACGATACGGTAGCGGTCTACGCCGGGGCTTTGCGGTTTTCCCGGCAGAATTTGGCCATAAGCGTCATCGCCCTGTTTGTGGCCTCCGCGGAGCCGTCCATTTTTGCGTATGCGTCAACCAGTTCGAGCAGGTCCGGGTCGGGAGGGACTTGGCCATAATGATGGGCGACGTTGACAATTCCGGCGTCAAGGCCATATTCCATTGCCTTTGCCAGATATGCCCGGCAGACGCCGATTCTGCGGCCGGGCAGGTCGCGGACGGAATTGCTGATGCCTAATGAGCAGTGTGCGTTTTTGAGTGTCGCGTCGGACTTTATCCTCTTTATGGTCTCGAATGCGCGGCAGGTGTAGCCGGGAACTCCCGGCTCCATCGGCATATCAATCGCAATGGGAAATACGGTCGAGTCGAGGAAGATTTCGAATGGTTTGAAGCCGAATTGCCCGACCGCCTTATCGAAGATTCGTTTCGCAAGTGAATACAGCTCATCAACCGAGTATGAGCCGCCCGGCCCGGTGGGTTTTTCTTCGGTTATCAAAAGTCCGATGAAGGCATAGTCGTATTCCTTTTTCAACGGCAGGAACTTATCCATCGTATAAACCTTGATGGAGTTAATCAGCGGCTGTTTGACGTTCTGGTCGGTGTTGAACCACTCTTTAAGTCCGGCAATAAGCACGTCGTTGTTGCCGCTGTCAACGCAGACGGGGACGCCATTGCCCCACTTGCGGACGAGCTTGACGTATTCGCGCATCATATTCACCGCAACCTGCGCATTGTCTTCGCCGAACACGTCCACGTTGACCGCTATGTAATCTGCGCCGTCGTTGGCCTGCGATTCTATCAGCGCCCTGATGTAATTGAGCGGCCCGCTGGCTTTCGTATAGGCGTCAGGCCCGAGCTGCGCCAACTGCCTCATTATTTGTCCCGTCTTGGGAATGGAGGCGTGAATGGACTCGCCCACGGAAATAATGGCGTTCTTCATCGTATGGTCCCTGCCAAACAGGTAATTCAGGATTGACGAGGTATGTTCGAGGGCGTGCATCCTGGGCTTATTGATAATTTTCCGGAGTTTTTCGAGTCCGTGCTCCTCAGATGCCGCAGCCTGGTAGATAAGCTCGCCGATGCACACTTGTTCGAGGCTGTTGCCGCATTTTCCCTCGGCGGTCGCGTCGCCGCAGGGCGCGTTGGCCATACCTTTTTCGCAGCCGCCGATTGTGCAAAGCCCGAAATTTTCCGGCAGGTAACAATCGCCGCAGGCCTCGCAATCGAATACGAGATACTTAAATCCGCCTTCGGCTGCATTGAACAACTTGTAAACCGGCCCCTTCCCTTTTTCGGCCCCCAGCGCCGCCATCATCCCCTTGAACGCGTGGAAGCCGTGATAATCCGGGTTCAAAACAGCCCGATGGAAAAAATCGAAGAATTTGTGTTTGAACGTCTTGCGTGGCTTGGACAACGCTGCAGGCCGACCCGTCTCATTATAGAGGTAGAAGGCATCCTTTGCGGGCCAATACAGATTGTCCTTGAACTGTTCCCAGTTGCCCCCGATTTCAGCCGCCCTTTGCAGGATGCCGACGAAGGTATCAAAGTCACGGACGCCGCCGATATCGACGCCAGCCGCACCCATCGCCTTATACATTGCCACCTGCTGGGCGGCCCTTTCGATATGCTGCGATGCGGTCTCCGAGTAGAGTTTAGCCAAAAGCTGGTCGCTTACGAAACAGCCGGTGAGCTTGATATCGTGCATCAGGCGCGGCGCCGGCGTTGCCGTGCTCAATACATAGACGTTGCCTATCACAGGGACGTTCAGGCCGTTCTTACTGAGGTATCTGAAAAGCTCCTGCGACTTTTTCCAGTCCCAGCCGACCTGAGTAATCAGGAATTTAGCGCCGCAGGCAATCTTCTTTCCCATTTTGTAATACTGCTGCATCTGCGACGCCTCGGTGTATTTGAACGGCGACACGGCCGCGCCGGGGAAAAACTGATGAACCCTGTCCATGTCCTGCGGCCTGGCCTTGATATACGACTCGTTGTTCATATCCCTGACCAACTGAAGCAGTCCTATGGAATCAAGCTCGAAGACGCCCTTTGCCGAGACGGGCTTGTCGCCCGTAAGGGCAAGTATCGTTTCTATATTCAAAGCTCTCAGGCCGACCAGAGTGTTGACTATCGCGTTTGCATTGTGGTCTTTGCAGGAAATATGCGGTATGCAATCGAGGTCGCCCAACAATTTTTCGGCGAACAGTTTCTCTATCGCATAGACCGGCTCGATATTCGGCGTGCCGCCGGGGTTCTGCGGCAGCGTAATCCCGGCAAAATCGAAACCGGCCGGTATGACGGAAGGGCCTGCCTCATTGAAGGCGGACAAAAACTTGCTGATTGGGCCAAAGTCGAAATTGGGGCCGCCCGTAAGCTCCGCAACTACAACAAACCCGCCCTTGCCTTCCAGCCGTTCTCTGAATCTTTTCCGCTGCACCATTCATCGCTCCCGTTTGAGCATCCGTTTGTTTTACATCTACTGTTCACCTGTTCTACTGCTCAAATGCTCTGTTGGCCAAAGGCCAACCGGCCAATAGCGTATACCCTAAAACGCGGAAAATTCAAAGACAAAATTCAAAAAGCCGGCCGGCCGAACAACGAACATCGAACTCAAAACGGGTCACTATACGCCGAAGGTCCGACTTCGCCCCGCACTCTTTTTGAACCTTGAGGTTTCTTCAAATTCGTTGCCGACGTTTTCCCAAAATGGGTGCCGGGCTACGCCGGATAAATCTCACGTTCGACGCCGGCCAGGTAGAACCGGCCGTCGTTGCGCATAAAATGAGCGACGGTTTCGAGCTGGCTGTCGATGAAAGATGAGTCATTGCCGACGACGGAGATGCCGAGGGTGGCGATTTCCTTGCTGTCGTTGTGGTCAACTTCGGAGATGGATATATTGAACCTGCTTTGCAGCCGGCCGATTACGGACTTTACGATGCTGCGCTTTTCCTTAAGCGAGCCGATACCCTGCAAGTGCAGATTAGCTGTCATCACGCCGATTATCATAAGTATACGAGGGACGTCTCTCGTCCTTCGCTCGCCTCGGCCCGCTTCGTCCGCGAAGCGAGGCGAGCGTAGCCCTTAGGCGAAGCCGGGGCCGTCGTTTGGCCGGATGCTGTCAACCGCGCAGCTACTTCTTCAGGTGCAGCTCAGCGGCTTTGCGCTTGGTTTCGGAGGGGGTTTTATCCAGTTGATTGGCGATTTCCCATATCGCCGTTTCCTTATAACTCTTGCGCAGCAGCTTGACTTGTCTGGGCGTCCAGGAGGTTTTTCTTCTTCTGCCGATGTGCAGCTGGCGAAGTTCCCGCTGCACCGAGACGAGCGATCGCTTCAGCTTCGACGCCAGCACCACTGCATTTTGGGCCGGATACTCCTTTTTCAGAAGCGCAACTTCCTGCTTCGTGTACGATCCCTGTTTGTATGGTCTCTTTGCGATTTTAGTGCCCTGCCAATAAAGGTTTTTAATATCGGTTCCGCCCCAACGCGTCGGGGCCTAATTCCACATTATAAATTGTCAACTTATCTTCCGCAAAAGCGGCTAAACCCCCGGATGTGGTCGCTTGGTCTAATTTACCATCAGCCCTGTCGGCCTGCAACCAAAAAATTTCACGAAAACAAGATAAAAAACAGGTTTAGCGTGCAGCGGAGAGCTTTTAAAAATTAATCCGGCGGGATGCAATAAAATGTGCGTCAAATCCGTCTATTGACAATTGCCGGAATTCGTAACTATAATATTATACATAGAACCCATAACAAGACATTAAGGAGGCCCGGACAATGGAATGGACGATTGATTATCAGGAAAAAGACGAGATTGTTTGCGTGAAGACGTCCGGCCTTATGGACTGGGACCAGCACAAGAAGTTTTGCGAAGAGGTATTCCCTTTCGCAATCAAGCATGGCTCGCACAAGGTTTTTATCGACTTTCGGGATATGGTGCCCAACTTTACCGTATTGCAGATAGATGACCTGCCCAAGTTGCTAAAGGAAGTTGGTGTGGGGCCTGAATTTAAGATAGCCGGCTTATACGACGAGTCTTCATCTCACAGCAATGAGTTCGAGTTCTTCAAGAACGCGTCATTCCTCGAGTCAATTAAAGTCCAGTACTTCTCCGAAAAAAACGAGGCAATCGCCTGGCTGAAATCGGAACAGTAGCGGCATTTCCCGGCAGGATGCTCCCCTGACCGTTTTTTATGCGCAACCGGCGATAAAATATGGCCGCCATCCTGACTATTGTCGGTCGTCGAAATTGCCGATTATATTAATGAAGCACATCAATAAAAAGATTCAAGGGGGTTCAGGCAATGGAATGGACGATTGATTATCTTGAAAAAGACGGCATCGTATATATGAAAACATCCGGCCCTGCGGACTGGGACCAAAACAAAAAAATGAGCGAAACGGCATTGGCGCTCGGACGCAAAAATGGCTCGCACAGGTTCTTTGTTGACCATCGAAAACTTGAACACGGACTTTCCATACTGCAGGTCGATGATTTACCAAAAATGCTCAAACAGATTGGCGTTACCTCGCAGGACAAGGTGGCCATCGTGTTCGACCCTGCATCGCCAATAAGTAATACATTCAAATTCTTCAGAGACGCGTCATTCCTTGCATCGCTTCAATTACAGATATTCACCGACAAGAACGAGGCAATTGCTTGGCTGAAACTGGCGAAGTAATCCGTTCCGGTGCTTCCCGCCGGCTCGTCCCGCCGCCGCTGTCCACAATTCCAGTATGAGCATTTGCGACACTAAAATTAGGCATATTGCCTATGGACATTTTTTGCGCAGCCGGACGATAATGCCGGTGTCAGGTGCTGATGAATAGCACGCGTTTTTAAGGAGAGAAAAAATGAAAAAGCTGACAGTGCTAATAATGGTTCTGGGCCTGGCCACCGGGGCACAGGGAGCGATATCGCTTCCGCTCAACGATAATAATCTTGCCGCATTGAATGTCCCCGTGACGGAGCCCTCGGGTATAATGATTGGCATACAGTCTGATGATGGTTCGGTTTGTATTGTATATCTGGAGCCGATTAACGGCGGCGGGCAATGGGCCGTTCCCGCGCGGGGAGACATAATTGGCCTGCTCCCCGATGCGATAACCATTGCGTCGCTCGGCCTTGCCGGCCTGTTGCTCCGCCGCCGCTCGTATCGGCCCGCTTCGCCCGCGAAGCGAGGCGAGCGAATCCCGATTTATCGGGAGTAGCCGGAAAGAACCGCTTAAACAATCGCCGGACCTTAAAAAACCTGACACTCGACGCCGACGGCCAAAGCCGGCTTGCGCAATACTGAAACCCAAACCCGTCGGTAGGCCCGGCCTCGCTGAGGCCCGCTTCGCCCGCGAAGCGAGGCGGGCGAGGTCTCACCGAAGGCGGACCGCCCAAACCACTTACCTCTCCCCCCGCGAATCTGCCATCATTACTATACTGCTCCCCGTTAAGGAATAGGCCAAAGTATGGTGGTTTTAGTGCTGGATTTAAACTTGCCCAGATTAACACGAAGCTCCGCCTTGCGAAGTGCAACGGAGTCCCATTTTGTGGTACGAAACGAAATGGAGTCCAGTTTTACTGGGCGGAGCGAAGCCCCCTGCGTCTCGTTATGCGCAGTCCCAACTTTCGGGACAAAGCAAAACGGCATGGGGGGCAATAAACCCTTCGGGAAATTAGTATGGCGCCCCCAGGATTTGCCGCGGATTTCTAGCGATCGTTTAGGGGCTGTTAAAATGATGAAGGTAATCTAAGGTGTCTATATATATTTCATTAAGTTTCTTATCCATGGACAATAGGCCATCAAAATATGTAGCATAAGCAACATAATTCATGTCTACAGCATCATTACGTAGTTTTTCAGGTGATACCTGATCAATACCTCCATCCCTTATCCATCGTAACGCCAAAAAATATACGCTTACTGCATAGCGAAAAACATAGCTGTTTTTTAAAGATGAAAACTTAGGAAGAGTTTGAACATCGGGATGTTCATCAAAAAGAAATATAGTGAGCCATAATATATCTTTTGTCACTTTCTCCCGTATTTTGGGAGTCAAGTCCTTGCCAGACCTGATCGCTTTTAAGTGAGACGGATCGTATGATTTGGCAAACCCTTTGATTCCATCAACTTTATATTGATGAGACTTCGTCAGGTCGTTCAGATATTGAGACGCCAAAGATTCTTTTAATAACACTTCTCTTGATAGTAGCTTATCACCTTGGCAAGCAAGTTTAGTAAGATCACAGAACCGAGGAAAACCAGTGGTTTGCGCATTGTCTATAAGGCTTTGTGGTAGATTGTTGGAGCCAAGAGTGATACTAACTATCTCTCGAGTTCCTTTGAGTATAATTACCTGCTTAGAATACCGAGAAACAATTTCGATCTTACAAGCCAGGTTCTCCAGGGCATTACATTTATAAATCTCCATACTGGCAAAATCGGTAAACACAACATAATTGTCTCTGCTTTTTGCAAGATAGTCTTCTAACTCAGGTTTTTGAAGATAATTGACGTCAATAACTTTTTTCATATTCGCAGAAACAGTCAACGAATACTAAGGACAGTCACCTATTTATTCTTTTCATTTTTGATTATTAACATGTTTCCCAATTCTACCTAAACCCTACCCTTTTTCAACGGCAAAATACGTCTGACCTAACGCAACTATTTCTTTGCCCGGGTCGGCGTTTTGTATTATCAGATAACACGCGTAGCGGGACATATACACGGAACTCACAGGTCTTTGTGCGCCGCTGCCGATGCCGACCATATCGGTGATATCAACGAAATGGTCTTCGATGCGATGTCCGCTGTTAAAACAGGCCGTCTTGGCCTTTTTGATCACCTGCTCAAAATTGCGGTAATCGGAATAGCCAAGAATTTGCGCAAAATCCCTGCTTGACCAGTATTCATTGCCTGCCTCGTTGGTTTTTTTAATACGTTCAAAAGGCGAATCATTGCCCGTAGGAGGCGTTTTGGTAATCTCGTTAGCCATAATTACGTCGTTCTTTCAGCTATTCTGATTTCCGACAATTATAGTATCTTCATCGACTCTACGAGTTTTAAGCCTTTGTGTAATTGCATATGTACTGTAAACCTGACACCTTCAGGCGTCAGATAAATATTATCGTTAGTTTTGCCAAGTAGTCCTAAATCGGTTGCGTAATTGGTGTACATCCGAGTTGCATTATATTTTGCTTTATCTGTTTGCCAGTCGAAATATTTTCCAGCATGAAAAGTAAAGTATGCCATCATATTGGACATAGGTACTGGATACGTATTCTTTGCAAGTGCAAACACGGCCTCTACGGCAGAGGCAATTCCGAGTATAATGGATGACTCATAAGGATTGCTCATAACAAAAGAGCGAATAAGGACGGCTTGGCTTTCACTCAACCGAGATGGTAGTACAATATCCTTGCCCCGACAATATTCCTGCCCCAGCAATTCGTCGGCTGGGGGCAATTCGTAGGCCGGGGAGCGCACCTGTGGGGAGCTTGTTTATCCTGAGCTTGTCGAAGGAGTCGAACCAGTCGAAGGACCCAGATTAACATTTTTCCGCAGAAGAAGCCCCTATGCAGGCCGGATACAAAGGAACGGCGGCTTAGCGGCAAAAAGGACGCAGAAAAGAAAAAGGCCCCGCGGTTTTTGCGAGGCCTTTATTCCGGTTTAATCTGAGGGTGTATTACTTCGGCACTACATTGACGGCGCAGGGGCCTTTTTTGCCCTGTCCGAGGTCGAAGGTGACTTCCTGTCCCTCCTTGAGGTCGGCATAGCCGCCCATCTTTATCTCTGAGTGGTGGACGAAGAGTTCTTCGCCGCCATCATCGGGGACGATAAATCCAAAGCCTTTTTTGCCGTTAAACCATTTTACTTTGCCTGTACTCACTTTTGCTCCTTTGGCCCTTGCGGGCCGCAAACAAAACCTATATCCCTCACTTTCTTGAAGGGGATATTCCTGAGGGACGGAAGAATATACCCACCAAAAGTGGCATTATACCACAAAAGGCCGGAAGGGAAACAAAAAAATTTATAAATTTCGACTGGGTAGAACCCGGCGTAAAACCCCGATGAATCGGGGCAGGCGACGGGCTGAATACAACCCCCGGGATAAACCCGAGGACCTCAGGCGATTGGGATAACCCCTTCCGACGGCCAGGGTAAGGGAACGTGTTTGTGGTCTAAGAAGCCCTCGAGTTTGCGGGCGCGGACGGGGTGCTGGAGTTTTCGGATGGCCTTCGCCTCGACCTGTCGGACGCGTTCGCGGGTGACTTTGAAGATTCTGCCCACTTCTTCGAGAGTATAAGTGTAGCCGTCGCCGATGCCGTAGCGGAGCTTGATGATTTCGCGTTCGCGGTATGAGAGGGTTTTGAGAACGTGCTCGATTCGGTCTTTGAGCATAGATTGTGTGGCGGTGGAGACGGGCGAATCGACGCTGTCATCTTCGATGAAGTCGCCGAAGTTACTGTCTTCGCTGTCGCCGATGGGTCTGTCCAAAGAAATGGGGTGTTTTGAGATTTTCGTCACCCTGCGGGCCTCTTCGATGCTCATCTGTGCTTCTTTGGCGACTTCTTCGATGGTGGGTTCTCTGCCTAAGCGTTGTGTGAGGACTTTGCCCGCGGTTCGCAGCCGGCTCATCGTTTCAATCATATGGACGGGGATGCGGATGGTCCTGGCGTGGTCGGCGATGGCCCGTGTAATCGCCTGCCGAATCCACCAGGTCGCATAGGTGCTGAACTTATAACCCCGTTTATATTCGTATTTGTCGACGGCTCGCATCAGGCCTGTGTTGCCTTCCTGGATGAGGTCGAGAAAGCTGAGGCCGCGGTTGCGGTATTTTTTTGCGATTGAGACGACGAGCCGCAAATTTGCGCTCGACAGTGTCCGCTTTGTTTTTTCGTATTGTGTGAAGATGCATTCAATGACGTGAAGGCGTCTTTCGAGCTGAGCCGGCGTTTCGGTGACGAGGTCCTGGAGGCCGGCAAGCTCCTGTTTCATTGCGTCGATATCTTCCGGGACATAGTCCTGGGTTGGGCCGGCGGAGATGATGTCCTGCAACTGTCGCATTTTGGCGGCGACGCCGTGCAGTTTGTCCTTCATTGGCGCAATCCTGCTGGTGCGCAAACTGAGCTCTTCGAGAAGTGCGGCGATTCGACGTCTGTTTCTGTTGATGCGTCGCAGAACACCGGCGGCTTTTTCGGCGGTCTGAGGTGAGCCGTCGAGCTGAAGGTGTTCTTTGAAGAGCCGCTGGTTCATCAGCAGCAGGGCATTGACGGTGCGGAGGTTCTGCGGCAGACGTTTTTTTATCACGCTCCTGACAAGGTTCTCGGCGGTGCTTATTTTCATTGTTCGGTCGAACGAGAGGCCGCCATCCTGGACCTGCTGGAGGATTTCAACGGAGTTTCTGGCGCAGTAGTCGTTTTCGAGCATTTTGCGTCTGAAGGCCATCCGAGAAACTTCGATTTTGCGCGCCAGCGATATTTCTCTTTCTCTGTTAATAAGAGGAATTTCTCCCATTTGGGTGAGGTACGTCCTGATGGGGTCATCGATTCTGCGGCCCGGGCCTGCCTCGACAAGCTCTTTTTCGATGAGTTTGTCTTCTTCAACCGGCTCTTCTTCGACAACCTCAACGGGCGCCTCAACCCCGACCGGCTCGAAGTCTTCGTCGTCCACTATTTCCGCCAGTGCCCCGTGCTTATCGACGTCGGCTTCGTCTATCAGACTGATGCCCATTTCATCCAGCGCCGACAGGAGGGTGTCGAGGCGGGCTGGGGAGATTATCTCTTCGGGCAGCTCGGCGTTCATTTCCTCGTAGGTCAGGTATCCTTTCTTTTTGCCCTTTTCAATCATCGCCTTAATTTTTGCTTCGGCGTCAAGGGGCATCTGCGGCTGCTGGCCCGCAACAACCTGCTGCTCGGTCGGTTTACGATTTTCAGACGTTGGTTTTTTTCTTCCCACGATACGTATCCTCAAAAATACAAAACACAATTGCCGCTATTGACTTAAGTCATACCCACGACGCGGCGGTCTTGCCCTGGACATCGCAGTTTTTCGTCGCCGGGTTTGACGACGCTTTGGGTTTTCTGCCGTTCCTGAAGGAGCGCCCGCAAAGCATCGTCCAGACGTTTCTTGAAATTACCTTTCTTCTGACTATCATCTTCGAGTTTTATAATCAGGCCGGCAAGGTTCGACTCCTCGACGAAACCACAGATGTCCTGCACGCCGGCCTGCGGTTTAACGGGTAGAGTCCGGAAGATGGCCTGGGCTGTTTTGTTCAGCGCCGGCACGTCAAAATCCTCCGGCGATATTTTTTCTTTTACGTCGTCAAAAAGCAGCGGTTCTGCCAGCAGGACTTCGAGTATTTCCCGCTGGGCGTTTGCGGAAAGTACCTCACCTAAATCGAGGGGCGTATGCGAATCATCGGCGGCGCCGGAATACGCGGAGGCGGTTTTTGTCCGGCCGATTCTGCGATTCAGCTCCTCATTTATATCTTTGGCGTCGATTGCCACAATACTTGAAATGCGATTTATGTAGAGCCCTCTTTCAATGTGCGAGAGGTTTCCTGCAGATATGGCGATTGCGACGGCGTCTAAGTATTCATCCACGGCCTGTTTCTTGCCTGCGATAGTGGATTGCGCCCCGAGGTTGGCGACAAGGCGGTCCCACTTAAACTGGAAAACGTCGGTGGCATTTTCAATGACCCTCTCAAACGGCTCTTTGCCCTTTGCCAGCAGAAAATCGCAGGGGTCTTTGCCTTCGGGGACGTTTGCCATCGCAATATCGATGCGAGACGCAAGCGCCACCTGAAGCGCCCGATTCGCGGCTTCGATGCCTGCCGTATCGCTGTCGAACAACAGGACGACTCTTTTGGCGTATCTGCGGAGTATTCGAGCGTGGCCCGCGGTGAAGCTGGTGCCTAATGTGGCAACGACGTTTGTAGCGCCGAACTGGTGGGCCATAATGCAGTCGGTGTAGCCCTCAACGACGACGGCGGTATCGGAGGAGGCGATTTGGTGACGGGCGTGGTCGAGGCCGAAGAGCGAGTTGCTTTTGTCGAAGAGGATGGTCGTTGGTGAGTTGATGTATTTGGCGTCGCTCGCCTCGGCGAAGCCCTTTGGTGAAGCCGGGTCGCCCGTGAGGGTTCTGCCGCCGAAGCCGATGACCCGGCCGGTGACGTCGGCGATGGTGAACATCAGGCGGTTGACGAATTTATCGGATAGCGACGAGCCGACGACGAGGCCCGCGGCGGTTAGTAATCTATCGGGGATTTTCTTTTGCCTTGCGGCTGCGAGGAGGTCGCTGCCGGAACCGAGGGCAAGGCCGATTTGCCATTTTTTAACGCTTTCATCTGATATTTGACGCTCAGCGACATATTTACGTGCGTCTTTGCCTTTTTCTGGATTAGCGAGATTAGCGGCGAAGAATTTTGCGGCCCAGACGTTGACGCGGGCAAGGTCGTTGGGGTCGGTCTCGTCCTGCGTCGTGTGTTGTGCGTGCTGCGGCCTGAGCGGTTCGACTTTGATTCCTGCGCGGTCGGCGAGTCGGTGGAGCGCCTGTGGGAAGGAGAGGTTTTCGCGCATCTGGATGAATTTGACGACGTCGCCGCCTGCGCCGCAGGCGAAGCACTTGAAGATTTGCTTGCCGGGGTTGACGTTGAAGCTTGGCCGATGGTCGTCGTGGAACGGGCACAGGCCGACCATTTCCCGGCCCTTGCGTTTGAGCGCGAGGTGCTCGCCGATGACATCGACGATATCATTGGCCTGCTGAATGCGAGAGATTAAACCAGTGTCAAAGGTCGGCATTTTTTCGTATTGCGTATTTCGTCGTTCGTATTTTGTGAAAAGACAAAAACCCCCAACAAATCCCGATACAAAGATATCGGGACAAGTCGTGGGACTAAATTCAAATCGGGTATTGCGCTTAGATATTATAGGGGAGAATGGCGAAAAGTCAAGTCGGGGCTGAAAATCGCGTTTTCAGGGCTGATAATGAGGTTTATAATTACTTGGACATTTGGTGAAGTGGGACTATCCATTTATGATTTATGATTGACGATTGCGGATTTTTAACCACAAAGGCCCGGGGCAGGAAGGTTTTTTTGCCGCAGATTTCACAGATTTTTTTCACCACGAAGGAAAAGAAGAAACACGAAGGTTTCGGCCAGTGATGTGTACTTGACACGACCAATTCTCCAAACACTGTTTGTGCGATTGGTCCGTATCTCGTCCACAAGGGCAACTACGTTGCCCTTCGGCTATTTAGCCGAAATTGGCCGAAAAACAGCAACCAATCTTTTATGCCGAGCAAAACAAACGTTTGACGCGGGGGAAGCAATTAAAAAATCAAAGTGCAAAAATCAAAATTACGGAAGCCCTTCGGGCGAAATCTATTGAATCAAGGATTTCGGACTTGTCCGGCATAGTCCCGATGTCGTCTATCGGGACGAAGACGGAAGCGATAGCGAATGAGGAAGCGAAGCAGGGCTCAACTATCTAATCTCTCGTGAAGCGCGGCCATCCCTGACGAAAATAAAATTGATATGGTGTCCTCAGATTTCCGGGTGCGCCAGCACCGCGAGTCCGGTGGAGCGAATGGTTAGAGTTTTAGTTACTCACAAATAGTCCGACAATCGTAAAGATCAACGTTAATGCTAACCCAATGGCAAAGGAGAAGTAGTTGATGTATTTCCAGGTTTTCAACTTGAAATCCATCGCTTTCTCATTTCCTTCACTACGAATATAAGACTCGATTGCTTTCGCGTTTCGAATATGAACAAGAAGTGTTGAGCAAACCGCAACAAAAAATGCTACCAGAGCGCCGACGTATAAGAGATTTACGCAGGTGCCCAAGGATTGCAGTTTGTTTGCAATCGCAATCAGCAACCCTATACCGGTTGATGAGAAGACAAAGATTGCTTTATTGGCGTCAACACGAGCATTTATATAAGCCGCGAGCATCACGGAGTAATGCGCGACGTTCTTCCCTTTAAGCTCGTCAAGCACCCGCTTCTGCCGCTGTTCTTCCGTCTCTGCCATCAGAAAACTCCAACATTGTTTATATCGGTCTGCATAACATCCCAAATGTCATTGCGCCATCCATATAATACACCTACGCAACCAGGTCTTTCAATGCCACGATAATATCAAAATCTTCCTCGAATTACAATCTTCAACAACAAGCGTTATGAACTTCATTGAATTCCTTCGTAATTGCTCCTAACGGATGGTGGCACTTTTATCTTTATTCTTTTTCAATTTTTTAATTGCTTCTGACATATCCTTCGAAATAGAAAATACTGTTTGTCTAAAACTATAGCCAGTTTTAAGTTCTTGAGTTTTAAGTTCTTGATTTATTTCCCAAGCACTTACTGCTAATTGGGGATTCTCAATAGGATTTACTTTCCACTTGAAAGGCACTTTAACATATACCTCCTCATTAATTTCTACCGGAGATGCCGAAGCTTTGCCATACGCAATTATGCCAACGCCGTTGTGATAGAGAAATATTTCATCACCTTGTTTTATCCTATTAATCCCATGGCGCCTGTCTCCGTATGCAGCAGCTTTTTCTTGCTCAAGCATCTCTTTGTAATTTTCATCACTCCAAGTAATATTCGTATTCACAACAAACACGTTGGAATATTCTGTAATGATGACTTCATTTTGAGGATTAAATGAGTCAAAGTCTAAAAAGAACTTATCGTGTAATTGATAAACACGAAATGGAAGACAGTCTATCTTTAATCCTTTTTCCTTCCAATATCTAACTGCTTTAAGGGTGTCGAAATCGATACCATTTGTAATAACAACAAAATGTTGATTCAGGTTGAATTTGTTATGATTTAAGGGTTGGTCAATCTGCTCCTTGAAGTAATCGTGGTGTTTAGATGCGAGATCTATTGAACTATCCTTTTTGTATTTGCGAAGGAGGTTTTCGATCTTCTGATAAGAATATTGGCCAAATATCTGGCCGTATCTTAAAACCTGTAAAAGATTTTCCCTTGTTGATTCCCATCTTTTTAACTCAAATATGAATAGCGTGCCGTCTTTATCAACAGCAAGAATATCAGCTTGTTCCTGAAACGATTTTTCTTGGGAAATAACCATCAATTGATTTTCTGGAATAAACTGAAAAATGTTATCGCTTATAAGATTCTCCAAATCCTTCTCTATCCATTTAATGTTAGACAAGCGGATAGATTTTACTTGTTGAAGGTAATCTTTTTCTGTTTCAGAAATCTCATAAATCATATCATTGCTCCTGTTCTTTTGTAATTGCCGCCCATGGTTCACATGCCCATAACTTCAATTTACCCAGACAACGCTCCGCGGGCACTATTGTCTAACATTGTTTATATTGATTCGCATAACATTCCAAATACCATTGCGTCACTCGTTCGACCTCGAGGCTCTCGACAGGCCATATTTATCCGCCGCAGGTGGATAAGACGAGGTTCGGCTGAGGTGTTCTCCATTTCTTATGACTCGTGGAACATCAATGAAAACTATGAGCATAATATAGCACTCGCCGGACGGTTTTCAAGACCAAAAGAACAGAAGACTGAGGACGGAGGACAGAAGGCAGCGAAATGTTGAATCCGCCGGAGGCGGGTAAACCCGCCAAACTAACGGTGGGTAAACCCCTGAATCACAAGCACTTATGGCGACCATATAAATTTTTTGCAAAAAGTTAGATATTTATTGAACAGGGGGATTGAAAATGGTATAATACCGCCCCGGCTTCGCCTTCGGCTACGCCGAGGCAAGCCCGCTGGGCCGGGAGCCCGGCGTAGTGGCTTGGGTCCCCTGTTGCGATTCCAAAGCAGCCCTGGGTCCCCGCTAACGACTTGCGGGGATCTTCGCTACGCTACGAGGATCTACGCTACGCTTCGACAAGGCCGCCTCAAAAGACGGCAGCGGAGTTCCGCAAAGGTAGCAGCCCAAGAGACCCGCCTTCGCCAAGGGCTACGGTGGGCAGGGGGCAAGGCAGTATTCCCAGAAGGGCAAGAGCGGGAGGGACAGAAGTCCCAAGTTTCACGCCAAGATAAGGCCCCCGACTACGACATTCGAGGGCAGGCAAGTCAATTTATTATTCCGCCACACGGATGGCGGACAAGTGTAGATTGCGGATTTTGAAATAATATGGGTCCCCTGCTACAAGGCCAAAGGAGCGGGCTCTCGCTCGATTGCGAATCCTACGGAGCCGGAGTCGAGGACAGGCGGGGACAATTAAATTCTGGATCCCCTGCTGCCTGCCAAGTGAGCAGACACTCGGGGGCAGGAAGGTGGATGAGGAATGTGTATGAAAGTTAATTTGACAATTGGGATACCGAGTTGGTTGGACAGGATATGTGCGTGGCCGGCGATGGTGTATCGGAGATGGAAGTATGGTTATTCGTATCGGCGGATTTACTTAGACGAAGGGCTGTGGACGATTGTAGAACCGCAGGATTACTACCGTTTTGCGGGATTCAAATGGTGCGTCGAAGGAAATAGAAGGAAATTTTACGCCGTCAGAGGCGCAAAAATCAGTCCTGACAAGATAAAAATGGTGAGTTTGCACAGGGAGATTATGAACCCGCCCAAAGGTCTCCTTGTCGACCATAGAAACAACAATTCCTTAGACAATCGAAGGGCAAACCTTCGCTTAGCGACACACATTGAGAATTTGTATAACAGACAAAAGACCAGGTCAAAAACCACGTCGAGGTTCATCGGAGTAAGTTTTGACAAAGGCCGGGAACGATGGTGTGCCTACATCAATGATGGGGGGAAAAGAATATGGTTAGGGAGTTTCGACAATGAAATGGCAGCGGCCCGCACTTATGATGAAGCGGCCCGCAAATACCGCGGCGAATTCGCAAGGTTAAACTTTACCCCGTGAGATAATTTCCCTATCTCACTGGGGTTTTCTTATCGATTAGCCCCCAGGCCCGCCTGGGGGGCAATAAGCCGTTTGACCATCTCCATCGGCAGGCCCATAACGTTGGTCATACTGCCATCGATATGGTCAACGAACAGGTCGCCGTGCTCCTGTATCGCGTAGGCGCCGGCTTTGTCACGCCAAATCCCGCTTGCGATGTGCTCGGCGATTTGGGAATCGGTAAGTTTCTTTGGGTAAACGACGGTGGTGTCGGCTTCGACGATTTGTAATTTACGAACTTTGCAAACCAGGGCAATGCCCGTAATGACCTTGTGGGGTTTGCTGAAGAGCATTCTTGTTATGGCCTCGGCGTCTTTTGCGTCGCGTGGTTTGCCGATGATTTGGCCGGCGAAATCGACGACGGTATCTGCGCCGAGGACTAAGAAATCAGGATGGTTTTGAGCAACGTCATTTGCCTTTGCCAGGGCTAATTGTTTTGCATATTCGACGGGAGTTTTGCCCACGGCGGAAAATGCGGACTCATCGACGTCTGATGGGACGACAGTGAATTTATAGCCGGCTTCGGCGAGAAGAGTTTTCCGCCTTGGTGAGGCCGACGCTAAGATTAAGGTTTGAGAATAAATATCCAATTTTTATTTTTCTGTGTAATCTGTGGTTACTTTAGCTGAACCGGATAGACGATTTTTCTGCAGAAGGTGAGATATTCCTTTTCGATTTTGCCGTAGTCGTCCTCGATGTAATGTTCAAAGAGTGATGAGCCGGCCATTCGGTTCCAGTGGACGGTAATGGGGATATTTCTGTCGGCGGCGATTCGCTTGTCTGGTTCGCTGAGCGGCCATTGGCCATTTAGGCCATCTAAGAGCAGCTTCTGGTAATTGGGGAGGCGTTTGCCGTAATCTTCTTCGCGGAGGAATCGGACGAGTGCATACGCCTGGCTGTAGAAGGCGGCGACGGCATCGTCGCTTTCGGTAACGACTTCGCCGGGGTTAATGCTGACAAGCTCTTTGAGGGGTATGGTTTTATTTTTGAGCAGGGTGCTTTTGAGGGAGGCGAGTCGATTGAGGTTGCGGTCCGGCTCGAAGGTGAAAAGTCCCTGGTCGTATCTGCTGGTCTCGAACAGAATAGCGACGCCCTCGTCGAGCCAGCTCGGGAGGCGATATTTGAAGTGACGTGAGTTGAACTGGTGCCAGCCCTCGTGGCCGATGGTTGCGAAGGTTCGTTCGCGGCCGATGCTGTATGCCACGCAGGCGCCATTGAGGTAGTAGGCGCCGGCCCTTATCTTGAGATACATTGGGGCCTGGTGGCCGGTGAAACTGATGGTGAAGGTTTCCCATTGCTGGCGGTCGGCGAAGAGATAAACGGTGAATTTGCTTGTGGTCTCAATCGGCTGCGGCAGCTGGCTTTGATAGCCGCGATAGGCGGATTCCATAAAGCCGGGGACCTGCGAGAGCATCAGCGGCTCGAGAAGCGTGGTGTAGATTTCGTAATGCGCGGTGGTCAGTTTCAGGCCTGGGCCGAACTGGTTTTGCCAGCCCTCGACGGATTTGAGTGTGGGGAGGTTTTGGCTGCGCAGATATGTAATCATACCGTCGGGGGTATTGATTGGCGGTGCGGCTGATTGGGGCAAAGAATTCGATGCGCAGCCGGAGACAACGAAAACTAAAATTACTGTAAGGGCATTTCGTTTCATATCAGATATCTTTGAATGGTGCGCCGAATACCTCGGCGGTGAAAAGGAATACTTCAGTTTTAGGGTCTTTCCAGGCATCGGGCGCCAATCCTGCCTTGTGTGAGCAGCAATAGGAGAGGAACTCTTCTTTGGTCCAGCCGGTTTCACTGGCAACTTGGGGAAGGAAACACCCAGAGGAGTAGCCGCGTTTGATGTAAATGCCGTCGACGCCGAGACGAAGCGAAAGGGGGTCGGCGGTTTTCTTCAGCGGCGACAGGACGGAGATTTCGATATCGAGGTTGGCCAATTCGTCGGCTGTTACAGGGTCGCCGAAGAAACGTGGGTCGCCTGTGGCGGATGCCTTTGCCATTTCGACGACCATTTGGACAAGGGGCTTGTCGGCGATGAATTGACCTATGCAGCCGCGGAGCTGGTCGCCGTTTTTTAGGGTTACGAAACAGCCGAGGTGCGAATCAAGGTCGGGGTCATCAGCTTCGACTACCGGGAGGCGTTTTCGGGTGATGACGGCCTCGATAGTATCGCGTGCGACCTTGAGAAGCGCGTGTCGTTGTTCTTTGTTCATACTAATGACTAACCCGTCGTTTTTCACGTATGATTTCGATGACGGCGGGCATTATCGAGAGAATGATAATCGCAAGGATGACCAGCGAGAAGTTGCGTTTGACGATGGGCATATTCCCGAAGAAGTAGCCGCCGAAGATGAAAAGCGTAACCCAGAGCAGGCCGCCTACGACGTTATAGGAGAAGAACTTCAAATAAGTCATTTCACCGACGCCGGCGATAAAAGGTGCGAAAGTCCGGACAATCGGCACGAATCGAGCGATGACGATGGTCTTAGCACCGTATTTTTCATAAAACCCATGGGTGCGGTCGATGTGCTCTTTTTTGAGGAACCATTTGCCCTGGTGCCTTAAAATTATGTGGCCGAAGTATTTACCGATGGCATAGTTTGCGCTATCGCCAAGGACGGCGGCGACTGCAAGAAGAAGAAAAATCGAGGCCAGATGGAGAGAGCCGGTGGCGGCCAGCGTCCCGAGGGCGAAAAGCAAGGAGTCGCCGGGAAGAAACGGGGTTACGACCAGGCCGGTTTCGCAAAAGATGATGAGAAAGAAAATCAGGTAACACCACAGGCCGTAGTTTTCGATGATGTAGTTGAGGTGCTTATCGAGGTGCAGGACGAAGTCAATCAGCCGAAGGCACAGTTCAAATAAATGGGTTATCATTTCCATCCTTCTAACGATATGAAAACGCGGGTATAATGTCAATGCCGATGTATCGGGATTGGTCAAGGACTTATGACAATGGGCGAACAATTTTCAAAAGCAGGTGATGGGTTGCTGGTGCGGGCGCCGGGGAAGGTCAATTTTTCCCTGCTCATAGCAGGCAAAAGGGCGGATGGGTATCACGAAATCGAAACGCTGATGGCGAAGGTCAATTGGTATGATGAGATACTGATTGAGCGACAGACGGAAGACAGAGGACAGAAGACAGAAGACGGAACAAAGAACACAGAACAAAGAATACAGAATACAGAACAGAAGGCGGAGGACGGAGGACGGGAAAACGTCCAATATCCAACATCGAACGTAGAACTTCGAACAAATGAAACACCGGTAATAGAGCTGATATGCAAGGGGCCGTATCCTGTGCCGGCTGGTGAGGAGAATCTGGTTTATAAGGCGGCGAAGCTAATCTTGGAAACGGCCGGCCAGACGGTAGATGTCAGGTTGACGCTGACGAAGAATATGCCGGCGGGGTCGGGATTGGGGTCCGGCAGCAGCGATGCGGCGGCGACTTTGATGGGAATCAACAGGTTCTTCAAACTCGGTTTGGGCAAAAAAGAGCTTGCGGGGTTAGCGGCGAAGTTGGGCAGTGACGTGGCGTTCTTTTTGGATGGGCCAATGGCTTTATGTACCGGAAGAGGGGAAAAAGTGAAAAAATTAGCGGAGTGTGAATTTAGGGTATTATTGATTGTCCCCAGCGTAAGTGTTTCAACGAAAAGGGTTTATGAGAATTATCGGCACGATGAGGCCAAATACAGGCGGCTTCGGGAGGAAATAAACGTATATATTGAGAAGAACAGGATTGATTTAGTTTGCAGTATGTGCGCAAATATGCTTCAGGAAAGCTGCTTTGGGCTGCATCCTGAACTGGGAGTATTGAAAAAGAGGATTGAATCGATGGGAGTCAGGCCTGTGTGCTTGAGCGGTAGCGGCTCATCGATGTTTTGCATTATTAACAGGAGTAATGAAGAAGGAGTCAAGGCATATCGAGACAAGTTTGAGCAAGAATCAGGTTGCAAAAGCATAATTGTAAACAACAACAGTTGGTAGCAATTAGGTGAGGCGCGAACTATGGAAATCAGCGAAGTGAGAGTCAAGCTAATAGAGAACAAGGACGACAGGTTGAAGGCGTTTTGCTCGGTGACGATGGACAATGAGTTTGTGGTGCGTGACATCAAGATAATCGAGGGTGTCAACGGGTATTTTGTAGCGATGCCATCAAGGAAGATGAGCGACCATTGCGAGAAGTGCGGCGGGAAGAACCATCTTCGGGCGAAGTACTGCAACAACTGCGGAGCGGCTTTGCCGGAGGACAGGGCAAGGAAGGATATGAAGGGCCGGATGAAGCTGCATGCGGACATCGCACACCCGATTAACGCGGACTGCCGGAAAAAGATTCAGGACAAGGTGACTGCCGCGTTCAAGGAAGAGCTGGAGAGGTCGAGGCAGCCGGGGTATAAGCCGGTAGAAATGGATGAGCCAGACGACGAGGTCCCTGAGGTAGTGACATAATCAGGGATATTGATGTGGCGATGGCGGCCGGTGGTATCAGTTACGCCGGTGTGCGCCCATAGCCAGAAGAACTTTTTGAGAGTGGCCCCGCCCAGCGATGGGCGGGGTTGACAGGCGGCCGGGCGTGGTGGGGCAAACCCGGCTGCTTTTTTTATACGTCCAAATCGTCAAGCACCTTTTCGAGAGCAACGTCCAGGCGCTCGTTGAGGTTATATCTGCCTTCGGTGAGCTGCTGGCGAACCCTGAGGACCTTTTGCTTTCTGACCTCCGGTAATGAAGCAATCTCCTTCAACACCTGGCCAATGGGCGTGCTGTTCATATTTTCGAGGATTTGTTCCATAAGCAGATCCTCGTCTGCCGTCAAACCATCAAATACTGGTTTTAGGTTGTGTTGCTCTGTAAACCAATCGTTACGAGTAAAATCAGCCATCTCTGTTACCGTATCTCTCGAGCTGCAGACGAAAACATCCATCTTTTCGACCGTAAGCTATCAACCACTATATCTTGTATGTCCCATAAATCCGTTCAGGGACCCAATGCTGCTTTACAGTGTTGTTATCGACAATGGGTGTTTGAAAACTTTAAAAAAGTTTCATCTTTGCTTAACCATTTGTGCACGCGAGGATTAGGTCGATTTTGGGGCTTGATTTTGACTCCCAATACTGAAAATCGAATAAAAAAAGTCAATAAGCAGGAGAAAATTTCGGCTTGAAAGACCCAAGAAGGTGTGCCGGAGCAAGAGAGAACACACACTATATATAGCGGTTGGGCTGTGGATGGCAAAAAGCTCGTTTTGTTAAGCGGGCCGGCAGATTTTTCCGGACACTACGCTGCCCTGTGGCAACATAAAAATTCCCCGTGGTTAAAAAACTCTGTGACTTGCCACGAGGAGTAGCCAAAGGAATCTGCAGTAAAAATGTTAGATAATTATTGAACAGGAGGATTGAATTTGGTATAATATCGCCGCATCGACCTGCAACGCAGGACGATTGCAGAGACCCCGCCAGAGGCGGGCCCCCCTGCTCGCCCCCAGGCCTGCCTGGGGGTTAGTGTAGGGGGATTTATTGAAGGGTTGCCCAGGCGGATGGCGGAATTTCCCTCTTGACTCCAGCGTTTATAGAGTTAAAATTGTATGCGCTGGGGCTTCTTTGTCCTTTAGCAGTTATGCGTTCGAATCGTGTCAGGCGCATTTATTTTCCCGCAGATAAACTGGAGAACTCATGCCCGATTTGATTACCGGCGTTGTTAAAAAGACGTCCAAAGGCAGTTTCGTTTTGCGTGATCCGGCTCGTTCATTCAGGCCGGCCGGCCGTGAAGTGGTTATACCAGCCGCGCTTATGTATAAATGCGGTCTTGTTGAAGGGGCGGCAGTCACTGCAACTACCCGCACCGACAAGGGGCTTACCCTGCTTGAAAACGTTGAATCCGTCTGCGGCCTTACGGTCGAGGAATTCAAAAATCGCACTGGCTATCAGAAGCTTACCGCGGTGTCCCCCTATCAGCGGTTCGACCTTGAAAAATGTGGCGAGCTTTCGATGCGCATCGTTGACCTTATCGCCCCCATGGGCAAAGGCACCCGCGGCCTCATCGTCTCGCCCCCAAAGGCCGGCAAAACAACCCTTCTTGCCCAGCTCGCCAAAGGAATCCTCGCCGACGACCCCAAAGCCAGTATTATCATTCTGCTCATCGACGAGCGGCCCGAAGAAGTTACCCAGATAAAACGCGGCGTCGTAGGCGCAACGGTTGTGGCGTCCTCAATCGACCAGTCCATCGACGACCATATTGAACTGGCCGAAATTCTTTTGGCGTATATCAAAATACAGCTTGAATGCGGCCGGGATATTGTCGTCCTCGTCGATTCCATAACCCGCATGGGGCGTGCGTTTAATCGCAAAGGAACAGGCACAGGCCGAATGATGTCCGGCGGGCTTGAGGCAGGCGTCCTTGAAATTCCTCGCCGATTTCTCGGCATGGCCAGAAAAATCGAAAATGGCGGCTCCGTTACCATCATCGCCACCGCCCTTATCGATACCGGCTCACGAATGGACCAGCTCATCTTTGAAGAATTCAAAGGCACAGGCAACAGTGAAATTGTCCTCTCCCGCTCGCTTGCCGAGAGCCGTATTTTCCCTGCTATCGATATCCCCGCCTCCGGCACACGCATGGACGAGCAACTCTGGGGCAAAGCTGATAGCAAAAAACTCGCCAACCTCCGCAGGGGCTTGAGTGGCCAAAAACCTGCCGATGCCATCAATACCCTGACCGCCGCCCTCCGAAAATACCCCACCAATGCCGAACTGCTAAAAATTATACCGGGGTGAGGATTTTGGATGACATGTTTAGCTGCCGCCGGCACGGCGACGCAATCTGAATTAAATCGACAATCGACATTCGGCAATCGGAAATTATGAGAAATCCTTGCTTTTCCTTCCACTTTAACGATATACTGTCACCTTATGGCCGGAATCGGCTCGGAAGAGATTCGCACCTTTGCGTAGCGCAGCGAAGTCCTCGAGGTATGCTTCTTTGGATTTGCAAACGGAGGGCCAGTCAACTTTGCCGTCCGGAAGATGTCTTTATTATATTGCACAAGAATAAACTGTGTTGGTATAGTAGAATAAATGCCAAGTATTAAGGAGGTCAAATGACAACGACCGTCACACCGAAGAGTTGGTCGGAACTGCTTGAAGCTCTTTATGCAGATTCTTGGGATTCTTCAATAAAAAGATATCGCTCTTCTTTCGCTTTTCGCGGCCTTGAAAATGCCAAATGGAAACTTCCCACGTCCTTGATACGATTAGGAGGCAATTTGGGTGTTATTGAAAAGCATTTGCTCAGAAATTTTAGAAAGTATGCGCATCGTGATGTAGTTGAACGTGATTCATTTTGGTACTGGTTAACAATCGCCCAGCATCACGGGCTTCCGACTCGATTGCTCGATTGGACATATTCTCCTTTTGTTGCACTGCATTTTGCTACGAACAATCTTGAGAGTATGAAAAATGATGGCGTGGTTTGGTGTGTCCGCATACCGGAAGTCCACAAGAAACTACCAAAATCTCTTCGTGATGCGCTTAATGATGAAGGTTCTTATGTATTTACTGTAGAGATGCTTTCCAAATTCGAAATGTTAGATATTGTGTTCCCCACTGCCGGATCGCCTTTAGCAAAATTACAACCAACGAAGATACGGAATTTAAAGGATTTTGATAAACTTGCGTCTGAACCTTTCTCGCTCTTTTTTGAGCCACCGTCGATAGATGATAGGATTGTTAACCAATTCGCGCTCTTTTCTGTAATATCAAATCCAAAAATGAACATGGATGATTGGTTGTCCCGACATCCAAAACTTTACCGGAAGATAATCATACCATCTTCATTAAAATGGGAAATTCGCGATAAACTAGATCAGGCCAATATTACGGAGCGAGTTCTATTTCCTGGATTAGATGGATTGAGCACTTGGCTAAAAAGGCATTACAGTCCAAAAACATAAAGTGGTGTTGTTTACCCGCCGAAGGCGGGCCGTGTTGCACATACTGCGGCAATTCAAATCAGAATTCGAAAATACAGCCTTTGGTGGTCTCATGATCGCATTTTAGTTTTGAATTTTGTTCCTGATATTTATTTTTTCCTATATTACTCACATTTAGCTGGTATCTCTAAGAAAAGATGTAATTGCCTTACCAAAGGATACCTGGCCGATAAAACGGCGGAAAAGAAGTATTCTTCTTCGACCAGATGCAACATTATCAGTAACGTTTTTCCATTTATTTTCAGCTTTCTCGAGATGCTCATATGCGGAACCGATGTTTTTATCAAGAAGGAAACTCATCAGACCTCGATATGCTTCTATATTTCCCAATTGCACGTTGTTTTGAACAAGTTGATATGAAGCTTCGGTCTCTTTAAGTATTTGCTCTATCTCATCACGATTGATCAACTTTTTCAATAATAGGTGAATTTCTAAGTGTCGTAACCAATAGTACTCGTTATCCATAAGGTCTGATTCCGCCTTTATACAGTCGTACAGCCGATCAACCAGTTTTAATAAAGGCCTCGCAATAAATAAACCGCTTTGGCCAAAGATCATGAATGCGTTCACCCATCCATGAAGAAGATCGGCACGATAATATCTAGATAGAGCTTTTAGTCGTACGGAATGATTATCTGCAATCTTCACGCCCGTTGTTAATAACCTTAATCCTTTAAAAATTGAGAACGGCATAGCAAGTATTCGAACAGGTCTTGGGTGTTTTGCAAGGCACAGATACTCATATCCTAACCATATTAAATCGTCAGCTATTGCATCAGGACCTATATATTCTTTTTTAATGCGAATCACTTCTTTAGTATGCTTAATCGCATCATTTATTTGTCCCCATGTGTGACGGCTATGCCCTATCAAATCATGTACCTTCCATATCAATGTTGGATTGTCTTTAACTGTTGGATGATTTACCAGCCATTGTAGCAATGCTTCACTAAATGTTCCTGTCTGCTGTATCAAAATCGACAAGGAAACTATTGTTGCTATATTTGTATTTTTATTTGGATAGTCAGAACATACAAACTGTTCAGTATTGGGCAAAGGCGCCGGTTCTTGGCCTTCTGTGGGTTTAAGTGGTTGTTTTTTAATACCTAATTCTATAACTAAATCACTTAAAAATTGATCCACGGGACCTATTAATAGTATTGACTTATTCGAGATTTCGCGAAGCCATTGAATAGGCCGGTCTTCTTTTGGTGGTGGGTGATTCTGAACCGCTTCGAGTTCAGCATGTTGAACCCATATTACTTGTTTTATCAAATGCCCCGCTGGTCTTGTTAGTATCGGAAAAATGTCCCAATCATTATCGCTATATCCTGCTACAAATAATGTAGGGCATAAAGACAATGCTTCACTGAATCGTTCTATGTTAGACCTGGCAGGGTAACTTCCAACCTGTGACAAAGTTGTTGATAGATACTTATATGGGTCCGTCGAAACATGTGGAGGCACAAAGGAGCCGTGTGGTTTTATTATTCTCAATTGCTGATGACCATTCCCATATTCAAATTTTGCATTGGTCAGAGGACATTCAGTTATACAAGATGCTTTATAATCTGATATGGCTTCTTCTATCAATAAATCGAAATTGAGAGTAATACATATAGAAAGTAGTCCTTCACACGAAAGCGTTGCAATCGCAGCATGGTTCGAATTCCATTGTTTACTGTTCAGTATCGAGAGGTATTCAAATACATCGTTTCCGTGTGTTTGATGTAATGCATCTAAAAGACGCTCTAAAGGCGCATTGTTCACAGCCTGTTCTGCTATCAATCGAGCCGAATCACTTGGCCGTATCTCATCTAGTGCAATATTTGCCGCATTCCACAATGCTGCTCTCAGAGGAGGATTCAATTCATTTGATAATGGTAAATTCGATGGTTCTTTTTTCGATATCCCCGCTCCCAGCAATGGTAACAATTGCTTGTTCTTGAGAGTGCATACCGTTGATTTTACTAAGTTCCAGTAAAGATCACCATCTCGTATATAAACAACTTGCATATTATTAGTTGCCGTATTATTGTTCCTTTCCCACTACTCCATTCTCTGTAACACCTGAGATTTTTGCCTTCACAATGCTGTTCTTTTCCAATTTTTGACCATTTTTTTGCACCTGCACCACGAAGTATCTCTCACACCGTCCACTCATCGGCTCAGTACCTGCCCCGATGGTGTGCTTCGCAGAATCGGCAGCCCCGGGGGCTTCCAGCAGCACTTCACACGTCTCCCCAACAAACTGCTCCCGGAATTTCCGGCCAAGCTCATCGCTCAATTTCCGAAGAATCTCCGCACGCTCTTTAATAACTTTTGAATTTACCCTGCCTTTCAGCTTCGCAGCAGGCGTTCCCGTTCTCACGGAAAATGGGAAAATATGCATCTTTGAAAACCCCGCCCACCTGGCCAACTCAGCCGTCTGCTCAAAATCTTCCGGCGTCTCAGTGAGAAAGCCAACGATTATATCGGACGTAATAGCAGGCCTGTCTAATCGGCTCTTGATAAGCGCGATTTTTTCCCTCAGCTCCGCCGACCCATAAGGCCTGCCCATCCGCCTAAGTATATTGTCCGAACCCGACTGCACCGACAAATGAATATGAGGCATAATATTAGGATGAGCACAAAACACGTCTAACAATTCTTCGCTAATATTCCCCGGCTCCAAACTGCTCACCCGTATCCGCATTAACCCCGGTATTTGCGCGAGCTCTTCCAATAAATCTGTTAATTTCTCATTGTTGGATGTCCGCCGAAGGCGAGACCTCGCCAAATGGCGGGTTGGACTTTCGATGTTCCCCGATTCCATCGGGGTTCTTTGTTCTGTCTTCTGCATTCTGCATTCAGGCGAACACATAGGTTCACCCCTACCGGGAATTCTGTGTTCTGATTTCCTCACCGTTTCCCGCCCATAGGCGCCCAAACACACGCCTGTAACCACAATCTCCTTATGCCCTGCCGCCACAAGCTGCCTGGCTTCTGCTACCGCCTCATCAATCGGCTTACTATGAACATCCGGCCTGACCTTCGGCACAATGCAGTAGGTGCAAAGGCCATCACACCCATCCTGGACCTTGAGAAACGCCCGCGTATGCCCTTTGAAACTCGTTAATAACGGCAATCTGGGAAAATTAGCGAAACCTGTGCCTCCATCATTGATTCCTACGCCGTTTTCTGCTCTAATAGAAGGGCTTTCGCCGATGACGATTTGAGTCAGCGCTGCCGGCAAATCATCCCGGCTGCTGACAATACGAATGTTGTTACCGCCGGACAGGGTCATTTCCCGGCTTTTCATCGCCGGCAGGCATCCGCATACGACCCTTATGGCATCGGGACTTAGCTTCCCGGCTCTTTGAATATATTGTCTGCTCTTGGCTGACGCGGTCGCCGTCACGCAGCAGGTATTGATGACGACAAGCTCGGGTCTCTCGTTTGGCTCGACAGCCAACAGGCCCAGCCCCTCTAAAAATTCGCGTATCGCCTGCCCTTCGTATTGATTTACTTTGCAGCCAAGAGTAGATATGGAAAAGGTCTTCATTATATGCTATACTATTGCCCTGTGTGCACATTTACAAGGGTGCTCGGTTGACCGTGCGTGTTGACGCGGGAGGCAGATTATGGCGGAAAAAATAGGGTCGGTTTGGGCTATCGACATCGGCAATACCTCGCTCAAGGCGCTTCGGCTGAGCAACGAATCCGGCACTTTGCAGGTCATCGGCTTTGACCACATTCAGCACGGAAAAATCCTCTCCGGCACCGGCGTCAAAGAGCAGGAAAAGCAGGAGCTTATCGCCTTATCCCTTCGCCAGTTTGTCCAGCAGAACGACCTCGGCAAAGACGAAATCATCGTCGCCGTCCCAAGCGCCAACAGTTTCGCCCGTTTCGTCAACCTCCCGCCCGTCGAGCAAAAACGCATCCCCGAAATCGTAAGGTTCGAAGCCAGCCAGCAGATTCCCTTCGATATAAACGAGGTAGCATGGGACTGGCAATTGATGAGCGAGGCGGGTGCGGGGGAGGCGAAGGTAGGGATATTTGCGATAAAGAACGAGGTGGTGACGGCCGAGCTTGAGCACTTCAGCAGAGAGAACCTGCAGGTATCATACGTTCAAATAGCGCCGATGGCGTTATATAACTACATTGTGAATGACCGGCCGGATTTGACGCGTTCGGATACACAGGCGACGGTAGTTCTGAATATCGGGGCGGAGAATACGGACCTGGTGGTGTGCACGAAATCGGACGTTTGGCAGCGGACGATAGCGATGGGCGGGAACGCTTTTACCAAGGCGATAGCGGATACGTTTAAGCTGAGCTTCGAGAAGGCGGAGAAGCTGAAGCGGACGGCGCCGATGAGCAAATACGCGAGGCAGATATTGCAGGCGATGAAGCCGGTGTTTACGGATTTGGCGTCGGAGATTCAGCGTTCACTGGGTTTTTACAGCAGTTCGCATCCGAATGCGAAACTGGCGAGGGTGATAGCATTAGGCGGCGGGACGAGAATGAGAGGACTGCTGCAGTATCTGCAGCAAAGTTTGCAGATGCCGATAGAGAGGCCTGATTCGTTCAAGCAGGTTGGTATAATTGCTGGGGTATCGGCGGCGAAGTTTCATGAGAGCGTGTGTGATTTTGGGATAGTATACGGACTGGCGGTTCAGGGGCTTGGTCTTGGTCGTATAGAGAGCAATCTTTTGCCGCGTAGCGTAGCGAGGACGATGGCGTGGGCCGGGAAATCGAAGTATTTTGTGGCGGCGGCGTGCCTGGTATTGGCGGTATCGGTGCTGGCATTTGCGAGGGTGCTAATCGACGAGGCGAGTTACCGCAACAGGTCGGCTGTGAGGGAGAAAATAAAGGGTGTGCTGGATGTTGCGAGGAAGGTGGAGAGTGAGCTGGCAGCGGAGCGGAGCAAGGGGAGCGCATCGGAGGCGGCGATAAAGAAGGAGCTTGAATTATTCAGGTATCGGGACATTGTGCCAGAGGTGCATAGTGTGGTAATCAAGGCGTTGCCGAACGAGAGGAATAATCCGGAGCAGGCGTGGCTGTATAAGGCGTTTGCGGAGGGTGACGTTGGGAAGGTCAAAGAGGTGAGGCGTGAGGAGCGTAAGCAGATTTTTGTAACGGAGATGTCGGTTTATTATACGTTAGACCTGGCAGGTTCGCAGTTTGGGACTACGGGTTTTGGCCGACCGATTACCGCCAGAGGCTCGGCGGCCGGGGGCGCTTTTGACGAGAGGGCGTATTTTGAGTCTATGGGGATGGGTGCGGCGGCTAAATCGAGGTATGCACCGGCTCAACGCGGCAAGAAAGGGCTGCAAGCTGGCGGTAAGGACGCGGAGACTGAGGTACACGGGTTTGTCGTGTCCATTGCGGGGTACTGTCCTTATAAGGATATCGGAGAGTTGCTCGACCCTGTTGGGGTACAGGATGACCCAAACAGGTGGGGGGTCGTGACACGCCTGATGCATTTGGATACGTTGTTTGACGGCAATAGTCCGTTTGAGCTCTATAACAAGGGCGATAAGCAGAATTTTGAGCTGAAGACCGGAGACGTGGATATGTCGGCTGATATGCCTGAAGGCATTGGGGTTAAGAAAGCCGTCGAGGGAAAGGATGCGGCGAAAGCGGATATGCTTATCGACCCGATGACTAAGGAGGTTATCAGCAAGGTTGAGGCAGTGGATGCCGGCAAGAAGGTTACCGACAGGCAGGGCAAGGCGGTATATCAAACGAATGACCGGTGGTTTGTGTTGAATTTGAAATTAAAGTGGAAGGATGCGCCGAAGCCGGCAGAGGGGGCAGTAAAGGCGGCGAGCCAGCAGAAGGGCAGCAGTGTCGCTGAGAAAAAGCAGGCGGCTCCGAGCAGTAAAAAAGGCGGCGGCAGTAAGAAGAAGGAGCCGTCGGTCGACCTTTGAGCGGGGGCCAAGCGTTTTGTATATGGCGTAGCGCTCGCTGGTGAAATCCGGATATATCGTGATTTCACAGAGCGGGACGTAAAAGTTATCTTTGGCGGTGTCGCCGGAGCTACACGCCGAGCTGGTTAAGCATCCGTTCTCCGCAGCAGTGATAGTGCGGAGGATGGAAAGGCGTGAGCCGTGGGGACGGAGCGTTGTAATGATGGGTAAGATTGATTTGTCTAAACTGAAGGGCGTGCTGAAAGGGTTTGGGTTTTTGCGGTCTTACTCTGTATTGCTTTTGCCAGCGGTGATAACTTTGGCTGGAGCGCTGGTAATGGTGGTGGCATTGCTTATGGGCAGCAGATTCAGGGAAAAGGTGAACAAAGAAAGCATACCGATGGGTAATCAGGTAAAGTCACTGGCTGGCAGCGCGATTCCGGCCGGACAGGTAGACGTGGAGAAGCGGTATCAGGACCAGCACCAGCAGGACGCGAATTTGATAGCGTTGTTGCTGGTGCAGAGCACGCAGCGAGAGTTGCTTAGTTACGATGTGTTTCCGCGGCCGAAGGACGTTTCGGCGCAGTTGTTCGCCAAATTCGGCAACGAATTTCGGCAGCGTGTTGAGGGGTTGATTAAGAAGGTCAACGGGCACGAATGTCCCAGCGAGGAAGAGTTGAAGGAGAGCCGGCAGAAAGGTTCTGCGGCGGCGGCAAGAATGCCCTACGGCGGTTTATTGGGGGGCGGGACGGAGGCGGACAGGATTACGGAAGAGATTTGTCAGGCAAGGGCCAAGACGACCACTGTTTATGGCAATCCTGAGGACATAAGCGGATACAGTTTCTGGGAGCAATATAAATATACCGGTATGGAAGACGGCATCAAAGACTGCTGGTTCTGGCAGCTTGGTTACTGGATAATTGAGGATGTATTCGATACAGTGGATAAGCTGAATACCGGTTCGAGCAGCGTTTTAGATTCACCCGTGAAGCGATTGATGCGTGCAGGTTTTGTTTCGCCGGACAAGCTGCTTGGCGCCAAGAGGTCTCAGGACAAGCCCAAATACGCTATTAAGCCGGAGGACCAGCTGACCGAGGCCTGCACCGCTCGGATATCAAACCAGGATATTGATGTAGTCCAATTCAGTATTGTCGCGGTGGTAAGCAACAAGGCGATTCTGCCCTTTATGAAACAACTTAGCTCCGCCAAACTCCATCGTTTTTCGGGTTTTAACGGACTTGATTCGGAAAAGGTATTCAAGCACAATCAGATTACCATTTTGGAGTCAAGGATTACGCCGGTTCAACCAGACGACAAGGTCCATCAGCGATATCGATACGGACAGGATTCAGTAGTTCAAGTTGAGCTCGTTTGCGAATATATATTCTGCAAGAAGGGGTACGATGCGGTAAAACCTGATTTAGGCCCCAAGACAGCCAAGGACGGTTCGAAGAAAGGCGATTAGGGCATCAGGTGCGATGAGGCGGGCCTGTGGGGCCTCCGTGGTTGGGGGTTTGACATTATGGCAAAGAAACTGAGCAACATAGTTGAGGAGCATATAGAGAAGGCGATTCTCATTGCAGTGGGGCTGGCATGCGTTTACGTTTTGGCCAGATACGTTCTGTTCAGTCCAAACGTTGTAACATACGATAACCAGAAATTTACTCCAGGCCAGATAGATATGTACATTGGTGGGCAGTCGGACAAGCTCAAGGAGCGGCTCAACGGCGTTGCGACCCAGTTGAAGGCCTCTCAGGAGCCATGCAGTCCGGCCTTTATTGCGAGAATGGATTGCTCTGTTGATATGGATATGAATATCGTTTGGCCCGGGGCAGGTTCGGTGGAGACGAAGATAGAGAGGAAGTACCTGATTCCTGAGGTAGGGGAAGTAAATGACGTGGCGGCGGGGTACGTAAGGGCTGCGGCATACGTGCCGACGACGGTGATAACTGCGGAGAACGTCCGCAACCAAGCGTCGTATGAGGCGAACGATATAGATTTGGTGACGGTGCAGGCGAGTTTTGACGGGGGTGCGTTGGCGAACAGTTTTCAGGAGTGCTTTGCGGGCCAAGCTGTTCCTGAGGAGTGGCGAGACAAGGACTTGGCGAGGCCTGTGTTTGCAGCGGTGCAGTTACAGAGGCAGCGTATGGGTGCGGATGGAACGTGGAGCGAGTGGGAGGACGTGCCGCGAGCGAAAATAGACCCGCGGAGGGATGATTTCAGGGTGATAGAGGACACGAACGGTTTGCCGAGCGGCGGGGTTATGGTACGTTTGCTGAAGTTGAGCGACGTGCGGACGCAGGTGAGTTTGCTGCAGCCGGAACCGTATCAGATAGCATCGGCGGAGGAGGAATGGTTCCCGCCGGCGCTGCACAAGAAGTTTTTGACGAATCAAAAAGAGAAGGAGACCCAGGAGAGACGGGACACGATAGCAGCGCAGCGTGAGGATGAGCGAGACAAGACGCGGACGGAGCGTGAGCAGCGAAAGCCGTCGAAGGCGCCGGGAGGTCCCGGCGAACCAGGTGGTCGCGGTGGTGGTGGCGGGATGGAGGAGTATATGAAGATGTACAATCCCGGGGCTACGAGTCCGAGTCGCAGCAGCACGATGAAGGGGACGCGGCCTGAGCGAGAGCGGCGTGTGGAGCCGACATCGCCTGAGCAGCCGCCGAAGAAAGTTGCGAAGCCGACAGGTGATTCGGCGATATACGACGAGGTGGACAAGATTTTGTTAGGGGACAAGGACGCCAACAAGCTGCGAGAGCCAATAGTATTCTGGGCGCATGATGATACAGTCCAGCCGGGGAGCAGTTATCGTTACCGCGTTCGGCTGGGGGTATTCAATCCTGTGGCGGGGAAGGGGCAGTTGCGTGCCGAGGACGCGGCGTATGACAGCAAGGTAGTACTGTGGAGCGGATTTTCTGATATTACGGAGGCGGTGACAATACCTGAGCGGCTGTATTTCTTCCCTGTGAACGTTCAGGAGACGGCGAAAGCGGTGGAGGTGCAGGTTTGCAAGTATTCGCTGGGTTACTGGCACAGTGAGCAGTTTATGGTGAAGCGAGGCGAGGTGATAGGCAAGGAGGTAAAGGTTGAGCCGAATGAGCAGAACAAGGATGCGAAACAGCCGGAGACGATAGATTACACGACCGGTGCGATACTGGTGGATTTGGTTGCTGTAAATGACTGGTCTGGAGAGAAAAGTCTTCAGCCGCGGCACTATTTTGATATGTTGTACAGTTTTGACGGGGCGAGCATAAAGAGGATGTCAGCGAAGCTGACGTGCTGGTCTGATGAGCTTCGTGCGAGGTATAGCGAGATAAGGGCGTTGGCGAAGAAGCCGAAGGTTGCGTTGCGTTCCTGGGGCAGCGAGGGTACGTTCGGCAGTCGGCGTATGTTGCGTGGTATGCCTATGAGGTCGCCGACGGGCGGCAACCAGCCGATGACGATGGAAGAATATATGATGCAGTATCAGCAAGGAATGCAGCGGTAAAGGTGGTAACAGCAGCGAGATGATTTTCTTTTGATTGTCTATTTTGGATTGTTGGAGTGGGGGTGCGGGGGATTTTTCGCTGGACTTCGGAGCAAGCCGCGAGTATAAGTGGGGTCTGAATGCGGTAAAAGCGCTTGACATAGTGTGGGGCGTGGATTAGGTTTTCAGGTTTAGTTTTTAAGGTTGTGGCTTGATATGATGAAGGTTTTTGGAGGTTTTTGTGGCTAAAGAGCTGGCACGAGAGTTGATAAGCGCGGGGGTTCATTTCGGGCACAGCGCGAATCATTGGAA
>Ga0315284_10001395_pt1 | contig 34484 bp, 30 predicted proteins | sample YL17G09_16_MG_FD_203696 | JGI IMG/M metagenome (GOLD analysis project Ga0315284, IMG submission 203696) | Sediment microbial communities from Yellowstone Lake, YNP, Wyoming, USA - YL17G09_16 | ecosystem: Environmental > Aquatic > Freshwater > Lake > Sediment | place: USA: Wyoming | collected... | reverse complement strand
TCCACCTCCTCCTCCTCCTCCTCCTCCTCCTCCTCCTCCTCCTCCTCCTCCTCCTCCTCCTACAGTTACGCATGTTTCTTTTGTAATAATAATTCATGGACAAACGTTATCGGGCGGAAGGTTTGAATATCCAATTGAGCAAGAACTTCGCCATGTGAGTTATGCTGTTGGGCAGTATCAATGTCCAGCGACTATGCGTAAGTTTTTATTAGATAGTCCGGGTTCAAAAGCCATTGCATCTGATCATAGTTTTTCAGACCATGCTTCCGTTATCCAAGGAGTTCACTCATCTAATGAACGCTGTTTTAGTGAATGCGATGATCAAGGTGATTGTTGGGTTGCATTGCAGCCAATGTTGTTTTCGTTTGAATCACCTGAACATGAACCACCTGCGATTCAGGCACAAGGTGGCATATGGACATTTTATTTTATGAGTGATGGCACCATTCAGCGAAACCGCTGCATGGGATATAATGAAATGGTTCAATTACACAAACTTGATAGAAGTTATGGTACATACATGCATGTGTTTAGCATAGTGAGAGAAAAATTGCGCGCCATTAGAGAGATCCATACGAACCCATTTACGGTCAACACGCTGTTTCATTGTTGTCGCGTTGGACATCAATTGAGTGTATTGCCTCAATTGCTTGAAGAGGTTATCCGACATGACATTGCTCAAGCTGCGGCTGTAACTTACAGGTTGTATAAATATCCGACCGGAGCAGTCGTTTGCACCGCAGTTGAAGCTTGTCAACGTCATCCTACATTAGTTGTTGAAATGTTTGCAATCCAGATTGCCACTCAACCAAATAACATGGTGCCATTGGGTCATCGTCCGGGTGGATTGTATTTTACAAGGCAGGGCTGTTTTTACAATATGTTGGTTTATCTTGGAATAATTAATCACGCAGAAGGTGATCTTATGACGTCAATTCAAAATAGAGGGATAACTTCCAGAATGTTTCTAAATTTTATGAATAAAATCAGACCAATATATGGACATTATACTTATATGGTTGAACGTTTGCCCATAACACCTATACAACCTAGTATTCAACTTGATGTAACCAATGGACTTTCTAAATTGTTGCACACCATGATTGAATTATCACATCATTATCAACTGAATCCGAGACTCACCTCGGCACATGCAATCATTGTCAAATTGTATTTCCCAATGACAGAGCTGGGGCATTGGGTTACGTTTACATTAGATAGAAGTGACATAAATGCTGCTGCTGGTTATAGAAGACACTGGTCTCAAAATCGGGACGATGTGGTTTCATTGATTAGTGCAACACCGTGGAGATATGTGGATCCACAAGCGTTATCAATTCAACGTGATCCTGTGACACGTGTAGCTCAAACAGTCCCAATGGCATTTCAGATGTTGAACAGTCTGGACGAAATGTGCACGTTGTTGAACAGCTTCGTTGGAAGATATGGCGCGCTTGATTTATTTTACATTGCATTGACCGAAGGGGCCGAGCAATCATTTTTAAGATTTGCCCCCGCACATTTGATGGCCACCACTTACTTACCACCACCTAGTGGAGGCAAACCCCGCAGACATACCATGAAAAATAAAAAAAATAAAATCAATAAAACTAAAACTAAAACTAAAACTAAAACTAAAAAAACCAATACCAAACGCAAATGCAATCAAAATAAAAAGAAAATGCAATAATCCAATAATCCAATAATACAACTTTAAATTATATCATCCAATTCAATGTAATGATGTAATTATGTGATATGCGATGAACTTAGAGCGAGCCGAGCATGGCGCCCACGTAGCCTGAGGTGTAGTAGTACACCACCGCGAACACGACGGCGTGCACAAACGCAACCACGTGCTTGGAGCCGTTGGGGGGGATGCGCAGCAGCACGTTGGGGCTGAGAACGTAGAAGAGGAATACAAGGTAAATGAGGCTGGAAAAGTTGAACATGGAAGGGTGGTTATAATATAACCCAATAAAAAAACTGTGGAAAATATTGGATTTGCTAAATATAAATAAAACCAAATGAATCGCGGTTTGGTCTTTCAACTTTAATTTATTGACGTGAGTCAATTGTCTAATAATGCGACCGACGATGGTGTGCTTAAAGTTTCTTCTTAATTGTTCTCGTTTTTGAATTGTGCGCGGAATGGTTTTGTTTCAAAGTGGTTCGTGGATTTGATGAACCCGGCATGGATGATACCGCGTCATTGAACGGCGTGCCCTTGAAAAACTCGTTCAAGTGTTCCATGATTTTTTTACTGATGATGCGGTCAATTTCTTGTTCCATTGGATCCTTTGGCGCGTGGGTTGCGCTAAATCGCTGCATGAAAGTGGAGACGCGGTGTCGCAAATCGTCCGGATTGACTCCCGTTGTAGAACGCAGCGCGGGGGTTTGAAAAAACCGGTCCATCAGCGTTTGCACGCTCAGCTGATGCACGTAGGGTTTCACGTTGATGTAATACACTTGTCCGTGCTCCATGTGGGAGTGCATTTGGTCGTCCAAGAAGCACACCTCCACATTGGACGGCAACTTGGTGCACCGCAACAAGTCGTCGTACGTTTTGTTGTGCGTGGTGCGGCCCATTTCTATTATTTTCCCGTTCACCTTGAACGCCGCCACAATTTGGTCAAACAGTGACGCGCCCAATTTGGATTCCATGTATTTGATGATGTGCTCCACCCACGCGCGAGGACCGTTATTGTTGGTGTAAATCATGACCCCGCAGCACTCGTCGGTGTCCTTCTTCCGTTTCAAAAACCGCAAGATGTCCATGATGTTCGGTCGCAGGAATTCCGGGAACGCATCCATCAAAGCGTTGAAGTGCGCGTATTGAGCCGTTGCGTCATTGTTCCATGCCGCGTGGGCAAGCGCATCGCAAAAAATGCCCAGTTCCACAAAGTATCCAATGGTTTCATCCACGTCAAGCACCACTATTCGTTTGGTCCGATTGGACATTACCCGCCTTGAATCAATCTAAAGTGACGATGATGCGAATGCGCACTGAATCAACTATTATAATTTAATATTTAAAATTGCAGGTTTATTTGTGCGAGTTTTGCAACGACATGGAATGAAATCTTTTATCCGGGTTTATTAGGACCACCAACTTGGTTTTGTTAAGGCAACCCTACCATAAATTAAATTATATAACCATCAACATTCATCAATTCACACCGATATGAGCACACCGCGTTCCATGGCCATGACAAAAACGGATTACGAAAAGATTCTCTCGTATTACAAAATCCCATTTGCCGAATTAAGCACCCGCGAGCTAAAACAAACGGCGGAGGATATTTTAGCAAACAAGTTGTGCAAATGCATCAAAGCCGTGGAGAAACAAGTGGGAACACAAAACGCAATTGCGCTGTGCACCAGCAGCGTGTTTGGCAAAAAGGGGTTGAAATACTTTGACATGTCGTGCAGGGGGCGGGCGCAGCTGCAATCCCGCAAGGGGCGACGGCTTGCCAAAACCCGCAAAAATATTATGTTTGTCAAATGATATGCGACACATAAAATGGTGGTTTTTTTCATGGCGGAATTAACGCTCACAGTCGTGTTTAAATTAAGCGCGTGGTGTTTGGGGAAAACGTGGGACGGAATTGCTTATCTTGTGTCGCGCAGAAATAAAACAAATTATGAGGACGATGATGAAGACGATGACGAGTTTGTTGTGATTTCTCGTGAAGACTATCGAGCTTTGCGACGCAAACGCGACACTGTACAAACAATTGAACCAACCCCTTAGGACGAGTGTGGATCATGGTTCATCATCCGGTTCATCATGTTCATCCGATTCATCCTCCAAGTAATCCATTGCGGCAAGAACGACGCGCTCTTGCTGGCTCATGCGCTGAAAAATGACAGCTTCGTCCATGATGACGTGAAACATGGCGGGGCTGGGGTGCGTTTTGCACAGCAGCTGCACCCCATTTTGCCCGATTTTGATGTCACAAATGATGGCACCCCGTGCAAGAGTGAGCTTATCCGGGGTTTTTAAATCAATCCAGCGAATGTAAGCCCCGTGCGTGAGCCCGTTCAAATCATCCACGTACCGGTAATCTCTCAGCTTGTACGCGTAATCGGCCAGCACGAGCGTGTTGAATCCCAGCTGCATCAGCTGGCGCATTTTTTCTGCGCCGATTTTGCGCGTGGTCAAAGTGGAAACGACCGCGTTGTTTTCGTTGTCCAGCGCCCTGTCCAATGCAGCCGTTGATTTCATATGTGGTTGTCTTGTTATATGTGTTGTGTCTATATTTTTTATGCAAAATATAAACAATATAAACCTATGTGCTCCATTATTATAGTGCAATATGTTTAGATTCATTCGAACAATTATTACAAAAATAATGGATTTACGCGTAAAATCTAGTGGATGCGAAAACGCCGCTCTTAACGACGTGTTGGATTCAAATCCGGAGACGATTGAAACCATAGACATAGACACCATTGAAATGAATGTGCCTGCGCTTGTGCCTGCACCTGTTATCGCGCTTGTGCCTGCACCTGTTATCGCGCTTGTGCCTGCACCTGTTATCGCGCTTGTGCCTGCGGATGCTTTCACATACCAATGTGAAAGCACGGTGATCCATAAATGGAAAACGGCTGCGAAAGACGATCCTGTGCCGTTGATAGCAATGATTCGGCAGCTGTATTTTTTCTCGGAGTGCAAAAAAACCACGATCAGAACATACATAACATCTAAGGACAACATTCCGAACTACATTTGCAAAATACGGCGCCGGCCCGCACTCCAGATTGACGTGTCGGATGCGGACGTTCACGATCATCCGCAAATGTTCAACATGTACAGACGTTTGCGCACCATGATCGGCATGTTCCGAGTCAATGACTTCATGGTGCGAGTGGAGCACGCGTTTGACAATACGCAAATTGAGTCAGAGCACTTTGCGGTTTCAACAATAATGAAAAATGCGACCAAATCTGAGATGGTGGTTGGGTGCGGGATTGATCCCGTGCACCACATTGTGTTGCCGTTGCAGGTGCATTTGAGAAGCATTTACAAAATACCGGTCATTGTGCGCACCATGTTTCACCACATTTCATACAGCATACAGCCCATCGTGTTTCATTCTCACACGTTGGACACGTGGTTTAAGCATACAGCTGACCCCCCCACGAATGATCAAATCATGCGGCTGTGCATTCAAATGGCCGAAGCGCTCACTCATTTGCACGCGCTGGACATCGTGCACGGAGACATCAAGCCCGGAAACACATTGATACAAACAGTGCGTGATTCCAAACCGAAGTCGCTCTCGTTGTATTTGATTGATTTTGGAATGTCGGGAAGTCCGGGGCAGAGCGAGGGAACCGGAGGGACCAAACCGTTTTGCGCCCCTGAAACGGGGAACGGGTTCAACCTCTCCGTCAGCATGGAGACGTACGCCTGGACAAGAATCCAAAAGCACTACGACGTGTGGTCGTTTGCGCTCATGTTTTTCACGCTCATCGCGTTGCGCAAATCAACTGCGTATCCAAAGGACTACCCGTCCGACTTTTTTGATGTTGCCGGCTACATCAATCCCGAATATTTTGACCGGATTCAGGATGAACCGACGCGTGACTTGTTTCGGCGCGCGCTTTGCCCGGCCGAAGACCGCATAACCGCCGCCGAGTTCTTAGCTGTGGCCAGCACCATCGGGGCTTGTGATTGAATCGGTTCCATTATTATCTTTGGCGTCGGCGTTGGCATTGACATTGACGGCGTTGGCATCCGTGGTTGCCGTTATTTTTTTTTCAATGGTGTCGCGCTTCACGTTTTGTTGCTGCAGCAACCACATGCCCAGCTTGTTCAATATGCTGACCGTGTTCATGTAAGTGCGGTACTTGAAACAGCACACCGTGGTTAATCCAGCGGATTCCGGAAACAGGATGCTGCACCACCAGTACGCGGGGATGTAAATGATTTGTCCCGCGCGCAGTTCCACGTCCATCGTCTTGATTTTATCAAAATCGGCGCGGTACTCGGCCTGAACGTGCCACGGATTCACGGGCGACCGGAACTCAAAATTGTCGTAGTCGGCCACGGGGTACAGGTACTTGCTGGCATTAGGGGCAATCAGCCGCATCTTGACGCCGCCCTGCGTCACCAAATAATAGTTGCGATAATTCAGTTCGTACCGCAAGGGCGTGGCGGTTCCGGGAGAGGCGCACATGACGTCATACGAGCAGTTGGACACCATGGGCGGGCGCAAAAACGCGTCATTGTATTTGAACGTTTTGATGAGGCCCGTCTCTTCCAGGAAGTCGCCGTTGTTCTCGCTGATGTAGCGCGATTCTTTGTCGCCGCGGAACGACTCGGCAACGGCGTGCAGCGTGAGGGGCACGTACAGTTCGGTTGCGTCGGCGTCATCCGCCGCGTCTTTCACGTTGCGAAGACGCACGTCAAATGCGCCGTATGCGGCGCGGATTGCAGGCAACGAGCACGATTCCATGAGCCGTTCATTGGCATAATCAAACAGCACGGGCTGCCGCAAATCGCACACCTCTTCCAGCTTATCTTTGGACGGCTGATCTATTTCGTACACCTCCAAGTCATTGCTGGTTTTCATGTGAAAATAAATGTGCAAATACAGGAACAGTATCACGCAAAATATTAACACGGCAAACACGGATTGCATTTCAACGAAAACTTGGTTACACGAAAATCACTAACGAAATATGTGATTTATTTTTTAAATGCTTATGAGTGATTATGCTTATTTATATGATACACTAATTTTCATATAGATATTACGAAAGACTGTGGCCAACGATTCACTTGTCCACAACTTCTAACTGAATGTTATTATTCGCATCATTTGCATCAACCGCATCATTCGCATCAACCGCATCATTCGCATCAACCGCATCATTTGCATCAACCGCATCATTTGCATCAACCGCATCATTTGCATCAACCGCATCTATGTCGCATTCATCTTTTGCAACTGCGTCTGGCACAAGCGCAGGCACAATCGCAGTCGCAGGCACAACCGCAGTCGCAGGCACAACCGCAGTCGCAGGCACAACCGACGGTTGAATTAAACTTTGGCTAATTAATTTCAGCAGCATGAGATTCATTTCGTTCATGGTCTTTTGTTGAGCGTGAAGCAGTTCGCGCAGTTCCCGTGATTCGGTTTGCACCGTGTCGATTTGTTCAATGATTTCGGACAAGTTGGAATTGGTCATGATGTTGTCCACAATGCCGCACACAAACTCATTGTCGGCCATGAGCGCGGGTTTAATTTGTTCTAAATTTAATTCGGAGGGCGCTGCAGACACTCCCGGCTCGTACAAGGCGCCGGATTCAATGCAATTTAAGCGATTTTTTATCTCGTCCATGGTTTGACTATGTTGAAACAGCATGGTGTCCATTTGCTTCATAAGGTAAATGGGGGGCGCAGGCCATGTCAAATCTAATTTTTTTCCTTGCGACTGTGGTTGTTGATGTTGTTGCTGTTGTTGTTGTTGTTGCTGCTGCGGTTGCTGAGCGCGCTGTTGTTGCTGTTGCTGTTTCTGTTGCTGTTGCTGTTGCTGTTGCTGAGCGCGCTGCTGCTGTTGCAACATGAATTGTTGGCGTTGGGCGGGCGTCAAACTTGCTAAAGACGGAGCCGTCATGGGTCGCTGTTGCTGTTGCTGTTGCGGTGTCATGGGAGGTTGCACTTGATTGGCGCGGCGTTTCTTTGCCGCGGATATGGAAGCAGCACTGCTCATCGTGTTTTTGTGGGTGTGGGTATAGATGCATGTGACACTATTATTCTATATTATTTGCGCATTAATTCTATAAAATAAAAATTGAAACCAATTAGACACTTGATCCAATATACCAGACAGAACAAGCAATGCAACCCGAACCAAATTCATTCCGTTTATTTGATTTTCAGGTGCGCGATGAAGTGCCAGGAACTCAATCACAATTAAGTGGCAGCGGCAGCAGCAGTGGTAGCAGTCGCAGTGGCCCAAAAAAATTCAGCAAGGACAAAAAACGATTAACGATTCAGATGTTCGGCATCAACGAGCAGGGCGAAACCTGCTGCATCATCGTGCGCGACTACGAACCCTTCTTTTACGCCAAGGTTCCCGAGACGTGGGGGTTTGAAGCCAAGGCGCGATTCATCGCCGAACTCAAGAAGGCGGTCGGAAAATTCAGCGAAGACTCCATTTTGACGGACGAGTGCAAGCTCCTGCGTCGCAAAACGCTCTACGGGTTTGACGGCGGCAAGGACCACAAGTTCCTCATGCTGAAATTCAAAAACACGGCCACCATGAACAAGGTGAAAGCGCTGTGGTACATTCGCAAGGGCGATGAAATGCGCCTGAATCATCGTGGCTACAACGACACTCAAATTTACGAGGCCAACATCCCGCCCCTGTTGCGCTACTTCCACATCAAGGACATCAGTCCGTCGGGCTGGGTCAAGATCAAGGGCGAACCCATTGACTCAAACAAGCAGACCACGTGCAGTTATGAATACTGCGTGGGACACAAGTGCGTCGTTCCGCAACCCGAAAAGGAAACCCTTGTCCCCTACAAAATCATGAGTTTTGACATTGAGGCCAGCAGCAGCCACGGCGATTTCCCCGTCCCCATCAAAACCTACAAGAAACTCGCCACCAACATTGTGGACGTGTGTTTAAAAGAGCCCGCCGCCGCAACCAAATCCGAAGTGCAGCGCATGATTCGCACGGCGTTCCATGACCGGAAAAGCGAACCATTGTTCACTCTGCATGAAGACATTGAGCGCATTTACACGAAAACCGTTCCTAGTTCGCAGCAACTGGACGCCATGTTTGAGCGCATGTGGTCCACGCCCATGCAAACGCTGGTGCAAGAAGCCGACCCGGAAGCATTGGTTGTGAACACGATTGAGCGCATGTTTGAAAAACAACGGGCGGAAGCGGATGCAGAGTTTGCCGAGAATGATGACGATGGCGACGATGATGCAGCCGCCGACGACACCAAAAGCGTCTTCACCACAGCAACGGCATGGACAAAACCAAACACAAATCCAAATCCAAATGCAAATCCAAGCGGACCATCCTCGTCGGATAAATCCATCGCAGACATGTTGCAATCTGCCGGGTTGGACCGCGAAACAAAGATCACTCACATGAACGACGCGCTGCTGGCCGTGTTTCCGCCAGTGGAGGGCGACAAGGTCACGTTCATTGGCTCCACGTTCCTGCGATACGGCGAATCTCGGCCCTATTTGAACCACTGCCTCGCCCTGGGCACCTGCGACCCCGTGCCCCGGGCGCAGATTGAGACGTGCAAGACCGAGCGCGCGCTGCTGCAAGCCTGGACCGCGCTTGTCCAGCGCGAAGACCCCGACATCATCATCGGCTACAACATCTTCGGGTTTGACTACAATTTCATGTTTCGGCGCGCCCTGGAAAACCACGTGGAGGACGATTTCCTCAAACTGTCGCGCAACGCCGACGAGTTTTGCGGCAAGCGCGACTTCAAAACGGGGCGCGTCAGCATTGAAGAAACCAGCATCGCCCTCGCCAGCGGCCAGTACGACCTGCACTACATTGCCATGCCCGGCCGCCTCCAAATTGACATGTACAACTACTTCCGCCGCGACTACAACCTCACGTCCTACAAGCTGGACTACGTGGGCTCCTACTTCATCGGCGACAATGTGCTCAAAATCGAGCACCGCGTGGAAGCCGACGCATCCACTGCGGACGGAAAAGTCACGCGCATATTCAGCAAAAACCTCACCGGCTTGGAGGTCGGCAATTACATTGAGCTGGAGGAGACCGGGCACTCCACCGACCCCTACAAGGACGGCCAAAAATTCCAGGTCGTGGCCGTCAATCGCGAGGCCGGCCACTTTGAAATCGTCGGTCACGAGACTCCCGACCTGACGAAGCACGTGCGCTGGGGGGTATCAAAAGACGACGTCACGCCGCAGGACATTTTCCGCATGACGAACGAGGGCCCGGGACCGCGCGCCGTCATTGCCAAGTACTGCATTCAGGATTGCAACCTCGTGCACCACCTCATGAACAAGGTGGACGTCATCACGGGCTACAACGAGATGGCGAAGATTTGCAGCGTGCCCATCAGTTTCCTCGTCATTCGCGGCCAGGGCATCAAGCTCACGAGCTACATGGCCAAAAAGTGCCGCGAGAAAAACACGCTCATGCCCGTCATTGACAAGGGGCCGTCCGGCGAGGGCTACGAGGGCGCCATCGTGCTGCCCCCCAAGCGCGGCCTCTACTTGGACAACCCCGTGGCCTGCAACGATTACTCGTCCCTGTACCCGTCCTCCATGATCAGCGAGAACCTGTCGCACGACAGCAAGGTGTGGACCAAGGAGTACGACCTGAACGGCAACATGGTGCGCGAGACGGGTGAAAAGGATCCGAAAACCCGGCAGCACCTCTACGACAACTTGCCCGAATACGACTACGTGGACGTGGAGTACGACACGTATCGCTGGAAACCGAACCCGCGTGGAAAGATGGAGAAGCACCTGAGCGGGAAAAAAGTGTGCCGGTTCGCGCAGTTCAAGGATGGTGCGAAGGCCATTCTGCCGTCCATTTTAGAAGAATTGTTGGCAGCGCGCAAGGCCACGCGCAAGCTGGCGGAGCAGCAGTCCGACCCCTTCATGGCCAACGTGCTGGACAAGCGTCAGCTGGCTTACAAGGTGACTGCAAACTCGCTGTACGGCCAGTGCGGCGCCAAAACCAGCTCGTTCTACGAAGTGGATGTGGCGGCTTCCACGACCGCCACGGGGCGCAAGCTACTCACGTACGCCAAGCGCATGGTGGAAGAAGTGTACGGGGACGCCGAATGCCAAACGAGCAAATACGGCATCGTGCACACGCGGGCGGAGTACGTGTACGGCGACACGGATTCGATATTCTACACGTTCAACCTAGAGACGTTGGAGGGCGCCCCCATTCGCGGCAAGCCGGCGCTGGAAATCACGATTGAGCTCGCGCGCCAGGTGGGCGACATGGCCTCCGCGTTCCTCAAAGCACCGCACGGATGGGTGTATGAAAAGACACTCATGCCGTTCGGTTTATTACAGAAGAAGCGCTACTTCGGCATCCTGTACGAGACGGACCCCAACAAGGGCAAGCCGAAGAGCATGGGCATCGTGCTGCGCCGCCGCGACAACGCGCCCATCGTGAAGGACGTGTACGGCGGCCTGATTGATATTTTGACCAAGCAGCAGGACTTGGAGGCGGCAATTAAGTTCGTGCGCGGGTCGCTGCAGTCCCTCGTGGACGAGCGCGTGCCCATGGACAAGCTCATCATCACAAAGTCGCTGCGCTCCACGTACAAAAACCCGCAGCAAATTGCGCACAAGGTGCTGGCGGACCGCATGGGCAAGCGCGATCCGGGCAACAAGCCGAGCTCGGGTGACCGCATCCCCTTCGTGTACATTCACAACGCGGACAAAAAGGCGCTGCAGGGCGAGCGCATTGAGACGCCGGACTACATCCGCGACAAGCGTCTGAAACCGAACTACTCGTTTTATATCACGAACCAGATCATGAAGCCCGTGGCGCAGCTGTTCGGGCTCGTTTTAGAACAAATGGCGGCGTTTCGGCACAAGAAGGCGCGCTTCCTGGAAAAGCTGGAATCCGTGCGGAGCAACTGGACCGAGAGCGACGACAAGCTGCAGAAGAAGCTGGACGACCTGCGGTTTAAAGAAGTGAAGGAGCTCATATTTGACGACTACCTGCGCCAAGCCGACAACATGGCGAAATCAAATAAGAGCATAACGGAGTTCTTTGCAGCAAAGAAAAAATGAAATCATGCACGCATTCCAAAAAAAAACATTTCATAATTATTTTTTTATTCTTAATTTTTTTTAATTTCCACTTTGGGTTTGATTTGGCTGTTAGACGTCATCATTGTTATCAGAGTTTGCATTGTTCATCAAATCAAATGAAAACACGACAGAGTTGTCATCTACCGCATTCAATTCAAATCCGGGAATGTTTGTGCTGTTTCGCATCAGTTCATTGTAAAATGTATTGATGTTGATTTCAGACTCAAACGGGATTTGCATGTGACGCAGAGAAGTTGTTGCACGTTGTTCTTGAGATGGCACTGCGTCTAATGGCATTGTGTTTGCGTCTAATGGCACTGCGTTTGCGTCTAATGGCATTGTGTTTGCGTCTAATGGCATTGTGTTTGCGTTTGGCGCACTGGACAACAAATTGTGTCTGCATGTGGGGCACGTATTGTTTATGCGCAACCATTGCGCCAAGCCGTCTGGCTTGAATATGTGGCCACAATGCCGAATGCGCGCCACTGGTTGGTTGGGTTCAAACACATCGTGGGTTATTGAACACACATTGTTTATTGGATTAAGGATGTTTCTAAATGCGGTGTGTTGAACGCGCTCATTCAACTGTGTCTGGGTCAGTCTTGGTTCCGGCAAGGGCCGATGCGTGAATCCAAATAACGCATTTATTATGTTGGTTTCAAGTGCTCCATGTGTTTGTCTTGGTGATTGTGTTTGTGCTTGTGCTCTTACTGGTCTTGGCACTTGCACTGGCACTGGTCTTGGCACTTGCACTGGTCTTGGCACTTGCACTGGTCTTGGCACTTGCACTGGTCTTGGCACTGGCACTTGCACTGGCACTTGTGCGGGGGATTGCAACCACGGGTAAGGATGTGAGTTGATTGAATTTTGCGTGCCGTGCAATGATTGTGACAATAAATGGTACATGTGGTTGGCATGGTATGCAAAATGCGTGTAACTTTGAATCAAACTCTCGTGCATGGCAAACAGGCGTGCATCATGATGTGGAATATTTGCGTTTGCATCCTGTGCTATAAATGGACGACCATTCGCATTTCTGTCTTGGGGTCTATCTCTATTTCTAGGCATTTTAAAATTATTTATGTTTAAAATACATCATTGTTATTTTTTTAAGCATAAATACAAATAATTGTTAATGTCTGTGGGTATTTTTTCGTGTCCGTGGTTTTTTTGTTTTATGGTTTCTGCCCCCTCTAGTCCCTCTGTGACCTAAATATTGCACATAAGGTCTGATAAAATGAACATCGGTTGCATCTTTAATTCTGTCACTGGCTTGCAGATGAACTTCGTGCATTCTATAAATGGACTCCTGGATTGTTTTCAACTCATTCAACCGGTCTTTATATCTCATAATTTTCTCATTGTTTTGCAATAGTTCCAGTGTAACCATGTCTCTCAACGTCTCTTTGTCCGATTTCTTCAGTGATGATGAAGCTCTTATTTGTTCCAACTCATCAATTGCTCTCTGATTATTCAGTTCAAGATTATTAATGTGGCGAATGATTTCACGACTTTCTGTTACATATGGCATGCATTCATTGCGCACTCTTTCCACATTTGATTTATATCTGGCCTCGCTTCTCAAAAATTCACCGGACCTCGTGTTGGCTATGTGCATTTTATCACTCCAACGAACCCCGCGACTCAATTTCAATGGAACAACTGTTGAGTAAGGGTACTTCCGTGATTGGGGTCGTGGTCTATCCCCCTCAACTTCCCACCTTGCGTGTTTTTGCATTATTGGTGTATATAATTTATAAAATAATAAAAAAATACCTACAGTGAGTTTCGATCTCACGACCTCCCAGTTAAGATAACCATCCTGTAATTCGGACTATGCGCACAATGAAATGCACATGGTCAATTATTTGACTGGACGATTGGGGTTCCGGGCGCTCTTCCACTGAGCTATGCGGGTTTATTAATACTTCGTGTGTGTAACACAAAGGCTCTGGTGCACTGCATGCACCTGTGCGACGTTGTTGTTGTTGTTATACCACCTGCAGGTATCGATCCCGCACTGTTCTTTTAATGAGAAAGAGATAACCATCAGTAATTCGGACTCATGCAAGTCTAATGTGTAACCGACGATGTTTAACGTCCGCCGTGGAGGTGGTTTGATATCAGGGAATGGAGGGGGTGCCCTCTTGGCTGCTTCTGCAAAGCAACTGAAGTTAAATTACCGGTGACAGGCTTCGATCCTGTGACCTTCCGCTTATAAGGCGATAACCATCAGTCTTTCGGACTCATGCAAGTCTAATGTTGCGACCGACGATGTTGTAGATGCTCTGCCGCTGAGCTACACCGGTAACACATGCTACGTTTAACGTCCAGCTTGACATCCGGTCCTGTAAATTCGTTATTGACTCTATTAAGGCCGAGCCGACCTGATCCCGGCGATACGTTTCGATCGTATGACCTCGTGGTTATGAGCCACGCGCGCTAGCCGCTGCGCCACACCGGGTAAATGCTAGTTTTGCGTCACATAGCGATTGACGGGAAGGTTCTGTAAACAATCCAATGAATAATACCGGAGACAGGAATCGAACCCATGACCTCGGGGTTATCAGCCCCGCGCGCTTCCGCTGCGCCACCCCGGTTGAATGCTAGTTTTGCGTCACGTAGCGATTGACGGGAAGGTTCTGTAAAGCTGCCGAAATGAAGGAATACCGGCGATACGTTTCGATCGTATGACCTCGTGGTTATGAGCCACGCGCGCTAGCCGCTGCGCCACGCCGGTAAGAATATCACAGTTGTCACTTGCGGGAATTGAACCAGGCACCCACTTGGCTTGCTGACATGTCGTGTGCCAACTGAGCCATGAGTACGAGTTCGTGCCAACTGCTTGAAGTACAAGCAGCGAAATGCATATATATAGATGTCGGTTTCTGGATGACCCCTCCGTACGAATTGCATTACCTGGGGATCATCATCATGTTTGGAATAAGTGGGCTTGATGGCAAGGTGGCTGGTTGAACCGGCGCATTTGCATTTTTTGGGCGCGGGCGATTAAAGTTGGTGGTATTGCCGTTAAAGGCATTGATGTTGATGGAGAGCTTCGCAGAAGCTTCGTCCGATGAAAACGAGGGGGGTAATGTCATTATTGTTATTATTGTTATTGTTATTGTTTGTTGGTTGTTGTTTGTTGGTTGTTGGTTATAACATAATGCAACAATTTATCTAAATCACTTTGTTGATTTAGTATTTAAATTACGGAATGCATGCGCAATATGTGAATGCGCGCACGCACTCATTTGTGTTTATCAATTTGCACCTCCTTGATGAACCCCTTTATTATTTTTTTGTGCGCGTGGTCGTCGTTCTCAATGTTTTTGTACAGCTCCTTGCACAGCGCCAAGTATTCGGTTTGCAGCTTCTCTTTGGTTTCCCACCCGGGATGCGCATGGATCCAGTCTTGAATGCGCTTAATTTGATAACAGGAAGTAAGATATATGAATTTCTTAATGTTGGCACCGTCGTCGTCCTTGACCCACTCGTCCGTCTTGACGTACATGGTTTCGCGCTTGGCGTCCGTGCAATGAATGGGGCGCTTGTGCACGTCCATGCCCTTCAAGTTGTTGACGATGATGGAGCTCACGCCCTCAATGAGGCCGTTGTTCTTCGTAAATTCCAGATCATCCAACGTGATATTGAGAGATTTCACAAAATCACTCAATTTAATCGCGTCCTTGCACTCTGTATTCAAGAACACTTGTAGGTTAAATTGTTGATTGTTTGTGGTGTTGTTATTTATCACCATGTTTCTCTCTTTGCTCAATTCTATGAGCTGCGTCTGCAGCGTTTTGTTCTGCTCCATGAGCTGTTCCACGATCTTCATCATGTTGAAGTCGGCTGGTGTTGAAGTTGAGGTTGATGATACAGATACAGTTGATGATGCAGTGGTTGCTGGATTATTCAGTTTTTTAATGCTTTTGATGGGAGTATCTTCCATCTCCAGATCCATATCCATGTTGGGGTTTAAAGCGGTTGCTTTTTGCGCGCACTTCTGCTCATGGTACCACAAACTGTTGCGAGCATCATACCCCTTTCCGCAATGCGGACATGCAAACGCCTTTTTTGACCATTCCGTGATTAATGGCTTGTGTGTGCATTTTTTTTCATGGTACCATTTGCCATTGCGGGTGCCATAATTTTTATGACAATAATCACATTCAAATTTTCCATTTTTTTCCGAATCATCGTGTTCAGACATGCACGTCAGCATAAGATCTAATTCGTTTGTTAGAATTTCTCTCAAAACGTCTTTTGAAATCTTGAAAAATTTTCGGTTGGGTTCTATGCGATATTGTTTCAAATGTGCGTGAATTTGAGTTTCAAGTTCATGCCCTTCGTTCGTGATTATCACGAACTCAACTACAAACGACGTTGGCACGCCGGTTGCTTGCATTGATCTCTTAATATGATGTTTCCTCGTCCAACCAATTTTTAATACATCATCATCATGAGATGGGTTTGACATAATGTAAACATAATGGTCTTTCGCGTCGTTCATTGCATTCATGGTCATCATTAATAAATGCATATATTATTTAAATTGGTTTTCGCGTTCTAAATATTCAAACCGACAGATCAGGATGCTAAATAAAACAGTCCAAATGCCAAAAAATACATTCTTAATGCTCAAAATTCGTTCTAAAAAGTCAAAAATACATAGAACAAATTCTTTAACGCCTGGTGCCTTTTTTTAAGCTTTTTTTGGGCCCAAAAACGCACCATTTGATGCCTTCAAAATCGTGTGACCATTATGCTCTCCGAATTCACGCATTTATTACATGATTTAATTTTGTTATATTTCGATTTACTTTGTTCAAGACTCGAAAAAATTTTCAGGAAATGGACAAAAAAAATGTCCTAAAATCGATATGTCAAAACCTTTTTGCGCAAAAACGCGCGGCGCTAGGTGTTTTGCGGAACTTTTTTGGGCGGAAAATAATGGCACCATTATGGTGCGATAAAATTTACATTGTGAATTTCTCTCTTATTTCATGCACAACCATTCCCGAACATGGTGGATGCAGGCCATCGTTTGCACACAATGCGTCGGATCCATTCCCCTTTTTACATCTTTGGGTATTCTTAAACGAGAGAAATTCGGGGGCATTAAATGCATGCGCAACGCATGTTGCATATGTTAATTCAAAAAAGACGCATAAACGCATGCCGTTGTGTTAACACAAAACAACAAAACAACGTGATGACCGAAAAATACGCAGCGTACAAGGACAAGGGCCTGAGCGGTCTGGCCAACATGGGCAACACGTGCTACGTGAACGCGTGCCTGCAAATTCTGTCGCACACGTATGAATTCAACGAGTTCCTCTCTAAAAACGAGGGGGAATACAAGACGCGCCTGAACCACAAGGTGGATTCGGTGCTGCTGCACGAGTGGGACAAGCTGCGCACCATGATGTGGTCGGGCAACTGCATCATTTCGCCGGGCGGCTTTGTGTCGGCGATGCAGAAGATTGCCCGGATCAAGAACATGGACTTGTTTTCCGGGTTTCAGCAGAACGACGTGGCCGAGTTCCTGATATTTTTGATGGACTGCTTCCACACCGCGCTGGCCCGCGAGGTGGAAATGAAGGTGCGCGGGGTGGCGCGCAATGCCACCGACTGCGCGGCCAAAGAGTGCTACGAAATGATGGCGGACATGTACAAAAAACAGTACTCGGAAGTGCTGAACATGTTTTACGGGGTGCAGGTGTCCGTGATAGAAACGCTGAATTCGCCCACGGAAGCGTTGAGCACGAAGCCGGAACCCTTCTGCATTTTGAACCTGTCGTTTCCCAACGACGTGAACCATGCAAACGCATTTAGGGTGGTGTCGCTGTTTGATTGCCTGGACCACCACTGCGCGCCCGAGGTGTTGAGCGGGGACAACGCGTGGTTCAACGAAGCCGCGGGCAAGAAGCAGGACGTGCAGAAGCGGCTGTCGTTTTGGAGCCTGCCCAACGTGCTGATCATTGTGTTGAAACGCTTTGAAATGAATGCGCGGGGGCACGCGCGGAAAATACAGGTGCCGATTGAAGCGCCGTGCGACCGTGCCGATTTTTCCAAGCACGTGCACGGCTACAATCGGGAGAGCTACGTGTACGAATTGTTCGGGGTGTGCAACCATCACGGCGGGTCGGCGATGGGCGGGCATTACACCGCCACCATCCGAAACGCAAACGGCAAATGGTACGGCTGCAACGACACCGCGGTGAAGGAGGTGCCAATGTCGGCGAACAACACCATTGTCAGCAATTTGCCGTACTGCTTGTTCTATCGCAAAGTCAAATCATAATAATAATAAGAATAATAATAATATTTTATAATTTTATACATAATCTTCAACATTTAACATTTAACAGCTGCTTTGAACCATGAACGTGTCGTATGATTCTGTGACCGGCATTGGGCAAAACCCGCTGGAGTTCGTCAATGCGGCCAGCAACACCAGCACCAACGGCAAGCTGATAATGATTGCGGTTCTGACCGTGACCATTTTCATTTATTACATGGTGTTTTCCACCATGCCCGGTGGAACGGGCGTCACGGGAGCCACCCCAGTCAGCAGCGGCGCCAAGCTGTTGGAAGTCATCATGTGGGGGACGTTCATTGTGCTGCTGATGGTCAACGGGTACCAGTACTTTTTCAATGTGAACATTGTCGCCAGCGTGAAGGACTTGTTCAGCGCCCAGCCGAAGATTGACATCACGGTGCAGCAGCCGGAGGGCGACTCCGAAACCACCGTGCCCGAGTTGCGGTATTTCAAGCAAGTGTTCCACGTGCCGGGCAACGAGTACACGTACAACGACGCGAAGGACGTGTGCAAAGCGTTTGACGCGCGGTTGGCGTCGTACGATGAAGTGGAAAAAGCGCACAGTGGAGGCGGCGAGTGGTGCAGCTACGGCTGGTCGGACAACCAGATGGCGCTGTTTCCCACGCAGAAAAACACGTGGGACCGGCTGCAGAAGATTAAGGGGCACGAAAACGATTGCGGGCGTCCGGGCATCAACGGCGGGTTCATTGCGAACCCGGACGTGCGGTTCGGCATCAACTGCTACGGGTTCAAGCCGCAAATCACGGCGGCGGAGGCGGACGACATGCGGACCGCCCCCATTCATCCCAAGACGCTGAAGGACATTGCGAGGCAGCAGCGAGTGGCGCACTGGCAGACGAAGCTGAGCGACATCCTGGTGTCGCCGTTCAACAACGACGTGTGGAGCGCCTAGGCAGCACACTATTTCCAATCGCAGGCGCGTATAATAACTCAGCATTCAATCCACTCACATTCAATATTACATTATCGAGAATTAATGGTGATGACACTATTCGGTTTTATAGCGCATCATACGACGCATGTATGAAAATAACCGAAATCGCTTTGTAATTCATCTTTAGGAAAGGTTATTTACATCATATGAATTCTATACGAACGAGCTTTTTTGTTAAATTATATTATCAAATATATATATATGCATGGAAGAACAAATTATTAAAAAGATTTCAGGTATTCCAGAGAAGCTTATTCATTCTGTTGCGTTCCACCCAACGGAGCTCCTTTTGGCAACTTGCTCCGATGACCACACCGCGAAGTTGTGGAGTTTTGACCCCAACGGTTTGAGACCGACTGATTGCGTGGCAACTCTGGTTGGGCACACCAACCATGTTGTGTCTGTTGCGTTCCACCCAAGGGGGCTCCTTTTGGCAACTGGCTCCGTCGACGGAACCGCGAAGTTGTGGAGTTTTGCCCCCAACGGTTCGAACGCGACTTGTGTGGCGACTCTGGATGAACATGGTGGCCATGTTTTGTCTGTTGCGTTTCATCAGAATGGTAGATTCTTGGCAACTGGCTCCATGGACGGAACCGCGAAGTTGTGGAGTTTTGCCCCCAACGGTTCGAACGCGACTTGTATGGAAACTCTGGTTGGGCATACCGACTCTGTTTTGTCTGTTGCGTTCCACCCAACGGAGCTCCTTTTGGCAACTGGCTCCTTCGACGATACCGCGAAGTTGTGGAGTTTTGCCCCCAACGGTTCGTCCGTGTCTTGTGTGGCAACTCTGAAGGGGCATACCGACTATGTTTCGTCTGTTGCGTTTCATCAGAATGGTAGATTCTTGGCAACTGGCTCCCATGACCACACCGCGAATTTGTGGCGCTTTGAACCCGACGGTTCGAACGCGAATCGTGTGGCAACTCTGGAGGGGCACAAAGATATTATTGAGTCTGTTGCGTTCCACCCAACGGAGCTCCTTTTGGCAACTGGCTCCATAGACGGACCCGTGAAGTTGTGGAGTTTTGACCCCAACGGTTCGAACACGACTTGTATGGCAACTCTGGCTGAGGACGAAAAAATAGTTATTAGCTCAGTAGCGTTTCATCCAAATGGTAGATTTTTGGCAGCCGGTAGCTATAACCAAACAGCACAGTTGTGGAATTGTAGTTTGCTAAGAGATAGAAAACAACGAGAAACATTGAATGAATCAGATAAACACCCCGGTGGTGGTTCAATTAGCAGACGAAAACACAAGAGAAGTAATAGAAAGCGCAGTAAACGTTTAATGAAAAAAAATAGTAGAAAGAAAAGAGGAACGATTTCCAAATACCGCTGGTTCCGGAACGAGAGGTAGTGATTTGCGATGGTATTGATAACACGGCGCTTACTCCTCGTGTCATAAATATAACATTAACGATAATAATATCTCGTAGGGATTATTTACATCGTTTAGGGTCTTCATGCCCTCGTCCGCACATTTCAATTGTTCCATTGGACTTCTGGAATGTGATGCATACATTTTGTAATTTATTTTTATTTTTAATTAATCAGAAACCTTGCAAGTGCTTCGTCGCTCACTCCAAAAGGGTCTTCGTCTGCGTCTAAATCTGCACTGGACATATTCCAATTGGCATTTTCTTTGGTGATTTTAACATTGTGTCCATCTTTTGTCCAATAATATTCACCATCAATTACTGTTGTAACATATCCTTCAACATTTTTCGTGTTAGGAGGTGGCAACGTGTCCTTGAACTCCACATAAGTATTATTTAGACACTTGTTCGTTGTGCCAAATGTTGGGTTAAAATGTGTGTTGCACAATATAGTTTCAGGCGCATAGCCGCTTCCGTATTCGCGGGTTTCAATGTACCAACCATTCTTATTAGGTTTGCGCATATTATGGGGATACCTAGCACGGCAACTAGCAGTGCACTCATCCATGCATTTTTCCAATGTTCCGCCACGTTGTTTTCGTCGCCCAATGTGTTTTTTGCGCATTGTTCGTTTGGCGTGTCGTTTTTTATGGGAATGCCTGCGATTGGGTCTGCGTTTGCAAGACATTGGCATGGCGTCAAATTTTGAGGGTTTGTTGTAATCTGACGATATAATTATTTTTTATTTTTTATTTTTAGTTCTCCTTGTTTTTTTTGAAATGTGGTTATTTCCGGGAGTCCGTTTTTTACTGGTAGTATGAGAGCGTGCATTGCAAATGAAGGCGCACTCGGGTGCCATGCCGAAGTCATTTTCTTCATCGGAGTCGCAGTTGCACGGGGGCGCCGGTCTTGGCGTCACTTTCGTGGTTGAATGTGATTGATGTAAGTGTGTAGCAAACGGCGAAATCAGGTGCTTAAGCTCGGCCATTGTCGGGATTGTGTGTGCGGGGCTGTGCGTGTGTATTGTTGTGTCTATATATTATAATGTGCGAATTATAATGTGCGAATTATAATTCACGTAATTAAACACTGATTAACCACTTATTTAATACTTTATTTAACAATATAGAAATTGGATCACAATATCATTAAATCATTAAATGAACCCGAATATGAACATGAATCGCGTTGTAGACATTCGCGTACTCAGAACAAACCGCTGTGGCACACAGCAGTGGGTGCCGGCTCCACCAGACTGGGCCGCCGCGTATCTGCATTACAAGGCCAAACCCACTTACAGCCAGGAGGCCCCTTTCAATTACGACAACCGGTTCCTGGTTTATCGCGAGGAAAACAATTGCTACATGCCGACCCGCATCCAGTGCTCGGACACGGGGGACGTGCACGCCATCATGGACTGCACCGACGTCAAAGTCTTTTTGCAGGATGCGGAGCCGGTGAATTGGTACCCCGCGCGCAACTACCAGATGTGGGCTTTCCGCGACTTCATTTACGATGTGGCGCGCCCCGAGCGCAAGTTTTACGCGTCCAAGTACTCGTCGCACCTGTTTTTCCAGCGCGGATCGTCCAACCGGAATGTGACCGACATTGACCTGGACGATCTGCCGCCCAACATCATCTTCTCCATCTCTCGGAACGAGAATGGGAGTGTGTATTACGAGAGAAATGACGCGCACGGCACGCGTGTGCGCATCTGCGACCACGAGGGCGCGCGCGCCGGCTTCCGCGGGTTTTACACGCGTATTACCATGGATCCGGGGGTCATTGTTACGCCACCAGCGCAAGCGCCACCGCAACCGCAACAGCTAATGCCTTCATATACTGCATCATCTGCATCATGTTCAATTCCATTACAGCTGCCGACTTTAATTAGCGCAGTGAAGACGAATGTGGAGGAGGACCAGTGCATCCTGTGCTATGAAAACGCGAAGAACATCACGTTTGGTCCGTGCGCGCACAACATTGCGTGCAGCGAGTGTTACGTGAAGCTGATTAAGCCGCGCGAATGCCCGGTGTGCAAACAGGCCATTTCAACATTGATCTGACGAAAAAAAAATATCATGTAATTTTATAACCGCAATTCACCGATGTCTCATGTTGAACGGATCCAAATTAAGGGATTTTACTTTGAAGGATTCTCATCATATCCGTTTAATTTATATAAGAATGGAATGGGAGAGGGAGGCAGATTAGTCGTTTATAACTATGATAATCAAGAAGAACATTCAATAGAACTAAGTCATGATCAAGTCCTTGCATTTTTGAGGAATGTTGTTAACATGCCCAGACATCTAGAACTTGATGAGGATGCGGAATATGACGGAACATGGTTATCTGGCACATTGGAAGAAGCGACCCGTAAGTACAACGCGATGATTGAAGCCAACAACGCCGCTGTGCGAAATGCGGCTGGTCCTCTTCCTCCTCCTCCTCCTCCTCCTCCTGCGGTTGATGCTGTGGCTGCTGGTCCGGCTGTTGATGCTGATGGTGCTGCTGAGGGTGCTGCTGAGGGTGGTAAACGTCGCCACCGCAAAAAACGTAAAAGCCAGAAGAAGCGAAGCGGTAAGCGACGTAAGAGCCATAAGCGCGGCCATAAGAAATCACGTCGTCATTGAGATTATCAACTAATTGCGTTTGAAACAATTAAGTACGAGAGAAATAGGCCAAAGAAGGTTTCAGCAAGTCTATAAATCGTGTTTTTCAGGGTGTAAGGCAGCACATCGACAATGCCGTACAGGGACCAGAATACTAGGAATTACGCGTAAATTTTCACGATTCACATTATTTGTATCATTTGCAACGAACATCTCGTAGATGATGTAGAAATAAGCGATGAACGGCGCTCAAGAGTTTGTTGCGTGTGCTACGTGAGACTGATGAAGCCGCGCGAGTGCCCGGTGTGCAACCAGGCAATTGAATCATTAGGTTGATGACGAAAAAAAAAATATTATGTAATATCATAACCGCAATTCACAATAATGTCGTTTTTTCCCATTATAAAAGGCGAATGGCGTCATTCATCATTTGGGAATCACGTTTTTAAGGTATTCCCCCATGTCCATGATGAGAACATGATTACCGTAAAACATTACAAAAAAGGTATGCTATATGACACTCATGATGGGGATATTGAGATGTCAAAAAAAGAGTTTTACACCGTTTTTGTGCCTGCACTTAATACGGATACCGTGATAATAATAAATGGCGCCAGATACCCCGGAAAGTGGACATGTTCGCCGGGCGACAAGGTGAAGTTGATGGCGAAGGTAGAAAGTGAAATGGTGAAGGATCACGAGAGAAATCACCCTCCCCCTAAACCAGAAGAGTCTTTCGTAATTCGCGAAGAGGACTGGAAGAAGCAGTTGGCAGATTATTACAACAGTAGTACACCACCACCGACGAAGTATTGGGGTGCTGACGAACCCTGGACGCCCGAACAGCTCAGCTTCCAAGCCGAATCCGAAGCCCGGGGTTTCCGTTTTGGTGGCAAACGTCGCCACCACAATAAACGTAAAAGCCAGAAGAAGCGAAAGAGCCATAAGCGCGGCCATAAGAAATCACGTCGTCATTGAGATTATCAACTAATTGCGTTTGAAACAATTAAGTACGAGAGAAACAGGCCAAAGAAATTCTTAGAAAACAAGTCCAGCACGTTGTAAATCGTGTTTTTCAGGGTGTAAGGCAACACGGCGACAATGCCGTACAGGGACCAGAATACTAGGAAATACACGTAAATTTTCAGACTGGTGTTATCACCATGATTATTATTATTCGCATCATTTGCAACGAATCTCTCGTACATGATGTAGAAATAAGCGATGAACGGCACGAAGCCGAGGGCAACGCCGGCAACCAGTGGTATGACGCCCACTTCGCCTAAATATCCGAACAACAGCATGAGCCAATTAAGGCCGAGGATTTGGGCGATGGGTGTCGCATTTTCTCTCAAAATTTGGATCAGGGAAAGCGAATCATTGCCATTGCCCTTACCCGAGTTCAAGTAAATAATGTAGGCAGTCAGAGTGACGAGCATGGTGGGCGTGGTGAGCGCCCAGTCGGCGTAGCGCTTGGGCGTGATGTTTTTCACGTGATCAATGTTTTTATACAGCCAGACGTAAAATGCGCCCTCCACGGCCTGCACCGCAAGCTCCAGGCCCAGGAGTTGCCGGATGAGCGCCATGCCGGGCGCCGTTTTGACCAACAGCACCAGCACTTCAATGACGCCGGTTATTACTTGCACCACGATGGAAAAGAGGAGCGACGAGTGCAACAGCGTCATAATGATTGCTATATACATTGTATTGCTATTCTATTTGGATTAAACATCTTCCAGTTAACCCATATTTCTTTGACAATTCATCGTTGTGTTCAACAAAACAGTCGTAACACAATCTTATTTTATTATCACTCCACGTGATTAAATTATGTATTCGGCAACATTCAATGCATTCATCATCGTTTTCACCTGCATCAGAATCATAATTGCAAATCGGAACATTTCTCAACCAAAATGAGTTTTTCATTAATTCTTTTGTTTTTTTAAGTCTACGTTCATGACTCAGTCTAATTTCTTGGTCTTTTTTATATTCCATGTAAAACCCACATGGTTCATCATAAATGTCAAATGCGTCTTTGAATTCATCCCACATGTTTTTTTTAGCACACCTAAAAAATAAATAATCAGTATCATCATTTTTTCTAACATCGCATGGTAATCCACATTCGCACAAAGGCAAATCTTTCATAACAACATTTGTTGGATATTTGTAATTAATGTCAAATCTCACATATTTGCCACCTCTTATATTTTTCCAGTTGTCTTTTTGATGAATCATTAAACATTCTGCGATTCCATTTTCGGCCATTGCATTGCATTCTTCATCATGCCAGGTGGTGTCTTCATCGCAATTTCTATTCCAGCATCTCAATGTTTTCAACGCAGAGTCAGACTTCCACTTAACTGTTTTATCATTCAAATAGTCATTAATTTTTTCATTGTAGTGAATAAAACTGGAAATGACAGTTGTTTTGTAAATGGCAACTATTTTTTCTGGTGCATAAATTGATGTGTTTAATGTTCTTCCATTTTCAGACTGGTGTTCCCAAAATCTTCTATACAATCTTTTTGTGTGCCCAACATAATAATGGTTATCCTCGCATTGCAAAATGTAAACCCATCTCATAGTAGTGTCATGCGTTGTATAAAATTCATCCTTTAATATAATTTAGTTACAATGATGCAGTGGTGTAGGTGCGTCGGATTTCGGGCACCAGTTTTGCGGCGGCGTCGCGTTTGGCGCGAACGTGCTGCATGATGGCGGCGGCCTGCTGCGGGTGGCAGCACTCGGCCAGTGCCTCGCTCAAGAAGGCCAGCGTGATTGCGGGCGGCTGTTTCACGTTGAAAGCGAACCGGAGGGTGCCGTCCTTGATGCGGACGGTGGCGTGTGACAAATTATGATCGGTGACGTGCTTCAATATACTGGATTCCACGTCGTTGCGGGACTCGCGCAGCGCGCGCACTTGGTCATTCATTAGTTTAATGTTGTTGTCAAGCTGCACCCAGCGCTGAATGCGCTGTTCTAACGACAGTCCCGATAACGACAGTCCCGATGAAGCCGGTTCTGTTTGAGACATTGGATATGTTAATGGTAATAAAAAATGTCTATATCATTATTATTTCAATATAGAGACACAACCATAGTGTAGTGGTCAGCACATTGGAATAACACGAGTTCGAATCTCGTTGGAGGCGCCCCCGATAATTAATGTTAATATTAGACATAACATTAATGAAATGAAAAGGATGGCACGGGGTGATTACTGACCGCCGCAGCCAATCTCCAGCGGCACGCGCATGAGGTCGGGCGCGATGGTGGTGTTGTTCCAGGGTCCAACACTGAGTTGGGGATTGGGGGGCTCAGAGCGAACTTGGAGGTTGGCGTTGCGCAGGGTGTTGCCGATGGTGTCAATGCCGATGAGGGCGCCGGCGCTGAGGAGGTTGACTCCCTTAAGATCACCGGCTCCGGTGGGGTTGAGCTGGGCCCACTGGCTGTTGACGTCCCTGGGCAGAAGCTCCATGGGATCCACTGTTTGCTGGGGAGTGCAGCTGGGGGGCAGGCCCTGCATGGTGGTGCCGGCACCGTTGGAAGGGGCGTATTGAATATTCTCTAAACCACTGGCGGGATGCACATTGCCGATGTCGGCGGTGCGTTGGCCTGCGGCCTGTTGGTAGTACTGCTTGCGCTTCTGGGCGGTCATTTGGTTGGGGTCAACCAGCGCCATGCCTTCAGATGAAGCCTTATACTGAGACAAGCCCCAATACAAAACGATTGCTCCTAAAATTATCACAACAAAGTGATTTTTGAGCATGTGCAATAAATTATTCATTGTGATTTGTTTGTTATATAAAATTGATGATAAAATATTTTTTTGTTTTGATCCTTATTATTTTGTCATACATTACATGAATTCGTTGTCATCGTCGTCGTCATTGTCATCATCGCTGTCGCTGTCTTCCAGCATATGCGCCGATTTGATTTGTTTGGCTTCTAAATATGCGGCAATCGCATTTTTCTTAAATTCTTTGGCCTTTTGTTTTACAATCCGATACATGTCGTAATACACCTCTGTTGGTTTTTTCAATTTCATATGCATGTGTTCCAATTCTTCTAAAACATCCAAATTGATTTCTTGAAGTTGGTTGGAATCAACCGTATTGGAATCATCGTTCGGTTCTGGAGCGCATGATTTTGAAGCCAATGGGGCATTGTTGTCGGGGCATGTGTCTGTATCACTTGCAGTGTCGGGGCATGTGTCTGTATCATTCGCAGACGCGTTGTTGTCGGTATCATTTGCAGACGCGTTGTTGTCGGTATCATTTGCAGACGCGTTGTTGTCTGTATCATTCGCAGTGTCGGGGGCTTTTGGGATTGGTGGCGCAACAATTGCCGTGGCGCCGGCCGAAGCGGGATTGGGTTTGCGAATGACGCACGATTGAAAAATGGGCACGTTGGGCACAAGGAGCACTTGTTTAAGCGCCACTTCCAGCTGAAAACTGCGCGAGGTGAACTTAATGCCCTGAAACTCCAGAACAGCGTACATTTGATGTTCTGCCTTAATGTGCTCAAGCGACACGGGGCGCTCATTTTCGTCAAACACGGAGCAGGAGCTGGAATGTGTTCCAGCCAAATGCTTGGCCGGTTGTATGTGAGCCCGTATCAAGTAATGTTTCCCGCCCTTGTACGGGCGAACCGTGGACGTGAATCCCGCCTCAATGTCCGACCTTTCCAGATCGGCACTGATCCACGTGTTGCGTTTTTCATAGATGAGGCGAACGGCGTCGGCTTCCAGCGCCTCCAGCCACTCCAAAAACGACACGTCGTTGCTGCTGAACATTAGGTCAATGTGGGGCCGTTTTCCGGGCACCACTCCCTGGCGCGACGTGCATTTAGGGGTTTGAACGTAGAGTGGCGCGTCCTTGTAGTACAGCATGGCGAAGTAGGTGCCGCCCTGCAAGCCGTTCGGAGGGGCTAAATGAAGCCGGGCGTGTTCAAATGTGGTGTCGGGCAAATGCACTTGGTCCGACATGCGGGGTTTTTATTTTGGTGGATTGCTGTTGGAGCATTTAGAGAAAATAAACACGCAAGATTGACGTATATTTTTTAGCACATTGATATAGAATTATACAAATCATACCCAAGTCCAAATTTCAGTGCAAATCTCCGAATTACAAAAATGATGCGGGAGAAGATCATTGACCAGTGCCTGCAAGTGATGAAGCGCGACGACGTGAAGCGCGAATTGAAACAGCTGTTCCACCCCGTGATTGACGTCATCATGCAAGAAATTTATCCCTACATATATCTATCGGTCATTTTCGTGCTCATCAGTTTTTTGCTCACGCTGGGCATATTTGGGTTGCTGATGCGCAATTCATTCCTGCACAACGTCAGCCAACTGGTTTAATGTTTTGAATGACATCGTCCGTGGGTCTCACTCGCATGTTCATAAAATTGGTGACAACAATCCACGCGTGGGGCAGCATGACGAGGAGCAGCCCGATGAGCCATGTTTCCGATGCCTGATTCAAAACGTAGGAATACATGAACTTGAATAAAATTACGATTTCGGCAAAGACCCAAAATGATTCGGATTTCAGGTCAACGTTGCCGCTGTTGATGAGGGTGATGTAGGATGCATTCATTGCAATGGATGACACATACACCAACAACAATGTGAAAACGACGAAGATTCCAAATTTAGGCACGGAGGATTCCGATGCCGCCAACACCCAAAGCATGCATGCTAAATACAACGAGATACATGAATTCCGAATGATGGAAGATGTGGCGGTCATGCTGTCATTTGTTGCAACATCCATTATCCATTTGATGAAGAATCCGGTGATCGGAAAGTACTCCAGTGTTTTCAACAATGCGGTGCGGGTATTGTTCATTTTTGCTGTGCTATTATAATGTATAATGTATAATGATTATATATTTTAAATGAAGAATGCAACCACGATGCACTCAATAAATAAATAAATAAATAAATAGATGGATAAATAGGGAATTAGATAAACATATCCATGTAATATATTCTAATTCAATTATAGAAGTAGAGTATAATTTATATTTAGATATCCCATGAGCAAGTACGTGCTAAAAAACGACCACCCGCTCATTCCGAGGGAGCAGACGTTTTCCGTGAATCGCAAGCTGATCACCGTGCATTCGGAAGACCGCGACATCAACAAGTGGCCGAACGCCAACCATTTTGAGCTGCAGCTGCCGCAAACCTACACCAACGTGGAAACCATTGCGCTGGTGGAGTACAGTTTTCCTACATATTACTACACGTTTTCCAACGAGAGCCAAAACACTAAAATCACGTTCGTTGCGATCATTTCAACGGCGTCATACGGGCAAACGAACCCGATCACAATCACCATTTCGCCCGGGTTTTACAGCCACGCGCAGCTGGCCGCCGAGATGCAGAACCAGCTGAACTTGGCGGTGCGCGCATTGAACTCATCGCTGGCTTCATACAACAATTTCCGGGTGTTTTACGACGAGGTGCGCCAGCGGTTCTTATTCGGCAACACGACCGACCCGTTCACGTTCATTTACAACGCTCCCGAAAGCTATGACAGCGAGCCGTGTTATGCGCCGTGCATTTCCACTGCTGCTGCGATTGCCTCCTCCGCGCAGCCGAGCGCCACCATTCGCTGGAACCAGTACACGAACTGGGGGCTGGGGTACAACCTGGGGTTTGTCAAGTGTTTGCCGAGCGAGTGCGGCAATCCCAACGACGTGATGAGCGCAAACCGCGCGACCGCGAGTGCCGTGACCAGCAGCCAGCGGGTGAATTACGTTATTAACCCAAATGCATCAAGCGCTCCCTATCCGACAGGATACGAGTGGCTCACAGTGACGGGAACCGGCTACGTGCTGGTGCCGCCGAACCCGCCCAGCCTGAACGGGTACCCGGACATGTACGTGGAGATTGACCGGTACAACTACTTGGACGAAATGCAGCCGTATTCGGCGCACACGAGCAACAGCCGGAACAACGATTACAACGGCGTTGTGAATTCCGCATTTGCCAAAATCCCGCTGCGCACCAAGCCGACCAAGATCGTGTCGGCGCTGGAGTACATGTACGGAGACGAACCGCAGGACACGTCCCAAGGCTTCTCCACGTTTTTCCCTCCGCTGGACAAGCTGAGCAAACTGAAATTCAAGTTTCGCTATCACGACGGCACGCTGGTGAATTTCGGCGGACAGAACTTCAGCTTCACGGTTGCGCTGTACATGTATCGCGATGAAATTGCGCGGTCCAAGCAGCTGCGCGCGCCGTTTGTGCTGTCATCGTGATCGTGACACCGTGAAACTGTGCAGGATGCGTTGATTCGTGTCCCAGAAATTGGTGACCACGGCGTCATCCCCTACAAACGTGTGGGATGTAAAGCCGGTGATCACCTTGCTCCATATGCTGCGACCGACTGTGTGATTGGTGTGGTTGGCGCGATTGGCGTTGTCGCCATTGCCGCCAATGATGACCATCCCCCCCGCGCCGGTTGTCATGTATTTCGGGTCGTTGTGGATGGAATAGTGCTCCAAGTTGTGGGTGTGTCCATTCAGGTACAAATGCACGCGGGCATCGCCCAGCACCTCCAAGAAATCCTCCACGTTGATTTCGTCTGCCTTGTGATGCCCCAGCACAAAAACCCACTCGCGGTCGGCATCAATGGAATCCAGCGTGGTACGGAACCACGCCAGCTGTGCGCCGCAGTCTTCCTGCACAATGTTTTCATGAAACCGGCATTCGTCTGGAATGGGTTCGCAAGTGGGGTATTGCACTCCGCAGGGGTCCCATTTTGTGCGGTCGTTGCCCCTGTAGTCCGCCACGCACGGGTTGGTGTCCAGGGCAATGATGTTCAAGACCCCGGCGCGCAAAAGCACCCGACGGTGATAGTAACGGCCGTCCATGACCCAGTTGGGAATGGTTTGATTCAGCCGCAGTTGCGCATCGGGATTAAACCCGTAGTCATGGTTGCCCAGAATGTTGTACCAAGGCACGTTGATGGATCCAAACAACGCGACGAAATCCTCATTGATCTGCGGGTCGCTGCCGTTTTGAATCCCGCAATAATAAAAGTTGTCTCCCGTGTTCAATACCAATTCTGGGGTGTATTCCTTAAGATACACTTGCATTGCCGCTGCGGTGTTTTGCGCATTTTTAAGATGGTACCCCCCGAGCGCGGCGGACCCCCAGTCACCCACGGAAATAATGGTGACATTATCTGCCATGGACGACGACACCGACCACACCAACAGTATCAACAACTGGTTTATCATTTGCACGGCTGTTTATAAAAAATAAAGAAGATATTTTTTTCCTTATTTTTGGGTTGCGCGTTCTCCCCCCCATTGGATCGGTTACCTTTTTTTAACGGGGGTTGTGGTGGTCCACGCGTCCAGCAGCTGCAGGTCGCATGTTTTCCAGTCTTCTTTGAATCCGCGAAGGGAGACGAACGCGGGTGTTTTCATTTTAGGATTTTTATAATAAATGTAGGCGCCATATTGTCCATTGCGGACACTGGCGTGCGCGTTAATTTCTCTCAGAATGTATGAGCTAGATGTTGTTTGTGATGGCGTGATTGCGTTGGTTGCGTTGGTTGCATTGGTTGCGTGATTGTTGATGCACCGGATGGCTTCATCGTACGACAATGGAATTTCATCCACATTTTCATTTTGATTGCCGTTGCCGTTGCCGTGTTTCAAATGCGGCAACGACTGTTTTTGATCCGCCCACGTCAAGTAAGGCCCGAACCTTCCGGTGCGCAGGAACAAGTCGGCCCCGTTGTGTTTTCCAAGCAGCTTGCAAAGGTTTTTTTGGGGCATGGAAGTCGCGATGGCGCATTTGGCGAGCCCCTTTGACTCCAGTCCGCGGAGCAAGCGATCCACGCACGAGAGGCAGTCGGCGCACACGTCACCCCACCGTTTATCGCCGGACGACACTTGGTCCAGCTGGTGCTCCATGCGCTTGGTGTAATCGTAATCAAACAGCTCGGCGAAATGGGCGCACAAGAATTCAATCACCATTTGGCCCAGCGGTTGAATGACCAGGCGATTTTTTTCGTTGCCGAAGTCGCGCTCTTCCACGGACTGGCTGAGAACGCCGCCGTCCAGCTCGTAATTCGTGCAGCTAACGCGCCGCCCCGGCACGTCCTGTTTCACCACGTACCCGCGCTCCTGAATTTTGTGCACGAGGCTGGAAAAGGTGGAGGGGCGCCCGATGCCGCGCTCTTCCAGCATGCTGACGAGGGACGCCTCCGAGTAGTGCGACTTCAGTTCGCGCACCTGCATTCGGGAGAGAAGTTTATTGTATTTGATTGAGGCGTCGGGGGCAATGGCCTGAAAGAAGGACCAGCGGTTTGCAGCAGCATCGTCGTCGGGTTTGGGCTGCACAGCCACGATGCGCCAGCCCGCAAACTCGGTGCGTTCCACGGAGTGCCGGTACTCCAGCCCTTCTGGTGCCGTGATGCAGGAAGTCAGTGTGGTTCCCGTGCACGGCGCCATGCACGTTTCGGCGGAGTGCCGCCAAATCATGCGATACAGGCGCTGTTCTTTCGCGGACATGGTGTCTGGCACTTCAATGCAGTGCAGCGACGTGACGTGCACCGCTTCGTGGGCTTCCTGCGGCTTCACGGGTTCCACGGGTTCCACGGGTTCCACGGGTTCCGCCGTGTCGTCCGCGGCATCTTCCATTGCTGCGTCATTGATTGCATTGATTGCATTGATTGCATTCGTCTTCTTCTTTTTCACCACGATGCGTTTCTTTTTGTCCGGTTTAGGGACGACAACATCGTCCTCGTCCCGCTTGTTGTATTTCTCGCCCCATTTTTCGGTGATGTAGGCGCGGGCGTGCTCCAAAAACGGCGCCGAATACGCGCGGCTGTCGGTGCGCGGATACGTGATGAACCCCCCTTCGTACAAGTGCTGGCACGCCAGCATGGTGTCGGCTGGCGAAAGGTTGAGCTCGTTGCTGGCCTGCTGCTGCAACGCGCACGTGGTGAACGGCAGCGGCGCGGCCTTGGCGAACCCGTGCATTTTTGGCGCGAGAATGACGTGCCCAAACGTGGCGGATGCGTGCAAGAACGCGGAGCAGGCTTCCGCCGAATCATGCCCCTTGTTCAGCTCGTACTTCAAATTCAGCTTGGTGAAGTAGCCCACGGTTTCAAAGACCACGCGGCCTTCGGCGGCGTCAATGGCGCGCTGGTTGTCATAAATGAGCCGCAGGGCGGGCGTCTGACAGCGCCCGGCGGACAGCGCTGAACCCGAACTGACCACGCGAACATGGGACCACAGCGCCGGCGTGATTTTGAATCCGACCAGCATGTCCAGCGCTTGGCGGGCAATTTGCGCGTGCACCGCGTCCATGTTGAGCGGCTGGGGGGATTGAATGGCGCGCTCTAAAGCGGGCTTGGTGATTTCGTTGAACACGACGCGCTTGGTGGTGGCAACGGGGAGGCCGAACAGGCAGCACGCGTGGTACGCAATGCCGGCGCCCTCGCGGTCGTTGTCGGTCATGAGATACGTTTCCTTGCACTCCGCAACGAGGGCCCGTATTTTTGCGATTTGGGCTGATTTGGACTCCACCGCGTGGAATTGAGGCACGGCGGCAAACGTGGTGTCAATGTCCTGCAGTGCCACAAGTTCCCGGAGGTGCCCGAACGTGGCCGCGCACACGTACTTGTCCGCGCCCAGATGGCCCACGATGGTTCCACATTTGGCCGGGGATTCCACGATGAGCAGGATCTTGTTTTTATTTCGGGATTTAGAATGCGACATGAATTGTGTTGTGGAAACATGTAATGCAATGCATCATATATTTTATATTGATTTTGAACACATTTAAATCGGGTGCATTCGGGTTGCACGACGTCTTCGGCTCCGCATGCGGCGTCGCATTCGCCCGTGGGTTCGTCTTCGGCTACGGCCGCCATAGCTTTTACTTGGTTCAGGTTTTGATTCAAATGTGTCATTTATAATTTCGGTGATTCCGATTTCATTAATGATTGAAATTAATACGGATGTCAAATAGGCATGATTGCATCTTGATGAGCACACTTGAAGCATGTGGTCTCTAAACATCGGTTTAAATTTTTCATTGATTAAATGAATTAACGAATCCGTTGGTGCAGCCATTATGGCAAGTTTATTGACAGATGGAACACCAAACCACCCAGATTTAAATTGCACACAACCACATTCATCGTTTTTGATTTGATTTACAATCATTTCAATCGTCTCGTTGTTTAACATCGCATTAACAAAATCATCTGGATCTTTGGAATCGCATGCACGTTGGCACGATTTAACCATGGATTCTGCAATGTGTGTTGCCAATAATTTAACAACAGTGTCACTCATGTTTTTCCAAGCATATACATTGCATGCAATATTTTAATTATTAAATTCAAGGACCGTGCTGCG